>Ga0256829_1002201_pt1 | contig 14807 bp, 10 predicted proteins | sample 131447metaG_FD_185979 | JGI IMG/M metagenome (GOLD analysis project Ga0256829, IMG submission 185979) | Hydrothermal vent microbial communities from Lau Basin, Pacific Ocean - 131-447 | ecosystem: Environmental > Aquatic > Marine > Hydrothermal vents | place: Pacific Ocean: Lau Basin | collected...
TTCAATAAGAGCTTCAGCATCCACTCTATCAAGCACTAACTTATCGTGAATGAATTGACTAACTTTAAGTAAAGTGATGCCCACAGCGCCAAAAATGAACATTCCCATGGCCGCTTTGCTGTAACCCATCCCAATATGCCTGCCCACTACAGCACTAAGCACTATGCACAGACTCAACATACCGCCCGCTAAGCTTATTCCAAACGCAATATTGTCTTTAACGCCCAATTCTTCGGTCACTGAGTTCGAGCGAAACGCACCATTCAACCACTTAAGAACAAGCAGTAGCGCCAGTGCTATCCCAAAATCAATAACTACATAGGTCCACAGTGAACTATCGAGAGGAACCAATTTTACTAGCGTGTCCATAATATTAGGGTGCTCCTTGCAATAATTTGAGCAATATATAAAGGTTAAAAAGGGGACATTATTAGGTTAAAATAACAACCCGTCTAATTTACAGCGCTACACTCGTCAACTAAGAAAGGAGTGGCCTCGGCCGAAACCACCAATGAGCGTTGTTCTGAACACAGGAAAACTCTTACGTCGCCTTCAAAACTACTATTAATGCCACTAGCAATTTCTGCTAGTGACCCAGCGACCGTATTGTCCATTTGGAACTGATGCTTAATGACAAAATCTTGATCAAGATTCCAGATAACCTGCATTCCCTCTGCTAACGCATAGGTGGTAATAGCTTCACGAAGGGTATTGCCTGCTTTGAAAGATCGATTTTTGTGCTCCCCTGTCCAGTTTTCCTCAACTGGGCGAGTTCGAACAGACATACTTTCAAGACGCGCATCTAGGTTAGAATCGACTCCGGCAATATCCAATACAAAATCGCCCGCTGGCTCGTCAACCGGTTCGGTGGCTGACATGCGAAACTCACGGTAAAATTCGCTTAAGCCGGTTGAAACCGATTGTTCTTGCGGCGCGCCATCGGGTAACTCGTCAGGTGAGTTTCCCTGACGCAAGAATATGAGTATTCCCGCAACTGCGACCAAAACGAATGCTAAGGCAAGATGGCGCAGCCAAAACAAGGAACGAGAAAAGCCTTTATCACCATTTATCATTGTCGACTCATCGAAATAAACTCAACTTAATATAAATTAAACAACTCATTGTGCTGATACAATGAATAATTAACGCGAATTATTTATACAAAGATTGCGGGCTACTTTCCGGCCTAGTTTTAAATCGTTTATGCATCCAGAGATAGCTGTCTGGTTGCTCTTTAACTATGGTATCGATTTTTTGGTTTAACAAGGTTAACGCCGTTTCGTCATCCATGTCACGCAGCTCAGGCATTGGTGGATAGAACTTCACTTTGTATCCAGAAGCTGTGTACTGCGATGTAACCATTAGCGGTACACATTGGGTTCTGCGAATAAACATAAGCGTTCCGGTTGTTGTCGCGGTTTCACTCACGCCGCCAAATGGGACAAAGATACTTTGCCTAGGCCCATAGTCTTGATCGGGAAGGTATAAGCACATTTCGTTGTCTTCCAGTGCTCGTATCAGTGCCTTGGAATTACGCTTGTGTATCATGTATTTATTTGAACGATTACGGCCATGATACTGAAGGTAATCAATTAGCGGGTTATCGTGTTTTCTATAAAAAGCAATACTTGGGTGCGTGTAACCTAGCCCTCGACATGCAAACTCAAGGTTTACATTGTGCAGCGCCATGCCAAAGACACCACCCTTGGCCTTAAATGCCTCTTCGACATATTCATAACCTTCAACTTCAAAATGACGTTTAACACGCCAATTTGGCCACCACCATCCCATAGCCGTTTCGAATAATGCCATTCCAGTACGAGCAATATTGTCATTCAACAACTTATCAACTTGTTGAGAAGACAAACTGGGATCCCATAACTCAATGTTTCTTCGCGCAACCCATACTCTTTGCTTAGCGAGTGTTTTCAGAAGGTAACCTACCCCTCGGCCCAACAATCGAATGAGGGGAAAGGGTAACCAAGTGAGTAAGTAGAGCAGCGTCGCGCCTAACCACACAGGCCAATACCTAGGCGCAAAGAAACTCATTTTAAACTGGGGGGCTTTTACTGCTGCCGACAAGTGAGATTTCCATCCTTTTATTAATTATGTGTATTCTACCTAGCCTCTGCGTCTTCGTCGAATTCAGTCATCACCAAGCTAAAGATGAATGACCACAGCTTGAACCGCATACAATGCTATTCCTTTGGCAGATTTAAATTCCTGGACATTATTTTTACACATGAAAAACATTTAACGCACACAAAATAAACAAAAAAATCAGCACCTTATCGTTCAAAAAAAGAACAGACAAACCGCAAAACACTGAAAAATATGAAGTTTTATCAAATTTTGATCTTTTTAAATTCTGTTGTACTATAAACCCATACAACTGGTCAGATGAGCGGATGAGTAAAATGAGTATCAGAACTAGCTTAAAGAAAGTACTACCACCAATTTCTGTGACAGAGCAGGAAGCACTTGATGCAGGTGACGTGTGGATCGAATCGTCAATTTATCAGGGTAAACCTGATATGCAGGCATTACGCGATATTCCTCAAGCCAAGCTAAGCGCTGAAGAACAAGCCTTTATGGACGGCCCAGTAACTGAGCTACTGGGAATGATCGACGAGTATGAAATTAGCAACGAAAAACATATTCCTCAGCACATCCTAGATTTCTTGGGTAAAAACAGATTCTTCTCTATGATCATTCCAAAGAAATTTGGTGGTCTAGAATTTTCACCTTACGCAAACTCTACTATTGTTGCGACTATCGCAGCTAAAAGTGGTGCAATAGCAGTAACCGTTATGGTGCCTAACTCATTAGGTCCAGGTGAATTATTGATGCACTATGGTACAAGTGAGCAACAAGATTACTGGCTACCGCGACTTGCTGATGGTCGTGACATTCCTTGTTTTGCACTTACCAGCCCAGAAGCTGGTTCAGACGCTGGTGCAATTCCTGACGCTGCAATCGTCACTAAGGGCGAATACAATGGTGAAGAAGTACTTGGCCTACGTGTCAGCTGGGACAAGCGTTACATTACTCTTGCACCTATCGCAACGGTACTTGGCCTAGCATTTAAAGTATTCGACCCAGACCAACTGCTTGGTGACAAACTAGAACTCGGTATTACTTGTGCACTTTTACCAAAGTCTCACCCTGGGGTAGAACTTGGTAACCGTCACGACCCTATGGGTGTTCGTTTCTACAACGGAACTACTCGTGGCCAAGACGTGTTTATCCCAATGGAATTCATCATTGGTGGCCAAAAGAACATTGGGCGCGGATGGCAAATGCTTGTTAGCTGCCTTGGCGCAGGTCGCGGTATTTCACTTCCAGCGATGGGTGTTGCTACTGCACAATCTGCATTCAAGAGCACCGCTGAGTACTCATTCGTTCGTGAGCAATTTGGGTTACCCATTGGTCGCTTCGAAGGTATTCAAGAGAAAATGGCCGATATTGCAGGAAAAACCTTCTTGCTTGAAGCCATGCGAGTACTAACAACTGAAGGTCTAGGCCTTGGCGTTAAGCCGTCTGTTGTTACTGCCATTGCAAAATACCACATGACTGAGCTTGGTCGTGATGTAATGAATTCAGCCATGGACATTCAAGCAGGTAAAGCTATTCAGCGTGGCCCGCAAAATACTTTGTCTGAAGGTTATTCAGCGTTACCTATTGCCATTACGGTAGAAGGTGCAAATATTCTTACTCGTAACCTTATGATCTTCGGTCAAGGTGCAATGCGTTGTCACCCATACTTGAAAGAGATGGTTGATCTAATTCATAGCAACGACAGCAGTGCTGACAAAGAATTCAACAAGGTGTTACGCAAAACGGTAGGTTTTAGTGTGAACAACGCGTTCCGCAGTTTTGGTAAGAGCTACCTTCCATTCTTACGTGGAAGTGAGTCATCACTACCAGAAGTGGTGAAGCACGAAAAACGCCTAAATAGCATCGCAGCAAAACTTGCACCACTTGCTGACCTTTCTTTGGCAGTACTTGGCGGTGATCTGAAGAAAGCTGAATTACTATCGGCTCGTTTAGGTGACGTAATGAGTTATCTTTACGGTGCAATGGCGGCGATTCGCTTCTACGAGCAGCGTGTTGAGGACAGAAAACTAGCTCAGCCCTATTTTGAATACGCTATCCAGTGGTCGCTACAGCAAGCAGATCAGGCAATTGTTAATTTCATCAACAATTTCCCGAACACTGCTACCCGTGGCTTAATGCGTCTTTTGACAAACACTTACTCAAACAGTGTTAAAGGGATCAGCGACAAGCTAGTGACAGAATTGGCTGCAGCAGCAATGCAAGATAACAGTGCAAAAGACCAAATCACGCATCTTGTGCGTCCAATGAATGGCGACGGAAACGAGATTAATGAGCAAGCCTTTAAAGCGAAGCACGCGGTTAAGCATTTGCTTGGTAAAGTGCAAAAAGCCTTACGCAAAGAGCCTGTTATCCCATTTATTTCGTTTGAAAATGCACTTAATAAGCTGCTAGAAAAAGGCGTTGTCACCGAGCAAGAAGCAGCGCAGCTAACTGACTACAACGAAAAACGTAAACTAGCGGTTCGCGTAGACGAGTACACTTTCGATATGGAAATTCTACCTGCGTCAGAAACGCTCAAAGCAGTCAGTAGCAATAAAAACGCTGCTTAATACTGCATAACCAGTTCCAACCATGTTAAGCCCTGTTAGCTCGTCTACAGGGCTTTTTTCGTATTTGCCGACGAATACCAAAGCCATGCCTGTTAATTTTTGGTAAATTAGCCAAACAAGGTGCTAAAGTTATACAAGCCCATAAAGGTTTTGTTTTAACCTCGAAGTATCAAATAAGTAAAATATGGCGAAAACAAACATCACCGCATTGTTTAATAAAAAACAAATTGCAAAGTACCCGCAGATACAACGAGACCTCGTTGATATGCTTCATGGAAATGCTATTGCGGGAATTCTAGTCACTATTCTAGTATTCACTGGCCTCACGTTTGGTTTTGAAACTCCACTCGTTCAAGATTTGAAACAGACTTTCTGGGTAATATTAGTCACTATTGCTCTCGCTCGTTTAGTAGATACCGCCTATTGGTTCATACGTTTAAAGGGCACCGAATACGCAGTTGCCCCCACTAAACTTCGCTTTTCAATTGGTGTCACCCTCACCGCTATTATGTGGTCAGTTTACTCTATAGCGCTGTATGAAAATATGACGCCAACTGAACTAGCAGCCACTATGATAATTCTATCAGCGATGGCGAGTGGCTCTGCAACCGTCCTGGCACCAAGTCGACTTCTCGTCGCAATATACAGCACTCTACTATTAATCCCACTTAGCATAGTAATTTTGTTTGACCATCAACATGGGTTTTCAGTACTGGGAATTTTGGGCATTGTCTTTTGGGGTGCCTTATTGAGCAGCGGATTCCGCTACAACGCTTTTTTCGAAAACACCGTCGCCTTAAAGCAAAGTAACGCACACTTGTTAACGCAAATGAGCCAAGAGCGAACTGAAATTGCCGAAATAAACGCGAAACTAGTAGATTCAAACAGTAAACTCGACCATGCTAATAGCAACCTTGAGGCAGAAGTAGAAAAACGTACGCGCGATATACTTCGTTTGTCAAACATGGATCCTCTCACAAACTTGTTAAACCGCAGCGGCTTTCTTAAACACTTAAATGCACTCATCGATACTTCAAACAAACTGGAAAAAAACTTCGCAGTACTCTTCATCGATTTAGATGGCTTCAAACAAGTTAACGACAGTCTAGGACACGAAGTGGGTGATATCGTGCTTGCGAGTATTGCACAACGTCTTGAACGTTATTGCGAAGACGGCCATTTGGGACGCTGGGGTGGCGATGAATTTGTGGCCATCATCCCTTATGCCACCAAAGACACAGCGGTAGCGGTAGCAAACGCCATGAGAAATGGTGTGACTGTTCCCATTAGTGCTAATGACAACCAAGTAAATTTGGACGCCACCATAGGCATAGCTCTATTTCCAAGCCATGGAAACGATGCACTTACCTTAATACAACACGCCGACCTTACTATGTACGATAAAAAGCGCGAAGGCAGTGGCGCAATTGGTGTGTTCAATGAAGTTTTACACGCACAAATAAGACTAGAGCAAAAGCGACGAGAACAATTGCGCTGTGCGATAGAAAATAACGAGCTATCGGTAAACTACCTACCTATCGTGGATGCTAGAACGCTAAAAGTCGCTTCTGTCGAAGCCTTATTGCGATGGCAATGTGACGGAGAGTTTATCTCCCCGGCCGAATTCATCCCACTAGCAGAACGTATGGGGCTAATGAACGATATTGGACGATGGGTACTTCATCGCGCCTGTATTGATGCATCTCAATGGCCCTTTGAAGAAAAAATAAATCTATCTGTTAATGTATCTGTGATACAACTGATGGACGATAGTTTAATTCGTACCTTAGATAATATCCTCGATACTACGTCTATATTGCCCGAGCAACTCTATTTAGAGATCACTGAAAGTGTATTTACTCGCAACGACAAAGACGCGATAAAGCGAGTTAACGACATTAAAGCACGTGGTATACAAGTATCAATAGACGATTTCGGTACTGGGTATTCATCACTTAGTCGTTTACAATCCATGGACTGCGACTGCATTAAAATTGATCGTTCCTTTGTGAAAAGCTCAGATGAAGGCAACGACACTATCTTGCGAGCTACTGCACTCATCGCCAATGAATTTGGCTGTAAAACCATCGCAGAAGGGGTAGAGACTGAAACCCAAATTGAGCGCTTAAGAGACCTTGGCGCTGATTATTTTCAAGGGTTTTACTTCGCTCGCCCGATGAATAAAAACGATTTTATTAACTGGTATAACAAGAACAACTAACTCATTATGGCTCAGCTTTACTTTTATTATTCTGCGATGAATGCAGGTAAATCCACATCTCTTCTCCAATCTGCATACAATTACAAAGAACGCGGAATGAATGCGCTAATCTATACGGCCGCACTAGATGATCGTTACGGCGTAGGTAAAGTGACTTCCAGAATTGGCTTACAAGCCGACGCAAAACTATACGCTAAAGACGACGACCTATTTGCATCCATAAAGAAGGAGTGTGGGAATATAAAGCTAGATTGCGTGTTCATAGACGAAGCACAGTTCCTGTCAAAAGCGCAAGTTTTGCAACTAGTTGACGTGGTTGATGAGCTCAAAATTCCGGTACTTGCTTATGGGTTAAGAACTGATTTTCTTGGCGAAACTTTCGAAGGTAGTCATTACTTACTGGCATGGGCTGACAAACTGTCGGAGTTAAAAACCGTGTGCCACTGCGGAAGAAAAGCTAGCTTTGTTGTACGCTTAGATGAAAATGGCAACGCAGTGAACAGTGGCGACCAAGTACAAATCGGTGGTAACGACAGCTACGAATCCATGTGCAGAAAGCATTTCAAAGCATTAGTTTGGGATAAACAGTAGGGCGTTATATTCATGCAACCACATAGAATCGTGATTGCCGGCGGCGGCACCGCTGGGTGGATGGCAGCTAACCTACTTGCTCACCACTGGAAAAACACACCCGTTGAAATTAGTTTAGTGGAAGCACCCAATATTGGCATTATTGGTGTTGGAGAAGGTTCAACACCAACATTAAAGCGCTTTTTCACAGATTTGGGTATTGATGAAGCTGAGTGGATGCCCAAGTGTCATGCCACCTATAAAACGAATATTCGCTTTAAGGGCTGGAGCCCTAAGTATGCTCCTTCGGGCTACAGCCATCCCTTTTTCGGCCAGCTCGACACTTTTAGCGAACGGGCATTTCATGTGAATTGCCGTACTCGAAGGCTTGGCTTAGATGTTGAAACTCAGCCCGATAAATTTCTGTTTGCCGGTTATCTCGCTAACCAAGGGTTAGCACCAATAACGCCTGATAATTTCCCTTTCCGCATTGAGTACGGTTACCATTTTGACTCTGGGCTATTAGGCAACTTTCTAAAAGACCGAGCGGTTACCCTTGGCGTAAACCATATTCAAGCAGAAATCACTTCTGTCTCACAACACCCAGATGGCAGCATAAAAAGCCTCGACTGTAATAACGGACATTGTATCGAGGGTGATTTTTTCATCGATTGTTCAGGATTCAAAAGCTTACTTTTACAAAGTACATTAAATGTCACTTTTAACCCCTTTGCTAATAACCTGTTCAACAATGCAGCTGTTGTTATTCCTACCGACGCCCTACAAACTCTGCCGGTTGAAACTACTTCTACCGCCCTGTCTAACGGGTGGTGCTGGCAAATACCTTTGATGCACAGAACCGGCAACGGCTACGTTTACAGTAATCATTATTTGAATAAAGATGCGGCTGAAACTGAACTAAGGGAACACTTAGGGCTGTTGAATTCAGACATAGAAGCTAAACACCTTACTATGAATGTGGGGCAATGCGAGAAACATTGGGCAAAAAACTGCTTAGGCTTAGGTTTATCTCAAGGTTTTATCGAACCCCTAGAAGCAACTGCGTTGCACCTAGTGCAAATAGGTATTGAGATGTTCATCAGTGATTACCAAGCAGGAGACTTTAGCAACAAATATCAAGAAAAGTACAATAAGGCTATGTCTGAACGCTTTGAGCGAGTAAGAGACTACATTGTAGCCCACTACAAGTTAAACTCTCGCGAAGACAGTCAATACTGGGTCGACAATCGAAACAACACCGCATTGTCTGACTCGCTGATTCAGCTACTTAATACTTGGTACCAAAAGCAAGATTTAGTAGAAGAAATCAACAGACAAAATATTGATGAACACTTTAGTGCCTCGTCGTGGCATTGCCTATTGTCAGGGTACGGTTTGTTTCCGCCGAAAGCCAACAATCAACCCGCTAGCTTAAAGGAGCAGGGAGACCTATTCAGAGACAATAAGCTCGAGGCCTTTTTCAACGGTTGCGCGCTGAACTTCAAATCACATAATGATATGCTAAACGCGCTAAAACACGAACACGCGGGTTAGCGCGTTCCAAAAATTTTATCACCGGCATCACCAAGGCCCGGTAAAATATACCCCTGTTCATTTAATTTTTCGTCGATAGCGGCGGTAAAAATGTCAACATCGGGGTGGCGATCAACTACAGCTTGAATCCCTTCTGGTGCTGCTACTAAGAACAATCCTAAAATTCGCTTACAGCCTTTTTGTTTAAGCAACTCAATAGTCGCTATAAGCGTGCCGCCCGTAGCAAGCATTGGATCAACAATTAAAGCCGTACGCTCGTCTATATTCTTTACCACTTTGTCAAAGTAAGCTACGGGTTCAAGAGTTTCTTCATTGCGATACAAGCCCACCACACTGATTTTTGCATTCGGAATCAAATTCAAAACACCATCGAGCATACCTAGTCCTGCTCGCAAAATCGGCACAACGGTAATTTTCTTCCCTTTAATCTGCTTAATCGTTACTTTATCACCAGACCAAGTTGTGGTTTGAGTAGGTTCGGTGGGCAAAGCACGCGTCGCTTCATACGTCAAAAGGTTGCCAACTTCAGAGGCTAATGCTCTAAAATCCTTACTGCTTATTTCACTATCCCGCATCAACCCTATCTTATGCCGTACCAACGGATGGGTGATCTCATGAACCGACATTTTAACTTCCTCTATTTTTCATCGCCCGTATTAGGCTGCATTATGCGCCGCCATAGATAACGTGTCACCATCTGGTAGCGTTACTTCTACTTTTAAGCTACCACCCACCGCAGCCAAATAGGCTGCCGCGCGATGCAAGGGTACATCTTGGATACGCTTTGACTCTAGTTTACTTACCCCAGATGCTGTCACACACAATGCCATTGCCACAACTTCCTGCTTAACACGGTGTTGCTTTCTTATTTCGCCTAACGTTAACTCTCTCATTATAAACTTGCCTCAAGTTTTGGGCATAAAAAAACCCAGATAGTTTAAACTTCTGGGCTTTTGCAAAACGTTTCCTGCGTGCCCAGAGCCATTAATCGCCCCTGAACACCACGGTCAGGCGCAATCAATCGGTAAAATTGTAAATGTACGGTTTGGCTACGTTTCGCATGGGAATTCTTCCTAAAAAATTAATTGGCAGAACAATCTCTGCACATTAAGTATCCTTCACCATACCATTTTAATAAGCAATGGCAACTACTTTCCATTTTGGAAAGGTGAGTAATTTCAACTACAACAGGTTGAAGTACGTCTTAAATAGCAGATGATACGCTCTCGATTTGTGGGTATAGTGCCTTGATTGAAATACAAGGAAGAACAATGCGTACGCGAGTCAAATTTCGATTATTTTATCTTTTGTGTATGGCCGCCGTATTCGGCGCTGGTTTCACTTTTATGCCAGAGGCACTAAGCACTAAAGCAGATAAAGTCTTAACCTTCAGCTTTCTCGCTGCATATTTTATTGCGCTACCGGCACTCTATTGGTTTTGCGTTATATTAAAAGGCGAAGAGAAGCGCTGGAAAATCATTATTCCACTGAGTTTAGGAACGGTTATCGCTCGCTATACCTTGCCTAGTGAACTCGCCGAGTACTTTGACTTCATCAGCTACGTTCGATACCCGATTATCGCAATATTACTGCTTATTGAACTCGCGGTAATTGCACACGTAGTTTCCATGTTATGGAAAGCACGTCACACCAAAGGGGATCCACGAGTTAAAGCGTTATCTTCACTCACAGAAAGTGAAGACAAAAAGCGTTCCCTTGCCTTAATGATGGCGGCTGAACCTGCATGTTGGTATTACATGATCCCCAAGTTTAGTCGCAACCACACGCCCAAAATTACCGATTTAACAACCCTCAGTAAATCAGGTGTTTTCATGTTGTTATTGCTCGCTGCTACACTAATTGCGAGCGTGGGTTCTTATTTGGCTATAGTCAATTTGAGTGAGCTAGCCGCTATTATTGTGTCGAGCTTAATTTTATATAGCGTTTTCTCCGTAGTAGCGAATTACAGAATCGCCAAGCATTACTCGGTTTATCTCTACAATGACCATCTTGTCATCAATGATTCGTTCTTAAATCTTCTACTTGTTCCATTAAGTGACATTAACTCAGTGAGCCAAGGTACGTGGGAAAAGAGCAAGGAAACAGTCACAATTGGGCGTGGAGACGTTGCCAACGTCCAGATAACCTGCACTAAGCAAGCCCAATGGCACACACTGATGGGAACTTTTTTAGAGCATCCAGAAACCATCCAATTAATAGTTTCCGACCCTCAAGCGCTTGTTGATACGTTAGAAACGCAGAGAATCAGTAAACAAGAACAAAGTGAAATGACTGCTGCTTAGGTAGTATACAAGCCATCGGATTTAGTGACACCGTTGGAATTCAGGGGGAGCGATGGAGTTTTTACCGCACGCCGTAAACACATCCCTGTGGGCTCGGCTTCGGCATCCATGCCTCAGACGGCTGTAAAAACTCCATCGCTCCCCCTACACAAGACTTTATACATCTTCCGCACTTTGTTTGCTTATTATACTGAGGTATTTTCGGGCATAGATAATACTTGACCAACTTGTGCGGTTTTTAACATCTTCAAAAACGCTGGTACACGATTGTCGTCCTCGGGTGGTGACCACAAAGCGAAGTTCTTGTCTTCGGTGATTTCATACGGCCCCTGCTTTACCTCAACGAACGTTACGGGTTCATAGCACACCGTTGCATGCCAAGTATTGGGAGGAATTTCTACACCAAAGGTTTTCCCTCCCGCTTCCAAAGGAATACGCTCGGTGAGTGTGCCATCCTCTTCGAACAGTAAAATATCCAATCGCCCTGACACCACCATGAAAAATTCCCATTTGTAGTCTTGCGTATGACGATGTGGTCTTACATAAGAGTCAGGACACATAGAGATAAACAGTCGCTGTACTGCATCTTGATAATGAGGGTGAATGTTTTTATTGGCGCGTTGCCTAGGACTGTCCTTTGCACTTTGATTCAGTGCGTTAATCATTTGAGCATCGAAACGCAAGACACTTTCATTTTTCACAATAAATATGCTCCCTGTCACTAACCCATAAGCTGTTAGCTTTATTTTGACCTATGGAGGGTGCGCTCTGCCCCCCCCTGTTGTCTATAATATTCATACGCTTTACGTTGCTCCTTACTGTTGCGATACGGTTTAGCAAAGTGTAGAAAACTTTCACACAGATAAGGTTAACATGGGACAAGTAGCCAAATCTCAACGACCACAAACATTACAATAAATTCACGTCAACAGGCTCGTCGTGTATACTCCAACGCCATTGTGTATCTTTAGTAGTGGTTAAGATAATTGTTATTGGATTGAGGGATTTTGTTTTTAAAATATGGTGAAATATACTCCTTTATTTTCCGCGAAAGACTTTTTGCATATTTGCGAAGAACAACGTCCACATATAGAACAAACGTTACTTGCCTTAAATAAGGCTCTGCAATTCGACTATCTGTTCCTCTCTGTTGTTGACGACAATAAATCTCACGCAACAACAACTGTTACTGTAAGCAATAACGCAATAGTAGAGAACTTTTCCTACGAACTTGCCCAATCCCCATGTGATAACGCGATCACTGGTAATTACTGCGAATATACCGATGTAGCTAATCATTTCCCTAAGGATACTTTACTTAGCGACATGGGTATTCGAACCTACATTGGAACATCATTACTCGATACTGCGGGACACCCCTGTGGTCTGTTAGTTGGCCTGCAACACACCGACCGACACTTAAATGATGCTCAAAAAGCGCTGTTTAAACAAACCGGCGATTATCTAGGCGTGTTTTCTCAAAAATCATTTTTTGAGAATAGCGCCAATGAACGACTTTATCTTTTTGAAGCGGTAGAGCGGATTGCACATGTTGGCGCATGGCAACTTGAACTATCCACTGAAGCGCTATTCTGGACTGAAGAGGTGTATCGTATCTACGGTATGCCAGTGAACACACCAATCATCAAAGAAAAAGCCATCGCCTGCTACCGTGAAAAAGACGCTCAAGTTATCGCAAATCGACTAAGTGTGCTTATTGCAACAGGAAAACCCTACCATGAAGAGTTACAGTTTGTTGATACACAAGGTCGTGCAAAATGGGTAAGAACCACGGGCTATGCCGACAGAAACCCGCAGGGTGAGATAGTTTCTGTGTACGGAACCTTTGAGGATATATCTAACGAGCGAGCGGCATTGATATCTCAGCAGGCACGTAAGAACCGACTTGAAGCCATACTCAATAACCTCAACGATGCCGTTATTACCACAGACGAAAAAGGCGTTATTAAACATTGTAATGTCGTTGCTCAAAGAATATTTGGTTACACTGAAAACGAACTTATTGGTGAACGCATTAATATTTTAATGCCTCCCCCCTACTGTAACGAGCACGATAGATACTTACAGACCTACCGAGAAACCGGTGAGGCGCATATTATCGGTAAAGGTCGCCAGTTGCCTGCCATGAGAAAAAACGGCGAGATATTTCAAATGGAACTGGCTCTCACGAAAGTTGAAAAAGATAAGGAAGCTGAATTCATAGGTATTGTCCGAGACATCAGTGAACGAATTTCAGCCGAAGATAAAATCTATAACATGGCCTACACGGATACCATAACTGGCCTTAAAAATCGTCGTTGGTTTGAACAAGAATTACGCGATGAGCTTAAGCGGGCTGCCCAGCCGCACAAATACATAGGCCTTATCGACATTGACGGTATTTCTCAACTCAACTTGAAGTACAGTGTTGATATTGGTGATGAAATTATTAATACCATTGGCTATACGCTGAACTCAAGGTTGCCCTCAAGTTTCAAACTCTACAAAAATGGCGCCGACTCGTTTTATATTATTTCTGCAAATGAAGACGTTTCTGAAGAAGCATGGATAACACTTCATCAGCAGATAGTCAGAGACGTTGTCAATGAAGTGTTAGTACAAGGAGATGACTACCATGAGAGCATCACCTTCTCATTAGGCAGCATGATTTGCCACCACCAGAATGAGAGCTTTGAGAGTATTCTAGATTCACTAGAATACGCCCTTTCTCGCGCGAAAGAAGCTAAACCCAGTGGCCAGTGTTTTCTAACCGCAGAAGCTCTTAATGGCTATCGCAGAGAGAAGTCCATACTTTCCGCGCTCCACAGCGGCTCTGTATTCAACGAACTCTCTGTGGTTCTCCAACCTCAATATGACCAAAATAATGCGGTATGCTCTTCCGAGGCTTTACTGCGATGGCATTCAGCTAGCCTCGGCTTTGTAAGTCCTGCCGAATTCATTCCTCTCGCTGAAGAAAGTGGCATTATCATCGCCCTTGGTGACTGGGTTTTAAACCAAGTTTGTCAATTGTTGCACCCTTTGTACAAGCAAGGTATAAAAACCCGAGTGGCCGTTAATATTAGCGCGAAACAAATTATTTCCGACGATTTTTCGGTAAAACTCTTAGCTTGTATTAAGCGATGGTCTCTGCCCCCCTCGGCCCTAGTTATCGAACTAACTGAAACCGCCTTGGTAGCAGACGTTGATGTTGTAAAACACACAATGCAGCACTTAAATATGCAAGGGTTTCATTTCTCTATCGATGACTTTGGTACAGGCTATTCTAGTTTGGCCTACCTGCAAGTTTTGCCGATTTCAGAGATAAAAATCGATAAGTGCTTTGTGGACGATATTATCGACGCTGAAGCTCAGCATCCGGCGCTTATTGTCAACGTTGTGTTAGGAATGGCAAAAGCACTGAATGTGCGCTGCGTAGCAGAAGGGGTTGAAGCACCTGAACAGGTAGAATACCTAAAAGATATGGGGTGCGAG
>Ga0256829_1002202_pt1 | contig 14806 bp, 10 predicted proteins | sample 131447metaG_FD_185979 | JGI IMG/M metagenome (GOLD analysis project Ga0256829, IMG submission 185979) | Hydrothermal vent microbial communities from Lau Basin, Pacific Ocean - 131-447 | ecosystem: Environmental > Aquatic > Marine > Hydrothermal vents | place: Pacific Ocean: Lau Basin | collected...
GGGCGGCAGTATCGGTGGCGGCGGATGCAGCCTGAATATAGGTGATCTGCCGATAGAAATCCGTGAAAAGGGCGAGGAGATTGTCCTGCGCGGCCAGCATCATATCATGACCTTTGACCCCCGGGTGATGCTGACCCAGTGGTCGGTGATCTTCAGCGCCACCAACCCCGGGGACAGGACCCTGTTGGGCAAGGGCCGTCTGCCGCCTTACAGCGCCCGGGGCCGGTCCTATTTCCTGACCGAACTGAATATCGGTTCCGGCAGGCACAGCCGGGTGGTCCTGTCCCTGCTCGGCATCAACAGGAAAGATGGCAAGGTGATGGCCCGGCAGGATATTTACGGTAAAAAGCCGCGTTTTCTGATCGACCATGCCAATGACCGTTTGATCCGTATTATCAAGGGCAGGAAAAAACGCCTGACCTTTCAGGCCCTGTCATTGTGAGAGAGGGGGTGAAATAATGGATATTCTTCTCTTGCAGTTAGTCAGGATATGCTATATTTCGCCCCCATGAGTGAAAATATTGCAGATATTCCCGAGGTGAATTCACTGGGATTTGCCAGGGCAGTGGCGGATACCCGGGTGGTGGTGGCGATGTCGGGCGGGGTTGACAGTTCGGTGGTGGCCGCACTGCTGAAGGATGAGGGCTATGACGTGGTTGGAATCACGTTGCAGCTCTATGATCACGGGATTGCGGTTCAGAAAAAAGGGGCCTGCTGCGCCGGTCAGGATATTCATGATGCACGAAGGGTCGCCGAGGCCATCGGTATCCCCCATTATGTGCTGGATTATGAAAGCCGCTTTCAGGACAAGGTGATGTCTGACTTTGCCGACAGCTATATCCGTGGCGAAACCCCGATCCCCTGCGTGCGCTGTAATCAGGAGGTGAAATTCAATGACCTGCTGAAGACCGCCCGTGACCTGAATGCCGATGCGCTGGCCACCGGCCATTATGTCCGGCAGAAAGCGGGTCATTATGACGAAATGTATCGCGCCCGGGACCAGGGCCGGGACCAGAGCTATTTCCTGTTTGCCACTACGCGCGAGCAGCTTGACTATCTGCGTTTTCCGCTCGGTGATATGCCCAAGGATGACGTCAGGAAGCTCGCGGAGAAATATGGCCTTGAGGTCGCCGACAAGCCGGACAGCCAGGATATCTGCTTTGTGCCCGAGGGGAAATATGCCGATATCATCGAACGTCTGCGGCCCGGGGCTGCGGAGGCTGGCGATATTGTCCATATCGACGGCAGCATCCTTGGTCGCCATCAGGGGATCATTCATTACACCATCGGCCAGCGCAAGGGGCTTGGCATCGGCGGGCGGGAGCCGCTCTATGTCATTCGCCTCGACCCGGACAGGCGGCAGGTCATTGTCGGCCCGAAAGAGGCGCTCGGGATTACAGAAATTTTTCTCAGGGAGGTCAACTGGCTGGGGTGTGAGGCCATTCCAGCCGGGGGGCTTGAGATAGCGGTCAGGGTCCGTTCCACCCGGCCACCGGTGGCGGCAACCCTGTTTCCGGCAGAAGAGGATAGCACAGCCCTTGTCCGCCTGCATCAGCCCGAGCAGGGTGTGTCACCGGGGCAGGCGGCGGTATTTTACCGCAATGACCGGGTGCTTGGTGGCGGCTGGATCAGCCGGAGCCAGCGATAATTACCCGCGATAATCAGAAGTCACTCTTCAGGGTAAAGCCGAATGTACGGGGCGTGCCAATGGTATAGCCCACCCTGGCTATTCCGCCTCTTTCCCGGTCAAGGGAGGTGCGGATGGTTTCGTCCAGCAGATTATTGACAAACAACGACAGCTCAAGATGGTCCCGGCGCAGACCGATTTTGATATTGGCCGATTTATATCCCGGCAGTCTCGGATTGAACTGAAATATATTTACGTCAGGATTCCCCAGATTGGTCAGCGTCAGATCAACCGTGCCAAAGCCCGGCACCTGATCGCCAATCTGGCTGAAGGATGGCCCGACATATTGAAGGTTCAAGGCGGTAAAGCCGCTCCAGCCTGTTGTGACGGTCCAGTAATAGCTGACCTGTGCCGAGGCCTGAAAGGTCGGGGATGTCGGCAAACGGTTTCCCTGCCTGATTCCGCTTAACACATCTGGTGACGCAGGATTTCGGGATAATAATGATGACCGGATGGTGGCCTCCTGCAGGGAGGCTGAAAAAGAAATATCCACATCGGGATGGGGCCGCAGAAATAATTCCGTCTCAACGCCGATACTGCGGGCGCGCGGGACATTGAAAATAACCCGTGATGAACAGCCCCCGGCATCAATCGTTGCCTGGAGATTCTTGATATCGGCATAATAAAAGGCGGTATCAAAGGTTACTTTCCCGTCATAAAAGGATGATTTAAGCCCGAGTTCATAATTCCATAATTCTTCATTCTTGAATATCTGCCGGTTGCCAAAGGTTTTGAAATCCTCTTCTGAACAAAGCGGCCTGTTCAGGGGGTCATTGATCCCCCCCAGACGAAAGCCCTTGGCAATCTGCGCGGTCAGCTGAATATTATCTGCCGCCTTATAGGCGATGATAAAGCGCGGGGTGACGCCCCGGCTGACGGTTTTTGCCGTTGACCCGGCCTGACCGGTTGCCACCGGAAACAGGCCATCCAGTTTTATATTGCGGCTTTCACGGAATTCAAACCAGCGGGCGCCACCGGTAATCTTCAGGCGGTCGGTCAGGGCATAGGTGGATTCGCCAAAAAAGGCCCATTGCCTGAAATTGATATTATATCGGGAGAAAAACAGAATATCCTTGCGGTCAAGAAAGCGGGTGGTTGTCAGGCCGGTTAAATCCTCAAAGCCCTGAACCTGCAGGGTCTGGCCATATTTGCGGTTGGATGTGGTATAAAATGCCCCGATGACATATTGGAAAGGGCCTTTTTCCGTGGAATGAAGGCGGATTTCCTGACTGTATTTTACAAGATTTGTCTGGTCAACCAGTGGCGCGTCAAGGTCAAGCACCGGCCCGGTGAGGTTAAAGGCCGTCGGTTGGGCGAGTGTACTGCTGGTGATTTGTCCCGCATCGCGACGAACGGTAATATCCCGATTGATATAAGAGGTGATAGAGGTCAGTTGCAGGCCAGCGATGCGGTATTTTGCCAGCATGTCAGCCAGCAGGAATTTATCATTCAGCCCTTCGCGCAGTTGAATGAATTGCTGATTGTCCTTCAGGGTGACTCTGGGCCGGCTTGTGGTATAGGGGTTGGCAACGACATTGAAAATATCCACCCGGGGAAAGCCGTTGGTGTTTATATTCTGAAATACCATGCGCGGGGTGAGGGTAAAATCCTCCGTCGGCGTGACGGTCAGGGCAATACGCCCGCCATATTTCTGACCGTTATTGACATTCCTGATGATCTTTCCTTTCGGCATAAGGGCATCCACATAGCCGATCAGGTCATTATAATAGCCGACCAGCCGGACGGCGGCTTTTTCTTTTGCAAGCGGCAGATTGACGGCCATCTTCAGATTGCCTGCCACGTCACCGCCATCGGCTGCCATCAGCCCGGCCTCGGTAATCATGCGGGTCTCAAGCAGGTCCGGGGGGGTGGAAATATAGCGAACCGTGCCGGAAAGAGAGCCTGAACCATACAGGGTTCCCTGTGGCCCGCGCAGAATCTCGACCCGGTCAAAATCAAAAAAATCAAGATCCGGGGTGAAAAGCGCCATGGAGATCACCGATTCATCGAGATAGATTCCGACCTGCTCCTTGACCCCCGGCTGATCGCGGAAAATCTGCCCGGCGGAGATGCCCCGGATGGCTATCTGGCTCTGTCCGGGGCCAAGGTCGGCAAAGCTCAGGCTGCTCACCCCGCGAGCCAGATCGGCAAAATTCCGGGCGCTGGACAGGAAAATGGCATCAGAGGTTTTCGCGGCAATGGAAAAGGGCACATCACGAATTGATTCGAGCCGTTTCCGGGCCGTGACAGAAATTTCCTCAATCAGGGGCCGCATGGCTTGCGGGGAAGTGCTGCTGTCATGCTGCTGTGGCGCAGTCAGCGGATGAGGGGAAAGCGAGACCGTGACAGGAGTATTCTTGCCGGAGGAAATGGATAACGGGGTGCCTTTGAGCATCAGGGCGAGCGCCTGGCGGAAACTGAACCGGCCCCTGACGGGGTTGGTGGTGATCCCTTTCACCAGATCATAGGGAAATAAAAGCTGGTTATTGGTTTTTTCGGCCAGTCGGGTCATGGCCAGACGGGCCGGCGCAGCGGCAATATCCAGCAGGAATAATTTATCCCGGTCCTGTGCGATAATATTCTGCCCGGACAGGAACAGCAATGCTGCGAGCAGGATTATTTTTTTTAGTGATTTTGATAAATCATACCCGCTTGACAATGTGTTTTGTCTCCATATCATTCAGGTAAAATCTGTCCTGAATCAAGATGCACATTATTTGTCTGATGCTCCGGATAAATAGACCAGATTCTGTCCGACATGCCGGACTGTCACCCCGAAACTGGTTTCCAGCGCCTGAAACATGGCATCTGTTTCACTGGTCTTGAAATAGCCGCCAATTTTTATTTTGCGAATTGCCGGGTCTGAAATGACAATTTTTGTTGTGGTATAGCGGCTGATCTCGCGGATGACGTCTTCCAGCGCCTCGCCCCTGAAGATCAGACCGCCTGTTTTCCAGGCCAGCCGACGGTCAATTTCCTGCTGATCAATTGAGGTGATTGATTTAATCCGGTCGGAGATTTCGGCATTCTGGCCGGAACGGACCAGCGCCAGCGGAATTTCATGCATTGTACTGCCGTTACTATTGTCCAGCGTTGCCAGTTGCACCTGTCCTTCGGTGACGGTGACCTCCACCAGTGTGGGTTTAAGCTCCACTGCGAATGCGGTGCCGACGGCGCGGATAATATTGGTGCCGGCATATACCTCGAACGGGCGTGATTTGTTATGGGCAACCGTAAAATAGGCCTCCCCCTTCATCAGCCGAAGAATCCTGCGGCTCGGGGTAAACTGGACCTCAATCCGGCTTCCGGTGTTGAGGATGACCCTTGAGCCATCGGCCAGATCAACGGTTTTTCTGGCCCCGACGGCGGAGCTGTGAATGACAGGAATAAATTTCTCCTGTCCCTGATTGAAGAGCATCGTTGTCATGGCGGCAACTATCAGCACGGCAACCATAGTTAAAATCCGGGGCCGCAGAACAGCCGGGCGAAGCAGGCGGGACAATGTCTGCCGCCGGCTTTTTCCTGCGCCGTCAGCGGGCAGCATTGGCACCTCTGACAGCATATCGAGATCGCGCCAGACGGCGGCAATCCTGGAAAAATTTTCGGCCCGGGATGGAGTCTCGCCATACCAGGCTCTGAACCGGGCAAATTCCTCCGCAGACAGTCTCTGCCCGTCGAGTTTGATCACCCAGTCAATCTCTTCCATAGACGGACTTTCTGAATCACCGATATTTACGACGTCACCCATGACTTAACTTAACTATCCCTACTGCCTGTCTGTTTTTCCGGCGTGGTCCGGCCGGAAAAAATATCATCACCATTCTGGTCCATATAATCGATAACCCGCCGCACAGCCTTGGCCAGATGCTTCTCGACCGTGCTTACCGAAATGCCCATCATTGCGGCTATTTCCTTTTGGGAGAAACCATATACTTTCCGGAGCAGGAATGCCTTGCGGCACTGTTCCGGCAACAGATCAGCCGCCGCGCAGAAAATGGATAAATTCTGCCGGGACTCAAGGCTGTTTTCAATCGCTCTCCTGTCAATAGTGAGGCTGGGGAGGTCAATATCCTCTATCCCTATTATTTTCAGGCGTGATTTTTTTCTTAAATCCCGACAGGCGAAATTCCGGATGGTCCGGAAAAGATAGGCCGAAGGCGTGGTGATATTCTGTTTTTTCTCGATTTCAAAACTTTTGAGAAAACCTTCCTGCATGGCGTCTTCTATATCCTGCGGGTTCTTATAAAAACGCCGCAAATATCTGCGCAGAAACCCCTGGGTCTCCTGATAAGCGAGAAAAATAGATTGTTTGCTGTTGTTTCCTGCCATGAACAGTCTTCAATATTTATTGATTGCGTCACTCCCTGTCATTTTGGTCCTAACACGGGATTAACGCAATAGTCAAGAAAACAGCCCGTTACGATAATTACAATTTGGCAATTATACAAAAATTTACCCGGTGGGTGGGGGATTTTCCATGCTGTCTGCCTCTAGGTCAATGCATGCGTTTTTTGCGTGTATCAACAATGAAGTTTGAAACAGGGAACTGTTTTAAAGCTATAAACTGTGAGGAAATGAATCCATGAAAGCATCTAAAAAACTTATCGCGCTTGCCGGGACGGCACTCGGGTCCAGCATTATTCTGGCTGCCATGGCGCAGGCGGAAGAGGGCAAGGATGAAAAATTTGCCTTTGATGAAATTGTCGTGACCGCGACCAAACGGGCCTCCACCATTCAGGATGTTCCCTTTTCCATCAATGCCCAGACCCAGACAGACATGCAGCGCAGCGGGGCGACCAACCTTGAGGATGTCGCACGCAACGTTGCCGGATTGATGATCCAGAATCTTGGCCCGGGACAAAGTCAGGTCGCCATTCGCGGGGTTTCCGCCGGACAGATTGTCCGTGACCAGCCGGGGGTCAAGGAACAGGTCGGGGTTTATCTTGATGAATCCGTGATCTCCCTGTCGCTGTTTACGCCCGATATTGACCTTTACGACCTTAACCGGGTTGAAGTCCTGCGCGGACCACAGGGTACCCTGTTCGGGTCCGGGTCCGAGGGCGGTACCATCCGCTATATCACCAACCAGCCGAATCTTGACGGCCTGTCCGGCAGTGTCGAGGGCGACATCAATGTTATCGACAGCGGCGGCACCGGCGGCCATATCAAGGGGATGGTCAATATCCCGGTTGCCGAAGACAAGGCGGCCCTGCGTATTGTTGGCTACCATACCGAATATGCCGGATTTATTGATGCCCTGCGTCCCGGTGGCAAGATTGACCAGAATGTCAATAGCGGCACCCGGTCAGGCGGGCGTATCTCGCTGTTGTTCGAACCAACCGAGAATGTAAAAATCACCCCTCGGATACTGTATCAGAAAATCAATATGGACGGCAATAACCGCCAGGAAGTCTTCAACCTGTATGCCAACCCCTTTACCACCACCCGCACACCGGTGACGTTCAAGCCACGGCAGCAATTTCTGTTGTTGAGAGAACAGTTTAAGGATAAAACCCTGATTGCTGATACGACGGTTGAGGTTAATTTTGACACCGTTGATTTCACCTCGGTTTCGAGCTACACCTACCGGGATATTCTGGTCAGTCGTGATGCCAGTGCCCTGACCGGCAGTGTCTCGGTCGATCTCGGCTATCCTGATTCCGCTGTTTTGCTGCCCTCCAATCTGCGCGATACGACAAAGGTTAATCAATATACCGAGGAAGCGCGGTTAAGCTCCAACGGGGACGGACCGTTCCAGTGGCTTGTCGGCGGGTTCTATTCCCATGTCACCCGTAAATATCAGCAGGTCTTGCCGACCCCGGGTTATGATGCCGTTACGGACGCGGTTTTGGGGGCCGGAACATCGGCAGCGGTTGGTCTTGGCATTGCGCCGGTTGATTCGCCGTTCTTTTCCCAGCTTCCTTTCACTCTGAAAGAGATTGCGGCTTTTGGTGAAGCAACCTATGACGTGACGGATGCCCTTCATCTGACGGCAGGCGGACGTTATTATGACTTCAAGGAAACCCGTAGTCTGACCCAGGTCGGCCTGTTCGCCGGCGGCGTGGTCAATCAGATTGACAAGACATCATCCAACGGTTTTACCCCGCGCTTCCTCGCAAGCTATGAGGTCAATGACAGCGTGACGGTCAATGCCCAGATTTCCAAGGGCTTCCGTCTCGGCGGGGTGAATGATGTCCTCAATACCGGACTTTGCACGGCTCAGGACCTGCTTGTATTTGGCGGCTTTCAGTCCTATAAAGATGAAACACTGTGGAACTATGAGGCCGGGGTCAAGGTCAAAACTGACAATGTAACCCTGAATATGGCGGCCTTCTATGCCAAGATTACCAATCTTCAGGTTACGCTTGATGCCGGGTCCTGTTCATCACGGATATCATTCAACGTACCCTCAGCCCATTCACAGGGCGTGGAATTTGAATTGAAGGCCCATCCGGTTGAAGGTCTTGACCTTTCGGTTGCCGGTAGTGTGTTGCAGTCTGAATTTGATTCAACCGTCAAGGACGGTACCGGGGCGTTGCTCGGCGGGGTTCGTAACGGCAACCGCCTGCCCTCCGTGCCGAAATTCAACATCGGCATTACCGCGACCTATAACTTTGCGCTTGATATGATCGGCGACGGGGCGGAAGGCTATATTTCCAGTACCTTCCAGCATCGCAGCAGCATCTTTACCCAGCCTGCCGATCAGGAACCTGGGGCCGGTAACTTCAAATCCGGGCTGCCATTCGGCGGCGCGTCAGGCAATGATGTGACGGCGCTTAACCTCAACCTGCCATCCTATGACACGCTTAATCTCAGTTTCGGCGTTGTCAAGGATAACTGGGAAGTGGTGGCTTATATTCATAATGTCACGGACGAGAATGCCAATCTGTCCTTTGACCGCGAGCGCGGTGGCCGGGCGCGTCTTGGCTTCCGGACCAACCAGCCCCGGACCTTTGGTCTGACGATCCGGACAGACTTCTAAAAACCGTAACCATTCTGCGGGAGGTGCCGTAATGGCATCTCCCGTTATTTTTCCCGGAAACGGGGTTTCTCCTTTTATTTTCAAATATTTTCTTTTATGTTTCTGACAAAATCAGGGATAGATTAATCATGACAGAATTTCAGCATTTGTATGAGCAGTCTCCATCATTTGTAACCCATCTTGAATGCTCGATGGCAGGGGATATTTACCCGAAGGCCGAGCCTCACGGCCTGTCAAAGGCGGGCAAGCCGTTGCTGGTGCGCTATGACCTCGGCAAGATCGCCAATGCGGTCACAAAGGCGGAGATTGAGAGCCGCCCCGGCGGATTCTGGAAATATCGCGAATTTCTGCCCCTTGAGGGGGCCGAAAATCTGGTCAGTCTGGGCGAGGTTATGACGCCTCTGGTGCCCTTGCGTCATTCCGTACCGGACGGAGTGGAGGTCATCGTCAAGGACGAAGGCCGCCTGCCCACCGGGTCTTTCAAGGCGCGGGGTCTGGCGCTTGCGGTGGCGCTGGCCAAGGAACTGGGGCAGACCCACCTTGCCATGCCGACCAATGGCAATGCCGGGGCGGCGCTTGCGGCCTATGCAAGCTGTGGCGGTCTGAAAACCACCATTTTCTGTCCCGATGATACGCCCGAAGTCAATGTGCGGGAAATAGAATTACAGGGGGCCAGCGTCTATAAAGTCAACGGCCTGATCAATGATTGTGGCAGGATTGTTGGTGACGGCAAGGAAATACTCGGCTGGAGCGATATATCGACCCTGAAGGAGCCTTACCGGATTGAGGGCAAGAAAACCATGGGGCTGGAGCTTGCCGAACAGTTCGGCTGGCAGCTGCCGGATGTGATATTCTATCCGACCGGCGGCGGCACCGGGCTGATTGGCATGTGGAAGGCCTTTCAGGAGCTTGAGGCGATTGGCTGGATTGGCCGTAAGCGTCCGCGCATGGTCGCGGTTCAGTCCACCGGCTGCGCGCCGATTGTCAAGGCGTGGGAAGACGGCGTCGAACATGCGCCGCTGTGGGAGAATGCCTATACTGCGGCCTCAGGCATCCGGGTCCCGGCGGCGGTCGGGGACTTTCTGATTCTGCGCGCGGTCCGCGAAAGCGGCGGCTTTGCCATTGCCGTGACCGACGAGCATATTTTCAAGGCCCGGGACGAGGCGGCACAAAAAGACGGCCTGCTGCTCTGTCCCGAGGGGGCCGCGACCTTTGCCGCCTGGCAGAAGGCGCTTGAGAGCGGACAGGTCAGCCGGGATGAAAGAGTCATATTATTCAACTGTGCCAGCGGCCTTAAATATCCGATGCCGGAAAGTGATCATGTTATAGACTGCCATAAACCCGTCGATTATGCAGCTTTTGGATAGACTGATGGAAGATACTGATTCCCTGAAGAAATATGATTATCTTGATTCTATCGAAGGCTTTTATCCTGCCGACGGGGTAAAAAAACTCTCCCTGTGGGCGAGACTGAAATCCCTCGCCCCCGGCATTCTGATTTGCGGGACGGTTGCCCTTGCCGCGACTTTCATCGCCCGGCATTATGACGCCCCGGTGATGCTGCTCAGCCTGCTGCTTGGCATGGTGTTTAATTTCATGTCGCAGGAACATCCGACCCGGGAAGGGGTGCAGTTCACCTCTCAAACCATATTACGCACAGGAGTAGCACTGATCGGTGCGCGGATCATGCTGTCTGATTTCGTGGCGCTCGGGGGCGGAATCCTGACCCTGGTCATTGTTGCAATGATCATTGTGATCGTCCTTGGCATTGTCTGGGCAAAATTGTTGAAACTTGATGTGGAAGAAGGGGTGCTCATCGGCGGGGCGACGGCAATTTGCGGGGCGTCCGCCGCCCTTGCCCTGTCAACGGTGATGCCAAAATCCAAAACACTGGAGCATAATACCCTGATTGCGGTGGTCGGGATTACCGCGATGGGAACCATATCAATGGTGCTTTATCCGGTGATTATCGGTTTTCTCGGCCTTGACGATCATCAGGCCGGAATTATGATTGGCGGCACCATTCATGATGTCTCGCAAGTGGTCGGCGCCGGTTACAGTGTATCAGAGGAGGCCGGGGATACCGCAATACTGGTCAAACTCATCCGGGTCTTTATGCTGGTGCCGGTGCTGCTGTTATTTGCTTTTGCCTTCCGGAACCATAAATCGCGCAAGGCTTCGGGCAAGTTCGCCTTTCCAATGTTCCTGATCGGTTTTGTTATTTTTGTTATCATCAATTCGCTACAGGTTATGCCGGCGGCGGTCATGGATATTCTGAAAGTTGCCAGCAAGGCGCTGCTGGTGATGTCGATCACTGCGGTCGGCATGAAAACCTCGCTCAAGACGATGTTTGCCCTTGGCTGGAAGCCGTTATTCCTGATTTTGGCCGAGACCGTGACCATTGCGGTATTTTACTTCGCCGTCATCGAGTCCGGCATCCTTTAGGCAGATCAAATCCGGTGAGCTGGCGGAAATAAACCGGCAGGTAGCGCAGGCGCTGTTCGGCACTTTCCCGGACATCCATGGCATAATAGCCGACCTGATGGAAATATATTATTCTGGCGCGGATAAAGGCTTCTTCTGCATCATAGTCCAGCGCCTGAAACAATTTGGCAAGCAGCATGATCCTGCGGTTATCCACCAGTTCGACCGCGCGCCGGACTGTATCCGAGCTTCTTGCCCAGTCGCGAATGGCCGCATCAAGGGCCGGGGAATAGCTTTCCTCGCGAATAAGGGTCATAACAAAACGGACAAGGGTTTCAAGCGGGGCATCATTATCTCCCGCCCGGATCACCCGGGTCAGGGGGTCGTTGCGGCTGTCCTGCCAGTTGGCCAGCAGAAGATCAAGAAATTGTCGGCGATTCTTGAAAAACCAGTAGAATCCGCCCCGGGTCACGCCAAGATTACGGGCCATGCGGTCAACCTTGACCCCGTCCACGCCTTCCCGGATCAGAATATTGCGGGCTTCCTCAAGCCAGTCGTCACGCGATGTTTTGGTATTGCCGCGAATTTCACTGTCCCTCATTGAGTAAAATACAGTAGTGTATAGATTAGCCTTGAAAAATCAAGAACAATACAATACTGTATAGATAACCCGTAAAAACCGGAAAAAACCATGCAACATTATTCTGTAATGTCACTGGCCCGCAACGCCTTCAGCCGTCATCAGGGCTGGCAACAGGCATGGCGCAGTCCCGACCTGAAGAAAGAGTATGATGTTGTGATCATTGGCGGCGGCGGCCATGGACTGGCGACGGCCTATTATCTGGCGAAGGAACAGGGCATTTCAAATGTCGCGGTGATTGAGGCCGGATGGATTGGCGGCGGCAATACCGGGCGCAATACCTCTGTGGTCCGTTCCAATTATCTTTTTCCAGAAAGTGCCAAATTCTATGATTTCTCGCTGAAGCTGTTTGAGGGCATGAGCCGGGAACTTAATTTCAATGTGATGCTGCGTCAGGCCGGGATGGTGAGCCTGCTGCATAGTCGCCATGACGTCGAGGCCATGCGCCGCAACCTCAATGCCATGCATATGAACGGTATTGACGCCGACTGGATTGACGCGGATGAGGTCGCGCGACTGGCCCCGGGGATCAACCGCAGTCCGGCGGCGCGCTATCCCATTCTTGGCGGCATTGTGCAGAAACGTGGCGGCATTGCCCGTCATGACGGGGTGGCCTGGGGCTATGCACGGGCGGCGGATGCACTGGGCGTTGATATTATCCAGCAATGCGCAGTGACCGGCTTTGACATCAGGAATGGCAGATTGCGCGGGGTTGAGACCACATGCGGGCGCATCACAACCGGCAAGGCGGCGATTGCCGTTGCCGGTCATTCGAGCGTGCTGGCCGGGATGGCCGGTTTTCGCCTGCCGGTGACCTCGATGGCGTTGCAGGCCTGCGTCTCGGAACCGCTGAAGCCGGTATTTGATGCAACCATCCTCTCCCCGTCCGCCGGGATTTATATCAGCCAGTCGGACAAGGGCGAAATGATCATGGGCGGCGGGCTGGATATGTATCCATCCTATGCCCAGCGCGGCAATATCGCCACCCTCGAAGGGGTAATTGCCGGCGTGGTCGAGATTTTCCCGCGCCTCAGCCGGGTGAAACTGATGCGGCAATGGGCGGGGATTGTCGATATTGTCCATGATTCGTCACCGATTATCGGCCTGACCCCGGTCAAGGGGCTTTATATCAATTGCGGTTTTGGCACTGGTGGCTTCAAGGCGACCCCGGCGGGCGGCTGGACGCTGGCCTATACGGTCGCCCATAACCGTCCACATCCCCTGAATGAGCCTTTCACGCTGAAACGTTTTGAAACCGGGGCGTTTATTGATGAGATGGGGGCGGCGGGGATTTCACACTGATGATGACCATAACCTGTCCATGGTGCGGAAAGCGCCGCGAAAATGAATTTACCTATGGTGGCCCGGTCCCTCTTGCGCGGCCCGATAACAGGGGAGATATTTCGGACAAGGCATGGGCGGAGTATCTTTTTATGCGTGATAATGTCAAGGGCATCGCCCGGGAACGCTGGTGCCACTCTCATGGATGCGGCCAGTGGTTCACGATGCGCCGGGATACCGTGACCCATAAAATTCACAGCATTGAAAAAACGGGGGATGCGGGTGAGCCATAACTTTCGCCTGAAAAACCGGGGCCGGATTAATCGGGACAGGCCGGTTTCCTTCCGTTTTGACGGCAGGCTTTATCAGGGTTATAAGGGCGATAGTCTGGCCTCTGCCCTGCTGGCGAACGGGGTCAGGATAGTCGGTCGGAGCTTTAAATACCACCGGCCGCGCGGTATCTTTTCTGCGGGTGCGGAGGAGCCGAACGCCATCATGCAGATCGGCACAGCGCCCCGTGAGGAGCCGAATGTCCCGGCGACAATGATTGATATTTTTGATGGCCTGACCGCCCGGTCCGTTAGCGGCTGGCCCGGGGCATCCCGCGACCTGCTGGCGGTTTTTGGCCTGTTCAAGCCGTTTTTGGTTGCCGGATTTTATTATAAAACCTTTAAATACCCGGGCTGGAAATTCTGGAGTCCGCTGGTGCGGCGCATGGCGGGCCTTGGCACCCTGCCGGAATTGCCGGACCCGGATGAGTATGACCATTGTCATGCCCATACGGATATACTGGTGATCGGTTCTGGTCCGGCGGGGCTGGCGGCGGCACTGGCGCAGGGCAGGGCGGGTCAGCGGGTGATGCTGGTTGAACAGGACCGGGAATTTGGCGGCTCCCTGCTGTTTGAGCAAAACGGCCTTGAGGGCTGGAGGATGGAAACCATAGGACGGCTGCGGGACATGGCCAATGTCACCCTTGTCAGCCGGGCCACTGCCTGCGGCTATTATGATGATAATCTGGTGACGCTGTCTGAACGTCTGAAGCGGGGGCATGGCCCGCGTGAGCGGTTCTGGCATATCCGGGCGGGGCGGGTGATTATCGCCACCGGGGCGATTGAAAGGCCGCTGGTCTTTCCGGATAATGACCGTCCGGGGGTGATGCCGGCCTCTGCCGTGCGCCATTATATCACCCGTTACGGGGTCGCCCCGGGCAGGACTATTCTGGTCGCGACCAATAATGACGATGCCTATCAGACCGCCCTTGATGCGCGGGCGGCGGGGCTTGTGGTTGCTGCCATTGTTGATACGCGCGATAATCCGGACGGGGCGCTGGTCCGGGCGGCCCGTGATGCCGGGATTACCATTTATCATGGCCATATGGTGACGGGATGTCGGGGACGGCGCGGGGTTCGGGCGGCGATAATTGCCGCCGTCGGTCAGGATGTGACGGCAGGGAAACAGGTGATAGCCTGCGATGTTATCGCAACTTCCGGCGGCTGGTCGCCGGTGGTTCATCTGCATTGCCAGTCCGGCGGCAGGCTGCGGTTTGATGAGGGGATACAGGCCTTTGTCCCGGACCAATATGTTCAGGATAATATCTGTATCGGCGCCGCCAACGGGACCTTTGATCTGGTGGCCTGCCTGAAAGAGGGGGCGGGGGATTATGGCATTGACCTGCCGGATATTGAGGAGGTCAAGGCCGGGCCGGTTGGCGACCTGCGGGATGAAGTGCGAATTTCGGCGGCCAAATGCTGGGTTGATCTGCTCCATGATGTGACGGCCTCCGACATTGCCC
>Ga0256829_1002203_pt1 | contig 14805 bp, 17 predicted proteins | sample 131447metaG_FD_185979 | JGI IMG/M metagenome (GOLD analysis project Ga0256829, IMG submission 185979) | Hydrothermal vent microbial communities from Lau Basin, Pacific Ocean - 131-447 | ecosystem: Environmental > Aquatic > Marine > Hydrothermal vents | place: Pacific Ocean: Lau Basin | collected...
TAGAGGTAGATAAAAATCTCTACACTCCAATAAAACAAGGCATAATCATAATTAAAAGCACAAAAAATCTAAAAGAGGCAAAAGATTTTTATAACTTTATATTTTCAAAAAAAGCCAAAAAAATCTTTAGTGAGTATGGTTATCTATGAATAAAATAGAGGCAAAAGTATCAAGTATCGAGGCTAGCGAAGCTATACATGTAGTCACTTTTAGTGCGAAAAATGAAGAGCTAACCATGATGGCGTTGGAGCTACCAAAAACAGTTCAAAAAGGCGCGGAGGTGGTTTTGGGCATAAAACCATCTTTTGTTTTGATAGCAAAAGAAAAATCAAAGGATATAAGCTTAACAAATCAGATAGATGCAACCATAGTGCAACTCGATATCGGCAGGCTTTTGGTCACAGTAAAGCTTGAGAGTGATATCGGTATTTTTGAGTCACTAATCACTAAAAAATCAAGTGATATGATGAACCTGAGTGAAGGTCAAAATGTGGTTGTGATGATGAAAGCAAGTGAAATTTCTATCATAGAGGTAAGAGATGGAGTATAGCTTTGAGCCCTTTTTGCTCTCTTTTAAACTCGCTTCTATAGTGAGTATTATACTTTTTTTAGTCGCACTTCCACTTGCTTGGAAGCTATCGCTTAGTAGATCCAAGCTAAAGCCAATTTATGAGGCTCTTAGTGCTTTGCCTATCGTCTTGCCTCCTACGGTTCTTGGTTTTTATGTTCTGTATGCACTTTCACAAAACTCACCTTTGGGCTCTTTGCTTGAGGAGTATCTAGGTGTAAAATTGGTATTTAATTTTTATGGGCTTGTGATTGCAAGCTGTATCTACTCTTTTCCTTTTATGCTTCAACCCCTGCAAAGTGGCTTTGAATCACTGCCAAAATCCTTGATAGAGGCTTCGTATCTGTGCGGAAAGAGTAATTTTCAAACTCTCTTGCATGTGGCACTGCCAAATATCAAGTCTTCGCTTTTGACTGCCATTGTCATCACTTTTGCTCATACAATTGGTGAGTTTGGCGTAGTTTTGATGGTTGGAGGAAGTATCTCGGGTGAGACAAAAGTGGCTTCCATCGCCATATATGAGTTTGTGGAGACACTTGATTACAGAAGTGCACATATATACTCAGCCATCATGGTTGCTATCAGTTTTTTTGTGCTTCTTTTAGTCTATGTATTTAACTATAAGCAGAAGAAAATAGGGTTTTTAAGATGATAGATATAGATATAATAAAGAGACTTGAGGGCTCAAACGGGGAGCTGAAACTTGATATAAAACTAGAGATAAAAGAGGGCTCTTTTGTTTCGATTCTTGGAAAAAGTGGTAGTGGAAAGACCACGCTTTTAAGGATTTTAGCGGGACTTGAGAGTTCCGCCGGTCACATAGAGATAGATGGTGAATTTTGGCTAAATAAGAAGATTTTTGTTCACCCGCGACAAAGAAGCGTGGGTTTTGTATTTCAAGATTATACCCTCTTCCCAAATATGAGCGTTTTTGAAAATCTACTCTTTGCAAAAGATGATAAAAAGCTCGCAATTTCTCTTTTGGAGATGACGGAGCTAGACAATCTGAAAGATAGATATCCTCTCAAGCTCTCAGGCGGACAACAGCAAAGAGTCTCGATTTGTAGGGCTTTGATGCGAAAACCAAAGATTTTACTTCTTGATGAGCCACTTTCTGCACTTGACATGCAGATGAGAGAGAAGCTTCAAACAGAGATATTGAAACTTCATAAGACTTTTGGGACAACTACTATCATGGTGAGCCACAGCCCAAATGAGATATACAAGATGAGTGATTTTGTGGCATTAATAGAGGATGGAAAAGTTAAAAAGTATGGAAAACCAAAAGATATCCTGCTAAAAACAAGTGGTAGTCAAAAATTTTCATTTGGAGGCAGAATCTTAGATATATATAGAGCCGACATCCTAAAAATCGCCGTTATAGCGATAGACAATCAAATAGTAGAGATAGTTCTTGATTCAAATGAAGCAGAGATTCTAAAAATCGGAGATAGCGTAAGAGTCAGTACAAAAGCCTTCTCTCCTATTGTGTCAAAAATCTAAATTGCCAGTAACTATATGTTACTGGCAATTTTAAAATCAACTCTTTTTACCAAGTTACACTTGGAACGGATTCTGGTGCATGCGTAGGTAATCTATACTTGATAAAAGCATGATTTGTTGCTGCGTGACAATCATTACAGCCATCAACAGCAGCAGAATAGTGAGCTGCAAACGAATTCCAGTCTTTTGCTTTGATATCTGCCATGATTGGATCAAGATATGTGTGCTCAAATGCTTTTAAAGCTGCAGCATGTCCTGGTCTAGTTACTTCACCAACTTCTTGGATTTCTGTTTGCTCTTTTACTTCATAGTTAGCTAAGCCCCAGTTTCCAGCTTTTGCAGCATAGTATGCTAGATAAAATCTATGCCCATACTCAATCATAACAGTACCTAAGCCTGGTGTGATTTCTGCAATTTGACCCAAAGTCATATTTTTATTATGTTTTGTAGGTACAACTTGATTATTCATATTTTTTGCATTTGCACCAATACCTCCAAACAAACCAATAACCGCCACAGACAACAAAAGTTTTGTCAATTTCATTTTTAACTCCTTTTAAGTTTTATAATGAAATTATACGCCTATTTTGTTTAAGATTATTTTAAGTTTAAATTAACTTTTCTTAAGCTTTAACCTCTTTTTTATTAAAATTTGTTAATATTGTATTTATGAATATACTTATAATTGAAGATGACAAAAAGATAGCGAACTACTCCAAGGAGGGATTTGAAGAGGAAGGCTTTATAGCAGATATAGCATACAATGGTGAAGATGGTCTTGCTCTCTTAGAAAAAAATACCTATGATACTGTTATATTGGACTGGATGCTTCCAGGAATTGATGGTATAGAAGTGTGCAAAAGAGTAAGAGCACTTGGACTCACAACCCCTATTATAATGCTTACTGCAAAAGTGTTCATCGAAGATAAGATTCTTGGACTAAATAGTGGTGCAGATGACTATATTTCAAAACCATTCTATTTTGAAGAGCTTTTAGCCAGAGTCAATGCCCTCATGAGAAGAGCCTCATATGCGACAAATCCAAATATAAAGATAGCTGACTTGGTGATTGATATGCACAAGAGAGAAGTAGTAAGAGCCGGAAATGCTATAGATTTGACACCAAAAGAGTATGCTATACTAGAGTTGTTGGCTAAAAATAGGGGAAAGGTGGTGAAGCTTAAAGCTATCACAGAAAAGCTTTGGGATAATGAAGATGATATAAATAGCAATATCATAAATGTCTATATGCACCATTTGCGACACAAGATAGATAGTGGATACAACCAAAAACTGATAAAAACAGTCAGAAAACTTGGTTTTAAAATCGACTCATAACCTCAAATAAATTTTACATATATGCTGGTCCCATCTTCTGGTTTGCTGACCACTCTTATCTGTGCTTTGTGAATCTCGACAATCCTTTTTACCATGGAAAGCCCCAGACCATACCCTTTTATATGTGCTTTGCCTGGAGGATTTATCCTGTAAAACTCATCAAATATCATGGATAGCTTATCTTGAGGTATCCCGATCCCCTCGTCGATGACCGAAAATGTGGAGTTTGAGAGAGAGACTGTGACGCTCCTGCCTTTTGGGGTGTATTTTATGGCATTGTCTAGTAAGTTTGTGACTAGAATCCTTAAAAGGGTTGGTTCAGCTTTGATCTCTAGGTAGTCTAATCTCTTTATGTCCATGGTAACACCTTTATTTTTCGCTATAACACCATACTCTTCAAAAATCTCAAGCACAATCCCATCAAGTGCTACAGTTTGAAAATTTTCTCGCATGTTCATCTTTTGGATTCTTGTAAGAAGAAGAAGATTTGTCACCATGTCTTGAAGATATACCACTTCATTATCTATTGCATGTAGAGTTTGTCTGTAATCTTCTATATTTTTATCTTTTTTGAGTGCTACATGTATCTGAAGCCTAAGGGCAGTTAGTGGAGTCTTTATCTGATGAGATGCATTTGCACTAAATTTTTTGATATTTTCGTATGATTCATTTAGTCTCGCGACTAATTCATACCTAAAGATTCCTAAGGTTTTTATAGAAGAAGCTGCGATGATTAGGGCACAGAGTCCACGGAATGCTTGGACGGGGAAGTGAAAAACATCTATAAAAGTTGCTGTGTTTATGATGTTGCCAGGAAAATAGGATATTGGAGCAACAACAATTCCAGAAAAAAGAGCGTAAGCTGCAAAAGCAGCGCCAGAAATCTTAAAATAGAGCCTTAGTTTGTTGATATTTTGACTCTTTTTCAGAGACTCTCCATAGTGATACAAGCCACCACCTAGCAAAAATGCACCCCAAAAACCATATGTATATCGTATGGCAGCATTTATACCGTTGATGCTAGGGTGTAGATATATCAAAAAGAGCAAACCGATACTGATGAGTGTGTAGATCGCTGGTGGATAGTAGAGCTTATATATGATGTGCTCTCTGAGCTGTTTTTTGTGTTTTGATTTCAAAAAACTTTTCCTGATGACAAATCTTGAAAATTCAAATAGAAATATATATGAGATAAGAAGTAAAAATGACTGTATGTAGTTTAAAAACACAAACTTTACTTCGGGGTGAATATACTCAAAAAGGCTTATCCAATCCTCAAAAGCATGAGATGTAGCAAAGACACCCAAAAGCCATATTTTATCAGCAAAGAAGTACTCGCTATGTTTTGGCCTTGCAAAAAGTACAGAAATACCAAGTGCAAAAAATGACAAACCATATACAAAAAGAAGTATCTCCATACTCTCTTGTTTAAGTGAAAACATTACAATCCTTTAGGATAAAGAGATAAAATAACCCCTGTTCCCATATTTTTTCTTTTTGATTTTTCTCTCGCGAGAGTATTTTATCTCATTTTTAAAGTATTCGATTATCTTTGTTTGAAGAAGGTATGTATCTTCGTTTGTATGGCTCTTCTCTACAAGGAACTGCTTGAGGTGTCGGATGTTTATTTTTTTGATGTATCTAGGATTTTGCCGTATATCTTTGTCTATCTCTTTTATCAAGGAGTCGATATTTAGACTTTTTGTATTTATTATTTTATCTACATACTCTTTTGTAGTTTCAACCAAGATATTTATCCTGTGAGAATCACTATATATCTCTTTTGCTACTTTTTTCAATATGTCATACTCTATCTCATCATCTTTTTTGTTTGAAGCAATCATGGAGGCAAAAACTTTTGCACGAAACTCTAGTGATTCATAATGAGATACAAAAAGTTCTCTAAATTGAGATAGAAATTTTGTTGTAAAATTCAATTAATTACTGACCTAAAAACTCTCTAGTACACTTTTAAATTTTCTTGCTTCGCTTTTGCTTTTTATTTTGTCATTATGGATAATGTCGTCTAAATATACGATATCGCCATAGTAGTCAAAGTCGTCATTGTCGCTTACTCTAAGACTAGCACCACCAAGTGAGACTCCTGCAAATACACCACTACTTTTCCCAAAAGTTTGTATGTCTGCAGATAGTTTCTCGTCTGTTTTTTTGGATGTTCTTATGCCTTTTGCAAAACCTACTACTCCAGCATCAAGACCTATGGTGGTTTTGCCTTTCGATAGATCATCTAAGCTCCTGTCTGTTTTAAAGATCATAATTATATCACTTGAAGAGTAGCCAAGTTGCATACCAAAGCTCAAGCCATTTAATTCCATAAAAACAGGCTCACTCCAGTTTCCATTTTCATCTTTTATGCTCAATATTCCTTTTCCAGTTCTGCTGCCTATGAAAAAAGCACCTTTGGTTGTATTTGGAAAAACAGCTATAGCCTTTGCATTGTGCAACATATCCCTTGTTATGCCAGTATTTGGCTTTTTCAATGCCCCTTTTAAAATTTGTGTAGAAGTCAAAATTTTTCTCTCTTGTACAAGTCCTGCATTTAGCGTATTTGCTAAAAATATAATTGATAGTAGAGTGGTTATATATAGCCTCTTCATGATACAACTCCTAAAAATAAATTAATTACTTGGAAAAGTAATGAGTGTATTATATCTATTTTTTGAGAAATTTTATAACTTTGATATAATAGACCTTGTTGCAACAAGTATGGTGCCATGATATATATAAAAAAATTTGGAGTTATTATGGAAAATAAGAACAGCTATAAGAAGCTAGCAGAGCTTGCAAAGGATTTTGGTCTGCTCTATGTTGAGGATAACTCAGGACTCCAAAAACAGGCAACCAAAATTTTTAAAAAGTTCTTTCGCGAGGTAATAGTCGCAAAAGATGGGCAAGAGGGAATAGAGCTTTTTATGGAGCACTATCCGCCCATAATCATATCAGATATAAAGATGCCTAGAATTAGTGGGCTAGACATGATAAAAAAGATAAGGGAGCTAGATAGCGAAGCAAAGGTGATTATCACCTCCGCTTTTGATGAGAAAGATTATCTGCTAGAGTGCATAAACATTGGTGTCAATAGATATCTGAAAAAGCCAATTCCCATTGATGAGCTAACGAAAACTCTTATAGAAGTTATAGGGCAAATCAATGAAGAAAAAAATAAAAAGCTTTTTGATAGATATGTAAAAGATAGCTTTGAATATCAAGATAGTATAGTTATCTTGATACAAGATAAAAAAGTATTACTTGCAAATAAAAAATGTCTAAAGTTTTTCAATCAAGAGAGCAGCAGGGCTTTTGAGAAGTTTTTTGAAGGTTTTTCAAAACTGCTAAAACCGCATAAAAAATTTCTTTATGAAGAAGATGGGAAAAATTGGCTTGATGAAGTAAAAAAGAGCACAGGGAAGCTTTTTAATGTCAAGCTAGAAGACAAAGATGGTAAAAATAGACACTTTATACTCAAAGCAAATAGAATACCTGAGCAAGATGAGTACTATATCTTATCGTTTGATGATATAACGGAATTAAATCTTTTAGAGGAGTATGACCCAAATCTCTCCGCAAAGGAGCGCGAACAAGAGGAGAAAATCAGGATGATTAATCTTCTGCATGTTCTAAAAAGAAACAGATCAAAGGTAAGACTATATAACTCCTACAAAGGCTTGTCTATCGTAAATACAGGGGTTATACAAGAGGTCATGTCAGATCATATAAATATAAAAACAACTTACCTGCAAAGCAGAGCCATACATATAGAAAAAAAGACAACCATTGAGTCTGAACTCTTCTCGCAAGCACTAGATTGTGAATTAGATAGCGTAAATTTTGAGACACAGACGGTTGTGCTTAAAAATTTTATATTTTCTCCTCACTTGCCTTCAGAGCAGAAGCACATCAGGGTCATGCCCGAATCAAAAAGTGAAGTGGAGATATTTTTCAATGGAAAAAAACTCTCTTTGGATATCCATATTTTAGATATAAGTGCACAAGGTTGTAACCTCTCTTTTCACTCCATGCCAGCAGGTCTTAAGAAGGAGAGTGAGCTAGTACTAAATCTAACACTAGGAGAGGAGAAAAAGAGACTAAATATCCAAGCTGTAAGTAGGGCTATCAATATCACAGAGGATGAAAAGGAGTTTCGAGTAGCTACTGTTTTTGAACTAGAGAACGAACCTAGGAAGCAGTTAGTCGACTATATAGCAAAAAGGCAGATGGCGCTAATCAGGGAATTTAAAGGATTGTAAAAGATGAAATTAAGATATAAAATAACTCTTACTGTCTCGGTTATATCGATTTTATCTATCATCTTCATGTTAGCTCTATACTCCATCTTTTTATTTAAAGAAAAACAGATTGATGTAAAAAATAGACTATTGCAAGACAGTAAAGACTTGGCATTTAATATAGAGAGCAACTTGCTTGGCTCATTAAATATTATCAAAACACTTCAAAGTGCTTATATCGTAAAAGACTTTCTTCTTGAAAGTGATAGGGAATATGAAATTTTAAATGATGAACAAAGAAGCTTGAAAATAAGTAGTTTAAATGCAAGATGGATGAGTGCAAAAGACAAAAATGACCCTTTTGTGCAAAAATATATAAACAACAAGCTCTCTTTATACTTAAGAGAGCAAAAAGAGATATTTTCAGGTTTTTATGGTGAGATATTTATAACAAACAAATATGGTGCTACGATAGCAACAACAGGCAAACTTACTACTCTAGCACATGCGCAGAAGTATTGGTGGAAGGAGAGTTATGGAGGCGGACAAGGAAAAGTCTTTTTTGATGACAGAGGTTTTGATGACAGTGTTAAAGGATATGTGATAGGAATCGTTGTGCCTATTAGGCGAAATGGTAAAATAATAGGAATTCTAAAAGCAAATATAAATGTGCAAGCACAGGTAAAAAAGGCTACAAATATATTTGATGTTAGAAATAATGAGATTTCAAAGATTGTCAGATCAAAAGGATTGGTAGTATACGAAGAAGGCGCATCTCCTCTTAGCACTAGGGTTTCACCTACTATCGTTAAGATGTTAAAGAAACGAACAGCATTGATAGATATCATCAGTATTGATAGAAGTGAACAGATAGTCTCTGTTGCTCCCGTACAAATCTCACTAAACCATGAGAATATAATTTTTGGAGGCAAAAAAAGCAGTATAGATCATATCTTGGGCAATGATGGTGAGATATGGAATGTAGTCATAAGCAAAGACAGAAACTCTATTTTTTATGAAGTATTTAAAGATATAAAGACTATGATATATCTTGGTATTTTGTTTGTCTTTTTGCTCTCTTTGTTAATTTTCTTTATTATAGACAAGACAAGTGCCCCTATAAATAAATTAGCTATAGCAGCAAAAGAGATATCCAGAGGTAATAGGGATATAATAATAGAGCCTCAAAGTGATGATGAAATAGGTGAGTTAGCCATCTCTTTTAGAGATATGTTGAAAAATCTAAAGAAAACGACAGCATCAAGAGATGAACTAAGAGAGGAGATAAGCAAAAGAATAGAGATACAAAAAGAGCTCGCAAGAAAAGATGAGATTTTGTTAGCCCAATCAAAACAAGCAGCGATGGGAGAGATGATAAGCATGATAGCTCACCAATGGAGGCAACCTATCAGCGTAATCGCCATGAGTATCAACAATGTGTTAGCAAGCATGGAGCTTGAAATCCTTGAAGATAAAGACATAAAAGAGTGCGGGCAAGAGATACTAGATGAGGTTCAGTTTTTGTCTCAAACAATCGATGACTTTAGAAATTTTTTCAAGCCTGATAAAGAGAAAAAGATAGTAAAAATCTCAGATATCTTTGAGAGTTTAGAGAAGATGGTTGGAAAATCTTTTGAAAATAACAATATCACACTTAAACTAGAAGGAGATACAGAGGTAGAGTTAAATACCTATTCGAGCGAGTTTTTGCAAGTCCTTTTAAATATAGCAAACAACGCAAAAGATGCTTTTGAAGACAGTGATATAGATGCAAAAGAGCTACATGTGATAGCCTCAAAAGCAGATGACTCTGTCATTATCAAATGTTGCGACAATGCAGGTGGTATAGATGAGAAAATTATGGATAGAATTTTTGAGCCATACTTTAGCACCAAAGAGGAGAAAAACGGTACGGGAATAGGGCTTTACATGAGCAAAACGATAGTGCAAAAGCATCTTTTGGGTAAAATTTGGGTAGAGAATAGTGATAAAGGTGCTTGTTTTATGGTAAAATTACCAATAAGAGACGAGGAGAAAAAATGAAAACAGTATTTTTAAATGGAGAGTATCTCAAAGAGGATGAAGCAAAAGTTTCTATATTTGACAGAGGCTTTGTCTTTGGTGATGGAGTCTATGAAGTCGTTCCTGTTGTCGCAAGTACGGTGCTAGATAAAGAGCCTTTTTTTGAGAGGTTTGAGCGAAGTTTGGGTGAACTAGAATTGCAGTGGCCTTTGAGTAAAGATGAATTTTTAGTGATGATTGATGAGCTTATAAAAAGAAACGATCTTAAAGAGGGTGGAGTCTACATGCAGGTGACTCGTGGCGTCGCTCCTAGAGACTTCGGGTACCCAAAAGATATAAAACCAACTGTCATGGCATTTACATTTGCAAAAGAGATAATCAACTCACCAAAGGCAAAAAGCGGTGTCAAAGTAGTCACGGTTGATGATATAAGGTGGAAAAGAAGAGATATAAAATCCATTGCTCTACTAGGGCAGTGTATGGCGAAAGAGCAGGCTGTGAAAAAGGGAGCATATGAGGGCTGGATGGTAGAAGATGGTTTTGTCACTGAAGGCACAGCGTCTTCAGCTTATATAGTAAAAGATGGTAAAATCATCACTAGACCACTTTCAAACTCGATACTCTCAGGCATAAGAAGAAAACTTTTGATAGAGCTTGCAAAAGAGCATGGAGTTGAACTTGAGCAGAGACTTTTTACGGTAGATGAAGCACTAAAGGCTGATGAGGCATTTTTATCGAGCGCTACTACATTTGTATTGCCGATTGTTGAGATAGATAGAAAGCAGATAGGTGATGGAAAACCAGGACCTATCGCAAAGAAGATGAGACAAATGTACATAGACTCCGCGCTAAAAATAGCGGGAGTAGAACTATAGTTTAGACTAAAGTGGCATGGCGGAGATCTCCTAGTATCTCTTTTTCGGTGTGCCACTCTTTACCATCAACTGACTTGACATTTTCACACTTTATACCATCAACACAGCCTTTTGATAAGATAAAGTCCATATACTCTTCTAGTTCATCAAATGTCGGCAAAAGTGGTTCGTGCAAAAAAAGTTGCAGATAGGATATAAATCCATAAGCTCCCCAGTTTGATATGGTAGCAATGATAGGAAAATCAGAAGCAATGGCACAAGGATTTACATGTAGGCTCTCTTTTAAAAACTCTTTGAAATTACCCATGCCTATCTCGTTTCCTCCATCGCCTATGGCGAACAGAGGAGCTCTTTTGCCACCCATCAGATAGAGTTCATCAACAGGGGCAGTAAGCTCACTTATATCAATCTCTCTTGAGTTGAGATATCGCCCATTTTCATCTCTGCCAAGCCTCTCTATGGAGAAGTGACAAACAGGCTCATACTTGTCCAAAAGTTGCGCATATTGACTCTCTTTAAGACCTTTTAGCGGTATATAGATAGTCTCTATCTCTCTGAAATAATCTTCGCAGTAAACATCTGTGATTATCACGGGTTTGAAGCCCAGTTTTTGAAGTGCGAGAGCCAAGAAGTATGTCCCAAGTGGTCCGTCAGTCTCTGCATAACCCTTGACGCAAAAGCCTGTATATAAAAAGACAACACCTTTTTTAAGTGTGATAAATTTCTCTGCCGCTTTTTTGCAATGTTCCACAGGATATCTCTTTTGGAGCTTATCCATGCCTCTTGTTGAGTATTTTAATATGATTTCATCTATAGTTTTATTGTTTTTCATGGTAATTTATTCTATAATTAAAAAGCTTAAAAACAACTACAAGCAAGGAAATAAAATGGAAGCAAAAGAGTTAAGAAGCAAGATAGCAAAAGGTGAATTTGTCAAGCCGACAGCTGGGTATTGTGAAGGGTATGTGCAGGCAAATATGTTTGTGATACCGAAAAAATATGCCGCAAGTTTTGAAGAGTTTGCAAAAAAGAACTCAAAAGCGATGCCTCTGCTTGAAGTTGTAAAAGATGGATATCACACAAAAGTACTGGCAAAAGATGCAAATTTACTAAATGAACTCCCGCTTTATAATATAATTGAAAACGGAAAAGTAGTCAAACAGGTAAAGAGCATAGAGGAGTATTATAGTGAAGATTTGGTCTTTTTCTTGATAGGATGTAGCTTTACTTTTGAGACATCTCTTTTGAAAAGCGGTATAGATTTGCGACATGTGCAAGAGGGTGTAAATGTCTCAATGTATAGTACAAATATAAAACTAAACCCAGTTGATATCTGGCGAGGAGATATGGTAGTCTCAATGCGACCGATAAAAAAAGAGAGGGTAGCAGATGCCTGCGTAGTCACAAGCCACTACCCAAATATGCACGGAACCCCATTACAAGTAGGCTACCCAGATATGATAGGTATAAAAGATATAAATCACCCAGAGTACGGCGATGCAGTAGAGATAAAAGATGATGAAATCCCGCTTTTTTGGCCATGTGGAGTAACCCCACAAAATGTCCTAAGAGATGTCAAGCTCCCATTTGCCATAACACATGCACCAGGGCATATGTTTGTTTCAGATAAAAAGGATGAGGATTATTATGTGTAGGTTAAATTTGTTGTGCCCTCGATTTACTCAAATCTTTTCTTGCTATCGGTAAACCTCATGATGATAAGTAGCAATAAGAGAGCAAGTATAAAACTTATCAAAATATTTGGTATAAAATAGACAAGAGCAAAAAGCAAAATATTGAGAATTATGGCATAGTTGGTTACTTTAAAATGGCTCCATCCAGATTGTGTTAGTCTTTGGTACGCGTGTTTTTTATGCGCAATGCTAAGTTTCTCATGGTTTAGTTTTCTTCGCAAAAGTGTCCAAGTAGCATCAAACCAAAAGACTCCAAATAAAATAATCCATACCCATAGATTTGTCACATTTTGATTTGCATAGTATATGGTAAATATGGCAACATTATAGCCTAGAAGCGTACTTCCAACATCTCCCATAAAAATTTTAGCATTACCAAAATTCCAGTACAAAAAGCCAAGAACTGCCATGGCCAAAACGACAAAATGCTCGCCCCCAAAAAGCATAAAGCCAGCAACAGACAAAAACAGAGCCTCACTTCCTGCATAGCCATTAATCCCATCTAAAAAATTATAGAGGTTGATAAACCAGATTATCAATAAAAATGCAAAAAGATTGGTGATGATCTGATTTTCTATGTTAAATAGGCCAAACTCTAAACTGTTAAATCCACCTAAAAAGAACAATCCGCCAAAAGCTACAACGGCTTGAGCTATAAGCCTTATTTTTGGGCTAAGTTTATAGATATCATCAAAAAAACTCACAACAGATATAATAACTCCAACCAAAAGAGCATAGAAAAGATTTGATTCTATTTGCGATGTAAGTTGAAGATAGATAAGCCCAACAAACCAAGTAACAGCGATAGCGATTCCCCCACCATGGGGAGTGGGAACTGTGTGACTACTGCGCTCGTTTACCTTTTCTAATAGTGCATTTTTTATGTAGTAGTTTTTTATGAGATATGTAAGAGAGAACGACAGGATGAGTAGCAGGGTATAAAATAAAGGCATAGTTTATTTCTTACAATCTCCAACTTTAAGCTCATCTTTGTGTTTTTCGATAAATTTTGGTCCTATTCCTTTTACATCAGTTAGCTCTTCCACAGTTTTAAAGCAGTGATCTTTTCGGTACTCAAGAATCGCCCCAGCTTTTTTAACCCCGATGCCTTTAAGACTCGTGAGTTCTTGCTGGCTGGCATTGTTGATATCAACTGCACCAAATAGAAAACTCACATTCATAAGTAAAATCAATATGTATTTCATGGTTGCCCCTTTTTTGATCTATTTTAAGTTTATGGTGGCCAAGCTTCTTTAAAATGCTACTTATGGTATCCAATCTCTTGACATTGTGCACATCCAAAATTTAAGATAATTTTATCCATCTATCTTTATTATATTATCAATAATATGTGGAAATTCTATCTCAAAATCATCTAAAAATGTTTTATCTATTATTTTTATCTCTTGTAGCATCTCATGAGGAAAACTTTTAAGCCGTATAATCAATTCTTCATTGCTAAAACTTGCTTTTTTATGTGCAGATTCAAGTATATCTTTCCAATCAAATGTATAAAACTTGCAAATAAGAAATGTATCAAATATATCTTTTGGATTGTCTCTGCCTATCACTGCTGTTAATTTATTGCTCAATATATTTTCAATATTATCTAAAAGATAGTTGTTTTCATTCAAAATCACATCTTTATATCTAAATGCAATGTCATTTATAAAATCAAGTTGTAGTAAATCATCTATCTTAAATCTTGTAAAATCTTTTGATTCTACTTCTACTGCCAACTCAAATTTGGATTGCAAAGCTCTCTTGATATTTTTTATAGCAAAGCTATATCTAGCAGATTGATTAGTAAAAAAATCTAAATCATCAGAATATCTTTTTTCTACATAAAAACGACTAATACAAGTACCGCCAGTAAGATAAAATTCATTTTCAGTTTCAAAAACAACTTTCAAAACCTTATCTTGAAGTTCATAAAGTTTTTTGTAGTCTATGCTACCCATTTTAACTCATCTATAAGCAGTGGTTTGTCAAAAAAATAAACTTCTACTAAGTTTTTTCTCCTAAAAGCAAAATCAGCATTAAATTTTGGTACTTTATAGTTATCTAACAGTTTTGATAATTGCTCTAGCTCAAAGATAGCTAAATCCTTAAATAATGAAGTACTATTTAATAATATTTTTTCAAAAAACATACCTTTTTTTCGCACATCTTCACCACTTAAAATTGCATCAATGTCATCATTAGAGATTTCCAAATCCCAGAAACAATCTTTTTTTATTCTGTCATAATTAATCATAAACAACCCCTTGTTTATTTTTTATTTATTGTATCATATTTTTTTTCACAAAGTCCAACATCTATTTCGCTCTTTCGGAAGCGATGCCTTAGCTTCGCCAACTCCAAAAATCCCTCAAAAAACGGCACACGAATCAAATTTGTTTTAACTCTATTTGAAAGTAATCTCTTATTTTTACTTTATCTAAATTCTCAATAGGTTCCAAGTATCCAATATCATCATCTTCGATATCATCTATATAAAGCAAAGCAGTGACAAAAAGTTTAAAATTTATACCATTTAAAACATTTAAACTTCACTT
>Ga0256829_1002204_pt1 | contig 14797 bp, 14 predicted proteins | sample 131447metaG_FD_185979 | JGI IMG/M metagenome (GOLD analysis project Ga0256829, IMG submission 185979) | Hydrothermal vent microbial communities from Lau Basin, Pacific Ocean - 131-447 | ecosystem: Environmental > Aquatic > Marine > Hydrothermal vents | place: Pacific Ocean: Lau Basin | collected...
CATTGCGGCGAAATATGCTATGGCAAAAATTCCGTAGGTTTGAATAAGCAGCGGAATGGCTATAAGAACAATGTTCTGTGGCTGTTCCAATATGGTATTGGCTTGTAGGGCAAACAGAATAACTATTGTTAGCAATAAACCAAAAATAGAGAAGGGTTTAAGTTGTTCAACAAAGTGAGTGAGTTTTGTTTCACTGACTTTAGTGAGTTGCGCGCGGGTAATAGCTCCTGCAACCAAAGGAATGACCACATACAGCACGACTGACAATAAAAGCGTATCCCAAGGAACACTAATATCGGTAACGCCCAACAATAAACCCGTTAGCGGGGCGAAAGCGAAAATCATAATGACATCGTTGATTGATACTTGAACCAGGGTGTAGTTTGCATCACCTTTAGTGAGGTGACTCCACACAAATACCATGGCGGTGCATGGCGCTACGCCTAACAAAATCATACCCGCAATGTATTCTGTGGCGGTTTGTGGGTCTACCCAATCGGCAAAAATACCTTTGAAGAACAACCAACCTAGTAGGGCCATGGTAAAAGGCTTTATCAGCCAATTGATCACTAGGGTTAGTACTATACCTTTTGGTTTTTTGCCCACATCTTTAATGGATGAAAAGTCGATTTGAATCATTATAGGGTAAATCATTAGCCAGATGAGTACGGCAATCACCAGATTTACATGCGCGAATTCAAAATCAGCAATAGCGACAAACAGAGCCGGCAAGTAAACACCTGCACTCACTCCTACCACTATACATAATGCTACCCAAACAGACAGGTAGCGTTCAAATAATCCCATGAGCGCTTTCCTTTATTTTTTGTTCACGCGTTTACTGACTTCTTCAGCACTTTCTACTCGTTCTGAGTAACGGTCGACGAGGAAATCTTTGTTATCGCGAGTTAACAAGGTGAATTTCACCAACTCTTCAACCACATCAACAATGCGGTTGTAATAGGGCGATGGTTTCATTCGTCCATCTTCGTCAAACTCTAAGAAGGCCTTTGCCACAGAAGACTGATTTGGGATGGTTATCATGCGCATCCAGCGGCCTAAAATACGCATTTGATTTACTGCATTAAACGACTGTGAACCGCCACATACTTGCATTACTGCAAGGGTTTTTCCTTGTGTAGGGCGAATACCACCAAGGCTCAAGGGGACCCAGTCGATCATGCTTTTCATGATGCCAGTGATACTGCCGTGACGCTCGGGAGAGCACCATATTTGACCTTCAGACCATAGCATAGCTTCTCGCAACTCTTTAACTTTGGGGTGATTTTCATCTTCGGTGTCAGGCTGGGGAAGTCCTTTAGGGTCGAAAATTTTGGTCTGTGCACCAAAGTACTCTAATAAGCGAGCACACTCTTCGATGACCAGACGACTGTACGAGCGCTCTCTTAGCGAACCATAAAGTAGAAGAATTTTTGGCTTGTGAGCTGAACCAGCGATAGTGAAGTTTTCATCCATTGGCTGATGCATTTGTGACATATCTAGGTTTGATGACGGAGTGATATTGTCATTCATTACAGTGCCCCCAATAGTAGAAGTCGTGCCTTAATCTCGTCGACAGACGCCTTTGATTCAGCGAGTTCAACTAATGCTGCAACGCGAGATTCGATGATATCTATGGTGTTGTTGAATGCTTGCGCTTTTTCTTCCTCAGACCCATCGAGCTTAGAGGGATCTTCTAAACCCCAGTGAAGCTTAAGTGATTTGCCAAAGTAGACAGGGCAAGTTTCGCCAGCAGCAGAGTCACATACGGTAACCACAATATCAGGTGCATAGTCTTCAAAATCGTCCCAGGACTGGCTACGTAAACCTTCGGTGTTGTAGTTACGCGCTGCTAAGTATTTTAATGACAAGGGGTGTACTTGTCCTACCGGTTGACTTCCAGCACTTCTTGCTTCAATGGCTGAACTGTCAGACTGATTGGTTACGGCTTCACAAAGAATACTTCTGCATCGGTTGTGAGTGCATATAAAGAGAACTTTCATTCAAAGAATTCCATCGCTAATAAAAGAATTAATCACAGGTAGCGGCGCAGCATAATTGAGAAAGTGCTTCGCCAAGGTATTCACTATTGTTGTTAAGGGTTGTGTTCAAGACACTGTTAACCCAATGAGGTAGTGCGGGGTTTAGGTGGTAGTACACCCATTTTCCACGTCTTTCATCAGTAACTAATTGACAGGTGCGAAGATCTGCCAAATGACGGGAAATTTTAGGCTGACTTAACGCAAGTGCCTCGGTTAAATCACAAACGCACAGCGGGCCTTTTTCACTGAGTAGGAGCAATGTTTTTAGCCGTGTGTCTTGCGCCAAACACTTAAACAGGGCGAGTGGTGATATATCTATTGGGTGCATCTGCCCCCTCACTTTTATATGACAAGCGAGGGATATTCGATGTCATATATGAATTTTCATATGTGTGAAAAATCATATATGAAATATCGTATATGTAAAGTGGAAGATAAGAATAATAAGTTAGCTTGGCTGGCTATTTAAACTCATAGTGCGCAAGTACATCTTCGATGTAACTTTGCCAAACTTCATTAGGTTGCCAGATGTTAAGCATGGTCTGCTTTGCTTCAGGTTCAGGAATGCCAAGTTGAGTCACTTGGTATAGGTAACTGAACACCGCACCTCGCCAATTTAGTCGACAATGGGTTAGTGTTACGCCACCTTCCTGTGTATTTATTTGCATTTGCGCAACGTAGGATTGGAAATTCTCTATGGTGGGGTTCTCCCAATCGACGGGAATGTTTAAATAGTTAAGGTTTAACTCTTCTAGAAGCATTCGCTCTTCGGTGCGATCGTCTGGGATAAGGTCAATCACGTGAGTTAATCCAGAAGCCTTTAGCAATTCAAAGTGAACTCGCTCTGGAAGACCAGCACTCATAGAGGTATTACTTAACACGGTATAGTTTTTCAGTGTTGATAAAGGATCTTGAGTCACGTTATGTGCCTCCTGCGCGTGAATTGATGCAGTTAACACGCACAAAAATATAAGTGTTTGCCAAGATTTCATATGTTTTTATCCCTTAATTTGGCGTGTCGATGTGCCACGTGTCTCACTACTATATGTTATTTATAGTATTTTCAATACGTTAAAAACCAAATTTAAGATTTATTACATAGTATAATTTTCATTCATACATAAAACATTATACTTCGCAGAGTGAGACTAACTTTTTGAGGTGTAAATGCGTTTAGTATCTCGTCTTTCTTTTCTTTTTTTGCTGTGTTTTCAATCAAACGCTTTTGCGAGCGCTATCCAAACCACAGTGTCTGCAAATATGCTGGTTAACGGTGGGTTTGAAGACACCAGCGTATCTAACGGTGGGTGGATGTGGACATCATCCGATAACGTAAATGGTTGGGATGGCAGTAATATAGAAATATGGAACAACCTGTTCGGTTTTGGTGCATTTGAAGGCTCTAACTACATTGAACTTAACGCCCACGGCGGAGCAAATAGCTATTCGATTTATCAGTCCTTCTACACAGATGCAGGTGCCATCTATGATCTAAGTTTTGCTTATGCTGCGAGAAGAAGCACCAATGAGGCCTTTTCTGTTGAAGTGATTAATGAATTAGGGGATTCTCTGCTAAGTGTTGTAATAAACGATCATTCGATTAAGCAATGGCAGTTGTATCAAACCCAGTTTATAGCGAATAGCGCACTCACAACCCTACGTTTGTCGACGATTAATCTTGGTACTTACGGCAACCTTATCGACAATATCACAGTTGCTTCGCGGGAGTTTTTGATACAGCAGGTGTCAGTATCAGGAACAGGATGTGTTTTCGTTCTAGCGTCAATGCTTGTATTGTTCAGAAGAAAGCAGCGCTAAATAGCGCTGCACGGTAATACACTACTTATCCATGTGAACCACGGAGCGAATGCTCTTGCCTTCGTGCATTAGAGTAAACGCCTCGTTGATGTCCTTTAATCCCATGGTATGAGTAATAAACTCTTGCAAACCAAAATCACCGTTGAGGTATTGCTCAACAATGCCCGGAAGCTCAGAACGTCCTTTTACTCCACCAAAAGCAGTTCCACGCCATACTCTACCGGTAACTAACTGAAACGGTCTCGTGGAAATTTCTTGTCCTGCACCGGCTACACCTATGATTACTGATTCACCCCAACCTTTGTGACAACACTCAAGGGCAGATCGCATCACATCAACATTACCTATACATTCGAAAGAATAATCCACACCACCGTCGGTGAGTTCAACGATGACATCTTGAATTGGCTTGTCATAGTCTTTGGGGTTGATCACATCGGTAGCACCTAGCTGTTTGGCTAAGTCAAACTTACTGGTATTGATATCAACGCCGATGATACGGCCAGCCTTAGCCATTCGAGCCCCAATAATGGCTGAAAGCCCGATACCACCAAGCCCGAAAATAGCCACAGTATCGCCAGGTTGCACCTTTGCAGTATTGAGTACAGCTCCCATGCCGGTGGTTACGCCACAGCCAAGTAAGCAAACCTCTTCAAGAGGCGCCTCTTTATTTACTTTCGCTAACGATATCTCGGGTAACACGGTATATTCTGAGAACGTAGAACACCCCATGTAATGGTAAATAGGTTTGCCGTCAATCGAGAATCGACTAGTGCCGTCAGGCATAAGTCCTTTGCCCTGTGTGGCTCTTACCGCTTGGCATAAATTGGTTTTTCCCGACGTACAGAATTTACATTCACCGCATTCCGCGGTGTAAAGGGGAATCACATGGTCTCCAACCTCTACACTGGTTACACCTTCGCCGACCATTTCTACGATACCACCGCCTTCGTGTCCCAGAATGGAAGGAAAGATACCTTCTGGATCTTCACCTGATAATGTAAACGCATCTGTATGGCATACGCCGCTGGCAACAATACGTATGAGTACCTCGCCTTTTTTGGGCAATTCTACATCTACCGTTTCCATACTTAGCGGCTTGTCAGCAGACCAAGCAACAGCCGCTTTTGATTTAATGTGGGTTTGTCCGTCTTTTAATGATAGTGGCATAGCCAACGCCCTTTATTCCAGTTGTGATCAATAACGTGTAAATATAGTCGAAAAATCAACTGCTTTGCACATTGATAACAATATTTAGTGTCAATGTCTCTGTTTTAGAAATGACTTTGGTTTATTGTTGCACAAAGTGAAATACAGTGTAGTGAAAACTGCGGTTGACATATAGACGTCTATACGGCAAATTGGACGCATGAAAATGATTGTAATGATTCGCACCACCATGATGCTAATTACCACCTTAACAAGGGCGGTCGCTGGCTAGTGCGAGAAAGCAAAAGACAACGAAAGCCCGCCCCCTTACAGAGAGCGGGCTTTTTTTTACTCGAATTACCCCTACGCGCACAACATGCACAAGTAGGCGAGTAAATAGTAGGAACATTTGAGGAGCAGCATATGAAAGTCTTAAAGTTTGGGGGATCTTCCCTTGCCGATGCACCGCGTTACCTAAGGGTAACGGATATTAGTACGGCAACCCACCAAACCGATGGCGCGGCAGTAGTGCTATCTGCACCTAAAGGCGTAACAAACGCGCTTTCACTATTGTGTGAACAAGCCGCTTCAGGCGAAGATTTCTCACCGCTTTTCACTAAACTTTCAGATACCTTAAACGGTATTGCCGTTGAACTGAACCGTCAGTTAGACGGTTTCGAGTTTGACAGGGTATCAACCTTTATCGAACAACGCCTAGCTCTGCTCAAGCAGCACTTAGACGGTATTACTTTGCTTGGTGTGGCACCTGATGCGGTATCGGCGGGTATTCTGAGTGTGGGTGAATATGTATCAGTCACTTTGTTTAGTGCTATTTTAACGTCGAAGGGTATTACCAACCGTATTATCGACCCTGTAACTTACATTTTGGCCGAGGGTGAGTATCTAGATAGTATTGCCGATGTTGCACTCAGCAAAGCGCGCTTTACCGACGTTCCTTCAGATGGTAGTGAACTTTTGATCATGCCCGGTTTTGTAGCTGCGAATGAAGACGGTGAAAAAGTTACCCTAGGACGCAACGGTTCAGATTATTCAGCCGCCATATTAGCTGCTTGTATTGACGCAAAGTGTTGTGAAATATGGACAGACGTTGATGGCGTTTACAATGCTGACCCCAATCAAGTGGAAGGTGCAGTATTACTTGATAAGCTTACATATCAAGAAGCGATGGAACTGTCTTACTTTGGTGCGAAAGTGCTTCACCCAAAAACCATTGGCCCCATCGCACAGCACCACATTCCGTGTTTGATCAGAAATACCCTTAATCCCGCTGCACCGGGTACGCTTATCAGCAATGAGAAAAGTGAAACCTGGACATCGGTTAAAGGCATATCTCAATTAGATGACGTAACCATGTTCAATGTGGCAGGCCCTGGTCTAAAAGGGATGGTAGGTATGGCAAGTCGTGTATTCGAGGTAATGTCAAACGCCAACATTTCTATCAGTCTGATCACACAGTCATCCTCTGAGTATTCCATTAGTTTCTGTATTCAAAGCAAAGACGCGAATCGAGCATTAACTTTGTTGGAAGATGCTTTTGCTTTAGAGTTGCAAAACCAGTTGCTTGATCCTATTGAAGTACGTCACGACTTAGCTATCGTCACCTTAGTAGGGGACGGTATGAGACAGACAAAGGGTCTGGCAGCACGCTTTTTCAACTCGCTAGCCCAAGCCCGTGTGAATAACGTCGCCATTGCTCAGGGCTCTTCTGAACGCTCAATTTCAACCGTTATTGAAAGCCAGCGTGCGAAAAAAGCAGTAAAAGTCATTCACCAAAACTTCTTTTCAAACCGTCACACCATCGACGTGTTTTTAGTGGGATGCGGCACGGTAGGTGCGGAGCTTCTTAGCCAAATATCAAAACAGCAATCTAAGTTGTTAGAGCGTGACATTCAGGTGCGTGTTTACGGTATTGCAAATAGCAGAAAGCTATTATTGAACAGCAGTGGTATTGATTTAGACAGCGATTGGAAGGCCGCACTTAACTCTGCCAGCGAGAGCTTGAGTATTGAGCGCTTACAGCAGTTTGTGAACGACAACAGCTTAGTGAATCCAGTGATTGTTGATTGTACCAGTCATGACGGTGTTGCTAAGCAATATGTAGACATGATGGAGCGCGGATTCCACGTGGTAACGCCAAACAAAAAGGCAAACACAAGTGATCTTAAATACTACCGAGAGTTAAAAGCCACCGCGCAAAGTACTAATCGCCAGTATTTGTATGAAACCACTGTTGGTGCTGGTCTACCAGTTATTGATAACTTGCAAAAGCTTTTTAGTGCTGGTGATGTGTTGTACCGCTTTGAGGGTATTCTTTCAGGAAGCCTGTCTTATGTATTTGGTAAATTAGAGGAAGGCATGAGTTTGTCAGAGGCAACTTCTTCAGCCAAAGCTAACGGTTTTACCGAGCCAGATCCCCGCGATGATTTAAGCGGAATGGATGTGGCAAGAAAGCTACTAATTATGGCCCGCGAAGCCGACCTAGAGCTTGAGCTTTCTGATATAGAGATCGAATCAGTGCTTCCAGAGGGTTTTGCAACAGAGTGTTCAATAGATGAGTTTATGACTCAGCTACCCACTCTTGACGAAGCCTTCTCTAAGCGAATAGAAGACGCCAAAGCGAAGGGCGAGGTATTGAGATACATTGGAAGTATCGAAGGTTCTCAGTGCAAGGTAAGCATTCAGTCTGTGCCTGCGTCGAACCCATTATCTCAGGTGAAAGATGGTGAAAATGCATTGGCTATTAACAGTGACTATTATCAACCTATCCCTTACGTTATTCGTGGTTATGGTGCAGGTGCTACAGTGACAGCGGCGGGTGTGTTTGCCGATGTACTGCGCACTATGCCTTGGAAACAAGTGGTTAGCTAGAGGGCGTTGTGATGAAAAAAGTTCGCGCATTCGCGCCGGCCTCTATAGGCAATGTAAGTTTGGGGTTCGATGTGTTAGGTGCAGCGCTCGCGCCGATAGATGGTACCCGTTTGGGCGATGAAGTTGACATAGTATCTGCGGATGCGTTTTCCTTGAATTGTATTGGTGCCTTTGCACACAAGCTACCTGGTGATGCTGATAGCAACATAGTGACTAAGTGTTATCACTATTTTTGTGAGCAAATGACCAAGCAGGGCCTACAAACTTCACCAGTGGCAATGACACTTCACAAAAACTTACCCATAGGAAGTGGGTTGGGTTCTAGCGCAAGCTCAATTGTTGCAGCGCTTGCGGGTTTGAATCACTTTTTTGACTCGCCCTTCGACGAAGATACCTTGCTTGGGATGATGGGCGAGTTGGAAGGTCAAATCAGTGGCAGCATTCACTACGATAACGTAGCGCCTTGTTATCAAGGTGGCATGACGCTAATGACAGGCGACACCTCTCCTGTGACTATGTCATTACCTTTGGTTGATCATTGGTACTACACTATTTGTTACTCTGGTATTAGCGTATCTACAGCGGCCGCTAGAGACATTTTGCCCAAGCAAGTTGATATGGCAACAGCATTAACCTTCGGACGCCAGCTTGGTGTGTTTGTTCATGCATTACACACTGGTCAACATGACAGCGCTGTGAAAGTAATGCAAGACGTTATCGCAGAGCCTTACAGAAAGTCATTGTTACCTGGGTTTGATGACGCAAGAGCGTTTTGTACAGACCAGGGGGCTTTGGCCTTTGGAATCTCTGGCTCAGGCCCAACAGTATTTGCAGTGAGTGATAATTTAGCAAGTGCACAGGCAATCGCGGCCTATCTAGACGAACATTATATTCAGAATGAAGATGGCTTTAGCCATGTGTGTAAGATCCCCGCTGAGGGAACATTAACGTCAGACCTTTCTGACTAGCGACACAAGTTTTAAGAGGTAATAGTAGTGGAATTAGTAAATTTAAAAGATCCTCAAGATCAAGCCTCATTTGCAGAAGCGGTAAAGCGTGGCCTAGGTAAACATCAAGGGTTGTACTTTCCAACCAATATTCCGAAATTGGATAATATTGACGATGTGCTAGCCATGCCATTTGTTGAGCGCAGCATTACCATTCTTCGCGCACTTATCGGCGATGAGCTCAATAATGGTGAGCTTGAGCAGATAGTTAAAACGGCATTCGCTTTCGGCGCTCCTGTCGAGAAGGTGACTGACGACGTATACACCTTAGAGCTTTTTCATGGCCCCACGTTAGCGTTCAAAGACTTCGGTGGACGCTTTATGGCGCAAACCCTGTCTGGAATTAGCGAAGGGCAACCCGTCACTATTCTTACAGCAACGTCTGGAGACACGGGCGCTGCCGTAGCACACGCCTTCCATGGTATCGACAATATCAACGTAGTTATTTTGTTCCCGAAAGGCAAAATCAGCGCATTGCAAGAAAAGTTGTTTACTACTCTTGGTGGCAACATTCATACGGTAGCTGTCGAGTCAGACTTTGACGCCTGCCAAGCATTGGTTAAAACAGCATTCGACGATCCTGAGGTACGTGAAGGCCTTCACCTTAACTCGGCAAACTCCATCAATATTAGCCGTTTGTTAGCGCAAGTGTGTTACTACTTTGAAGCGATGAGCCAACTACCTGCGGAAAAACGTGACCAGCTTGTAGTTTCTGTGCCCAGTGGAAACTTTGGTAACTTGACGGCCGGTATGATTGCTAAAGCCATGGGTCTACCTATTAAGCGTTTTATCGCAGCAACTAACCTGAACGATACTGTACCACGCTATCTTAAAACCGGTGAGTGGTCGCCCAATGCTACTGTTGCAACCATGTCTAATGCGATGGATGTGAGTCAACCCAACAACTGGCCTCGTATTGAAGCACTTATCGAGCAAGGTTACATTGATAAAGCGTGTTTGAAAGGTGAGATGGTTGACGAGGAATATACCCAATTAGCCATGAGACAACTCGCTCAGTTGGGTTATACCAGTGAGCCTCACGCCGCTATTGCTTATCGTGCGGTAAGCCACGATCTAGAGCCAGGCGAAATTGGTTTATTCTTGGGGACGGCGCATCCAGCGAAATTCCGTGAAACGGTAGAAAACGTGCTTGGTAACCCTATTAGCCTGCCAAAAGCATTGGCCGACGTAGCAGGCGAAGACAGCCTAGCTGTGGATTTACCGGCGTCTTATGAGGCGCTTAAACAACATATGATTGCCTTACTTAAAGCATGATCACTTGGGACGATGTGTTAACGTCTGAGAGAGCGAAACCTTACTTTCAGTCGTTAACGCAAAAAGTGGAAGCGTCTAGAGCGGCGGGAAATAACGTATACCCACCTCAGTCTGACGTTTTCAATGCCTTGTCTACAACCCCACTGTGCAACGTTAAAGTGGTAATATTAGGGCAAGATCCGTATCACGGTCCTGGTCAGGCACACGGTTTGTGTTTTTCAGTATTACCAGATGTGAAAACGCCGCCGTCTTTGGTCAACATTTATAAAGAACTTGCCAGTGATATCGATGGGTTTGCCATTCCTGAACACGGAACATTAACGAAATGGGCTGAACAGGGAGTGTTATTACTCAATACGGTATTAACCGTGGAGCAGGGCAAAGCACATAGTCACGCAAAATGGGGTTGGGAATTGTTTACCGACGCCGTCATAAACACAGTCAATCAGCATTGCTCGAATGTGGTGTTTTTACTGTGGGGAGCACATGCACAGAAAAAAGGTGCTTCGCTAGATACGAGCAAGCACTTGGTGTTACGTGCACCTCATCCGTCTCCACTTTCTGCCCATCGCGGTTTTTTCGGATGTAAGCATTTTAGTGAAACAAACAAATACCTCGCCAAAAACGATAAGTCGCCTATTGATTGGCAGGTATAGACAGCTGAAAAGTAAAAAGGCTGCTTGGTATAACCAAGCAGCCTTTTTATTATCTTTCTAGTGTCTCTAGTTCGTATTCGAACCCACAGTCAAGTTCTGAGAGCTCTTTTTCAAGCTTGAAGCGGTCTTGCAATGCTTCAATTTCCCTCCACTTTCGCTTTTTACTTTTTGTTTTTGCTGGGCTTGCTTCGATGTCTAGCATGGCAAATAGATCTGACTTGTCCACGAGGATCTCCTTTTTATTACCACTTACAACAGTACAGAGCGTTTATTTAAATATCCCTCTGTACAATTTTGTATCACAGCCACGATGAAAATAAAATATTTTTATTTACCTTTTATTAACACTTTGTGACGATACGATGACAACGTAAGGTTCGTGAGGACAACAGCTAATTGAAGCAATAGACTCTGTCGTTAGTGTCTTCTACCAACAAAAAACGGCCAGCGTAAAGCATGACCGTTCTGTGTGTTTTTGCACCATTTTAGCGATTTTTTAACCGCTAGCATTCCTTATTTTGGTGCATTAGCTGCTCTGAAGCGGGCGATTAAATCTTGCGTAGATGCGTCGAATGACGATTTTTCAGCATCTCCATTAATGCCTGCAAGCACTTGATTTCCTAGTACTTTGCCTAACTCAACACCCCATTGGTCGAAAGAGTTTAGGCCCCAGATAACGCCTTGAACGAATACCTTATGCTCATACATTGCAACCAGCGCGCCAAGAGTGCGAGGTGTAAGTGAATCGAACAAAATAGTATTACTCGGCTTGTTTCCTGGCATGGTTTTGTGGGCAGCAATACGCTTGCGTTCGGCTTCATCTAAACCTTTGCCTTCTAGATCGGCGTAGCATTCTTCAAAAGACTTACCTTGCATCAATGCTTGGGTTTGACCAAAACAGTTCGACGCTAGCATGGCGTGATGAGTATCGTTTTGGTTAGGAACGTTCAACGGTAGCATGAAGTCAGCTGGAATAACCCCTGAGCCTTGGTGAATCAATTGGTGGAAACTGTGCTGGCCATTTGTACCTTCGCTTCCCCATATGATTGGGCCGGTAGGGTAGTCAACCGAACTTCCATCGACAGTTACTTCTTTACCATTACTTTCCATGTCGAGCTGTTGTACGTACGCTGGAAGACCTCTAAGGTAATGGTAGTAAGGAAGCATGACATGTGATTGTGCGTCAAAGAAGTTTCGGTACCATACGCCAAGCAAGGCCAGAATGACTGGCAGGTTTTCTTCCATAGGTGCTACACAGAAATGTTTGTCCATTTCGTGTGCGCCTTCAAGTAGCCCTTTAAAGTTCTCGAAACCCAATGCAAGGGCAATGGGTAATCCAATAGCAGACCACAGCGAATAACGTCCGCCAACCCAATCCCACATAGGAAAGATATTGCTTTCATCGATACCAAATTCTGTGGCAGCTTTCACATTTGATGAAACCGCAACAAAGTGCTTGGCAATATCTTCTTGTGTTCCGCCTTGGGCGAGGAACCACTCTTTTGCTGAAATGGTATTTTGCAGTGTTTCTTGGGTGGTAAAAGATTTTGAAGACATAACAATCAGTGTGTCTTCATGGTCTCTTTTACTAAGTACATCATGAATGTGACAACCATCAACGTTTGCCACAAAATGCACATCGACAGCAGGTGATTTACAAGGCAGCAAGGCTTCAGTCATAATTTTAGGGCCAAGGAATGAGCCACCAATACCTATCGCAACAATATGTTTGATGGCTTTTCCTGTGTAGCCTTTGTGCTCACCTGAGTGAATGCTTTCAGTAAATGCTTTGATTTTATTTAGCGTAGCATGCACTTCTGGCATTACATCTTCACCATCAACGAGCACTGAAGAGCCAGAGAAGTTTCTCAACGCCGTATGCAACACAGCGCGTTTTTCGGTGTCATTAATGATGTCACCCGAGAACATTGCCTCACGATGTTTTTCAACACCACAGGCTTTGGCAAGCTCAAATAGACCTGATAATACTTCCTGATTTACTCGGTTTTTGGAGTAGTCTAAGAACAAACCGCAGGCTTCAAGCTGCATGCGTGTTGCGCGCGCTGGATCGGCGATAAACCAATCTCTCATATGCTCAGATTTTACGTTCCCAGCCAATTTTATTAGCGTTTGCCATTGTGGCAAAGATGTAAGTGCACTCATGGTGTACTGGTCCTTGATTAAATTATGCTTGTAACTTTTCTTTGAGTAGCGTTTCTAGTTTGTCTTGATCCGCAGCAAAGTTGCGAATTCCCTCTGACAATTTTTCTGTTGCCATGGCATCTTGGTTCATATCCCAACGGAACTCACCTTCGGTTAACTTATCGCCTGGTGCTTGCGTTGCGCCTGCATCGCTGAGTTTTACTTCAAGTTCGCCTGGCTCGTTGGCTAACTCTTCAAGTAGCTGAGGGCTGATAGTTAAACGGTCACAACCCGCAAGGGCTTGAATTTCACCAATGTTGCGGAAACTTGCTCCCATAACAACAGTTTTGTAGCCGTGTGCTTTGTAGTAGTTGTAAATGCTTGTCACTGATACAACACCAGGATCTTCTTCTGGCGCATATTCGGTCTTGCCAGTCGCTTTCTTGTACCAATCAAGAATTCGGCCAACAAATGGAGAAATGAGGTATACGCCTGCTTCTGCACATGCGCGAGCTTGAGCAAAACTAAACAGTAAGGTTAGGTTACAGTTAATGCCTTGTTCTTCAAGTTCCTTCGCTGCTTGAATACCTTCCCACGTTGATGCAATTTTGATAAGAATTCGTGACTTGTCGATACCAGCTTCTTCATACAGGCCAACCAAACGATGGGCCTTTTCGATAGTCGCAGTTTTATCAAATGACAAACGCGCATCAACTTCTGTTGAAATACGACCAGGAATAGTGCCGGAAATTTCTTTACCAATAGCTACGGCAAGTTTGTCTGCTGCGTCAGTAAGCTGTTGTTCTGCGTCTGAAGACTGAGATTTCGCCCAACTTACCGCATCGTCAATAAGGCTAGCGTACTGTGGAAGTCCTGCTGCTTTAAGCAAAAGCGAAGGGTTAGTTGTGGCATCTACGGGTTGATATTTTTTAATGGCGTCGATGTCGCCAGTGTCGGCAACAACGGTTGTGATTTCACGTAGTGAAGCTAATTGATTGCTCATAATGTTCTCTAATTTAATTAAATTATTTTGCGCGATGTAATCAGGCTTTAAATCGCACTGAATCAGTTTTTTTACTGTGTTATTCAAACAGTATTAAGAAAGGGTAATCACTTGGAGACATACGCTATTTATACCAAACCCACATGACAATTTATAGCCTATGAACAACAAATCAGAGCCTAATCGACAAAGTCTTTCAGGTTAATCGTTTTGTTTTTAAAGCGTTGGCATTTTTAAGCGTTTAACCAATGTTATACTGCGGCTAACAAATGATGAGGAATTAAAATGTTAGTTGTTGTATCACCTGCTAAAAACCTTGATTTTGAAACTGCTATCCCGGTTTCAGAACACACGCAACCCGCATTGCTGAGTGACGCAGAACAGTTGGTGGAAACCTGCCGAACTTTGTCGCCTGCCGATCTCTCATCCTTAATGAGTATCAGTGATAAATTAGCCACGCTCAACGCCAACAGATTTACGGAATTTTCTACGCCATTTACGAAAGATAATGCCCGTCAAGCGCTGTATGCATTCAATGGTGATGTGTATACCGGACTCGATGCATATACGTTAAATGAGTCAGAGGTAAACTACGCACAAAAGCACTTAAGGATTTTGTCAGGACTTTATGGGGTTTTACGCCCATTAGATTTAATGCAAGCGTACCGATTAGAAATGGGCACCAAATTAGCCAATTCAAACGGTAAAGATCTGTATCAGTTTTGGGGCGACAGCATTACTGAAAACCTCAACAATGCAATGATAGAACAAGGCGACAACGTACTTGTTAATTTAGCATCGAACGAGTATTTCAAG
>Ga0256829_1002205_pt1 | contig 14797 bp, 16 predicted proteins | sample 131447metaG_FD_185979 | JGI IMG/M metagenome (GOLD analysis project Ga0256829, IMG submission 185979) | Hydrothermal vent microbial communities from Lau Basin, Pacific Ocean - 131-447 | ecosystem: Environmental > Aquatic > Marine > Hydrothermal vents | place: Pacific Ocean: Lau Basin | collected...
TTTTTATCAAAAAAAACACCTTTTTTTCTGATTTCTCAAAAATTGTACTTCAGATTTTAATTTTGGGCTTTATTTTATCTAACCTTTTATTTAAAAAAAATTTGATAAAATTTTAGATATACTGTAGAATATTATGAGGAAAAATAATGGCAAAAAAACAAATAGCACTAAGAGGAAGAACTTATCCAACAGATTTAAACCATGCAGGAACCGTATTTGGTGGCTGGATTATGGGAAAAATGGATAAAGCAGCTTCAATAGCAGTAGAAGACATTGTGAAATCTAGAGCAGTTACTGTATCTGTTACGAATCTAAATTTTTTAAAACCCGTACAAAATGGAGACATTTTTACAATTTACACTGAAATTATTAAAATTGGAAATAGCTCTATAAAAATTCATGTTAGTGTGATGGTTCGCTGTAAAGAATCACATGAAGAATATGAGGTTACTGATGCCATATTTACTTTTGTTACAGTTGATCAAGAACGAATACCTATAAATGTTCGTGATGTAATCCGTGAAGATATAAGTGAAGATATAGAAATACTACTGAAGCCTTAAAAAAGCTAGGGTGTAGATACGCATCAAATTGGCCACTTGGATGCTATATGTTGGGGCCAAGATTTGACTTTTTATTTTTTAACTATTTTTATTCGTTCCATAAGGAGAAGTGAGATAAAAAAAACAAATGCCGCACGGATACTAGATAAGCACAAAATAGAGTATGATATTTTAGAGTATAAAGTCGATGAAAATGATTTAAGTGCTTTACATGTAGCACAAGATACGGGGCAAGATATAAAAACCATTTTCAAAACCCTAGTAAGTATAGATGAGAATAATCAGCCTATTGTAGCGTGTATAGCTGGGGATGAAGAGCTCAGTCTAAAAGCTTTGGCAAAAGTTGCTGGTGTGAAAAAATGCACAATGTTGCCTCTAAAAGAGGTACTAAAAGCAACAGGCTATATGCGTGGGGGTTGCTCACCATTTGGTATGAAAAAGATTTATAGAACTTTTATCGATAGTGATGCACTCTTACATGTAAAGATACAAGTAAGTGCAGGTATGAGAGGACAGCAACTCAAACTTGACCCAAGAGATTTCGAAAAAGCTTTACGTATAGAGTTTGCAAAGGTTGCATATGTATAATATCTTGGTAACAAATCTTTTATACTTGTTTATACCGATTTTTTTGTTGCAAGTGGCTTTATTGTTTAAAAATTTTATGTATAATGCGAAACAATTTTAATTTTTAGGAAGAATATAATGAGAAAAGTTTTTTTTAGCCTGTTTTTATCCGTGGGTTTATTTGCTAGCTCTATCGTACAAATGTATAGAGAAGATGGTATAAAAAGTGTAGAAAATTATCTTAGTGGACAACTGCAATCAACAGCTTATTGGAGTAAGTATCTTAAAGACAAAGATTTAAAATACGGATATTATGAAAATCTTAGCTCCTTGCTGATTATCGATAAAGCAGCAAAAAGGATGGATGTATACAAAAATTCAAAAGAAGGCATAAAGTTTATAATGTCTCAAACTGTTATAGTTGGTAAAGCTGGAGATAAAGTCAAAGAAGGTGATTTAAAAACTCCATTAGGTGCTTATAAAATTGTCAAGAAATTTGATCCCAAGGCTAACTTTTATGGACCATTTGCATATGCATTGTCGTATCCAAATATGTATGATAAGTTAAGAGGTAAAGATGGTTACGGCATATGGATTCATGGCTCTCCACTAGACGGTAGTGCTAGAAATCCGCAAAGTCGAGGTTGTATCGTACTAAAAAATGATAAGATAAGAAAACTAGACACAATCATAAATCCAAAAAGCACAATTTCATTAGTTTATGAAGATAAAATTAGAACAACAAACAAAAAAGAGATGAGTTTGATCTTGTCTCAACTTTTTACTTGGAAAAATGATTGGAAAAATAATAAGACATCTAAATACCTAGATTTCTATAATCAAAATTTTATGAGATTTGATGGTATGAGAAAAAAATCTTTTTCTAAGATGAAAAGGAGTATTTTTAGCAGAGGTGAAAAGAAAAGTATAATCTTTAAAAATATAAATATCTCACCATCCCCAAATATAAAAGGTGAAAATCTTTTTAAAATATCTTTTTATGAGATATACTCTACAAAAAAGCATAAATTTAAAGGTAATAAAGAGTTATATGTAAAACTTGAAAACAACAAAATATCAATATTAGCGGAGAAATAAATGTCAGAAAATGTAAAAAAAGAGATAGAAAACTTAACAAAAACAAGAGAAGAATTTTATGATTTTTTAGATGCAAACATAAAAAAAGATAGTAACGATATTTATGATTTTTCTGATAATCCAACACTTGATGCAAAAAGTGTTTATGAGCTTTTTTATAAATTGAACTATCAAGCTAGAAAATTAAGAGGAAGTTTGTACCAAACATACAATATATAAAATGTCAAAAATCACTATAAACAAACAAAACTATTACCATAATCTAGATTTACTAGCTAAAAAAGCAGGTGGTAAAGAAAAAATAATGGTTGTCATAAAAGACAATGCATATGGGCATGGTTTAGATATTATGGCAAAACTTGCAAGTGAATTTGGCATCAAAAAAGCTGCTGTTAAAAACACGGAAGAAGCCTTGCATATAGAACAGTTTTTTGATGAAGTTTTGGTGCTAGCAGACCACCCGAGTGAGCATAAGATAAGTAAAAGAATATCTTTTGCAGTTCATTCGCTTGAATTTCTAAAAACTTTTCCAAAAAACTCAAATATTCATTTAAATATAGATACAGGTATGCATAGAAATGGTATCTTGATGGGTGAAATCCAAGAAGCCCTTACATGTATAAAAGAAAATTCACTAAATCTAAGAGGTATTTTTACACATTTTAGAAGTGCAGATGACTTGAATGGCGAGCTTTTTTGGCAAGAAGAAAATTGGCAAGAAGCAAAAAAAGAGGCGAAAAAAGAGTTAAAAGCTTTAAAACTAGATTTACCACTTTTTCACTCTTGTAATTCCTCAGCACTTTTAAGAAACAAAGCAGGCATAAAAGATGATTTTGCAAGATGTGGAATCGCGACTTATGGCTATACCCATATAGATAAAAATATAGCCACTTATGACCTAAAGCCAGTCATGAGTTTATATGCAAATAGATTAAGCACAAGAGTTTTAAGAAAAGGTCAAAAAGTAGGATATGGCGGTGTACATTTGGCTCAAAAAGACAAAGTTATCTCAACTTATGACATAGGATATGGAGATGGTTTTTTCAGATATAACGGCTTGGGAGATTTAAAAATAGCGAATAAACAAGAAATCTTAGGTAGAATTTCTATGGATAGCCTCTGCGTAGAAGGCGACAGAGATGAAATCTGCCTCTTTGATGATGTTAGCGAGCTTTCAAACTATTTTAGCACGATATCTTATGAAATCTTAACAAAATTAATGCCTTGGATAAAAAGAGAAGTTATCTAAAAAATCTTATATTATTCAAAATCTTCACTGCAAATATCGTTAAAATTGTGCCAATGATGATAGAGAAGCTTATTCGTTCTTTTAGAAAAATAGCACTAAGAACTATGGCAGAAAACGGCACTAAAAATATAAACGAACTGACATTTCCAGCACCAAGTTTTTCTATGCCTACAAAATAGACTGTATTTGAAAAAGTAGAGCTTATGATGGAAAGACCAAGCAAGTTTATCCAAAATATGCTATCAAAACTCGCATAATCGATGGATTTAAAATCTACAAAGAAAACAGCATCTAGGGTTATGGTGATGATGTATAGATAAAAACTAAAAACTATCGGTGAAATTGTTTTTGATTTTGAGCTGATTATGGTAAAAATAGGCCATAAAAAAGATGCTAATAAAAAGTATAGATTTTGAATAACAAGTATATCTTTTAAGCTTTCATTCCAGATATTTAACATGGTCATTACACCAACTACTCCAAGTAAAAGTGCAAAATAATCTTTTTTCACCATCTTTTTTTCACCAAGAATTGCTAAAATCAAAAATGTCACGATAGGTACAAGTGTTGTCACAAATGCCCCACCTAGTGAGGCTGTACCGTATTTTGTGCCCATAAAGTAGTATTTCATATAAGCGATAAAAGCTAAAGAAGCTAAAAATGCCACTCCAAAACTCTTCAAATCAATCTTGAAAGATTTTTTTAGATATAAAATGATAGGAACCATGGTAATAGCAGTGATTCCAAAACGCATAAAAATCATATCGTAAGCATCGATATAGTGACTCAAAACTTTTGCATTTACCCAAGAAGCACCCCAGCCAATCATCCCAAAGAATAGTAAAATATAAAGTAAATTGTTATTTTTCTCAAGCATTAAAGACCTCTTCGTTATAAATTGGTGAAATTATAATAGAATTAAAAGTTATTGTATAGAATAAAATTGCTTTTTCTCTTACATGTAGAGATTCAATCCGTGAAAATTATACCGTCAATCCCATTTTTTGCACAAAATTCTATGTCATTTTCATGGCTAGAGATTAGTAAAATTTTTGCATCAAACATGTATTCATTTGCTATATTTTGAGCTTCTTTTGCAAATTCTTTGGTTGAGAGCAGATAAGATGCATTTGATGCTGAGGCTAAAACCAACTCTTTTATGGACTTAATATTTACACCAAAAATCAAGTTTTGAGTTTTACAATAAGTTATAATTTTTTTGTTAAAATCAAAAAATAGTATAGAGTTTGGTGTTGTGGATTTTATCTCATCTATTGTGTCTATGAAAAAAAACTTACTGTTGTCTATAAAATCGTGCCCAAAAATCTTCATTATTTCAATCCTGCACACTCACGAGAGCAGAAGAATTTACCATCTTTTATGATTGCTTCTTTTTCGCTGACAAAAACAGAGCATTTGGCACATTCGACCATGGTGTCACCATCTAACTTCTTGTCTTTTCTTTTTTTCTTTTTGGGTTGCTCTACAACTCCTCTGTTTGTTTTGAAAAAAAGTGTATAAACTATAAACACAACTACTACAAAAACTAATAATTTAAAAATCATTTCATTGTCCCATCAATATTATTTAAAAATAGATAATTTCTATGCCCATTTTTGTGTATCTCAAAATTCTTGATATTTGTGAGTTCTTCACCTACACTTGAGCCTTTATAAAAGAGTAAAACCGTATCAAGTGAAATAAAATTTTTACATATATCTATAAGCATATCAGTTTTTGTAACAGCACGAGAACAGATAAAATCAACTTCGAAAGCATCAACTTCTTCAACTCTTTGTGAAATTATATCAACATTTTTCAATTTTAGAGAACTTTTTGCAAAATGAAGAAAGGAACTCTTTTTTTTAATAGGTTCAATTAGGGTAAATTTTACGCTAGGAAGATACATAGCAAGGATAAAACCAGGAAATCCTGCCCCCGTACCAACATCTATCGCATTTTTGATATCTTTTTTTAGAAATTTTAGAGGGAAAATACTGTCTTGAATATTTTGTGCAATTTGCTGTGAATTTTTAGCACCTGTTATGTTATGTATTTTGTTATATTTTAAAATTAACTCAGTAAAAATCTCGCAGTTTTTTAAAAAATCTTTTGGTTGTTGATACAAGCTGACTCTTTTTTGTTTGTATTATACAAAATTAAAGATTATAATCTTATAATAAAAAAAATATAGGAAATGCCATGAAAAACCTTCAAAAAGTACTTTTTGTTGATGCATCAACATCATTTTATCGAGTAAATCACTACAAGATAGGCGAATTTTTTGGTCCTGTTGATTTGGGGTTACACCTAGCAGGTAAACATAAAAGCTTAAATATCGGAGCAGGACTGTTGGCTGGTTCTGCGATAACAGGCTCAAATCGTTTAATATTTACAGGATTTTCTCCAGCTTGGGGAGGATTTTATATCTCCTCTATGGGTGGCGCTGCCTTAGTTTTCGATAACCTAGGCATAAATATGCTCTCCTTGGTAGGAAAAGCTCCAACACCCTCAGTGCTCTACCTAAATCGTCAGCAAGGTGGCGAAATTCAAGTGAGAATTGAGCCAATTGATATAGATAAAGTGTGGAGTGAAGGAAGAAGAGGTATCTACTCTTTGATGGATTACACTTTAGAAAAATATGGACATAAATATAGCAATAACCCTAGGATTTTAGTCACGGGCCCATCCGCAAAAGTAACGGATTTTGGCTCTATCTGCTCAGTTCCTATAAAAAATGGAGAGTTAACATTTACTGATACTTGGGCAGGAAGAGGTGGTTTTGGAAGCAAAATGTTTCAAGAGTACGGTATAGCCGCCATAGTTTATGGTGGTACATTTGTTGATGATGATTTGCTTGAGCGAAAAGTGGCAGACCAGTGGTTTGTTGATAAATACAATATGAAACTTGCGGCAAAAGATATCGAAACTACTACAAAATACCGCTTTGACAAAAAACTAGGAACTGGTGGAACATTTGGTGTGAATTATGCCAGCCTTGGAGGCAGCATGCTCTCTTTTAACTATAAAAGCATATATATGAATGAAGAGGAGAGGTTAGAAATTCACGATAAATTTGTCATAAATCACTATCTTAAACAGTTCAATGAAGAAACAATCGCGACAAAAAGTGATAAAAATTGTGGTGAGCCTTGTGTTGCGGTTTGTAAAAAAATGAATGGAAAATTTAAAAAAGATTATGAACCATATCAAACGATGGGACCACTTTCTGGAATATTTGACCAAAGAGCAGCTGAGAGATTAAACCATCATGCTGACATGTACGGTTTTGATGCGATTTCAGTAGGAGGAACGCTTTCTTGGTTGATGGAATGTCTATCGGATGGATTGCTCACACCTGAAGAACTAGGAGTTAAGGGCATACCAGAATTTAATCACAAAGATTTTGATGTAGTTTCTTCTTCTATGCATAATGCCGAAATCGGTGTAGAGTTGCTTGATTCGATTATAGAAAAGAGAGGAATACTAGATTTGAGTGACGGAGCTAGAAAATTTGCTCATATTTTAGCCAAAGAAAAAGGCAAAGAAGTTATGGATTCATTTGTCTATAGCGCATATGCTAGAAAAGGTTGGATGGTACCAAATCAATACTGGACACCAGGAGTTCTCTCTCCTATGTCAATCATGGGGAAATACTACATGTATTATGGGCAAGATTTTTATTCACCAAGAGAATTAGGTAAAAAAGGCGCACAAAGATTAGTAGGCGAGATAACTTTGGACAATATAGGAATGTGCCGTTTCCATAGAGGTTGGGCAGAAGAGATGATGCCTGAAATCATGGAGTCTTTATACGGGCAAAAAGAGGCATATCTGAACAATGTTCTCGTGACTGCTAGTCGTATAAATGGTCGAAATTCTTCAGTATTTTGGGAAAGCGAGCGAAGTATTGACTTGGTTTATACATTTTTACAAAGAAAACACAATGTTGAAAACAACAATGCCCCTGAACTCATAAAATGGCTAAATGCATTTAATAAAAATAAAAATGAAGCCGCCATGAATTTTTGGTATGAAATGCACCAAGGAATGCAAGAATCTTTAAGAGAATTTTGATTAAATTTTTCTATGATTTGTCGATGTATCTATATGAAAGATAAAAGGATTGATCATGGAAATTTCAACAAATATAAATACCAATGCTCTTACTAAAGAGATGAAGTCTGCTAATATTCAGACTAATTTTACAGAAAAAATTTCAAGCGATAAAGTTGCTGATATAAAAGCACAAATTACACAAAATGCAAATGATATGATGCTCAAATCTGTAACTCTGCAAGCTGATATATCAAGTCCTAAGAGTGATTTTGAGAAAAATTATGAAGACTTTCAAAGTTTTTTGAGTGACATTGGTTACAACGGTAAACCAATAGCTAGCTTATCTCAAGATGAAGCGACTAAGTTAGTAAGTAAAGATGGTATCTTTGGCGTTGACCAAACCTCAAAGCGTATAGCAAACTTTGTGATAAATGGTGCCAATGGAGATGAAGATAGATTTCGTGCAGGCAAGAAAGGCATGATACAAGGCTTCAAAGATGCCGAGGCTATGTGGGGAGGAAAACTTCCAGATTATATCCGAAGAAACCATGAAAAAAGCCATTGAGATGGTGGATAAGGCGATGAGCGATGCTGGCTTTTCTATCTTAAATAAAGAAGTCTAGCAAAATATATTATCACTCATAAATCAATCAATACTATAAGTTTTACTACTAGACTTTTTGTTTCTTAAAAGCTATAATGAAAACAATATAATATTCAGGTTTGGAAAACAACATGGCTTCAAAAAAAGACTTATCAGAAAGAGATATATGCACCCAATTTATCCTACCTGCTCTTAAAAAAGCAGGATGGGATATAGCAACCCAAGTAAGAGAAGAAGTTTCTTTTACGGATGGTCGCATCTATGTTAAGGGCAATAAAACAACTCGTGGCAAAAGAAAACGAGCTGACTTTATTCTCTATTATAAGCAAAACATCCCTATTGCTATTATTGAAGCCAAAAGCAATAAATTATCTGTCAATGCAGGTATTCAACAAGGTATAGAATACTCAAATATTTTAGATATTCCCGTTGTGTTTAGTTCAAATGGTGATGGTTTTTATATGCACGATAAAACTCTTTCAAGCGGTAAAGTAGAAAAAGAACTTTCGCTTGATAGCTTCCCAACTCCTGATGAGCTTTGGCAAATATATAAAAAATACAAAAAGATAGATACCTCTGATAAAGAAAAGGTTATAGCCGAAGATTATTATTTTGATGGAAGTGGTAGAAGCCCAAGATACTACCAACAAATAGCCATAAATAGAACAGTAGAAGCCATTGCTAATGGTCAAAAACGAATACTTCTTGTCATGGCTACAGGAACAGGTAAAACATATACGGCTTTTCAAATCATTTATAGACTCTGGAAAAGTGGCACAAAAAAAAGAATCTTATTTTTAGCGGATAGAAATGCTCTCATAAGCCAAACAAAACGAGGTGATTTTAGACATTTCAAAGATAAAATGACTGTCATTCGGAAAAAGACTATTGATAAATCTTATGAGATATATTTAGCCCTCTATCAAGGTTTAACTAACTACGATGAAGATACAGATGCTTATCGTGAATTTTCTCGTGATTTTTTTGATTTAATCGTAATAGATGAAGCACATCGTGGTAGTGCGGCGGAAGATAGTGCTTGGAGAGAAATATTAGATTATTTTGGTAGTGCTACTCAAATTGGTTTAACTGCTACTCCAAAAGAGACAGATAAAGTGTCAAATATAGAATATTTTGGTGAGCCAGTTTATACTTATTCTCTAAAACAAGGGATTGAAGATGGTTTTTTAGCACCATATAAAGTCATTAAAGTCGGACTTGATGTAGATTTAGAAGGATGGCGACCTGAGAAAAATAAAGTAGATATTTATGGTCAAGAGGTGGAAGATAGAAAATACAACCGCAAAGACTATGACAAAAACTTGGTCATTTATGAACGAAGCGAAGCAGTCGCTAAAAAAATCACGGAGTATCTAAAAAAGCATAATCGATATGATAAAACTATTGTATTTTGCATAGATATTGAACATGCACAGAGGATGAGAACAGCACTAGCAAATGAAAACTCAGACTTAATGGCACAAAACAACAAATATGTAATGCAAATTACTGGCGATAACGAAGAGGGGAAAAGAGAACTTGACAACTTCATAAATCCAGAAGAGACTTACCCTGTAATAGCAACAACTTCAAAGCTTATGACAACGGGAATAGATGCTCAAACTTGTAAGCTCATAGTTCTTGACAGTAATATAGCTTCAATGACAGAGTTTAAACAAATCATTGGTCGTGGAACTCGCATAAATGAAGAGTATGGGAAAACATTTTTTACGATTATGGATTTTAGAAATGTGACGGATTTATTTGCAGATCCTGATTTTGATGGAGAACCAGTAAGAGTTAAAGAAGTTAGCGAAGACGAAGAGTTTGAAGACCCTGAAAATGAAGAAGATGAAGTTATCATAGATGAAGATGGGGAAGAAGTAGATTTTCCAGATGATGACACTCCTGATATTATTGGCGGTGGGGATATTGAAGAAGAGAGACGAGAAAAAGTATTTGTAAATGGTGTTGATGTAAGTGTTTTAAATGAAAGAGTTCAAATCCTCGATGAAAATGGAAAACTTATAACTGGTAGTTTAAAAGACTACACAAAAGCACAAGTTCATAAAGAGTTCGCGACACTAGATGACTTTTTAAACAAATGGAACAGTAGTGATAAAAAACAAGCTATCATAGATGAACTTGAAGAAAATGGTATCATCTATGAAAACTTCAAAGAGGAGATAGGTAAAGATATGGATATTTTTGATTTGATACTTCATTGTGCTTATAATAAACCCCCTCTTAGTCGTAAAGAGAGAGCTGAAAATGTTAAAAAAAGAGACTACTTTACTAAGTATTCCGAGCAAGCAAAAGCAGTTTTAGAGACACTTCTTCAAAAGTATGCAGATGAGGGTATTGAAAATATTGAAAGTTTAAATATCTTACAAGTGCAACCTTTTAATCAAATAGGTTCTCCTATTGAGATTATTAAACTTTTTGGTGGAAAACAACAATATCTAAATGCAGTAGCAGAGTTAGAACAAGAATTATATAAAGTAGCATAAGGAACAAATCAGTGGTAAATATCAGTGGAATTATAAAATCAATACAAAACATAATGAGACAAGATAAAGGTCTTAATGGTGATGCACAGAGGATAGAACAGTTAGGTTGGATGATATTTTTAAAAATATTTGATGATAAAGATTTGGAGATGGAACTACTTAGCGAAGATTATAGCTCTCCAATCCCTACTGAACTTCAATGGCATAACTGGGCAAGCGATGATGAGGGAATAACTGGCGATGCACTTTTAGAATTTATCAACAATCAACTTTTTGCACAGCTAAAAACTCTTCCATCAGCTTCCATCAGTAAACGAGCACTGCTTATCAAAGAAGTATTTGAGGGTAATAACAACTATATGAAGTCTGGAACACTTCTAAGACAAGTTATAAATAAACTCAATGAGATTGACTTTAATAGTAGTGAAGACAAACACCTTTTTGGAGATATTTATGAAACTATTTTAAAAGAGCTACAAAGTGCAGGTAATAGTGGAGAATTTTACACTCCAAGAGCCATTACGCAGTTTATAACTGATATGGTAAGCCCAAAGCTTGGCGAGATAGTTTTTGACCCTGCATGTGGAACTGGTGGGTTCTTAACATCCGCGATAGAACACATACGAGCTAATGAAGTGAAAAGTGTAGAAGATAGAAAAATACTTCAAAATACTATAAAGGGATGTGAGCTAAAACCACTTCCTCATATGTTAGGACTTACAAATCTTATACTTCATGATATAGAAGTGCCTGATATAGTTTATGATGATGCTCTCTCAAGAGAATTGAGTTCTATTACTCAAAAAGATAGAGTTGATTGTATATTGGCTAATCCTCCATTTGGTGGAACTGTTACTGATGGAATGGAGACAAACTTTCCAAAAAATTATAGAACAAAAGAGAGTGCTGATTTATTTTTAATTTTGATGATTCAGTATCTTAAAAACAATGGTCGTGCTGGTATAGTTCTTCCTGATGGTTCACTTACCGGAGATGGGGTAAAAGCAAGGATACGAGAAAAATTACTGACAGATTGTAATCTACACACCATTGTAAGACTTCCAAATTCAGTATTTCAACCTTATGCAAGTGTAGCTACAAACTTGCTTTTTTTCACAAAAGGAACACCTACAAAAGAGATATGGTATTATGAACATAAATTGCCAAGCACACAAAAAGCTTACTCAAAAACAAAACCAATTAAGATAAGTGAATTTGATACTTTAAAAGAGTGGTGGAATAAAAAGCACGAAAATGAGCAAGCTTGGAAAGTTGATATAAAAACTATAAAAGAGAATGGGTTTAATCTTGATATAAAAAATCCACATAAAGAGGAGGAAGAAGAGCTACATTCATCTTCTGAACTTCTTGAAATGCTTCATAACTCATTTGCAAAAAGTGATGAATTATTAAAAAAATTAAAAAAAGAATTAGTATGAATAGATTAGAAAACAATTCTAATATTGTAGTTTATGATGATGGAGAGATAGAGCTTGATATATCAATTGATAACAATACAATATGGCTAAATCAAAAACAAATTGCAGAGCTTTTTGATGTTACTAAGCAGAATATTAGTTTACATATTATTGCTATATACAAAGATAAGGAACTTGATAAAAATCCAACTATCAAGAAATACTTGACAGTTCAAAAAGAGGGAAATAGAGAGGTGTCGAGAGATATAGAGCATTATAATTTAGATATGATTATCTCTATTGGATACAGAGTAAATTCTAAAAAAGCAACTAAATTTAGACAATGGGCTACAAAAATTTTAAAAGAATATATATCTAATGGATTTACAATCAATAGAGAAAAAATCACTCAACAAAGGATATTAAACTTAGAAAATGATGTTAAAAATATAAAATCACATATCAAGAACAATAGTTTAGAGCTAAAACAAGGAGTGTTTTATGATGGAGAGATTTTTGATGCTTATAGTTTTGTCAATAGGCTTTTAAGAGAAGCAAAAAAAGAGGTAATTCTTGTAGATAACTATATAGATGATACAGTTTTAACACTATTTAGTAAATATAAAAATATAACTTTTACAATTATCACAAAAAATATATCAAAACACTTAAAATTAGATATTCAAAAATATAACTCTCAATATAATAATTTAACAATCAAAACATCAAGTAAATATCACGATAGATTTTTAATAATAGATAAAACTACTTATCATATAGGAGCTAGTTTAAAAGATTTGGGCAAAAAAGTATTTGCTTTTAGTAAGATGGGTATGGGTGTTGAAATATGAGAAAAGTTAGAATTGGAGACTTTCTTTTTGAACGAAAAGGAAAATATAAACCAACAGATGAAGCTATTCAAGGCTTAAAACGAATAAAAAAAATAAATTTTAGTGGTAATTTTTATATTGGAGATAAATCATCTAAAACAAATATGATTTTAATAAAGCAAGGTGATTTAGTAATTTCTGGTATCAATGTTGCTAAAGGAGCAATGGGAATATATGATATGAAAGAAGATGTGGTAGCTACAATTCATTATTCATCATATACTTTTGACAAAGACAAAATCAATGTTGGATATTTTAAAAGATTTCTAAAAAGTATTGAATTTATACGACTTCTTAATGAGCAAATTAAAGGTGGAATTAAAACAGAAATTAAACCAAAACATATTCTACCACTTGAAATAAATTTACCAGATATAGAAACACAGAATATGATTGTTGAAAAGTTTGAAAAAGTCGAAACAGATATTGGTAAATTAAATAAAGAAACATTGAGTCAAGAAAAATTACTAAAAAAACTTCGCCAATCAATTCTACAAGAAGCAATAGAGGGAAAACTTACTGCCTCTTGGCGAGAACAAAATCCCAATGTGGAAAGTGCCTCTATTTTACTTGAAAAAATCAAGGCTGAAAAAGAGCAACTCACAAAAGAGAAGAAAATCAAAAAACAAAAACATCTTCCACTAATCAATGAAGATGAGATACCTTTTGATATTCCTGATAGTTGGGAGTGGTGTAGGCTAGGAGCTGTTATATATGAAAATCCAAGAAATGGATATTCTCCTAAGGCAGTTGATTTTCCAACAAATACTAAAACTTTAAAATTAGGTGCTATTACTTATGGATTTTTTGATGATACCCAATTTAAATATATTAATGAAACAATAGATGATAACTCGCATTTATGGTTAAAAAGTGGTGATATATTAATTCAAAGAAGTAATTCACTTGATTATGTTGGTATGGCAGGTCTTTATAATGGCAAGGATAACGAATTTATATATCCAGATTTAATTATGAAAGTAAAATGCAGTCAGTATAGTTCAGAGTATTTTTTACAAAAAAGTTTAGTATCTATTTCCACAAGAGAATATTTTCAAAAGAATGCTTCTGGGTCTCAAAAAAATATGCCAAAAATAAATCAACCTATTGTACTAAATACAATGATTGCAATAGCACCACTTGAAGAACAAAAAGAGATAGTAAAAACAATAGAAAACCTTTTTAAAATTTGCGATGAACTTGAAACTCAAACCAATAATTCAAAAACAAATAGCCAAATATTAATGCAAGCAGTTTTAAAAGAGGCATTTGAAGGATAAATATGAAAGAAAAAGTAAAAAATATAGTGTTGGTTATTTTAGCCTTGTATGTATTTGTTGATATTGGTTTTCAGGTCTTAGACTATTATGGAATGACCACAAGAGATGAAACTTGCAGAAACGAATCCCAAGCAAGGTATTATAAAAAATATGGTTCATTAAAAGGTTATGCAAAAAGGGCAGCTCAGTCAAGATATGTAGAAGAGCATGGAATATTAGAAGGATTTTCTTTTTAGATTGTGATATTTACGATAAACATAGAAAGCAGACATCGAGCATGATTTTAAGAGCTCTTGTTTGAGGGGTTTTGTGTTTTGCTTAGAGCAGATGCCCCATCTCTTCTTTTTTTGTTTTAAGATAATCCTCATTATACTTGTTTGGTTTGATGATTATAGGGATTCTTTGAACGATTTCTATGTTTTTTAAGCTTTGCAGTTTTTTTGGATTATTGGTTAATAACTTTATAGATTTTATCCCAAAGTGGTGTAAGATGATTTCTACCATCTCATAATTTCGCTCATCTGCTTCAAAACCTAGCTGGTGATTTGCTTCTACTGTA
>Ga0256829_1002206_pt1 | contig 14793 bp, 7 predicted proteins | sample 131447metaG_FD_185979 | JGI IMG/M metagenome (GOLD analysis project Ga0256829, IMG submission 185979) | Hydrothermal vent microbial communities from Lau Basin, Pacific Ocean - 131-447 | ecosystem: Environmental > Aquatic > Marine > Hydrothermal vents | place: Pacific Ocean: Lau Basin | collected...
CGATCTTCGGATATCGCGCTATGGTTGCCTCTATTTTGGCAATCGCGTTCTTGTCAACCATCGTATGGGGTCACCACATGTTCATCTCCGGAATGAATCCATTCTTGGGGTCTGTGTTTACCTTTACGACCTTGCTTATCGCGATCCCATCCGCAGTAAAAGCATTTAACTATATCACAACCCTCTGGAAGGGTAATCTGCAGCTCAACCCGGCCATGCTGTTCTCCATCGGATTGGTATCTACCTTTATCACTGGTGGTCTAACTGGTATCATCTTGGGTGACTCTGCACTAGATATCAACGTACACGATACCTACTTTGTGGTAGCTCACTTCCACTTGGTAATGGGTATCTCAGCACTTTACGGACTCTTTGCTGGTGTATACCACTGGTTCCCTAAGATGTTCCAAGGACGTATGATGAATAAGAACCTCGGTTATGTTCACTTCTGGATCACCGCTATTGGTGCTTACGGAGTGTTCTTCCCAATGCACTTCATTGGAATGGCAGGATTACCGAGACGTTACTACACCAACTCAGCCTTCCCATACTTTGATGATTTGGCAGACGTGAACGTAGTGATCTCTATCTTCGCCTTCATCACAGGTGCGGCGCAGTTGGTATTCTTATACAACTTTATCCACTCTATGTTCTACGGTAAGAAAGGACCTAAGAACCCATGGAACTCCAACACTTTGGAATGGACCGCAGAAGTGAAGCACATTCACGGAAACTGGGACGGACCAATTCCAGAAGTACACCGTTGGGCTTACGATTACAGTAAACTGAACAAAGACGAATCAGATTACGTGATCCCAGGACAAGACTTCGTACCGCAGCACATTCCGTTGCAAGACAACGAAGAAGAAATGAATCACTAGGCAGTAATAGCTTAGAAATCTTAAAACCCTTCCCATATTGGAAGGGTTTTTTGTTCTATATTGCTGCGCAACTAACTAACGCCTTCCTTATGGAAACTCCCAAAAAAGGTTTGGGGTATTACCTCGGTCTGCTGGCTACTGCTGTAAAGGGCAGTCAGCAAGATTTTACTACAGGCAGTATTCGACGAGCTATCTTTATGCTCTCTGTACCCATGGTGCTTGAAATGATGATGGAATCGGTCTTCTTTTTGGTCGATGCCTATTTTGTTTCCAGTTTGGGGGCTAATGCCATTGCCACTGTTGGTCTTACCGAATCCGTGCTCACCTTGGTCTATGCCGTCGCTATTGGTCTCAGTATGGGAGTTACCGCTATAGTCGCGCGACGTATAGGGGAGAAGGACACCGAAGGCGCTCGCAGAACGGCGGTACAAGCCATCATGCTCGGAATATTGGTAGCGAGTCTTATCAGTGTAATCGGTATTCTGTTTCCTAAGGATATTTTAAGGCTGATGGGCGGGCAGCCAGATCTTATAGAAGAAGGCTTCCGATTTACACAAATACTTTTAGGAGGAAACGTCACCATCATGCTGCTTTTTCTGATCAATGCGATCTTTAGAGGTGCGGGAGATGCTGCCGTAGCCATGCGTGTACTGATCTTGTCCAACGTTTTGAATATTGTATTAGATCCTTTACTCATTTTTGGATGGGGCCCAATACCAGGCTTTGGTGTGCAAGGGGCAGCAATAGCAACTACCATAGGAAGGGGTAGTGCAGTGATCTTTCAACTCTTGATACTTTTCTACGGATGGAGCCGCATTAAAGTTGGATTCAAGGACATAGTTGTGCGCGCCTCAGAGATGATCAATTTGGTCAAAGTATCTTTGGGAGGTATTGGACAGTTCATAATAGGAACCTCGAGCTGGGTGTTCTTGATGCGGATCATGGCCGAGTTTGGCTCCGAAGTACTCGCTGGTTACACCATCGCAATTCGAGTCCTAATGTTTACGCTTATGCCATCTTGGGGTATGAGTAATGCCGCAGCTACTATGGTAGGTCAGAACTTGGGAGCGGGTAATCCTGAAAGGGCTGCCACCTCAGTATGGAAGACCGGAAAGTACAATGCCTATTTTATGGTCCTGGTATCTGTATTCTATTTGCTTTTTGCAGAGGGAATACTCAAGATCTTTAGTGACGATCCGGAAGTGATCGGTAGTGGAGCATTGAGTTTAAGGGTTATTGCTGCCGGTTATGTTTTCTATGCTTACGGAATGGTTATCATCCAAGCTTTTAACGGGGCGGGAGACACTAAAACACCTACAGTGATCAATTTCTTTTGCTTTTGGCTATTCCAGCTGCCCTTTGCTTATTTGGCAGCCGTGAGTTTCGGTATGGGGCCTTTGGGAGTGCTCTTGGCCATAACCTTGGCAGAAGTACTTATAGCGGCTATAGGCATTGCACTATTCCGCAAAGGAAAATGGAAATCCGTTAAAGTTTAGAGATACAACCAGTAGGTCAACTTCAAGTTGATGGTTCTAAAACGCGGCGCAAATACATCGTCGGTAAAGTAGTTGTCGTTATACACCAAGAACAGATCCGAGAGCGGAGCGAATCGCCATTGTAATCTAGAGTTGATCCCTAAATTCCCCTGATTGGAATTGTATTGAATAAAGGTGGCCCAAAACAGTGACTTATTAAAGGTCACATCTATACGAGGTCCAATAAGCCAGAGTTCGTTATCTGAATAAGGTTCCGGAAGGTTGATCTTGTCGTAGCGACCTTCTGCAGATAGGGTCAAGTAGGGTTGTAAGCGCAGGTTCAGATCGAGTCTCTGCGTGTAGATAGAGCCATTGAACCATCCTCCGAAAGTGCTTTGTACGTTAAAGAAAAATGCCTTGCGGTTGTCCGAGCGATATTCGAGCTCAAACAGGTTGTAGTAATAATCGGAATTTGCCGGTAAGGGTACGCCATCTGATAGAGAAGGGTCGAACTCATCGTAAAGTCTTACATATCGATTACGCATACTGACTTGAATGTTCGAAGTGTTTTTAAGTTCTGCTTCCCAACGTGAAATCAGCACATAATCAGATAACTCAAAGTCGAGTTGAGGCCTCCAGATCACAATTGGCAAAAAGGAGAATACATGTCTATTGATAAATCCTGATTTAGGAAACCACAAATGCTCTCCTTGCGGATCGATCTTAAAAATATCCTTACGACGTACAAAGCCTAGGTCAGAGTTAAAATCCTCGCCCACAAAAACACCACTGGCTCTTACACGCCATCTGCGACTGTTATACTGCAAGCGTGCCCCTGCAGAAAAATCATCGTCTCCGGTATTGCGTTTAAAGGATTTGTGCACAAAGAATTTTCCGTTCCAACTGTTGTCGGCATTGGCCAGATTATAGTCCAAACCAACAACGCGATTGTATTCTTCTTCAGGTTCTAAAAAGGGTTCGTCACCAGTTGCCTGACGATTTATAAATAAGGCGCTAATATTAGAGCGGCTAAATACTCTGTGCTGTAAAGCCACGACCATATTGTTGTTCCCAGAGATCTCATTAGCCTCATCGGCGGTGGTCTGCATGTTGAGAAACCCAATTCTAAAATCGTTGTTTACCTTTCCACTCAGTCGTGCTCCAGCTATGATATCGTTCTGAATGGTATTGCCATCTGCATCACTTGCAATTCCAATACGTCTTGAAAAGAAAGGGTTGGCGTCTCTAGAATTCCCGAAATCGGCAAAGAGGTCGTTGTTCTCAATAAAGAACTGTCTGCGCTCGGGTAAGTTCACCTCAAAACGCGAGAGGTTGGTCACTTGCTGATCTACCTCTACCTGAGAAAAATCTGGGTTTATGGTCACGTCCAGATTCAGACTGTTCCAAAGCGTAAAACGCGCATCGCCACCAAACTTGAATTCACTAAATGGGTCATTTATATCGTAATCTTTCCCTAGCAAACCATTTACATATGGGATCACAGAAATCGGACTCTTAGAATTACCCAAAGGCTTTTCAAAGACCATGTCGCCCATATAGGCCAGGTTGAATATGAATTGATTTTGAGGAATTCTGATCCAAGTAGTGCGTTCGTTGTCTTGGGTGTCGAACATATAGGAATTAAACCTCCATTTGGTCTCTCCTTCGTTGTACTTAAAGGCAGATAGCGGAATAGCCCATTCGCAAATGTAATAACCGTCGTATTGTTTGGTCTCGCCAACCCATTTGGTATCCCAACTGGTTGTGAATCCCCTTAGCTCTGTACCTCCTCCAGAAACCAACGCCTCTCGTAATACTCCTGCCGGATTACTTCCAAACAGAAAGGCATTCACGCCGTCGTTAAAAGTGTCGAACATCAGGGTGACATTATCGCTACCTCCAGCTCTAAAGTCGCGGCGCAAAGATGGAACTATATAATCGTCACCAATAGCTTCCACCTTGATACCCACATAGAGTTTGCGGTCGTCAAACATGAATTTGATCTCTGTCTGATTACGGGCCTGTACACTGTCTGTTGGGAAATACTGCCAGAAGTTTGTGGCAGGTTCTGCGGTTTGCCAAGCTGGCTCATCCAGCAGGGCGTCTACAGTGATCTCTTCGGATATGTATTTGACCGTGACACTCTTGGTTTGCCCAAGGCTGTAAAATACGGTCAAAAGCGCGATGTAAGTGGTAATAAGATTACTTCGCATGTCAATGGTTGGTTGCTAAGCGAAATTACCAAAAACTAAGGGCGGGAACCTACATATTAACGTTCCTTTGTGATTTCAAATAATAGCCATAGCAAGATACATTCGATACCCCAAGTTTGTATATTTGTTATATGAACGAGCACTTGGACCCAACTGGGGATCATTTCACTCCCGAAGAGCAAGACGTAGAACGCAAGTTAAGGCCGCTGGCCTTTGACGATTTTACGGGCCAATCTCAGGTTTTAGATAACCTGAAGATCTTTGTAGAGGCTGCTAATTTGCGGGACGAAGCTTTAGATCACACCCTTTTTCACGGCCCTCCTGGATTAGGGAAAACCACCTTGGCGCATATACTTGCCAATGAGCTCGATGTGAGTATAACCGTTACTTCTGGCCCTGTATTGGATAAGCCTGGTGACCTTGCCGGACTGCTTACCAATTTGGATGAGCGCGATGTGCTATTTATTGACGAGATACACCGACTGAGTCCCATAGTAGAGGAATACCTTTACTCGGCCATGGAGGATTATAAGATCGATATCATGATCGAGACCGGTCCCAATGCTCGAACGGTTCAGATCAATCTCAACCCCTTCACCTTGGTGGGAGCCACCACGCGCTCCGGACTATTAACGGCACCTATGCGGGCTCGTTTTGGGATTTCCTCCCGATTAGAATATTACAAGACCGAGCTACTAACAACTATCATTGAGAGAAGTGCCGGAATTCTAAAAGTACCCATTACCATGGAAGCTGCTATAGAGATTGCTGGCCGCAGTAGAGGTACGCCGCGTATCGCTAATGCGCTTCTAAGACGGGTTCGCGATTTTGCACAGATCAAAGGGAATGGAACCATAGATATTGCCATTGCTAAATATGCCCTTGAGGCCTTGAATGTAGATGCCCACGGGTTGGATGAAATGGACAACAAGATCTTGGCGACCATCATAGACAAGTTTAAAGGTGGTCCAGTAGGAATCACCACGCTAGCTACCGCGGTCTCTGAGTCTGGAGAAACCATAGAAGAAGTGTACGAACCCTTTTTGATCCAGCAAGGTTTTATAGTGCGAACTCCGCGCGGGCGAGAAGTTACCGAGGCGGCTTACAAGCATTTAGGGCGTGTTCGAGGTGCAACTCAAGGCGGACTGTTCGAATGACCAAAGTGCTCAATACAGACTTTCCACGAGTCGGTTTCTTAAGATTCTTAAGGCACGCATCTAACATTGTCAAAAATCCATTGCCGTTTCACCATGCCAATTTTGAGCGCCTTGGAGATACCTTTGAACTTCGGATAGGCCCAGCGGCAAGCGTAATCTTTTCTAAGAATGCAGATTACTTGCGCTATACCCTTCAGAAGAATCAACGCAATTACACGAAGAGCAAGATCCAAACCAGGGATTTGGCCAAATATGTAGGGCGGGGCTTGTTAACTGCCGAAGGCGATCATTGGCAGCGACAGCGCAAGCTTATACAGCCTGCTTTTCACAAAAAGCAATTGCAATTGTTGTTAGACACCATGCAAAAGGTCATTGCTGTGGAACTGCAGAAGATCAAGCTAGACGAGGCAGCAAACATACACGAGGTATTCAACGATCTGGCGTTCCAAACGGTCATTAAAACACTTTTTAGCGGAGGTGTTACTGCGGAGCAGATCGCGCAGTTGCAACGCACCACAGAGGAGGCCCAACAAATGATGGTTAAAGAGCTGCGGCAACCCTTCTTGGTCTGGTGGTTTAAAAGCAGTGGCAAGATTAAAAAGCACTTAGATGCTGTAGGCGAAGCCAGAAAAGTCCTAAAGGAATTGGTGAATCAGCGGCGCGCCGGTGGCAAGCGTTATGACGACCTACTGGACATGCTCTTGGATGCGCGCTATGAAGACGGTTCCGAAATAAAAGAACAGCAACTCATTGACGAGATCTTGATTCTCTTTGTTGCCGGTCATGAGACCACATCTAACGCTTTGACCTTTACCTGTGAGCTTTTGGCGCGTCATCCGCAGGTGCTGCAGAAGGTCCAGCAGGAAGCGCTTGCATTGACTCGTTCTGGCGCAGATATTATGACCATGCTTAAAGAGGCCGTTTACATTCAGCAGGTCTTGCAAGAGTCTATGCGTTTGTATCCGCCGGCCTATTTTATCGATCGGGTGAATTACAAAGAAGATCACTTAGGCGATTACCGCTTGCCAGAAGATTCAACTTTACTCTTTTCGGTTTATGAGATCCACAGGTCAGAAACCTACTGGGAGCGCCCCTTGGAGTTCGATCCGGACCGATTCGATCCGCAGCAACCCAGACAACACAGCGACTATTATTTTCCCTTTGGCGCAGGGCCACGCATGTGCATAGGGAATAATTTTGCCATGTACGAGATGATTTTGGTTGTGATACAACTCTTTAGCGCCTTTAGCTTAGAAGAGAAAACGACTCCCATACAGATAAGACCCTTGATCACCTTGAAGCCAAAAGATGCTATCTTAGTGTTTCACCAGTACGAGTCTTGAATCAAAATCAAAGTACATACGCCAAACTCATAAAGACCCATGCCCAGCGCTTGGGGTTTTTAAGTTGTGGCATAAGCAAGGCCGAGTTTTTAGCAGAAGAGGCCCCGCGATTGGAGCAGTGGCTCAAGGCAGGCATGCACGGGCAAATGGCCTATATGGAAAACCATTTCGACAAGCGATTGGACCCAACCCTCTTGGTGCCTGGTGCTAAAAGTGTGGTCTCCTTGCTCTATAACTACTATCCGCAGCAAAAACAAGACAAGGACAGTTTCAAGATCTCCAAATACGCCTATGGAGAAGATTATCACTTTGTGGTCAAGGACAAGCTCAAGGAATTGATGCATGTGCTTAGCGAAGAGATCGGAGAGATAGGCGGGCGAGTCTTTGTGGATTCTGCCCCGGTCTTAGACAAAGTATGGGCCGCCAAAAGTGGCTTGGGTTGGATAGGAAAACACAGTAATCTGCTCAGCAAGAAGACGGGTAGTTTCTTTTTTGTGGCCGAGCTGATCATAGATCTGGACTTGGAATACGACCACCCGGTGACTGATCATTGCGGCACTTGCACAGCCTGCATAGATGCCTGCCCAACGCAAGCTATCATTAAGCCCTATGTGGTAGACGGTAGCAAATGTATCTCTTATGCAACCATTGAGTTAAAGGAAGCTATCCCGAAAAGCTTTTCCGGGCAGATGGACGATTGGATGTTTGGCTGTGACGTTTGTCAAGATGTTTGCCCTTGGAATAGATTTAGTAAACCGCATTCGGAATCTAGGTTTAATCCAAAACCCGAATTGTTGCAGTTAGATAAAAATGCTTGGCGAGAACTCACCGAAGAGGTCTTTGGAGAACTCTTTAAAAAGAGTGCCGTGAAACGGACTAAATACACTGGCCTTATGCGAAACATTGCATTTTTAGATCGCGACACGTCATCGCAATAGACTAAAAATACCACAGAAGTGGTCATTTTTGCCCGTAGGAATGGTAAATTTGTGGCTTGAATAGCATCAAAAAAATCCAGGGATGAGTAAACCCACCAAGAGAAAAGAAGCACTTGATTATCACGCCAAACCACGGCCGGGTAAGATAGAGGTAGTTCCTACCAAGAAGTACAGCACCCAGCGCGATCTGTCATTGGCCTATTCGCCAGGGGTTGCAGAACCTTGTCTGGAGATAGAGAAAGACAAGTCGAATAATTACAAGTATACCAACAAGGGGAACTTGGTCGCTGTGATCTCTAACGGAACAGCGGTACTTGGACTGGGTAATATTGGGCCTGAAGCATCCAAACCAGTTATGGAAGGCAAGGGCTTGCTCTTTAAGATCTTCGCTGGAATTGATGTATTCGATATTGAGATCGATACCGAGAATGTAGATGAGTTTATCGATACAGTAAAACGCATAGCTCCGACCTTTGGTGGGATCAACTTAGAAGATATCAAGGCCCCTGAGGCTTTTGAGATAGAGACACGCTTAAAGCAGGAACTCGATATTCCGATCATGCATGACGATCAGCACGGCACGGCGATCATTTCTACGGCAGCCTTACTGAACGCCTTAGAGATCGCAGAAAAGAATATAGACGAGGTGCGTTTAGTGATCTCGGGCGCTGGTGCAGCAGCTGTAAGTTGCACGCGCATGTATATTGCATGTGGCGTTAAGTCAGAGCATATAGTGATGCTCGATTCTAAAGGAGTAATTCGCAAGGATCGAGACGGACTTTCTAAAGAGAAAGCAGAATTCGCTACAGATCGAAAGATAGACACCCTGGAGGAGGCCTTGAAAGATGCAGATGTATTCGTTGGCTTGTCTATTGGAAATATTGTTAGCCCTAAAATGCTTAAAAGCATGGCGGCCAAACCTATTGTTTTTGCCTTGGCAAATCCAGATCCGGAGATAGCCTATGATCTGGCCTGCAAGACTCGAGACGACATTATCATGGCCACAGGGCGTAGTGATAATCCGAATCAGGTGAACAATGTACTAGGTTTTCCTTTTATTTTCCGCGGAGCGCTCGATGTCAGAGCCACCAAGATCAATGAAGAAATGAAAATGGCCGCAGCTTTGGCTTTGGCCGAATTAACCAAACAGCCGGTTCCTGAGCAGGTGAATATTGCCTACGGAGAGACCCGCTTGAACTTTGGTAAAGATTATATCATCCCTAAGCCTTTTGACCCAAGGCTTATCGAAGCGATTCCACCGGCAGTTGCCAAAGCGGCTATGGAAAGTGGTGTTGCCACTGCGCCGATCAAAGATTGGCAGGCTTATGAGGACGAGCTGCTCGCTCGCATGGGCAACGACAATAAGATCGTGCGCTTGCTTATTAACCGAGCCAGAACCAATCCGAAGAAAATCGTATTTGCAGAAGCAGACCATTTAGATGTATTGAAAGCAGCCCAGATCGTATACGAAGAAGGTATTGCAACTCCTGTTCTATTAGGACGCAAAGAGACCATCAAGGAGTTGATGGAAGAGATCGACTTTGAAGGAGAACTCGATATCATTGACCCAAAGGACGACGAAACCTTGCCACTATTAAAGTCCTATGCCAAGACCTTTTGGGAGAAGCGTCGCAGAAGTGGTATTACCCTTTACGATGCCGAAAAACTGATGCGTGAGCGCAACTATTTTGCCTGTATGATGGTGAACGAAGGTGATGCAGAAGGCTTGATCTCTGGCTATTCCAGAGCCTATGCTTCTGTGGTGCGACCGGTTATAGAGACCATTGGTCGTTTTGATGGGGTGGATAAGGTGGCCACTACCAACCTCATGCTAACCAAACGCGGGCCACTCTTTATTTCAGACACTGCGATCAATATAGATCCAACTGCAGAAGACTTGGCCAAGATAGCGCACATGACTGCCTATACCATGCAGCTCTTTGGGGTGAACCCAACCATGGCTATGGTGTCTTACAACAACTTTGGTTCTTCTAAACATCCAGCGTCGGAGAAAGTGCGCAAGGCGGTGGAGATCTTGCATCGCGATGTGCCACAACTTTGTGTGGATGGTGGATTACAAGCGGACTTTGCGCTCAATCCGGAAATGCGTGGAAGCAAGTATCCCTTTTCTAAGTTGGGTAAAAAGAAGGTTAATGCACTGATCTTCCCAAACCTGGACGCGGCCAACAGCAACTACAAATTACTCAAGGAGTTTGACGATGCCGATTCCATTGGACCTATTATGCTTGGTCTTAAGAAACCGGCGCACATCTTACAATTGGGGGCTACCGTAGAAGAAATTGTCAATATGGTAGCTGTTGTGGTGATCGATGCCCAGCAAAAGGAAAAGCGCGCAAAGGAGCAGGCAAAAAAGCAGGGCTAAACCCCTTGCTTTTTAACGCTGTATCTGGCTAGTCAATGTGAATAATTATGCTATATTTGGGTTTTTATCAGAGTTAGCGAATGATAACCCACTTAAAGGGAAGACTAGTTGAAAAATCGCCTACGTCTGTTGTAGTGGAATGCAACGGAGTAGGTTATGAGGCTCACATCTCATTACACACGTTTTCTTTACTCCCTGAATCGGAAAATGTAAAATTGTTTACCCACTTATTAGTGCGGGAGGATTCGCATACGCTCTACGGATTTTTCGAACCTTCGGAACGCGAAATTTTCAAGTTATTGATCTCAGTTTCGGGCGTAGGAGCCAGCACGGCCAGAACCATGTTGTCGTCCCTGCCACCCAAGCAAGTTCAGCAGGCCATTGCCACGGGAGACGTTGCAGTCATCCAAGGTGTTAAAGGAATTGGTGCAAAAACGGCGCAACGCGTCATTTTGGATTTGAAGGACAAGATATTGAAAGTGTTTGCAATGGAAGATGTTTCGGACTTTTCGAGCAATACGAATAGAGATGAAGCGTTATCTGCTTTAGAGACTCTTGGTTTCAGTCGAAAACAGACCGACAAGGTGCTGAATAAGATTGTCCAAGAGGATCCGAACGCAAGCGTTGAATCCATCATCAAACTAGCTTTAAAAAACTTATAACAATTGAACAGGGAACATTACCGCAAGGCAAGGCTGCTTAAGGGCCTGATATTCCTTTTTAGCATACTAACCACCGCAACAACACTAGCACAGGATCCAGCGGAAACCGTCACGGACTCTACTAAGACTGGCTTTGTTATGGGTCGAATGGAACTTCCAACCAACAGTGTGGAAGATTCTTATACCTACGATCCGATCACAGACCGCTATATATACACCCAGAAGGTAGGTTCCTTTGATATCACCTATCCAACCATACTCACTCCAGACGAATACCACGATCTGGTCCTGCAGGAATCCATGCGGGAATACTTTAAAACCAAGATCGACGCTGCCGATGGTAAAAAAGACGGCTCAGAAGAAGATCAGAAGAATTTATTGCCCAACTTTTACGTAAACTCAAATTTCTTCGAGACCGTATTTGGAGGTAACACTATAGAGGTGATCCCACAAGGATCTATTGAAATGGATTTAGGGCTCTTGTTCACTAAGCAAGATAACCCCGCTTTTTCACCGAGAAACAGAAGGAACCTAACTTTTGATTTTGACCAGCGTATCTCTTTGAGTTTGTTAGGGAAGGTTGGGAAGCGTTTGCAAGTAACGGCAAATTACGATACAGAATCGACCTTCGATTTCCAGAATCAGATCAAATTAGAATACACACCTACAGAAGACGATATTGTTCGCAAGATCGAAGTAGGTAACGTGGCTCTGCCTTTAAACACAAGTCTTATCACAGGAGCTCAATCGCTTTTTGGGGTAAAGACCGAATTGCAATTTGGTAAAACGCGAATCACAGGGGTTTTCTCTGAGCAGCAATCGGAAACGCGAACGGTTGTGGCAGAAGGTGGTGCTACAGTAACAGATTTTGAGATCTTCGCATTAGATTATGACGAGGACCGTCACTTTTTCCTTTCGCAATACTTTAGAGATCGCTACGATGCCAACTTAGAGCAGTATCCGTTTATAAACACACAGATCCAAATTACCCGGGCAGAAGTTTGGGTGACCAATAGAACGCAGAACACCGAGAATGTTAGAAACATTGTTGCCTTGCAGGATCTTGGAGAGTCAGATCCGGATAAGATCGGTCTGCTAACAGTGCCACCAGGCTTTATCAATGCTGCTCCGTCTGCCTTGCCAGACAACTCCAACAACGACTTTAACCCCTTTGGAATTAACGGGCCGGCAGAAAGTATCTTGAACGATGCGATTCGCGATGTTGCTTCGGTAGAAGCAGGATTTGGCGGATTGCCTGTTCGCGAGGGAATCGATTATGCCAAGCAAGAGAATGCGCGTAAGCTGCAACCCAACGAATATACCTTACACCCAAAACTCGGTTACGTTTCCTTGAGCCAACGCTTGAGTAATGATGAGGTTTTGGCCGTAGCATTCCAGTATACCATTAATGGTCGTGTGTATCAGGTTGGAGAATTCTCTAACGACGGTGTGAACTCTACAGGTTCTAACCCAGATGACGATATGGATGGTATTCCGAACATTGCCGATGTGGATATCAATGGCGATGGAGTCAACGATAACGGAACCGATAGCGATGGCGATGGAATCAACGACAGCAGTGACGTAGACCAAACAGGAGGAAACGACGTAAACGTAGACGGAATTGACGATAATGTGGTCTTTGCAGAAGGCTCTCCGCAGAACCTCGTTCTAAAATTGCTAAAGAGTAATATCATCAATGTAGAGACCCCAACTTGGGATCTGATGATGAAGAACATCTATAATCTGGGTGCTTTCCAATTGGAGCGCGACGATTTTAGAATGAACATTTTGTATACAGACCCTTCTCCGTTGAACTATATTACTCCGGCACCAGGAGCGGAAGATATTTTTCCAGCAGACATAAACCAAACCACACTACTACGTGTTTTTGACTTGGACCAGTTGAACTACAACAACGACCCTGTTGCAGAGGGGGACGGTTTCTTCGATTTTGTTCCGGGGCTAACCGTAGATCAGCAAAACGGACGCATCATCTTTACCAAGGTGGAACCATTTGGTGAGTACCTCTTTAATAAATTAGGAAATAACCTAGCTTCGGAGAATTACGATGTGCCTACTACCTATAACGCCAACCAGAACCAATACGTTTTCCGCGAGCTTTACGCCTCTACCAAGACCTTTGCAGAGCAAAATGCGAGTGAGAAGAACAAGTTCCAGTTAAAAGGACGTTATAAGTCCTCTGCGGGAGATGGAATCCCTATTGGAGGATTCAATATCCCTCAAGGTTCGGTAACGGTTTCTGCCGGTGGACGTGTGCTTGTAGAAGGAGTAGACTATACCGTGAACTATCAATTAGGACGTGTGCAGATTTTGGATCAGGCCTTATTGAATAGCAATACGCCTATTGAGATCACTACAGAGAACAACTCTGTTTTTGGACAGCAAACACGTCGATTTACAGGATTGAATATTGAGCACCAGTTCAATGAGAACTTTATGGTTGGTGCTACTTATTTGAATTTGAACGAGCGCCCGATCACGCAGAAGGCGAACTACAGTTACGAGCCAATTAACAATACCATCGTTGGGCTGAATGCGAATTATTCGACTCAAGTTCCGTTCTTAACACGCATGGTGAATCACCTGCCAAACATCGATACCGATGTGGAATCTAATGTTTCCTTACGAGGGGAATTTGCTTATCTCTTTGCAGGAGCACCTAAGGTGAGCAATTTCGATGGTACGGTGACTACATATGTGGACGACTTTGAGGGAGCGCAAACTGCCTTAGACATTAAAACCCCGCTGAGCTGGTTCTTATCTAGTACACCAATTGGTTTTGGAGGAGAGTTGCCCAATGGCGATTTGGCCTACAACTACAACCGCGCCAAGCTAGCCTGGTATACCATTGACCCTATCTTTTACAGCCGTCAGCGACCAGATGGAATTACCGATGACGATCTGTCAAGTTTTGCTACCAGACGTGTATTTATAGATGAGATCTTCCCAGAAGTCGACATTGTACAGGGGCAGACACAAGCTTTGTTTTCTTTAGACCTTGCGTATTTCCCAGGAGAACGTGGACCATACAACTATAACCCAGAGGCCGGAGGAACCAATACGCTGCCAAATCCTGGTAGCCGATTTGGAGGTATCTCGAGACAACTGACCTCTACGGATTTTGAAAGAACCAACGTGGAATACATCCAATTCTGGCTCATGGACCCGTATGCCCACGACACCAGTCTTACCGATCGCGGAAAATTGACCTTTAACTTGGGTAATATTTCTGAGGATATTCTTAAAGACGGCAGAAAGCAATACGAGAACGGACTTCCGGCAGACGGAGGTACTTCCAATACGATTCCAACGGTTTACGGTAAAGTGCCGTCACAACAATCGCTTATCTACACCTTTGATACTACAGGACCAGACAGAGAGAATCAGGATATCGGCTATGACGGTATCAACGATGCGGGTGAGGCAGCTACCTTCCCAGCTTTTGCAAGCTTAGAGGATCCTGCCAATGACAACTATGTTTTCTTCCTACAGGCGGAGGGTAACATCATTGACCGATACAAACAATACAACGGAAACGAGGGTAATTCCCCAGAAGCGGTGACCAATACCAATCGCGGGGCAACACCTCAACCCGATGTAGAAGACATCAACAGAGATAACACCATGAATACCGTAGACAGCTACTTCGAATATGAAGTGCCTATCTATCCAGGTATGAGTGTAGAGAACAACACCAGTATTAACGGAGCGTCTCAA
>Ga0256829_1002207_pt1 | contig 14788 bp, 14 predicted proteins | sample 131447metaG_FD_185979 | JGI IMG/M metagenome (GOLD analysis project Ga0256829, IMG submission 185979) | Hydrothermal vent microbial communities from Lau Basin, Pacific Ocean - 131-447 | ecosystem: Environmental > Aquatic > Marine > Hydrothermal vents | place: Pacific Ocean: Lau Basin | collected...
GGCCATCGCCTCCAGCACCACCAGGCCGAACGTATCGGTCAGGCTTGGGAAGACGAAAGCATCGGCGCTCGCATAATAATTGGCGAGGTCTTCCCCAAATCGTGCGCCAAGGAAGTGAACTTCCGGGTACTTCTTTTTCAATCCTTCCAGTGCAGGACCATCACCGACCACAACTTTCGATCCCGGAAGATCAAGCTCGACAAAGGCTTCAATATTCTTTTCGACGGCAACTCGGCCGACATTTAAGAAAATTGGCCGAGGCAATCCTTCGAACGGATCATTCTCAGCGCCGGCCTCGCTCCGCCGTGACGGGTGAAACAATTCAGTGTCCACGCCGCGCGTCCAGGCCACGAGGTTGATAAACTCTTTGGCTCGGAGTTCTTCGACCATGCTGGGCGTCGGGACCATGACTTTGCCGGAATATTTATGAAACCAGCGTACGAAACTGTACCCAGCGGCGGTTGGAACCGGCAGGCGCGCCGACACATATTCTGGAAACCTCGTGTGATAGGCCGTCGAGAAGGGGTGCTTGATCTTCAAACACATCTTGCGACCCGCCATACCCAGCGTGCCTTCGGTAACAATATGAATGGCGTCTGGCTCGAAGGATTCAAACCGCTCTTTGATCCGGCGCTCTGCAAACAAAGCCAGTTTGATTTCAGGATAAGTCGGCAGCGGCATCGTTGTGAAGCCTTCGCCGGGGTGAATCACATCAAACTCGTGACCTTCGGCTTCCAGTTCGGAGATGACGCGTTGCATCGTGCGAACCACGCCATTCACCTGTGGTTCCCAGGCGTCCGTGACGATCATTATGCGCATTCACCAGCTCCTCGTCGCCCCGATGACGATTGCAGGTGCAGTCTAAGGAGCGACGCTTGCGGCGTAAAGCTGAGGATGGATTGCAACTGCTTTAGCCTTGGGTCATTCGCCGCCGCACGGTGCGAATACAAAGTCATTGGCATCGCTGCCATCAATCTTGGAAATTTGCGCCCGCAGCTGATCCCCATCGCGCCAATACCGGATGCGTTGTGGGTAATCATGCGCGTCATTCGCGAAGGTAACTATTTCGGAAATTGTCTCGATGGCCGGAAATGCGGATGGGCCGTTGCCGCGTGGATAGGCATTAAAGGTCGACGTCTCGCCCGGATCGATGCGCATCTGTTCGAAGAACACGGCCTTGGCCTCGTGGAACACGACGGAGTAGCCGAAATAGTAGCCGCCTTCAGATTGTGACCAGACCTCGCGCGTGCTGCCGTCTTCGCTGTTCCAGCACCCCGTTAGCCAATCGAAATGATTCGCTGGGTTTTGCGCTACGCTCGGCGTGGACACGCATGCAGACAGCAGGATCAAGCTTATGGCTGAGCGAATCATTTTTGCGCGCCCTCCCGGCTATTTTTTCATTCAAGCCAACCCTATTCGACATGTGGGGCGGCGCAATCGCTAGATAACGGGTTGTGAAAGGGTACACCTACTAGATGTAGTGGCTCGGTCCATGACCCACGTCTGATTGTGTGTGGCTCCTGCGGTCGGTGGCACGCGTTATTCGAAAAAAAATTCAAGCGCTTTGGGGAGGAATTTTTTTTTCAAGAAAAGCAGTGTCCTCGCAGCCCCAATTGGGACGGGGCTGAGGGCTGCGAATTAACCAGTTATTAACCACTTATCCACCGCCAAAATGACGTTTTTGAGACGGCGGCTGTTGACCTCTCATTAACCTTAGAGGCACAATATGTTGTGTGAGGGCTGATTTGAAACACCGTATATGGCGGTTTTCGGATTAATTCCTATATGTGACGGGCCTTATGCAAGGGGTAAGAGACTATGGCAGGCACCAACAACGCGACGCTCGCAAAAGACGCTAAATCTAAGGACGTGCAATCCGGCGCGCCGGATTTGCGAGTCGTGCCGAGCATTCAGGTTGATCGGTCGCGCGACGCGCTTCTGACGGAGTTTGGTAAAGTCACGCTCGAAGATCGTTATTTGCTCCCAGGCGAGTCTTATCAGGACATGTTTGCGCGTGTCTCGGAAGCGTTTGCGGACGATGCTGATCACGCCCAGCGCCTGTATGACTATATGTCGAAGCTCTGGTTCATGCCTGCGACACCGGTGCTCTCGAATGGCGGCGCCGATCGTGGTCTCCCAATTTCTTGCTTCCTGAACCAAGTCGGCGACAGCCTGGACGATATCGTCGGCACCTGGACCGAGAACGTTTGGCTGGCGTCAAATGGCGGCGGCATTGGCACTTATTGGGGCAATGTGCGTTCGATTGGCGAGAAAGTCGGCAATAGCGGTCAGACCAGCGGCATCATCCCATTCATTCGCGTCATGGACTCTCTGACCCTGGCGATCAGCCAAGGCTCTCTGCGCCGTGGCTCTGCGGCCTGCTATCTGGACGTCCACCACCCGGAAATCGAAGAATTCCTGGAAGTGCGTAAGCCATCCGGTGACTTCAACCGGAAGTCTTTGAACCTGCACCACGGCATCAATATCACCGATGCCTTTATGGAAGCAGTGAAGAATGACGAGGAATTTGAGTTGCTCTCTCCAAAGAGCGGTGAGCCGCTGCGCAAAGTGAATGCGCGGAAAATCTGGCAGAAAATTCTCGAGCTGCGCATCCAAACAGGTGAGCCATATCTCTTGTTCACCGACACCGTGAACAATGCGATGCCGGCGCACCAGCGTCAGCTTGGTCTGAAAGTGACGCAGTCTAACCTGTGCTCTGAGATCACGCTGCCAACCGGCGTTGATCATCACGGCGAAGATCGCACAGCCGTCTGCTGCTTGTCGTCGATCAATGCTGAGAAGTATTTCGAGTGGAGCAAGGACGAGCTTTTCCTCGAAGACGTTTATCGCTTCCTGGACAATGTTCTTCAGGACTTTATCGATCGTGCACCCCCAGAAATGGCGCGCGCCGTCTACTCTGCGAAGCGTGAGCGCTCCGTTGGCCTCGGCCTGATGGGCTTCCACTCATTCCTGCAGTCGCTGAACCTCCCAATGGAGAGTGCGATGGCGAAGGTTTGGAACGAGAAATTGTTCAAGCACATTCGCCAGGGCGCAGACGCAGCCTCTGTGAAGCTCGCGAAAGAACGCGGCCCGTGTGAGGATGCCGCCGAAGCCGGCATGATGGCGCGTTTCAGCCACAAAATGGCGGTCGCACCAACTGCATCGATCTCAATTATTTGTGGCGGCACCAGCGCCGGCATCGAGCCGATCCCGGCAAACGTTTACACGCACAAAACGCTGTCTGGCTCGTTCACCGTGAAGAACAAGTATCTTGAGCAAATGCTCGAAGAGAAGGGCGAGAACACAGACGAGGTTTGGACTTCTATCCTCGAACACGAAGGCTCGGTTCAGCACCTGGACTGCCTAGACGAGCATGAGAAGTCGACCTTCAAGACAGCGTTCGAAATCGACCAACGTTGGATCATTGAGCACGCTGCCGACCGCACGCCTTACATCTGTCAGGCACAGTCGCTGAACGTGTTCCTGCCAGCAGATATCAATAAGTGGGACCTGCACATGCTGCACTGGACCGCTTGGGAGCGCGGCGTGAAATCGCTTTATTACTGCCGCTCTAAGTCTGTTCAGCGTGCGAGCTTTGCCGGCGCCGACGAAAAAGAGGCGAGCATGTCAGGCATGGACGTCCCAAATACCGACTATGACGAGTGCCTTGCCTGTCAGTAGTCTGACTTCAAATCCGAATAAAAACCCCGCCTAAATGGCGGGGTTTTTTGGTTTTAGGGCGGTAAAACGTGTGAGAATCGCTTGTTATTTCGAGCGTATTTCGTGTTTTCACGGCGACACAATCTCAAAAAAGCGCCAATTTTTGACAAAAATGAACAATGTTTGCGGCTCAGTTAACTTTGTTTCACGGGTCAAAAACCGGTCAGATCTCTAAGAAACAAAGGCCTGATCACGTTTCCGTGAGGCGTAAATGCTTAATATGGGTAAGGAGAAACGGATTTTGGGGCTCAAAACGTTCATGTTAAGGTAAGGATCATCAGCCAGCTTCAGGGGGACAACGGAGCTGGCACCATATGAGAGGCTTGGGACAAATGATTATTGCAAGTGCGACTATGGTCGCCGCGATGGCATGCCAAACCTGTGTTCATGCGCAAGTGAACTCAGGTCCCCAAATTGATGATGCAGTGATCCTCGCGGCCAGCCGAGCGCTCGGGGAGCGATCGCAGACGCGTGTAAACCTTGTCTATTCCGGGTCATTTGCGCGAACTGAGACCACACGCCATTTCGGTTATCAGATCCCAAAAGACACAGATCTCAAATTTTCCGCTGAGAGTTCGAATGCGCTGCGAGCGGACCGGCTCTATGCGAGCTCGATCATGACAGACGTCGCCGCCGAACGGGCGGGGGCGAGCCTCTCTCCTGTACCGCGCGAACAACGTAGCTTGACGGCTGAGCTTGCCCTTTCTGCGCCCGCCGAACGTACCGGACTTGGCTTTGATGTCGGCATCGCGCCGCGTGTCGCGATTACCCGCGACGGTCAATTCGCGTCTCGCCGTTTCGGGGGTGAAGTTCGGATCGGTCAAAACTTCGATAAGCGCGGCGAGAGCACTGACTCCAGTTGGTATCTGTTCGCCGGCGCTGATGGCGAAGCCCTGGTTTGGGAGCCCAATCAAGAAGGCCGCGTCGCCGCAGGTGATATGGCGCTTCGTGACAAGGTTACAGTTGGCGACGCCCAAGTCGGCGTCTCGATCCAACGCGGCCTGGGGCAACTGTCTTTCAGTTACATTCGGCGCGAAGTTGAGTATCGCGAGCGCAATCTTGGCGCGACTGAAAATGAGGACTTCGCGGGCGTGAGCTTTACCATTAAGCGCTGACCGCATGGTTGCTCAAAAATTTGTAGGAGCCGCCAGTTTGGCGGCTTTTTTTGTGGCCGCCGCTGGCGCGCAAGACATCGAGAATTCGGAGTTAGAACCGCCGCGCCAGGCCGGCGTCTGGTCGCTGACCTCTGAGAATGATCTTTTTGGTGGCACGGACCGGAATTACTCAAACGGGCTGCGGATTGAGCGCGTGCGCCCGGCCAACGAGATCACGCCCGGCCTCAATTGGGTCGCCAACAGGATTCCCTTCCTCGACCTCGACCGCACGGAACTCCGCCAAGGCTTTGCGCTGTCGCATACGATCTTCACCCCAGAAGATATTGAAACCCCGGAGCCAGACCCGGCAGATCGCCCCTATGCGGCCTGGCTCTATGCGTCCGGAACCGTGGTGGGCACTACCCGGCTCGGACCAGGCGAGATGGTGCAGGACGTCCTGCAGGTAAATCTTGGCGTCGTTGGCCCGTCGGCTGCGGGCCGCTTTGTGCAAGAGAACTGGCATGATTTGATCCAGGCGGTTGAGCCGAGAGGCTGGGACTCTCAGCTCAAAGATGAGCTCGGGGTCGAGATTACGGCGCAGCGATTGCGCCAGTATGAAGGGCCCGATCTGCCGTTTGGCTTGGAAACCGACTATGCGGTGCATGGCGGGGCAACTCTTGGCAATGTTCGCACCTATGCCTCTGTCGGCGGCATGGCCCGAATCGGTTGGGATCTGTCTTCAGACTTTGGCCCACCGCGCATTCGCCCAGCGCTTGCCGGGGCAGGTGTGTTTCGTCCGGGCCGTCCATTTGGCGGTTATCTCTTTGCCGGCATTGAAGGGCGCGCCATCGCCCGCGACATGTTTCTGGATGGTAATCTGTGGCGTGACAGTGCCCGCGTTGAAGACCGCCGCGATTTCGGCGCAGACTTGCAATTTGGCGCAGCGCTGCATCAAGGCGATGTGCAAGTCGCGTTTACCTATGTTCATCGGACCGAGGAGTTCGTCGCCCAAAGCGGGCCGCAACGTTTCGGTGCGGTCTCGGTTTCGATTGCGCGTTAAACGAGCGGCGGTCGGTTTACAGACCTGATTCGAGGTTAACAATCGCTTTCTTGTGGGCAGGCTGTGGAGAAGTGCCGCATGGGCACAGGATAGATCTTGCGTCCTTGTCCGGATTTGGACACTATATGTAGTGTACTAGATATTTAAGGGGTTTGAGCATGGCCGATGGTATGGCGAAACTTCCGGGACTCTTAACACCGTCCCATTCTTACAAACCGTTCCGCTATCCGTGGGCGTATGATTTCTGGAAGCTGCAGCAGCAAGTGCACTGGCTGCCAGAAGAGGTTCCACTTGGTGAAGACTGCAAGGATTGGGTCAACAAACTCAATGACAAAGAGCGCAATCTGCTGACTCAGATTTTCCGCTTCTTTACCCAGTCTGACGTCGAGGTCGGCGCCAACTATATGGAAAACTATATGCCGCTGTTTAAGCCGGTAGAGGTGCGCATGATGCTCTCTGCGTTCTCCAATATGGAGACGGTGCATATCGCGGCTTATGCGCTGCTGCTCGAAACCATCGGTATGCCGGATTCTGAATTCTCTGCCTTTATGGAATATGAGGAGATGGCGGCGAAGCATGACTATCTCGGCCAGTTCGGCACAGACACAGAAGAAGATATTCTCACTTCAATGGCCGTGTTTGGCGGCTTCACAGAGGGTCTGCAGCTGTTCGCATCCTTTGCGATGCTGATGAACTTCCCGCGCTTCAATAAGATGAAGGGTATGGGTCAAATCGTGTCCTGGTCTGTGCGCGATGAGTCGTTGCACTGCGAAGGCATGATGAAAATGTTCCACACGTTCGCCGCAGAAACCGGCGCGCTGACGAGCAAAGTCAAAGGCCGCATTCGTGAATGCTGTGAGACTGTCGTTCAACTCGAAGACAAGTTTATTGAGCTGGCCTTTGAGGCGGGTGAAGTCGAAGGCATGACGCCCGAAGATATCAAACAGTATATTCGCTATATCGCAGACTGGCGCATGGGGCAGCTCAAGCTTGATCCAATCTTTGGCGTCGAGAAGCACCCGATCCCATGGCTCACCGAAATCTTGAACGGCGTTGAGCACGCAAACTTCTTTGAAGCGCGCGCCACCGAATACTCAAAAGGTGCGACTCAGGGCGACTGGCACGGCGATAGCGGTGTCTGGTCCATGTTCGATAAGCGCAAGCCGCAGACCGTGTTGGCTGGCTAGCCTATCGTGTCCACAAATTCAGGGAAGGCGCGGCTAGACAGTCGCGCCTTTTCTGTGTCTCCTGATCTCGGATAGAGGGAGGCGTGAATGCGCAAACTATTGGTTGGAGTTTCGAGTCTTTTGGTCCTGACGGCCTGTGGTCAATCTGCGGATGTGTCTTGGGAAGAAGCTTGTAATACGGTCATGGCGGACCCGGATGTCCAGCGCGATATCCTGGATGCCGCTGTCACGGTCGAGTCTTACTGCACCTGCACTAGCAAGCAGGTCGTCGCTTTGCCTGAAACAGAGCGCGACACGGCTATTGGAACCCTTGAAATGATGGCCGAGCTCATGGGCGAGCATAATGGATCTGCCGAAGCGGCTTTCCGGCAACTCAGAGAGGCAGGCCGCGCTGATGACGCGACGCCGGAAGCGATCGCCGCTTACGAAAATATGGATGAGCTGGGCGAGCAGCTGGAAGAGTTTCTGGACAATATGCGAGCCGCTGGCGGGCTTTGCCCAGTCTAAGGCGGCTTAAACTTTCACGCCGCCTTTAGCAGCATCCGCGAGGAAGGCGGCGAGGCCTTTGTCCGTCAGCGGGTGATTGGCGAGGCCTTTCAAGACATTTGGTGGAACCGTCGCAACGTCCGCGCCAGCCAGCGCAGAGAGTTTGACATGGTTTGCGCTTCGGATCGAAGCGGCCAGGATCTCCGTCTCGAACATGTAATTGTCATAGATCACACGGATCTCTTCGATCAGTTCCATGCCATCAATATTGATATCGTCGAGGCGGCCGATGAAAGGCGAGATATAGGCGGCACCTGCTTTCGCCGCGAGCAGCGCCTGATTGGCTGAGAAGCACAGCGTCACGTTCACCGCGGTGCCCATATTGGCAAGCTCGCGGCAGGCCCGCAGCCCATCCATGGTCAGCGGTAGTTTGACCGCAACATTCGGGGCAATCGCTTGCAGCTTCTTGCCTTCTTCGACCATAGCTTCCCATTCGGTCGCAACGACTTCGGCGCTGACATGGCCTTCGGTGAGGTCACAGATCTCAGCGATAACTTCTTTAAAATCACGGCCCGACTTGGTGATCAGAGAGGGGTTCGTGGTGACGCCATCGATCAGGCCCGTGGCTGCCAGCTCCTTAATCTCGGTCGTGTCTGCGGTATCGACGAAGAATTTCATAGCTCATCCTCCAAAGCCTGTTCGTGTTTAGACGGGACGTCCGATTGACGTGTAAGTGAACCCGCGTTTTGCCATATCGTCTGGTGAGTAGATGTTGCGCAAGTCGACAACCACGTCACCGTTCAGGGATGCTTTGATGCGCTCTAAATCGAGGGCGCGGAACTGGTCCCACTCGGTCAAAATGACCATCGCATCTGCGCCATCGACCGCACCGTACGCGTTTTCGGCATAGTCGATCCCATCAAGCAAATGCTTCGCTTCTTCCATCGCCTCTGGATCATAGGCTTTGATCTTGGCGCCTGCCTCAACCAAAGCTGGAATGATGTCTAAGCTCGGGGCATCGCGCATATCGTCGGTGTTTTGCTTAAACGCGAGGCCGAGCACGCCGATCGTCTTGCCAGAAACATCGCCGCCCATGGCTTTGATAATCTTGCCGGCCATCGCTTTTTTGCGAGATGCGTTCACCTCTACGACCGTGTCGACGATGCGAACCGGCGAGTTGTGATCATTCGCGGTCTTGGTCAGCGCCAGTGTGTCTTTCGGGAAGCATGATCCGCCATAGCCTGGGCCAGCGTTCAGGAATTTCTTACCAATCCGGCCGTCGAGGCCGATGCCGCGAGACACTTCTTGTACGTTCGCGCCGACCGCTTCGCAGAGGTCCGCCATCTCATTGATGAAGGTAATCTTCACGGCGAGGAACGCGTTCGCAGCATACTTGATCAGCTCGGATGTGCGGCGTGCTGTGAACACAATGGGGGTTTGGTTGAGGAAGAGCGGGCGATAAAGCTCTTCCATAATCTCTTTAGCGCGCTCGTCCTCGGTTCCGACGACGACGCGGTCTGGGATTTTGAAGTCTTTGATCGCCGCGCCTTCGCGCAGGAATTCCGGGTTTGAGACGACAGCAAAATCGGCATCCGGGCGTTTCTTGCGGATGATCTCTTCGACTTCGTCGCCGGTTCCGACCGGTACAGTTGATTTGGTCACGACCACGGTAAAGCCCGTCATCAGCTCTGCGATTTCCTCGGCGGCGGCATAAACGTAGGACAAATCCGCATGCCCATCGCCGCGCCGGGACGGCGTCCCTACGGCAATAAACACCGCATCCGCATCAGCGATCGCTTCTTTTGCGTCCGTGGTGAAAAACAGGCGCTCTTCTTTGACGTTCTTCTCAACCAAATCGTCGAGGCCAGGCTCATAGATCGGCATGATGTTTTGGTGCAGGCGGTCAATTTTGCTGGCATCCTTGTCGACACATGTGACCACGTGTCCGAAATCAGCAAAGCAGGCCCCACTCACCAGGCCAACATAGCCTGTTCCAATCATTGCTACGCGCATACTAAACCCTCACAATTTGAGCCGACTCACGCTCAGCCGGACAGGTGCAATTTTTGGCTGCCGGGGTCAAGCCTAGCGGTCAGCCTGTTTAGAGTTGAAAGACTTTCCGAGGTTGGAACCGGCCAGCGCGAACTTCGCCAAGGGCGACGGCTTGTTTGTCCGTCATAGCGAGGGCCAGACGGTCACCTGAGTCCAAGTCGGCTTCGCCGCGCCACTGCTCAACAATATGCGGCAGGAGCACGACTTCGCGGCCAAGTTTGAGCGCATCGGCATCGCCGCGATCCATCTCAATCTTTGGGACATCATCCAAAATCGTCTCAAGCGGTTTCAGCGTGGCAGCGAGGGCATCCTTGTCTTCGCTAAGCGCCTCCAGGTCGGACAGTTTGATGCTGGCTGGCTCATCCAGCGCCCCGACACGGGTGCGGCGCAAGGCACTCACATGCCCTTCAGCGCCGAGCGCCGTGGCAAGATCGCGGGCCATTGCGCGGACATAAAAGCCTTTGCCGGAAACGACCCGCAAAGTTGCGTGGTCGGTATCTGCCATCTCAACCAGCTCTGCTTCATAGACCGTGACTTGCCGCGATGGGATCTCAAACGCTTCCCCGTCTCGCGCCAGATCATAAGCGCGTTCGCCCTGGACTTTGATCGCCGAATACTTGGGCGGAACCTGCTGAATGTCACCGACGAAATCAGGCAGCGCTGCTTCGATCTGTTCGCGTGTGGGGCGGATATCAGATGTTGCGATGACGTCGCCTTCTTTGTCCTGACTGGCGGTCGAGCTGCCCCACTCGATGGTGAACACGTATTCCTTGTCACAATCCATCGCCCATTGCGCCGTCTTGGTGGCCTCGCCAAACGCGATCGGCAGGATGCCGTCCGCGAGCGGATCTAGCGTGCCGCCATGCCCAGCTTTTTGGGCATTGTAGAGGCGTTTCAAGATGCCGACGACCTGGGTTGAGGTCACATCAACAGGCTTATCAACGGCGAGCCAGCCATGCACTGGATCGCCTTTGCGTTTTCTTTGGCGTCCCATTCGGGCCTCCACGCATTCTAGCAGCGGATTGGAGCGTTCTTAGTCTTTGAACGCGCTGAAGACGTCATCTGCTGACGGCTCATCGGCGGCTGGGGCCGCTGGCTCGCTGAGATCAACGGTTTGCTCAACCGCATCTGCTGGGGCGAGGCCTGGACCTTCCTCTTGCGCAGCGCGTTCAGCGTCCATCTTCTTGCGGCGGCTTGAGGCTTTCGCAATCACTTCATCAAGCTCAATTTGTGAGCAAAGACCGAGCGTTACAGGGTCGACCGGTTTTATGTTCTGGCTGTTCCAGTGCGTCTTGTCTCGAACATTGGTGATCGTCGCTTTGGTCGTGCCGATCAGTTTCGAGATTTGCGGATCATTCACCTCAGGGTGATTGCGAATGAACCAGGCAATCGCATCTGGCTTGTCGCCGCGACGTGCCACGGGTGTGTAGCGCGCGCCTTTGCGCTTGGGCTGCGGGATGTGCGCGATTTTGGATGGCGCGGTTTTCAGACGATAGTCTGGATCTTCTTCGCCTTTTTGGATTTCCTCACGCGTCAGCTCACCACCGGAGATCGGGTCAACGCCGCGCATATTCTCAGCCACGTCACCGTCAGCAATGCCTTTGACCTCAAGATGGTGAAGGCCGCATAGATCAGCGATCTGATCAAAGGTCAGCGTGGTATTGTCGATCAGCCAGACCGCGGTTGCCTTTGGCATCAAAATATCGGCCATGGGGAGCTCCTTAAAACAAACGCCAGAAATGCAGCCGCCCGAGACTCCAGTCTCGGGCGGTCAGGTTTCAGGCGTGAAATTACCTAACGCCGTTCATATAGCGGGATACGGAGGATTTTGAAACCCTAACTTTGCTGTCGCGCCTTATCCTTGCTGCCGAGAAAGCAAGATTTTCCCGACATGTCCGCCTTTCGCCATATGCGCTTGCGCGTCCTCGGCCTGATCGAACGGGTAAGTGGTGTCGATCACCGGTTTGATGCCGCCAGACAGGACGGCTGGCCAGAAATCAGCCAGGATCGCATCGCGAATGCGCTGCTTATCGGCATTCGGACGCGCGCGAAGCGTGGTCCCCGTCAAGATGAGCCGTTTCAGCATCAATGGCATCAGGTTCACATTGACCTGCGAGCCTTGCATGTAAGCGATATTGACGATCCGCCCGCCAACCTTCGCGGCGGAGATGTTTTTCTGAACATAGTCACCGCCAACCATGTCGAGGATGATGTCAGCGCCGCCTGCATCGCGGACAATCTGTTCAAAATCTTCTTCGCGGTAATTAATCGCGGTGTCAGCGCCAAGCGCTTTGGCACGCTCACATTTCTCCGCACTCCCCGCCGTGATCATGATGTTTGAGGCGCCAGCGGTTTTCAGCATCTGGATCGCCATGGTGCCGATCCCGCTTGTGCCGCCATGGATCAAGACCGCTTCGCCAGCTTTAAACTGGCAGCGATCAAAAATATTCGCCCAGACGGTCATCATAACTTCTGGCAGCGCGCCCGCTTCATCGAAGCTCATGCCGTCCGGGATCTTGAACAAGGACCCTTGATCTACGACGGCAAATTCCGCATAGCCGCCGCCCGCCATCAAGCCGCAGACGCGATCGCCGACAGACCAACCTGAAACCTCTGATCCGGTCGCGACAATTGTTCCGGCGCATTCCAGGCCCATAATCTCAGAGGCCCCAGGCGGCGGTGGATAGAGCCCGCGTCGTTGAACCAGATCAGCGCGGTTCAGGCCTGCTGTCACGATCTCGACGAGAACATCATTTGGGCCGCAACTCGGCTTTTCCACATTGCCAAGTTTAAGCGGCTGATCTTCCTCAACCACCACCGCCCACATTGTCTCGCTCATTTGACACTCCTGTTTGTTTTCGTCTTCTTGCCTACATTGAGGTCAGGAAAACAAGTGGGAAAGGGCAAACCATGTTTGAAGATGAGCCAACCCCGGAAAAGAAGCTCGATTTGGAGCGACTTTCGGTCGAAGATTTGAAAGAACGGATCGAGGAGTTGCAGGCTGAAATCGCAGCGTGCGAAGCTGAACTCAATAAAAAGCAGTCACATAAATCTGCAGCTGATGCGCTTTTTGGCGGGAGTGATTAAGGTCTTCTAAGGAAGCGCCAGAGTATTATCGCCGCGTATATGTCAATTCTGAGAGCTGTTCGAGCATGGTTGATCAATCAAAGTCTTCATCGTCTGAACTCACGGACCTGTCATTTACGGACGGAAAAGTGTTCGAAAAAGTCTTTGTCGATGGCATGGCCCTGGTCGAAGAAACCGCGTCTTATTTGGACGGTCCCGGGCGCAAGCTTTCCTCCAGTCTGCCGCGGGAAGCGAGCCTGACCTATGCCGCTTGGAGCATGGAACTCACCACCCGTCTGATGCAGGCCGCAAGCTGGCTCGTCATGCAAAAGGCCGTGCGCGACGGGGATATGCACCCGAATGATGCGATGCAAAGCAAATATCGGATCAGTCGCGAAGACCCAGCACTCGATGCCAGTGCGCAGCGTGGCCGCGGTCTGCCGGATGTGTTTTTGGATCTCGTTGATCGCTCGGAAAACCTGTTTGAGCGAATCTGCCGCCTGGATCAGGCTCTATACGGGCGCGGCGTGCTTGAAAGCGGGAGCCCGGTTGGCGATCAATTGGCGCAGTTGCAAAAAGCGGCCGAGACCGGCGCATTTGATCCATTGCGTGTTTGGGGCAAAGCTCGCTAACGCCGCAGCGAAACGCGGGTGTCTGACATCGGCGTCTCGCGTCCATCTTCATCGACGAAAGCTGGGCGCACTTTTTGGCGGCTTTGCGCATGCGTAAATGTGATCGGGGGCAGTGCGCCGTCGCTGGCAAAATCATCGCCCCATTGTGTCAGCGCCATCAAGACCGGGCGCAAACCTTCGCCAGCCTCGGTTAAAACATATTCCGGGCGGGCGCGTTTGCCGTCCTCTTTATAGGTCCGCTTTTCCAGTACGCCGTGCTCGACTAGCTTGGAGAGGCGCCCGGAAAGGACGGTGCGCGGAATGCCCATTTCTTTCTGGAAATCATCGAACCGGCGCACTCCAAACAGAGAGGCCCTGAGGATTAAAAGGGTCCATCGATCGCCAATTATTTCGATGGCTTTCGCCAAATGGCAGGTCTCGAGCGGGACAGGGGATTTTCGCGCGCGGGGTATCATACGCCCTCTGTTGTCTGATTTTGCCCGGCAAATCCAGTGCAAATTTACCCCTGCGACCAAGGTTACATTGCGCGAGCGACTTGGCTCGGCTAGGGGAGGCGCCAGATGGTTCAATTTTGAAGGAGGCCCGAAGGATGGCTCGCAAGAAGATCGCTCTTATTGGTTCAGGTATGATCGGGGGCACTTTGGCCCACGTCGCAGCACGTGAGGAGCTCGGTGACGTTGTATTGTTCGACATTGCAGAAGGCCTGCCACAAGGCAAAGCCTTGGATCTGGCTGAGTCGACACCGGTTTATGGCAGCTCTGTCGATCTGAAAGGCGCCAACGCGTATGAGGATATTGCAGGCGCTGACGTTTGTATCGTGACTGCAGGTGTTCCACGTAAGCCAGGCATGAGCCGCGACGACCTGCTCGGAATCAACCTGAAAGTCATGAAAGCCGTTGGCGAAGGCATCAAAGCGCATGCCCCTAACGCTTTTGTGATCTGTATCACCAACCCACTCGACGCCATGGTTTGGGCACTGCAGCAATTCTCTGGTCTGCCAACAAACAAAGTCGTCGGCATGGCCGGCGTTCTGGATTCCAGCCGTTTTGCTTACTTCCTGTCTGAAGCGACAGGCGTTTCAGTTGCAGACATCCACGCTTGGACCCTGGCCGGTCACGGCGATTCAATGGTTCCAATGGTGCGTCACTCAACTGTTGGCGGTCTGCCGCTTACTGAACTCGTCAAGCAAGGCTGGATGAGCCAGGAGAAGCTGGACGCCATCGTTGACCGGACCCGTAAAGGCGGCGGCGAGATTGTTGCACTGCTGAAAACTGGCTCGGCTTACTATGCGCCGGCTGAATCTGCGATAGCGATGGCGAAGTCTTACCTCAAAGACCAAAAGCGCGTTCTGCCTTCTGCTGCCTGGTGTGATGGTCAGTACGGCCTCGACGGTCTGTATGTCGGCGTGCCAACGCTGATCGGTGCAAATGGCGCTGAGAAAATCGTCGAGTTCGATTTCAACGACACAGAGCGCGACATGTTCATGACCTC
>Ga0256829_1002208_pt1 | contig 14784 bp, 19 predicted proteins | sample 131447metaG_FD_185979 | JGI IMG/M metagenome (GOLD analysis project Ga0256829, IMG submission 185979) | Hydrothermal vent microbial communities from Lau Basin, Pacific Ocean - 131-447 | ecosystem: Environmental > Aquatic > Marine > Hydrothermal vents | place: Pacific Ocean: Lau Basin | collected...
GGCTTCATAGGCAGAGGCTGCGCCGAGTAGGACATCTTCACGCCATGCAGGTGCAATCCATTGCAGACCGACAGGCAAATCTTGTGCAAATCCGCAAGGCTGCGACAAGCCTGGTAAACCAGCCAAGTTCACGGCAATGGTATAAATATCAGATAAATACATGGTCAATGGATCATCGCTATGTTCGCCAATCTTGAATGCAGGGACAGGGCTGGTCGGTGTCGCGATGACATCGACTTGTTCAAACGCTTGTGTGAAATCCTGTTGAATCAAGGTACGGACTTGTTGTGCTTTGAGGTAGTAGGCATCGTAATAGCCTGACGATAGGGCGAAAGTACCTGTTAAAATACGGCGTTTGACTTCAGCACCAAAGCCTTCATCGCGGGAACGGGTGTACATATCCAACAAGTCTTCAGGCTCATCGCAACGATGCCCAAAACGCACACTGTCATAACGCGATAAGTTGGCAGAAGCTTCGGATGGCGCGATGACATAATAAGCAGCGACTGCCAAATGGGTGTTGGGCAAAGAAATATCCACCAATTCTGCACCCAAATCTTCGCATTGCTTCAATGCCGCTTCCACAGAAGCACGCACTTCGCTATCCATGCCATCAACAAAATATTCTTTGGGTACGCCAATGCGAAGCCCCTTCATATCGCGCTGTTCACATGCGCCCAACCAATCGGGGGTTGGTGCATCAGCAACAGTGGTGGAATCCATGCTGTCATGCCCTGATATGGCAGCAGTCATCATGGCAGCATCACGAACGCAGCGTGTCATAGGACCTGCTTGATCCAAGGAGGATGCAAAAGCAATAATACCACGGCGAGATACGCGACCATAAGTTGGTTTTAAGCCAGTAATACCTGTTAATGCAGCAGGTTGGCGAATGGAACCACCTGTATCTGTACCCAATGCCGCAGGGGTCAAGGCAGCGGCGACGGCGGATGCCGAACCACCTGAAGAACCACCAGGGATGCGGTCAGTGTCCCAAGGATTGCGGCACACACCAAAGGCAGAAGTTTCAGTCGATGAACCCATAGCAAATTCATCCATATTGGTTTTTCCGACCAAAATTGCGCCAGCTTCTTTAAGCTTGGTAATCACATGCGCATCATAAGGTGCGTGGAAATCTTTAAGGATGTTGGAACAGCATTGTGTTGGACCATCTTGCGTGCAAAAAATATCTTTGACAGCAATGGGCAAACCTTCCAAAGCGCGTGGCTCATGGTCACTGCGATAATCATCGGATGCTTGGGCTTGTGCCAACACATGCGCCGCATCAAGATGCACAAAGGCATTGAGCTGTTCATTGTGTGCGGCGATGCGATCCAGATAAAGTTGTGCGACTTCAACGGCAGTGGTTTCGTCGTTGTTTAAGCGTTGTTGGATTTCGGATAAGGAAGAAAAGGGCATTATTCAATCACCTTGGGAACGACATAAAGTCCAGATTCAGTTTTCGGAGCGCCACTTTGAAAAGCCTCGCGGCGATTGCCATTGCGTACGACATCAGCGCGTAACGGCATATCAGCATCATGCGGATGCGCTGTCGGTGGAACGCCATCGGTGTTGACTGAGGATAATTGATCCACATAGCCAAGAATACCAGAAAGTTGTGGGCCAAGCTCTGCGGCTTCTGCATCCGTTAAACGAATGCGCGCCAACATTGCGACCTTTTGAACATCAATATCCATATTTGAATACCTCATATTTGGAATGCGGCAAGCATAGCGAGTACACGGGGTTTCACCATACCGCCTGCGTGTAAGGGCATAAGCGCTGCTCGGTTTCGTTGATGTTGGTTTTTATCACCGATACTCTTTTAGCGCGCATGATTCGCCGTGGTAATTTTGTGTGTGTGTCGGATTTCAAAGAAGGAGTCCGTAGCTATGGATAGGGATGACTGATGAGACATAGGGTGCAGGCAAAGGGGCAAGTGTGCGTGGCAGTATGGATGAATCATGCGGGTTCGATTCAAATTTAAGTGCTGGCTCTATTCTGCGATGGTATAAAGCTAAATAACGCGTATGTCATAAGGAGGCGGAATCATGCAAATCAATCCAACAGGACAGGTAACATCCGAAGCACAGGTGCAAGCGATGGTTTCGGGCTCACAACTGCCAACGCAAATTGCCAGTGATAATCAGGTTCAAGCGAGCCAACAAGCAGGAACAGCACAACCCACCGATCAAGTGTCTATTTCAGCTCAGGCGCAGGCATTGGCAAAGAGTGAAATCGGTGAAAGCAGTGCAACAGAAGGTGTTGAACCTGGGGCTGCGCAATCAGCCGAGGGTGAAACGAACGCCACTTCTGGTGTGGGCTAAGGTATGAGAGAGCAACAGGCTGCGGTGGCGTTGGGTTATGACCCTATTACGCCGTCTGCGCCGAAAGTGTTGGCATCGGGTTTGGGAGAAGTCGCCAAAAAGATTCTTGAAATTGCACGAGAAAACAAAGTGCATATTCATCAGGATGATAATCTGGCGCAACTTCTAGCCCAAGTCCCTGTGGGTTCTGAAATCCCTGAAGAGGCGTATCAGTTGGTGGCTGAGATTCTTTCGTTTTTGTATGAAACCGACCAAAAATTGGCGGAAAAAATGTCCGCATCATAGCGGCAAGATATACCTTAGGGCTGTTTTAGTCCTTATCTATATATTCAATAATACAATAGTTTAACTGTCAATATAAACATGGCATAAAAGCTGCTCTTATCCCTGAAAGAACACCGCTTGAAGGGAGTCCTTATGAATCGTGGTTTTTATATTTCTGGTGTTGCAGGGCATATGACAGGCAATAAACTGGATACCATCAGTCACAACTTGGCGAATGTGAATACCGCAGGTTTTATGCGTGATCGCGCCGCCTTCTCAACGATTCTTGCCAATATGGGAAACAATGGTTCTGGAACAAAAGCCGCAGCATATATGACCATGGATCATCAGTTTATTAGCCCCGATAAAGGCATCTTACACAAAACAGGTAATGACTTTGACTTTGCGATTCAAGGTCAAGGTTTTTTCAAAGTAAATATAGTGGATAAGCAAGGAAATGTGACCCAAGGGTACACACGAGCAGGCAATTTTCACCTTGATGCAAAAGGTACGCTCTTGTCGGAAGGTGGCTTGCCTATTCTGGATGATGCCGATCAAAAAATCACCTTACCTCCTGGGACTTTAACTGCCACACAAGATGGCAAGCTAAGTGTGAATAGTGCTCCAGTGGCACGGGTTGGGCTGTATCAAATACCTGATATGTCCAAAGTACATAAGGCTTCAGGCACGGTCTTGGTGACGGATGCGGCGAATGTTCAGAAGGCAGATACTTCCATTTCTCTGCAACAAGGAACTTTGGAAGGCTCCAATGTTAATTCCGTGCTGATGATGGTGGAGATGATGCAAAACTCCCGCAGCAACCAATCCATGATGAAACTACTGGAACAATACAACCAACAAGAAGGCTTGCTCAACGACAAAGTGGGGCGGGTTGCTTAATCAATTTCGGAGGATAGTGCGATGATGAGATCTCTATGGACAGCAGCAACAGGCATGAATGCACAAACCATGAATGTGGATGTGATTGCCAATAATTTGGCAAATGTGAACACCGCAGGCTTTAAGCGTGGGCGTGCTAATTTTCAGGATTTGATGTACCAGCAGGTGAAAGATCCTGGTACGACATCAAGTGCAGGAGGTAATCAATTGCCTTCAGGGATTCAAATTGGTCTGGGTGTGGAGACTTCTAGTGTCAGTCATCTTTTTTCATCGGGAAGCATGAAACAAACATCCAATCCTTTGGATCTTGCGATTAAGGGGCGTGGATTTTTTGAAGTGTTGATGGGTAATGGCGAATTGGCATATACGAGAGCGGGTTCATTTAGTGTGGATGCACAAGGGCAATTGGTGACGGCAAATGGTGATGTGGTGCAACCTGCGATTACGATTCCTACAGATGCCATTAATATTAATATTGGGACTGATGGTACGGTTTCTGTATCGCAACCTGGGAATACCAACTCGGTGGTGGGACAAATCACGACAGTGGATTTTAGCAATCAAGGTGGTCTAAAGATGTTGGGGGGGTCTCTGTATCAGCCCAGTAATGCATCGGGGCAACCGATTGCAGGCACGCCTGGAAGCAATGGCTTTGGTGGTTTGGGGCAAGGCATGTTGGAAATGTCGAATGTGAACATGGTGGAAGAAATGGTGAACCTCATTGCAGGGCAACGGGCTTATGAAATGAATTCCAAAGCCATCAAGGCTGCCGATCAAATGTTGCAAACTGCCAATACTTTGCGTCGTTGATTGAGATGAAAAAGATGTGGTGGATGTTGTCTTGTGTCGGCGTGTTGATGGGGATGCCAAGCCTTGTCTGTGCTGCCGATTTGAGTGCATCGTTGCATCGTTTTTTTCATCAGGGTATTGAGTTTGACGGTGCTAGGGCAGAATTGATTGAGGCGGTTCGGTTGCCTGATATTGAGGGTCAAGTGCATTGGGTGTTGCCTCAAGTGCAACGGCATCGTTCGCGGTTTTCTGTGATTGCAGAACAACAGCAGGCGACAGGTGTACGCCGTTGGTATGTGCCTGTTCGGGTGCATTGGTGGGCAAAAGTGGTCACGGCACGGCAAGAGTTGCCTGCGCGTTCTTTGTTGCAACCTTCGATGTTGCAAGTGGAACGGCAAGATATTGCGGATGCTCAAGGTGTTTTTTGGCGGACGAAAGAACCTCTGGTGGGCATGAAATTATTACGCCCATTGCATGCACATGACGCTATTTTTTCCAGTATGGTCAAACAGTTACCTTTATTGCAGCGCGGCGACCGTGTGGACATTGTGGCAGGTAATGCAGGCTTTTCCGTGCGTGCGGAAGGCGAAGTGATGCGTGCGGCAGGTTTGGGCGAAAAAGTTTTGGTACGGAATGTGCGTAGCCAACATCGTATTCAAGCGGTGGTGGTCGATGCCCATACGGTTCGGGTGCATATCTGATGTGATGGAGATGGGTATGAAGCAAAAGCAACAAGCGATAGGGGTGGGATTGGTGTGTATATGGCTGCTGTCTGCTTGTGCGACAACAACACCTTCTTCTTACGAAGTAAAAACAGACAAACATTTGGATGTGGTGGAAAAGGCAATGCATGTGCAGAAGGACAATCATGTTGCCAGTGGTTCGCTTTGGAACAATGCAGGTGCGACCATGTTTACCGATCCGAAGGCGCATGCAGTGGGCGATTTGGTGACGGTCTTGGTCTTAGAAAATGCCAGTGCTACGAGAAATTTAGGCAGCAATAGAAGCACTTCATCGGCGCATAAAACTGGGGTAAAGGCATCGATGGGTTTGGCAGCCGCGTTTGCAGCCAAAAATCCAACATTAACCCCATCAACGGGTATCAATCTTAGCGACAGCAATAGCTTTAGTGGAAAAGGTCAAACCAGCAATTCCGATACTTTAACTGCCAGCGTGACAGCAGTGGTCACTGAAGTATTTGCCAATGGCAATATGAGAATCATGGGTCGGCGGCAAGTCACCATCAATCAGCAACCGCAAGAATTGACTTTTATGGGGGTGATTCGTGCCAATGATATTGCTTCCAACAATACGATACCATCGTCCAAAGTAGCGCAAGCAGTGATTGGTTATGGTGGTGGTGGTGAACTGGCTTCGGTTGCCCATGCGGGATGGTTGTCGCAGACATTAAGTGCCATCTGGCCATTTTAGGAGACGATGATGAATTATATTTGGGCTGTACTCGTATCGTTGTGCTTTGTGACCACCGCATCGGCAGAACGCGTGAAAGATTTGGCAAGTGTTGAAGGTGTGCAAGGCAATGCGTTGATTGGTTATGGTTTGGTGGTGGGTTTGAATGGTACAGGGGATGGCTACAATTCTTCGCCATTTACCACCAAAAGCATTATTGCCATGCTGGAGCGCTTTGGCATCAATATTCGTGCGGATATTGCGACAATGAAACCCAAAAATATTGCCGCTGTGATTGTGACGGCGGAATTACCACCATTTTCACGCCCTGGGCAACAATTGGATGTGACGGTATCAAGTATGGGCGATTCCAAAAGTTTGCGTGGCGGGACTTTGTTGATTACGCCGTTGTTGGGTGGTGATGGGCAAGCTTATGTGGTGGCACAAGGTGCGCTGTCTGTGGGTGGCTTTGCGTTGGCAGGAAAAACCAAAACGGTGACCAAGAATCATCCTACAGTAGGGAAAATTCCCAATGGTGGTCGCATTGAACGGGCTGCGCCGCAGGGGTTTCGTGCAAATCAGAAACAAATCATTTTGCGTTTGAATCACCCCGATTTTACCACAGTGCGGCGCTTGCAGCAGGCGATTAATCGCCGTTTTGGAAAGGATATTGCACAAGCAAGTGATGCAGGCACGGTGGAAGTACAAAATATTGAGAACAATGCGGTGATGATGGTCGCAGACTTGGAACAAATTGATTTGATGACGGATCATGCCGCGATTGTGGTGGTGGATGAGCGCACGGGAACGATTGTTATGGGGCAGGAAGTGAAGATTGATATGGTGGCTGTCGCACATGGCAATATTCATGTCAGCGTGGGAGAGGATGCTTCAGTATCGCAACCGAAGGCGTTTTCAGAGGGCAAAACCACAACCACCAATAAAAGCACGGTGAAGGTCAAAGAAGATCAGACAAAATTGGTCGTGCTGCCGCGTCAGGTGTCATTGACCAGTTTGGTGTCGGCATTGAACTCAGTCGGTGCTTCGCCCAGTGATATGATTTCAGTGTTGCAGGCGATTAAAGCAGCGGGTGCATTGCATGCCGAATTGAAGGTGATTTGAGATGCGTGATTTGGTCGAAACCGTCATTGGGCAAGTCTTAAAAAAAGAGCCTCAGTATAAGCGTGAAGGCAAAGCACCTGCACAGCCGCATGTATTTCAGCATATGATGCAGGATGCTAAAAAATCATCAAGTGTGATGATGGTGCAAGGTGAGGAGATTAAAAACAAAGCGTTGTGGCAAGTCAGCGTGAAGTTTGAAGCCATGTTGTTTCAGCAAATGATGGCTGCGATGCGGAAAACCGTACCGAAAGATGGCTTGTTGAAGCATGGCTTTGCGGAAGATGTACAGCAATCCATGTTTGATCAGGCAATCGCAAGTGCAGCGGGCAAACAAGGCAGCTTAGGGCTGGCGATGAATATTTATCGTCAGGTGGAACGCGTCTCGGATACAGCGAAGCAGGCGGGCATGATTCAAGAGATGCAGCAAACCACCGATAATAAAGATAAAGCGAAGTTTTCATCTTTGAAGGGAGGTTGGCATGGTGGGCATTAGTGGTGTGGGTTCATTGGGCTCGGTCGGTAAATCATCGGGCTCCCGAAAAAAAGGAAAAGTGTCTACGCAAGGCAGCAGTAAAAAAGACCGCATTCAAATTAGCGATGCTGAAAGTTTACGCACCCAAGCCAAAACGATGATTGCGGATATGCCCGATGTTCGCTTAGAACGCATTGAAGGCATTCGAGATGCGTTGGAATCAGGAAAGTTTCGATATGATAGTAAAAAAATAGCCGCGCAGATTGTTCGTAATGCGATGGCGGAGCGAGCATGGTAGCTATGATTCAAACACACAATATCGCAAAAGAATTGGAAGAAACTTTGTTGCAACTGGATGGTTCGATTGAAAAAATGGAACGCATTATTCAGGAAGAACGAGAAGCCGCGCATCTGTTTGCAGGCGAGGATTTGGAACGCTTATTTGACGAACGCGCACGCTGCCAGAGTACATTGGTTGAACTAGAAAGCCGCTGCCGTCGGATTATGCTCAAGGCAGGCGCACGCATGGATACGCCGTTGGAACAGTTTATGGTGGAATATGTCGATGCGGATGTGCAAGAATCGTTGCAGCATACTCGAGTGCAAGTGGCGGGGCGTTTGGAAGCGGTGCGTGAAGCCACGGAAGAAAATAAAATATTGCTGCATGCGGCATGGAGTGTCACCACTCATGTGTTGCATGAATTGGGTGCGATGCCCGTCCAAGATGCTTATGGAACCGAAGCTGCTGTGGCTTATGGAGGTATGAGATGATTTCCAACGCATTAAATTTGGCTTCAGGAAGCCTCAGAGCGCAACAAAAAGCAATGGATGTAGTTGCCAATAATATGGCGAATGTGAATACCCCAGGTTATTCCAAACAGGTGGCAAACATGTCGCCTTTAGCACCCGATCAACAAGGTGGTTTGACTTTTGGACGAGGGGTTCAGGTGGGCAATATTTCGCGCACCGTTGATCCGATTATCAATCAAGCCATGCTGAAAAATGGTGGACAACAAGCATATTGGCAAAATATAGAAACAGGTTTGACCAGTTTGGAAGCGACTTTTGGTAGTTTGCAGAATACAGGTCTATCAGCGGCAATGGATGCTTTTTTCTCAGGTATGCAGCAAATGGCGAATGCGCCGCAAGATATTGCTCAGAAAATCAATGTTCGGAGCAAGGCAGTATCGTTGGTGTCGCAAATCTCGAACATGAGTCAGCAATTGAACACAGCGCAAACGCAAACAGATGGGAAAATCACACAAGATATGACTGCCGTGAATACCTTGCTGGATAAGGTGGCAGGCTTAAATACGCAGATTTCCAATATCGAACATGGGTCACCACAAGGCTCTGGCGTTGCCAATGATTTGCGTGATCAACGCGCTCAAACGGTTCGAGATATTGCAAAATATATGCCTGTACAACAGGTGCAAGTGAATCAGGGCGGCGTATTGTTGCAAAGTCAGGGTGGTGATTTATTGGTGCAGGGAAGCACGGTGAATCATCTTGCCCGCAGTACCGCAGTTGCCAGCAATGGTTTTCAGGATGTGGTGATTGCAGGGACGCAGCAGGCGGTGGTAGGCATCAATCAGAGTGGTTCAATGGGTGGCGAAATCACTTTGCGTGATCAGCGTTTGGGTGGTTATATCACGAGTTTGGACAGTATTGCTGTGAATGTGATGTTTGGTGTGAATCAGGCGAATGCTTCGGGTGTTGGGAGTTCGTTGGCGACATCGGTGACTTCATCGCAAGCGGTGTTGGATACTGCATCGCCTGTGAATAGTACGGTGCAGAAGAATCCTTTTGCCGCACAAATGGTGGTTCCAGGGCAGTTTGATGTTCATGTGTACGATAATACGGGCGCACCCTTAGCGCCAACCAGTAAAATTACGGTGGCTGTGACAAGCACAAGCACCATGTCGAGCATTGCGGCAAGTATTTCTGCCAATGCGTTGGGCGTGACGGCAAGTGTGGATGCCACAGGGCATTTGAACATCAATGCAGGTACTACGAATCAAATCGGCTTTGCCAATGACACTTCTAACTTTTTGGCAAGCTATCAAATCAACAGCCTGTTTCAGGGAAGCAGTGCCGCAGATATGCAAGTATCGACAGCGGTGCAAGCAGATGCAGGCTTGATTGCGACAGGAAAGATTGATGCCGCAACATCAGTGATTCAAGCGGGCGATAATCAAGCGGCGTTGCAGATGTTGCAGTTGCAAAATGCAGCGGTTTCATTTGATGGGAGCAGTAGTGCAAGTTTGAATACACGAGTTGCTGTGATGTCTACGACTTATGGCAATGATGTTGCCTTGGCGCAACAGCAAAATTCTTTTTACACTGCCGAAGGCAGCTCCCTGTTGCAGCAGCGGCAGTCTTTGTCGGGTGTGAATGTGGATGAAGAGCTGGTGAGCATGATGAAGTACCAACGCTCCTATGAAGCATCGGCAAAAATCATCCAGACCAGCAATCAAATGCTGAGTACATTGATGGGGCTAATCCGATGAGAGTAACCAGTATGCAAATGTATGACACCTTGCTGAAAGGGGTCAATAAACAAAATACTCAGCAAGCCAAAGATAGCGAGAAAGTCTCTTCAGGGTTGCGTTTTCAGCGACCATCGCAAGCAGGCGTGGATTATAAAATCAGCCTTGATTTGCGGCACGCACAGTCGGGCATGCAAGGCAGCCTGACGGCGATTGGTACGGCTGAATCTCGTTTGGGTGCATCGCAAACCATGTTGAATGATATGAAAAACATCATGATGCGGGCGCAAACGCTGGCGGTGCAACAATCGTCGGGTTCGATGGGGGCAGCCGAACGGCAAGCCGCCGTGCAAGAGGTGCAACATCTCATGACGCAGTTTGCTTCGGATGCCAATCAAAAGTGGCAAGGAGAATCCTTGTTTGCAGGCACAGCAGTGAATAAACCTGCCTTTACTGCCGATGCATTGGGGAATTATGCGTACACAGGAAGTGCCCAAGATCGCATGGTTGCCATCAGTGATGTGCATCAAATCAAAAGCAATGTGCGTGGCGATGATGCGCGTTTTACGGCGGCTTTTACCGCATTGAAAAGTTTTGAAACAGCATTGAATAGCAACAATACAGCAAGTATTCAAACGGCTTTGGGTGGTTTGAATACGGCAGGTGATGGTGTGGTCAATCTCACCAGTGAAGTCGGGAGTATGTTGGCTGGGGTTCAGGTCAGCAAAACTTCGTACACGGATATGAAGTTTCAATTGGATAAGCAGTTGAACGCGCATGAAGCTGCGGATATTCCTGCTGCAGTTGCACGATTACAGCAAACGAGGATTGCTTTGCAAATCTCGTACAGTCAAATCGGGCAGCTTAAATCCTTGAGTTTAATCAACTATATCAAATGATGGTGTTGCGGCGCAAAGTCGGTGATGTGATTTGCATTGGTGATGATGTGCGCATTGTGATTCAGGAAGTGCATCCAGGTCAGGGGGTGCGGATTGCGATTGATGCACCGATAGATGTGCCTGTGCATCGCTTGGAAATCTATCGTCTCATTCAGCAGGAAAATCAGGCGGCGTGTCATGCACATGCCTTGCAATGGCTTCAAGGAGGGATGCATGTCGAAGATGTTAACAACGACGGGTGAACAACCCTTTTATTTTCCTCAAGGTTTGGCGGGCTTCACTTCGGCACACCAATTTGGTTTTATTTATGAGGGTGTGGGTGATTTGGTGTGTATGCAATCCATAGATCAGATTGAAGCCGCATTTATTTTGACCCCTTGGGATGAAGAGCGTTTGGGTAAGCCGCCTGAAGTCTCTCAAGAATACCTATCCTGCGTACATGCCAGCCAAGAACCGTTGGCACACGATGAGGATATGTTGTGGATGTTGGTGTTGAATCCTTTTGCCGATGCTTCTTGGGTGACGGCAAACCTTCGTGCGCCTATTTTGCTGAATATGCAGGCTCGGCGCGGCGTACAGTGTATTCAGCACAACCATAAACTCCCGCTGCGTTATCATTGGATGCGCCATCCACAACAAACAGCAGTCGCAGCGGCTTCTGCATGACTTAACCCCTATGATTCATGCGTTGCAAACAAAGGCGCGGCAGTATTGATGCATCATAGGGGTTAAGTTGTCCGCGTTCTCACCGATAGAGTAATGGAAGACATACAAGATATGTCGAGACTCTATGTAAAAGGAGGTGAGATATGGCACTGGGTATTCGTCCAACGGATGCATTGGTTCATCGTTTGTTGCAGCAAAGTCAGCAGACAAGTTCCAGCTCCAGTTCAGGACATCAAGCGCAAACGACAGCATCCAAGCAGGGTGTCATTGCGGATCAGGTGAGTATTTCTCCCGAAGCCAAACGCGCCGCAGAAGGTCGGCAAGATAAAGTGTCATCGCAGGTGCAAACAGCGCAATCCAAGTATGGGCAAAAAGATTTGGAAGCGCGCTTGCTAAGCCTGTATAGCCACGGGACAAAAGGATGACCTATGAACCAGACCACACGCTTACTGATTGCTGAAGATGACAAAGCTTTAGCCGCATTATTGCATGAATACTTGTCTGAAGGGCAATATGTGGTGGATGTATGTCATCGAGGCGATGAAGCTTTAGCGTGTTTGCAGGAACAGTCGTATGATTTAATTTTGACAGATATTGTCATGCCAGGAGCTGATGGTTTGACGCTTTTGAATACCGTGAAGCATCAAGATATGGATTCCTTGGTGATTCTGATGACTGGGTATTCAGGGATTGAAGATGCCTTACATGCTGTGGAGCAAGGGGCTTATGATTTTGTGAGTAAACCGTTTCAACTGCCAGAGATTAGGGTGCGTTTGGATAATGCCGCGCGTTATCAGAAATTATTGCGGCGTTGGGATGACAGTCAATTGAAAAAAACAGTCACGATTCCTGATTTGGTGGCAGCAAAACATATGGAGATGGAACGCAATCGGCGACCGCTCAAAGTGGCAAAAAAAGCCTATGGCTTGCCAGGGAGTTGATGTATGTTGGATATATTGGTGCTTGAGGATCAGCCCGCTGTTCGTGAAGTGATTAGTGAAGTGGTGCAAGAATTGAATGTGCCCATTCATGTTGGTGAAGCCAGCAGTTTGAGTGAGGCGCGTCGTGTGTTGGCAGCATCCCACTGGGATGGGCTGGTGACAGATTTAAGTTTGGGTGATGGGCAATCGCTGGCGTTGATTGAGGAGCTAAGATTGGCAGGCAATGACATGCCGATTATTTTGGTGAGTGGTTTTTTATCGCCAGAGCGGGTGCAGCAAGCTGCGCGTTTGCATGTGGCTCATGTGCTAGCAAAACCTTTTGACCCTGAGGTTTTGCTGGATTGTATGCGCACATCTCTGCTTCCGCTTGGCGAAGTAGAGCAGGAAGTGATGATTAAAAAAGAACAACGGAAAAACCATCGTTTGCTTCCTGAAATATTTGAGATGGATCGGCGTTTGGGTCTGATTTATCGGATGTTTGATGAAATACCCAAAAAACGCGATGTATCGGGCATATGTCAGGCAGCGTTAAATCTTGCGATGGAAATGGTTCATGCGAAACGCGGTTTTTTAACTTTATTTGAACGCAAAAAGGAAACTCTGGTGGTGGTGGCAAACCAACATATGGACGATGAGGCATTGAATATGCAATGTCCTTTGGCAAACACACCTTTTTATCCGTTAATTTATGGTGATAAAGAATGTATTGAGGTACTGCCGTACGGTGATGAAGCACAAGCTTGCTGGCAAGGGATTGAGTCGAACCATTATGTGGCGATTCCCGTATCCTTGCAGGGCATACACATGGGCGTATTGTGTTTGATTGACCGTAAAGAACATGCGCCCTTAAAAAGTGATGATCGTCATTTACTAGGTCTTTTGGTGAAAAAGTTGGACACCTTATTGGATAATCGTGCTGTGCATGCCGCTTTGGCAGACAGCATGAATCAAACCTTGATTGCCTTGGTACGCTCGTTGGAAGCACGGGATCGTTATACCAAAGACCATTCGATGCGTGTCGGTCAGTTGTCGATGTTGTTTGCAGAAGAATTGGGTTTGGATGAGGAAACCATTCAAGTCATTCGTACGGGTGGCTGTTTGCATGATATTGGTAAAGTAGGTGTGGCGGATTCGGTGTTGTTGAAACCAGGGCGTTATACCGAAGCCGAATTTGCAAAAATGAAAGCACACCCAGCGATTGGTGATTCGATTCTTAAAAACATGGATAATTTGGTGCGTGAACGGTTGATGGTTCGGCATCATCATGAACGCATGGATGGACGAGGGTATCCCGATGGTTTGAAAGGTGAGGCGATTCCTTTTGAAGCGCGCATTGTGTGTGTGGCAGATGCTATTGATGCGATGACGACGCATCGTGTGTACCGCATGGCGCGCCCATTATCATTTTGCTTGGAACAATTAAGAAATAATTCTGGCATACAATTTGATGCACAGGTGGTTGAGGTTGCTGTTTCCGTGATTGAAAGCGGGCAAGTGCATACACAAGCCGATAGTGCGCCGAGGGGTGTGGGTGGGCTGATGCCGTTGTCGGCAACCGATGAAACTTTGATACGAGGAGTCGCACATGCCTGATGCTTCTGATAACCGCCGACAAGATTTTCGCGTGGAGGATATGATTCCTTGGCGTGATGAACATGTGTCTGATGAAGAATTTGACAGTAGAAAAAAAAATATAGGGATTCGTTCGCGGCAAAGTTCGATGTTGCGGGAGATGGTGGGGACAGATTTGTTTTCGGGCGATTCTCGTGAAAAATTAAATTCGGAAGTCGCACAAGCAATGGAATCACTGGATGCGAAACTGAATTATTTGATTGGTATCAATATGCTAAATGATGCCAATCGTAGTGAACTTACGGAACGAGCTGTGAATTTAAGTGTGACGGGTGCAAGCTTTGTGAGTGATCAGATGTATCGCAAAGGTGATTCGATTTTCATGACCTTAATGTTGCCATCCTTTCCGCCGACGGTGTTGGAGTTGCTGGGTGAAGTCATGTGGGTGAGAAAAACGGAAGATGGAAAACCTTTTATTGGCGTTCGTTTTGTGTATCGCTGTGATGAAGAGGAAGATGCTATAGCGAAATATGTATTTCGTCGTCATCGTGAGATGATTCGCTTGCGTCGCCAGCAAGAGCAATCTCGATAGTGCGTGCCTGGATTCTGCGTTAACCATGCTTTGAGCATTGAAATCGAACAAATCAGAGGTGCGCTGAACAGTTGTGAAAAAATATTTGACGCTTGCTAAGGGTAACAGTACCTTGCGCCGCGCATTGACTGCTCATGGTGGACGTAGCTCAATTGGCAGAGCCCCGGCTTGTGATGCCGGTGGTTGTGGGTTCAAGTCCCATCGTCCACCCCATTTTTTTCATTGTATGGGATGTTAGCTCAGTTGGTAGAGCAGCTGACTCTTAATCAGCGGGCCCGGGGTTCGGATCCCCGACATCCCACCATACAACTTCACAGTCAAACTTTTAAGAAAGCTACCTT
>Ga0256829_1002209_pt1 | contig 14777 bp, 16 predicted proteins | sample 131447metaG_FD_185979 | JGI IMG/M metagenome (GOLD analysis project Ga0256829, IMG submission 185979) | Hydrothermal vent microbial communities from Lau Basin, Pacific Ocean - 131-447 | ecosystem: Environmental > Aquatic > Marine > Hydrothermal vents | place: Pacific Ocean: Lau Basin | collected...
AAGTTCCAACGTCGTCGTAAGTTCTGTAAGTTTTGTGCAGATAAAACATTAACAATTGATCATAAAGACCCAGGGCTGTTGGGACAATTTGTTTCAGAGCGTTATAAAATTATCCCTTCGCGTGTAACAAGCACTTGTGCAAAACATCAACGTCAATTGACCACTGCGATTAAACGCGCACGTGTATTGGCATTGCTGTCGTTTACACCTTTGCATCACGATTGATTGATTTGTTCACCATAAGGCAAGCCCTTAAATGAGCCAAGACCCTGAGCAGCGTCTAGAAACTTTGCCTAAGTGGGCAGACTTCTTTTTAACCAATCGTTTGCCGTGTGCAGCGTTAGTGGTAGTGATGTTAACTGCGGCTTATGGTTTTAGCGTGTTGTTTGGGCATATTCCTATCATCGGATTTTTAATGGTGGTTGTAGGAATGTTGTTGCACTTGGCAGTGCCTAGTGTGTTTGCTTTGGTGTTGTTTGGTGGTGGGTTGTTTTATAGCCTGCAAGTTGGTGTGATTGCATCTGCGTTCATCTTGTTTTTGTCATCGGGAAGTTTTTATGTGACATTACTTTTTTTTGTAGTGTTTGTTGTTGCTTCTGCTTTAACTGCAAAAACAATGGAGAGAGAAGGTTTGGGTCAGGCTGCTTGGGTATTGGCTGTAGTTTTATTTACAGTGGTGATACTGAGCTTGATGATTGCGATGGATACAACAGGTATTCAAGCATTTGTGTCTGAACTCTTTAAACCCATGATTGATGACATGGTAAGCAGTGTGCCAGCGACTGAAACACAAGCAGTGGATTCGATTAAGCAGTTGCAGGGCTGGGTAGTTAAAATATTCCCAGGTTTGTTGGTGTTTAGTTTATGGCTTGTATGGTGGGGTAATATAGTTTTTGCACGTAAAATGGCAAAGCGATATAACTTTTACCAAGGCAATGATAGCAGTATGTTAGACTTTGCCCTACCAACATTGTTGATTTATGTATGGGTTGCTTTTGCAGCTATGGCATGGTTGGCAACAGGTGACTTGCAGTATGTAGCAGGCAATGGTTTGCTGGTGTTATCAGGTTTGCTTGCTGTGCAAGGTATTATGGTTGCTCATGCTTGGTTTGAGAGCCGTAAGATGGTGAACACAATTATAGTGATGTATGTGATGTTATTTTTTTGGTCTGCTGTGGTGATATTGTTCATTGTGGTTGGACTACTTGATTTTTGGTTTAATTTTCGTCGAAATATGATTTCGACAACAGGAGAAAAATGATGGATTTGATTCTTTTGGAACGTGTAGAAGGACTCGGAAATGTTGGTGATGAAGTAAAAGTACGTGATGGTTATGGTCGCAACTTTTTATTACCTCAAAACAAAGCAATTGTTGCAAGCACTGGTAATGTAAAAGTGTTTGAACGTCGTCGCAAAGTTTTAGAAGATAAACAAGCAGAAGTTCTTGCTGCGGCAAAAGCGGAAGCTGAAAAATTATCTGCTTTGGATTTGGTTGTTGTTCGTGCAACCTCTGATGGCAAGCATTTGTATGGTTCTATTGGTGCTACAGAATTAGCAGCAATGATTAATGAACAAGACTTTGATGTTGCACGTCGTGACATTTTGCTAGATGCACCCATTAAAGAAGTAGGTGAACATGAGTTTCGTGTTCGTTTGCATCCTGATGTGGTTGCAGAACTTAAAGTTAGCATTGAAGCTGAAGTATAATTGATTGATGAAGGCAATACCCCGACACGTGAGTTAGGCTTGCGTGAACGGGTTCCCCCTCATGCGCGGGATGCTGAGTGTGCCGTGCTGGGTGGAATTATGCTTGATCCAGAGGCTCTTGAGCGTTTGGAGGGTATTTTATCGCCAGATCATTTTTACATCGCAGCCAATGGCAAAATATTTGCTGCTATTTATGCTTTGTCAGCCGATAATCATCCTGTTGATGCTCTAACAGTTAAAGATTACTTAGAACGTTCAGGTGAGTTGGATCAGTGCGGTGGTGAAGTTTACCTAGGTGACTTGATTTCACTCATTCCTACCTCAGCAAATGTTAGGCATTATGCTGAAATTGTACGTGAACGTGCGATTTTACGACGTTTGTTGCAAGTTTGCTCAAAAATATCGCAAGAAGTCTATGAAAGCCCGATGAAGCCGGTGGCAGAACATTTGGATGTTTCTGAATCGCAGATTTTGGCTGTTTCAGAAAGTTTTAGTCAAGATAAGAAAAACTTCTTTTCCTTAAAAGAACTGATTCAAGAAGGTTATAAAGAATTACAAAAACGGTATGAAGATCAGCGTGCAGTGACAGGTGTATCCACTGGTTTTATTGATTTGGATGAAAGTACGGCTGGCTTACAACGTGGAGACCTTATTATTATTGCAGGGCGGCCTAGCATGGGTAAAACGGCCTTTGTGATGAACTTAGCACAAAATGCTGCGATTCGTGATGAAGGCAATGCGAATGTGGTGGCTGTTTTTTCATTGGAAATGTCGGCACAACAAATTTCTATGCGTTTGTTGGCTGCAGAGTCTCAAGTGGATATGTCAAAAATGCGTACAGGTAGTTTTGTTCCTGATGATTGGCGTAAACTTGCAGCTGGTACGGCGAAACTTTCTGAAGCAGCTATTTTTGTTGATGATACCCCTGCGATTACAGTGCATGATATTAGAGCTAAGTGCCGTCGTTTAAAACGGGATCATGGTCGTCTTGATGTGGTATTGATTGACTACCTGCAATTAATGACAGGTACGGCAGCAGAACGTAAAGACCTAGAAATCAGTGAAATGACCCGTTCACTTAAAGGTTTGGCTAAAGAGTTGGATGTACCTATTTTAGTACTGTCACAGCTAAACCGTTCACTTGAATCGCGCTCTGATAAACGACCTATGATGTCAGACTTACGAGAATCAGGTGCTATTGAACAAGATGCCGATGTAATTATGTTTATTTACCGTGATGAGGTTTATAATAAAAAACCTGAGAATGAAGGTAAAGCCGAGATTATTATTGCCAAACAAAGGAATGGACCAACTGGAACAGTACACCTTGCCTTTAGGAAAGAATTTACGCGCTTTGAAAATTTAGCCAAAGGTTTTGACTAGCTTTCTGCCTAAAGCTTGATTTATTCTTTTAAATTAATAAAACCTAAGTGGGTTGCTTCAAAGACAGCTTCGGAGCGTGAGCTGACAGAAAGTTTTCGATAAATATTGCGAATATGAGCCCGTACAGTATTGGTTGATAAAGAAAAAGTCTCCGCTATTTCATCATAACTATACCCTTTAGCAATGAAGCGTAAAACTTCATTTTCTCTTGATGTTAGTGGGTTTTTTACTTGCGGAGCATGTTGCTCATCTTGTTTTTTAAAGCGTTTGATGAGGTGACGTGCAATTTCTGGGCTAATGGCGGACTCACCACGCAATGTACTCATCACTGCATCACCCAACTCTTCAAAGGCCTGTTTTTTTAGCAAATAACTGCTTGCACCAGCTTCTAAGGCACTTACAACACTTTCTTCATCATCAAACATAGTAACAACCAATATTTCAATCTTTGGGTAGAGCTGCTTGGCTTGGGCGATGACCTTAACGCCATGTCCATCAGGTAAACCTAAGTCTGAAATAAGAATATCAGGTTGGTGTTCTTTTAATGCAATTAAGGCTTCTTCACAACTACCGACTGCTGCAGTAAGACGTAATTCTGGATGAATTTTTATGGCTTTACTTAAAAGATGGCGCGTAGGTTTTTCATCTTCAAGTAGTAAGGCGTGATAAAGTTTCATGCAGTTTTTTAGTTGTCAGCTTTGGCGCTAAATTCAGGGTCAAATGTTTTGTTGAGGTAAGCAATAATATCATTGGACTCATATAGCCACGTTGTCTGCTTACCCTCATCAATGCGTAAACAAGGCACTTTGATTGTGCCACCTTCTTTTTCAAGTGTGTTGCGATGTTCTCCATCGCGAACTTGTGCATTACGGTATTCCAAAGGGATATTTAAACGGTGAACAGTGCGCCGTGTTTTTATACAAAAAGGACAAGCGAAATATTGGTACATCGACATGTTTTCAGCGATGGTATCCACACGTTGTTGCTCTTCAGGGCTACGTTTGATTTTACGAGGGTTGGTTAACCAGCTAACAAAAGCCATCAATCCACCCACACCTTCACGAAAAATTTTAAGTGAAATCTTTTTAAGCATGTACTAAAGCCCCAATTGGTATCGTAAATATTAAAAATGAGATGCGATGCTAACAGTATGTATTTGAATTTCACAACCTTTTAATGCTGTATGTGCAATATTGACAACATTAGTGCAAAACGTAGCTTGTTTTGCATTAGGTTGCGCGTTCATTGTTAGCGCTATTGCTTCGTGTACGAGATAAGGAGATAATAATGACTTCAGAACATGATATTTCATGTTATTCACCAGGGCTTGCAGGAATTCCAGTTGCAGAATCCGCTGTATCAACGATTGATGGGCAGCAAGGTGTGCTTGCATATCGAGGCATTGATATTGAAGAGTTGGCTGAGAAGTCTTCGTATGAAGAAACATCCTTTCTATTGATTTACGGACGTTTGCCGACTGCTGATGAATTGGCGAAGTTTGATGCAGACTTGCGCCACCACCGTCGTATTAAATTCCGTATTCGTGATATGATGAAGTGTTTTCCAGAGTCGGCTCATCCTATGGATGCGTTGCAAGCATGTGTGGCGGTATTGGGTATGTATTATCCCATTGAAAAAGGTTTGAATCAACAGCTTGGTGAAGATGATATTCGTGAGGTTTACTTACGATTGATTGCAAAACTACCAACGATTGTTGCTGCACATGCACGTATGCGAAAAGGTGATGACCCAATTCAACCACGTGATGACTTATCACATGCAGCTAATTTTCTTTATATGTTAAGTGGAGAAGAACCTAGCCCATTGGCAGAGCGAATTATGGATGTAGCACTTATCGTACATGCAGAGCACACTATGAATGCCAGTACATTTTCGACTATGGTGGTAGCATCATCTCAAGCAGACCCTTACTCATCTATTAGCGCGGCTGTAGGTTCATTGTCTGGTGCGTTGCATGGTGGTGCGAATGAAGATGTTTTGCACATGCTTGATGAGATTGGTTCATTAGAGAATGCAGAGAAGTATTTACAAGATAAGCTTACCAATAAGAAGAAAATTGCTGGTTTAGGACATAGAATTTATAAAACCAAAGACCCTAGGGCAACCTTGTTGCAAAAGTTATATGGTGAGTTGGCAAAAGAAGTTGGTGAAGATCCTACTTATGAAATTGCTCGTTATATAGAGCAGTTCTCAAAAGATACTTTGGGTAAGAAGGGCGTGTGCCCTAACGTGGATTTTTATTCAGGTATTGTGTACCGTAAGCTTGGCATTGAAACAGATTTGTTTACACCTATTTTTGCGGTATCGCGTGTGGCAGGCTGGTTGGCTCACTGGCGTGAGCAATTGGCAGATGGTCGTATTTACCGACCTATGCAAATTTATACAGGGAAAACTAATCAGGGTTATATTCCTATAGAAGATAGAACGTAGATTGTTTTCAACTGCAATAAAAGACTTGGGACAACCCTAGTTTTTTTTAACCTTTTTGGGAATATGAGCAGCCTTTCCACTACATCTAATCTAATAATGATTCATATTAAAACAATAAACTATGAAAAATAATATCTAGGTTCTTTGGGCACTCTCCTTTATTAAGGTTGTACTTACGGGGTGCTCGCGCATCTTTTTGGAGAAAATACAGCATACTTGAATCTTGAACATTGCCAAAATAAGATTAGGTGGCTATATATAGTTTATACTATGTAAGTTTTAGGGAAGAGTCATTAATAATGAAACATATAATCTTTATTTTGTTGGCGACATACATAACCATGCATTCGTCTGCTTTATCTGCTGCTGGGCTTAACAATATTGACCAGGGTAACCTTATTTCAGCTATAGAAGACTATCGCTTTAGTGATTATGAGTCTGCTATTCCTACCCTTGAAAGCTTATATCATAAATCTCCAAATAGTTTACTCACCATGCAATATTTAGCTTTATCTTATCAGGAAACAGAGCAAGCAGGTAAGGCTGCTGCTACATTTGAAGCATGGCTAAAAGCTAATCAATACGATACATCTTCAGCATCTCGATTTGCTTGGTTGGGCTTAACCAATGCTTATCTTGGAATGGGAGAGCTTACAAAAGCTGAAACTACACTTTCGACTTGGGTAAAAGCCAATCCCAAGGATATTCAAGCACAAATCACATTGGGGGATATACTGGTCAAACAGCAGGCTTACGTTAAAGCTAATGCCTTGTGGGACAGTATTCTCAAGCATCCCGATGCTAAGGCTTCGGATCAAGCCGCTGCTTGGTATTATAAAGCTTGGATAGCTTACAATAATCAAGAGGTTGAACAGACACAAGATTTTGCCAAGAAGTCTTTAGCAGCAGATAAGGAAGGCGTATACGCAAATGCAGCTAAACAGTTGGAAGCATCGCCTGCACAACAGCAATTAGGTTTTAATGGCTTTGCAGCGTTGGAGACTTTCTATAATTCGAATGTAAAGCTTGTTCCCGAAAGCTTAACCTCAAGCAAATGGGGAGGTGACAAGGGCATACAAGGAACTTTAGTTTTAGGTTGGGGGCTGCCCAAAGTTGCTTTAAACTATATATTTTCAGGCTCCGTACACCAAGACTATAGCGATTATGATTTGTCTGCACATATCATTTCTGCGGCATGGCAAAAAGATAGCACATGGCGCTTCAAACCTTTTTATGAATATATAATATTGGGTGGAGATAAACTATATCAATCTTTGGGTACTGGTATTTATTATACCCAAAATACATGGATTTATGAATACACATTTAAACTAAAAAGCTTTAACGATGCCTTTGGTAGTAATGCTGTTGATTTAACAAGGCTTGGTGGTAGTAGCCATGAATTAAGAGCAAAAACAGATATTAGAACCAAGACTCTTACCTTCACTGTTTCACCTTATCTTCTAGCAGAACTGACCAAAGGTGATGCGACACATGATAATTCAGACAGTTATTATCAACTTGGAGGCGATGCCTCAACTAATATTTCTTGGGCAAAAGGTTGGGATACAAATATCAAGTTAGCCATGTATTCGAGGTTATATGCAGCAGCAGATACCAGTATACTATTAAGCTTAACAGACACAACAAAGCGTAATGATAACTTTTTTCAAATAAGTACTGCAACATCTTGGAAGCCTTGGGATATTTATGACATATCTTTTATCATCAATGCCTCATACCTCAAAAATATATCTAACTATGATAGTAGTTTGGTTACCGCTGTTTCCAGTAAGGCTTATTCAGCGTGGCGAATTGGAAGCATGTTAACAGGGCAGTGGTAGTTTAATATTAAATGTTTTTAGCTATGCTATCTTATATACACTAGGTTGTAATAAAGTTTAATCATTGACAGGAGTAAGTTATGATAAGAGTCCCTTTATTTTTTATATTAGCTATATTTATGCTAACAACAGTGCCTGTTTCAAAAGGTTATGCAGCAGCCAGTATAGGCAGAATTATGCATGCTTATGGTTCAGCTTGGGTTCAGCGTGGCACAACCCGAGAACAAGCAGAAAAGGGTCAAGTTATATTCCGCAATGATTCTATTGTAACAGGTTCAAGAGGTAGAGTGAAAATTATTATGAGTGATGGTAGCAAAGTTTACATTGGTGCCAATAGTCGTGTTTCACTGCGGAAATATTCTTTGCGCGGCAGTAATCTTTTAAGTGCTAGTATTCATATGTTATGGGGTAAGGCGCGCTTTTTTGTAAACAAACTTACATTACGCAATTCATCTTTTCGAGTGCGTACTTCTACAGCAGTATTGGGTGTTCGTGGTACAGAGTTTATTGTTATCGTACCTCCTACACCTGAGTTATTAAACAATGCTTTTGGAGAACTTACTTTAGCGGATATTCCCGCACTAGCTACGCGTACCGTACTGACAGAGGGTGCTGTTGATGTCAGCGTTGATGGTGCTGCACCAAAACGCCTATTACCAGGTCACACAGCCTTAGTTGATAAAGGAGGGAAGGTAAGTATCCGTGAAACAGGTGAAGGGGATGCCTATTTAAAAGATGCTGATGGTAAACTTGACGATATTGGTGAAAGCAAAGTTAAGGGGCGTAGCTTGCCTAAACCACCAACCGTTCGCAATCAGCCAAGACTAAAAGGTAAGAAAGCAGCCTTTAAAAAGAAGCTCGGGCAAGCAAACGTAAATCCAAGCCTAAATGGTGTTCCACAAGATGCTGTTAATGCTCTGCAAAACCTTAATAATACAACGGAAATTATTATTAAGCCGAGTTTTGTGGTACCCTAACTTAACTTTATTCAAGTAATGCTTAACGTTTTGAAACTTTAATACGGGGTGTAGGGAAAACTTAGTTCAATAGGATTGAGTCCCTAACTGTTTTACTTTGCCTATATGCTCATGAGCGCACTTATGCCGTGTGAATAGTATGTTTGTTTTTGCAAATACCTAAGCAACAACTTAATGTACAGGCATGTCTAATAAAACTTCATTTGCAGTTGCGCTAATTCATGCGCCTGTATTTAATAAAGCAGGAGAAAGCTCTGCAACTTCTGTATCTTCCATTGATGTGCATGATTTTGCACGAACATGTGGTTTTTACGATGTGTCACCTGTGTATGTCGTGCACCCAGCAGAAGGTATGCGGCAGTTTGTTGAAGCTATTCAAGACCATTGGACAACAAGTAAACGAGGCAACCTTAATCAAGGTAGGCGTGATGTTCTTTCAAACATCAAGGTAGTGTCTACTATAGATGAAGTCTTGGCCGATAAGGATTATCAACTTTGGTATACTTCTGCGGAGGCTCCCAAAAAAGGTAAGTTAGTTGCAGCACAAGAATTGCGTAAAAAAGAGGGAGCACACTTACTTGTTTTTGGTACAGGACATGGTTTAGATACGAAAAATATGCCAGATGAAAATGGATGGTTGTATTCTATTGAAGGTATCGGTAAGGTGCGCCACCTTTCTGTGAGAGCGGCCTTAGCAATTTATCTTGATAGGCTGTTCCGATGATTTTGGAGGATAAGCAAAATGCGTGCTTTAGATGATGTAACAAATGACCAAATTCGTAGTGATATTCCAGATTTCCGTGAAGGCGATACTGTTCGCGTAAACGTTCGTGTGGTTGATTTTAAAGACCTTAAAGGCGGCAAAGTTGAAAAGCGTGAGCGTATTCAAGCTTATGAAGGCATCGTAATTGCGCGTCATAACAAGGGTATTTCAAGCAGTTTTACCGTTCGTAAAATTTCTAGTAACGTTGGTGTTGAGCGTGTGTTCCCATTGCACTCACCCATGCTTGAAAGCATCGAAGTGAAACGTCACGGTCGCGTTCGTCGTGCGAAACTTTACTATCTACGTGAACTACGTGGTAAAGCAGCTCGTATTCGTGAGCGTCGTTTTAACTAAAACAATCACTAAGCTTGAAAAGAGCTTGATAATGATTTGTAATAAGGGCTCCTATGTGGGCCCTTATTTATTTTAACAGTTTGTTAATTATTAAACTTTAGTTTTTTGGTTTTTAGAAACCAACGGAGTATTCAATTTCATGACAACACGTGAAGATTTTTTCAAAGCAGATTTAGATGATGAAGTAGTGGTGCAGGCCATTAAAGATGAGTTGGGTCGTCAACAACATACCCTAGAGCTTATTGCCAGTGAAAATATTGTATCCAAAGCTGTGATGCAAGCGCAAGGCTCAGTAATGACCAATAAATATGCTGAAGGCTACCCTTCGCGTCGTTATTATGGTGGTTGTGAGTATGTGGACAAAGTGGAAGCTTTAGCTCAGGCACGTGCCAAAGAAATCTTTGGTGTAAAACATGCCAATGTACAGCCGCACTCAGGTTCTCAAGCTAATATGGCTGTGTATATGGCTGTACTTAACCCTGGTGATACCATCATGGGTATGGACTTGTCGCACGGTGGACATTTGACTCACGGCTCACCTGTGAACTTTTCTGGTCGTTTATATAATGTAGTGGCTTATGGTGTGGAAGAAGGCACAGAACGCATTGATTATGATATTATGCAAAAGTTGGCTGAAATTCATAAACCTAAGATGATTATTGGTGGTGCATCAGCTTATGAGCGTGAAATTGATTTTAAACGCATGCGTGAAATTGCTGACTCCGTGGGTGCCGTTTTGTTTGTAGATATGGCACATTATGCTGGTTTGATAGCTGCAGGTGTTTATCCTTCACCTGTTGGCCATGCACATGTGATTACCACAACCACACACAAAACATTACGTGGCCCTCGTGGCGGTATGATTTTGACGGATGATGATGATTTAGCAAAAAAACTAAACTCACGTATTTTTCCAGGTATTCAAGGTGGTCCTTTGATGCATGTGATTGCAGCCAAAGCGGTAGCATTTGGTGAAGCTTTGGGTGAGCAATTTAAAGCTGACCAAAAACAAGTGATTGCCAATGCTAGAGCTTTAGCAAAAACATTGGTGGATGGCGGTTTGCGTGTAGTATCTGGTGGTACAGATTGTCATATGTTCCGTGTTGATGTGCGTAACCAAGGTATTACAGGTAAGATTGCGGAAGAAGCTTTGGAAGCTGCTGGTATTACAACCAATAAAAATACGATTCCGTTTGACCCTGAATCTCCATTTGTGACTTCAGGTATTCGCCTTGGCGCATCAGTGATTACAGCGCGTGGTATGAAAGAAGCTGAAGCTAAATTGATTGGTTCTATGATTCTAAAAGTGCTGGCTGCACCTGAAGATGCTGCGATTCATGCCGAAGTATTTAATGAAGTGAAAGCTTTGACTGATCGCTTCCCAATTTACGAAGACTGATTTATGCATTGCCCTTTTTGTGCGCATGACGATACGCGAGTTATAGATTCGCGTGTAGTTGAAGATGGTTCGGCTGTTCGTCGTCGTCGGCATTGTGATGAATGTGGCAAGCGTTTTTCCAGCTATGAACGTGCCGAATTGCGTTTGCCCTTGGTGATTAAGAAAGACGGGACACGGGTTGCTTTTAATATTGAGAAAGTGCGCGATGGTATGCAAAAATCTCTGGAGAAACGTCCAGTTTCAGCAGATGATTTGGAAAAATCAGTTCATAGTGTGCTCAAAGCTGTGCAAGAAACCAATGAAAATGAGATTTCAGCAGAAATTATTGGTGACTTTGTGATGGAACAACTACGTAAACTTGATGGTGTAGCTTATGTTCGTTTTTCATCGGTATATCGAGAGTTTAAAGATGTGGATGAGTTTTTAACGGCTGTTCGTGCCGCCATTGGTACACAAAAGTAAACGAAAGTAATTTTACTATTTCATTAAAAAGGGAGCCTATATAGGCTCCCTTTTTTGTTGTTTGGGTAAGACTATTTTAGTCGATACGTGTTTTCTCAGCTTGCTCTTGTTCAGTTTTACAGTCGATGCAAAGTGTGGTTACAGGACGGGCTTGTAAACGTTTGATGCTGATATCACCACCACAAGCATCACAAATACCAAAGTCACCTTCGCGCAAGCGATAAAGTGTTTCTTCAATTTTATGGATAAGTTTTAGTTCACGACTTTTAATACGAATATCAAAGCTTAAGTCTGTTTCAGCAGCTGCTTGGTCGGCAGGGTCTGGAAAAGCAGTGGTCTCTTGCTCATGCATTTGGTGCATGGTGTCATTTTGTGACTCTTCAAGCTCTTCTTTCCATGCGGTTAGTTGCGCTTCAAATGCGGCAAGTTCTTTTTTTGTTAAAGCCATGCTAGTCCCCTTTGAACTATAATTTAATGCTTTTTGTTCGCTTTTGTTTCCATATTTTACTATGGCTGTCAACAAAGCGCGACGCATTGTAGCGATACTGTCATAAAATACAATTTTAGTATTTTTTTGGAGAAAAAGTTGTGATAAAGGTCTCAGTTAAGCATGCTTTTAAGGGCTTTTATGAGTATTTCACATTCGTTAGGTGTACCAATGCTGATGCGTAAGTACATATTGATTCTTGTTGCTTCAAAATGACGGACAATAATACCTTGGTTACGCAATGATTGAGCAATGAATTTAGCATCATGATGTGGATGTGTAGCAAAAATAAAGTTGGCTTGAGAGGGCAGGATATTAAACCCTAACTCTTGCATGCCAGTGTATAGTTTGTCCCTTGTCCTAATAATACGCTGGCAAATATCATCAAAATACTTTTTGTCATCAATCGCAGCTGCGGCACCTAAGGTGGCGAGCTTATCCAATGGATATGAATTAAAACTATCTTTGACCCGAACTAAACCTTGAATTAAATCAGGGTGCCCCATAGCAAAGCCTACGCGTAAACCAGCCAGTGCGCGTGATTTTGAAACGGTTTGCACCACCAAAAGGTTAGGGTATTGATGGATAAGAGAAACCGCAGATTCACCACCGAAATCAATATAAGCCTCATCAATTACAACAACGCTGTTGGGGTTATTTTGCAATAAAGTTTCAATATTATTTAAACCTAAGCCAATACCTGTAGGGGCGTTGGGGTTAGGAAAAATAATCGCACCATTTTCTTGGTTGTAATCATGAACATCAATAGCAAAATCATTATTTAAAGGAATAGTTTTGTAATTGATGCCGTAAAGACCGCAATATACTGGATAAAAGCTGTATGTAATATCGGGGAATAATAAGGGTTTATCATGTTTTAAGAGGGCTTGAAAAGTATGGGCAAGCACTTCATCTGAGCCATTGCCAACAAATACCTGTGCTGTGTCCAAATCATAATAATTCGCAATGCTTTGTTTGAGTATTTCACTGTTGGGGTCTGGGTATAGCTTTAGCCTTTCATTTGTCGCTGTTTGGATTGCCTCTAAAGCTTTGGGTGAGGGTGAGTATGGGTTTTCATTGGTGTTGAGCTTAATGAGATTGGAGAGCTTGGGTTGTTCACCAGGAATGTATGGCTTTAATTGGTGAACGGATTCGCTCCAAAACTGACTCATATCAGGTGCTCCTGAGAAATAAGATGATGTTTGCCTGCAAGACAGCACGGTAAACATAAGCGAGGTTTGGTTCAAGTAAGATTTGTTGTTTGCAGCACATAAGTTGCATAAGTTGTTGGTATTGTTAACTTGCGTTCTGATAAAGATAGAGGATTTGGGTTAGGGATGAATAGATTGGCGAATGCGCCACTGCAACAAAATTATGATAGACCGCGTAAGCGTATGGTTGATGAACAGATTATTGCACGAGGTATTCAATCGCCGCGGGTGATTGCAGCAATGCTACAGGTTCAACGCCATATCTTTGCGGGTGAAGCTTTGCGGCTACATGCGTATAAAGATAAATCGTTGCCTATTGGTGAGGGACAAACGATTTCTCAGCCTTATATGGTCGCTAAAATGACGGAGCTTCTTGATTTAAAAGGACATGAACGTGTGCTTGAAATTGGTACGGGCTGTGGTTATCAAACGGCAGTATTATCATGCCTTTGTAAACGTGTGTACAGCATTGAGCGCATTGAATCATTGCATGGGCTGGCAAAAAGAAATTTGCGCAAAGCAAGGCATAGCAATGTAATGTTGCGTTGTGGTGATGGTTTATTGGGTTGGGAAGATTATGCACCTTTCGATGCCGTTATTGTAACTGCAGGAGGTTTTGCTTCTGATTTATGGCTGGAGCAACTGGCTGAAGGTGGTGTGTTATTGATGCCAGAAGGTATTGGTAAGTCACATCGTTTGGTACGTAGGTATAAACGTGAGGGTAAGGTGGATGAAGAATATTTTGATGATTGTACATTTGTACCATTGCTCTCGGGTATAAACTAATGGAAGAACAAACAAAGAAGCTATCTTGGTTACGTCGTTTATATCATTGGACATTATCGTGGGCTGACCACCCTTCTGCTAAATATGCATTGTTTTTTATTGCACTAATTGAATCCAGCGTATTTCCCATCCCCCCTGATATTTTATTGATTGCACTTGCTTTAGGGCAACCAAAATCTGCATTGAAGTTTGCTGCGATTACTACGGCAGGTTCAACCGTAGGTGCAATCGTTGGTTATGGAATTGGTTTTTTATTGTGGGCAAGTGTTGGTCAGTCGATTATTGAATTTTATGGGCTTACTTCACAGTATCTCAAAGCAGAGGATTGGTTTGCGATGTATGGTGTGGCGATTGTTTTGATTGCTGGCTTTTCGCCTATTCCATTTAAGGTGATTACCATTGCCGCAGGTGCATTTGGACTTGCCTTTATTCCCTTTATTTTAGCAGCACTAGCATCGCGTGGCGCAAGGTTTTTCCTTGAGGCGGCCATTTTACGTTGGGGTGGCGATAGATTAAGAAACTTTGTTGAAAAGCATTTCGAGCTAATGACAATTCTTATCACACTTTTGGTTGTGGCAGGGTTTGTTGTTATTTGGGCTATGGGTTAATTATTTTGGCTACACGGCATATCTTATTGCTTGCGTGTATAAGCATATTGATATTTGGTTGTTCACGTTATGATTATTACCCTCGTGGTATTCAACATGGGGGCAGCAAAAAGTCATTTGAAAGCAACCGTGCTGCTTATATTGTTAAGTATGGTGATACATTATATAGTATTGGTCGGAAATTGGGTATTGATTTTCATCGTCTAGCAAAGATGAACGGTATTCGTAGACCTTATACCATTTATGTTGGGCAACGTTTATATACTAATGGTTCTGTGGCAAAAAAACATACAAATCAGGTGCGTAAACAGCCTGTTAAAAAGGTGAAAACCAAGCCGAAAAGTA
>Ga0256829_1002210_pt1 | contig 14768 bp, 13 predicted proteins | sample 131447metaG_FD_185979 | JGI IMG/M metagenome (GOLD analysis project Ga0256829, IMG submission 185979) | Hydrothermal vent microbial communities from Lau Basin, Pacific Ocean - 131-447 | ecosystem: Environmental > Aquatic > Marine > Hydrothermal vents | place: Pacific Ocean: Lau Basin | collected...
GAGGGAAACGCCTGGTCCCATTCCGAACCCAGAAGCTAAGCCTCTCATCGCTGATAATACTGCATCTTTCAGGTGTGGGAATGTAGGTCGCTGCCTAGTTGATCAATTTTTACTTCATAATTTACTTTAATCACTTTTTTTATATTCTCTATTTCTTCAAGCTATTTAAATTAGGACATGTCCTACAAATTTACTCATATTATCTAAAATATTTCCACCTTTTCTAAATCCTACACCGCAGGCTTCATACGCGAAAAATACTCCTGCTTGATATTTTGCTCCGTGAACATCTTGAGGGAACTCTACAAATTCCTGATATACTTTTTTATAATTGTCATAGGGTCCGTCTGTCTCTGTATTTATAGTGCCATCTATTTCAATTATTTTTGTATTTGCTCCTTCTCTTCCAAATACAGGCTTTTGCACCTGTTTTATGCCTTCTAATGGTTCAAATGAAGTTTTGAGCAGATAAGGGGAGTCTGGGAAGAGCTCATGTAAAATTGCCATCATTCCTTTTGATTGAAAAAGCAGGGTATAGGCTGGGTTAAGGACGATTGCTTTTTGATTTTGGATAATATGTGTGAGTGTTGTTGTAAGCTCCGGTTCATCAGTTGCCATATCCTCCCATGGATAGAGCTTAAACCAGTATTCATAAGCATTTTCATCTGCATCATAAATGCCATTATCATCAAAATGTACATTTTCCAAGAACTCAAATCCTGTAACAAATCCAGCGTCATCTGCCATCTGCTGTAGTAGTTTTGTTGTTGCTTCCTCTTCATCATTCCCTGCAACAGATGAGAAAAGAATTTTCCAACCGTCGTACAGCTCATTAAACTTGTCAGTATCATCAAAGAGGGTGATAAGTCTTTTGAAATTGTTACTTATGGCTTCATAAACATTGTTAAACTGCTTCTCTTCATCCATATTATTATGTTTTAATATTGCCCACTGCAGTAGTGCTGTTTCAAAGAGCGCCGTTGGTGTGTCTGCATTGAATTCAATAAGTTTAATATCTTTACCATCTATGCCACCAGACAAATCAAAACGCCCATATATATGCCAATGAACATCATTCTCCCAAGATTTTTTTATCATTTCAATGAGATTAAAAGGGATTCCAAGTTCAAAAAAAAGCTTATTGTCAATAACATACTCAGCTGCTTCAACATACATGTCATAGATGGTATTAGCTGCTTCATAATATGCTTCAGCCTCTTCCTGCGTGAGCTGAACAAGCTCATCACTTACGTATTTTGTCCCATCACTGTCTGTATGCCATGTAAAACCAAGTTCTTCAAGTTTGGCATCATCAATAGCATTTACCTGTTGTGTTGTTATCATTCTCAGCCTCCGAAAAATCCACCGCTGCTCTTTCTATAAGAGGAGCTTTTTGAACTGCCGCCAAAGAAACTTTTTTTGGCTGATGTACGCTGCTTTTTTTGCTTGTATGCTGATGCTGTGTAAGCACTGCGTGTGTTACGTGAGAACGCTTTGTTGTTCATTAGGGAGTTTGCTATCATATTACCAAGGAGGCTTCCTGCTGCTACAGCTAAAATAGTTCCTGCAAGTCCCATTCCTGCACTGCTGTCGCTATCGTGCAGTGTTTCGCTTGTTCCATTTTGTACTTTTTCATACTCCTGTGCAGCTAAAGCTTTCATTTCTGCTTCATTCATAAAACGTTCTTGAATGTTTCCATTTGCATCACGCTCACGGATAATTGCACGTGTTGGGCCTTCTGTCGGCATCTCTTCTACAACTTTGTACTGTCCATTTGGAAGTTGTTCAATGACCAAAAATTTATTTTGTGCCTCTTGCTGACGCTGCTCACATCCACTGAGAACACCCATCATCATAATACCGGCTGTCCCCAAAGCAACGCCAGAAGATAAAGAAGAAATATGTTTCATTTTAATAATTACCTTGAATTTTATTTTTATCGAGCATTATAACTTTTTTTAGGCCATAATCATAAAAACTTACTGCTTGTCTACCACTATAAAGCATATCACCATGGTAGGTAAATTTATCGGTCTTGAGTGTAATATTTTTTTGCATCAAAAGCAGTTCTCCTGCATAGTTCCCAAGAGGTGGAATGAGGGTAGCAAAAGTAAGAATAAAAAGTGTGGAGATAATAATGATGGCTATTTTGTTGGAAACATACATCACAATATAACCAAGTAAGAGGGTGAAGAAGGTAAAAGTATAGATATTTTGATTGTCTGCAAATAAAATATTGTAGTAGAGTTGTATGCCATGTGCATCTATATAGTTTTCTTTGATACCTAAAAATAGAAAGAAATCAAGAATAAAGGTAAAAAACATCCCACTTAGTATCATTTGAATAACTTTACTCATCGTAACCTCTTTATTGTTGTATCATTTATTTTATAGAGTTTTGAAGGTTCTCCTTCAAAGAGCCTATTTTTATCTTCTATTATTATATCAGTTTTTTGTTGACAAAAATCTCTTTGAAACTTTTTTCCACTTTCATTTGCAGAGGTGGAGTACGCCCAGGAAAGATTGTATAGCAGTATAGAGTGAAGGGATGGCTGTGCTATTCGAAATGCTCTATTTTTTACTATAAAAGTAGTTTTATTTGCTCGACGAACTCTTTTTTTATACTTGTTTGGAATGCGAATATTGTGTTGTTTGAGAGTTGAAAAGTTTTGAAAGACTCTTATAAAAGGCTTCTTGTCATTGCGGGATTTTATCTCACGCAAGCGCTTTGCATCTTGCGATAAAAAACCGACAGTCGTGTCGGTCTGCGTGAGAATTATTTTGTGACTTATACTAAAAAGTCTTGCAGTGCTGTTGCTTTTGACCATTTGTCATCTTTCATCTCATCAAGTGCCAAGATGAGTGCGCGTGCAGCACTTAGTGTCGTAAAGTACGGAATGTTACGTTTTAGAACTTCTTGGCGAATGACAACAGCATCTTTTTTACTCGTGTTATTGTCTGAAGTATTGATGGCCATATGAATCTCATCATTTTTCATGCTGTCTTCAATATTTGGACGGCCTTCAGAGATTTTAAGAACGACTTCACAAGGAATGCCTGCTTCTTCAACTGCTTTTTGTGTTCCTTTTGTAGCCACAAGTTTAAAACCATGTTTCACAAGTCCACTCGCAATTTCGGCAGCATGCTCTTTGTCTGAGTCTACAAAAGAGAGGAAACATGTCCCTCCTGTTGGAATCTTATTCCCAGCGCTGAGTTGTGCTTTTGCAAAACTTACACCAAAGTTTTTACTGATTCCCATGACTTCGCCGGTTGACTTCATCTCAGGAGAGAGAACTAAGTCCGCGCCATAGAGTTTATGAAATGGAAATACTGCCTCTTTTACAGATACATGTCCTTTAAGATGTGGACGAAGCAGACCATTTGCCTCTTCTACAATGTTGTATTTATCGTAATACGCCAAAGCATCTCTGAGTGATTCATTCATCATGACGCGTGTTGCAACTTTTGCCAGAGGCATACCCGTAGCTTTAGAAACAAATGGTACTGTACGGCTTGCACGCGGGTTAACTTCGATAAGATAAATCTCATTTTGGTAGATTGCATACTGGACATTCATAAGTCCATGTACACCTAGACCAAGCGCGATAGTTTTTGTCTGCTGCTCTACTTTTTCTATCATCTCCTGTGTGAGATTAACCGGTGGCAGTGAACAAGCAGAATCACCTGAGTGAATTCCAGCCTCTTCGATGTGCTGCATAACTGAACCAATGTATACTTCTTTACCGTCAGATATACAATCTACATCAAGCTCAATTGCCTGATCTAAAAATTTGTCAATTAAAACCGGTGCTTCATTACTTACAGAGATCGCGACATCCATGTACTCTTTGAGCTCAGATTCTGAGTAGACGATGCGCATTCCTCGACCACCAAGAACAAATGATGGACGCACTAATACAGGATAGCCTAGTTTCTCAGCGATGATATAAGATTCCTCTTTTTTACGAGCAAGTCCATTTTCTGGCTGTTTCAATCCGTGTGCATTTACAAAATCAGAGAACTGCTCTCTGTCTTCAGCTAAATCAATGACTGCTGAAGGTGTTCCTGCAATGTTTGCTCCAATTTTTGTCAGTGCATCTGCAAGTTTAAGCGGAGTTTGACCACCAAAGTGAACGATGATACCATCAGGATTTTCATTTTCAATCACTTCGCGAACGTGTTCAAAGTCAATTGGTTCAAAGTAAAGAACATCCGAAGTATCATAATCCGTTGAAACGGTTTCAGGGTTACAGTTGTACATAATTGTCTCTATACCCATCTCTTTGAGTGCAAAAGCTGCATGTACACAACAGTAGTCAAATTCAATTCCTTGACCAATTCTGTTTGGTCCACCGCCTAAGATAAGAACTTTTTTCTTATCTGACTTGCGTGAGCTTACATTTGGAGTTTTTGTAATATTTGTAGTGGAATAGAGATATGGTGTGAGTGCTTCAAACTCTGCTGCACAGGTATCTACTTCATTATACTCAAGTGAAATGCCAAGTTTTTTTCTTGCTTCATACACGATATCTTCACTCACATTTTCATCAGAGTTTTTCTTGATAAGTTGTGAGATTCGTTTGTCTGAAAAGCCATCTACTTTTACTTCACGCATGAGTTTTTCATCAAAAAGGATTTTGTCTGTAATCGTTTTTTCACTCTCGATAAGTTCTTGGAGTTGGTATAAAAACCATGGGTCAATGGCACAGGTGTCAAACATCTCTTCGATACTCATTCCACGTCTGAATCCTTCCGCAACGTAAAGAATTCTATCAGCATTTGGACGACGGATTTCATGACGAACGAATTCATCATCAGCATCTATTTCATTAAAACCGCAAAGATCTGTTTCAAGTGAACAGAGTGCTTTTTGCACAGACTCTTTAAATGTACGTCCGATTGCCATTACTTCACCGACAGACTTCATAGAAGTTGAGAGTGTAGATTCTGCTTCTGGGAACTTTTCAAATGTAAAACGAGGTATTTTTGTAACAATATAGTCAATGACCGGCTCAAATGCTGCGGGTGTACCTGTGATGTCATTTGTAATTTCATCAAGAGTAAAACCGACTGCTAAAAGTGTTGCCACCTTTGCGATTGGGTATCCTGTCGCTTTTGAAGCGAGTGCAGAAGAGCGGCTCACACGAGGATTCATCTCGATAACAATCATTCTTCCTGTTGCTGGATCAATTGAAAACTGAACATTTGATCCACCTGTATCTACACCAATCTCACGCAGGATAGCAAAAGAGGCATCACGCATTCTTTGGTACTCTTTGTCAGTAAGTGTAAGTGCAGGCGCAACCGTGATAGAATCACCCGTATGTACACCCATAGGATCGAAATTTTCTATAGAACAGACGATGATACAGTTGTCCGCTTTGTCCCGAATGACTTCCATCTCATACTCTTTCCAACCAAGGAGAGACTCTTCGATGAGGATTTCAGTGACCGGCGATTCGTCAAGTCCACGGGCTGCAAGTTTTTTAAATTCATCCATATTGTAAGCAACACCAGAACCGCCACCGGCTAGTGTAAAAGAGGCACGGATGATGATAGGAAAACCAATCTCTTCAGCAGCTGCCAGTGCATCGTCCATATTGTATGCATACATTGAAAAAGGCAGATCCATTCCGATTTTAATCATTGCATCTTTAAAGGCAGAACGGTCTTCACCTTTGTTAATAGCTTCAGGGTTCGCACCTAAAAATTCAATACCCTCAAGCATCCCTTTTTCATGCATACTCATAGCGACATTAAGTGCTGTTTGTCCACCCATAGTCGGCAGAACTGCATCTACATTTTCATCTTGGATGATACGCTCAATAATATCTTCTTTAATAGGCTCAATGTATGTTCTGTCTGCAAATTCTGGATCTGTCATGATGGTAGCAGGGTTTGAGTTTATGAGTACAACGCGGTAGCCCAACTCTTTGAGTGTTTTAACAGCTTGTGTTCCAGAGTAATCAAATTCACATGCCTGACCGATAATAATCGGACCAGAACCTATGAGTAAAATAGTTTTAATATCGGTGCGTTTTGGCATTTGTTACCTCTTAAAAATGTATCTAAAAAAATTTGTTTATTATACTCAAGAGGCACTTAATATTTGATGAGAGTTTAATATTCGAAGGTGTAAATGAGTGATACAAGTCCGGAATAGATATACTTTTTATCTGTCAGAGGGCTCTGTTGCGCACTTTTTGGAATAACATCATAACGTGCATTGATAAGGGCTGAAAGTTTGTCTGTAAAAGGGTATTTTATGTAGGTTTGTGCGCCATATTCCAATCCGCCATCTGGAGAGTACGCAGCTCTTTGTGCATTACTTTCAGAAGTTTTAATGCCATAATAATAATCTATAAATTTTCTTGATTGGTAGAGTAAAATAATACTCGGATAAAACGTGAATTTTCCGGCTTTATATGTGTCTCCAATTTCAACTCTACTGACCCATGAGTTATAAGTACCTAGCATATCTGCTAGAAGCATAATTTCGATATATTTTGATTTTTGGTAGCTTGCAGAGAAGGCAAGTCCGCCTTCTAGGGTTGATTTTCTCTCATCCATTCCCTGTAAATATGATGAATCAGAAGGTTTATAGCCAAGCGTTCTTGGCTGTGCAGTCAGGGAAAATCCCCAAGCATAATCTTCTTTCTTCTCTCCTAAGAAATAGATACCAAATCTACTCCATCTTGCATAGACAAGACCATTGTCAAAGAAAATGACAGGAGAGGGGAGGAATAAATCTTTTGCACCTTTATAAGGCTCTGATTGAATATATGGACCAAACCCAAGCGTAATTTTTTGCTTCTCTCTGGCAGATAAAAAGCTTGTTAAAAAAAGTAAAATAATGAGAAAATATTTCATTGGACACTCCTGATTAAGTAAAAATAAGATGGTTCACTTGATTTGTAATATTGCTCAACTACGGCATTTTGATAGCCTTGTGATGTTGAAATGGAGAGGACGCGACCAACCTTAAGACCTTTAAAAAAGATGTCGTCAAGTCCGGAAGTAATGACTTCATCACCGACTTTAATGTTAAACCATGCAGGAATAAAACTTACGATTAGATTCTTACCATTGTTTCCATGTGCAATTCCCGGAGCTTTTGAGTTGCCGATATAGACGGCATAGGTACTTTTAATGTCACTATTAAGGAGTGCCAAAGCTTTTGAGTCCTTAGGGATAACAATACCGGCAACCATCTCTTTATAAATCAGTCCATAAATTTTAGAACTGTTGTAGTCGGGCACATCAAGCCAAACACGATTAAGATTGCCAAATTTTTCATAAGAAATTGCCCGAACCAGTTCTATTTTTGGATCTGTCGCTAATGTTGAATTATTCTCTTTGTGCATATCGTCAATTTCAGAAGCGAGCTGCTGCATAACAAGATGATTGTTTTCATATTTTTGAAGTTTCTCTTTAAGCTCTGTAATCTCCTGAGCCTGAAAAAAGTGCTTGTCAATGCTATTTTGTATGCTTTGTGTAATAGCATGATAGGTGATTTTTATGTTGTTAAGTGAAGAAAGCAGAGGTGACTGAATGGTTTTTGTATAGTAAAGAGCACCCATAAAGAGTGCTAGTAAGGTAAGTAAGTAAGTAAATAACTTCTTATTCATTCTCAAAAAGTTCTTGTAGTAAGTCTATCTCTTCAAGTGCGCGGCCTGTTCCTCGGGCAACAGCAAGAAGCGGTTCATCTGCTACAAAAACAGGAATTTTTACAATGTCTGAAAGGTATTTGTCAAGCTGGCGGATAAGTGCACCGCCTCCTGTTAAAATAATACCATGATTGACAATGTCACCGGCTAAATCAGGCGGCATCTGTTCGAGTACATCACGAAGTGCTTCTGCAATTTCTTTGAGTGGTTCTTTCATCGCATCTTTGGCATCTTCACTTGTTAATTCTACGGAACTTAGAAGTCCTTCAACCTGATCACGACCAGTGATGACCATAGAAAGCTCTTGATCAAGAGTTACAGCCGTTCCGATGTTTATTTTTATCTCTTCAGCAACGCGTTCACCGATAAGCAGGTTGTATTTTTTTCTAACGTAATTGACGATACCCTGATCGATTTTGTCTCCGGCTGTACGGATGGACTTAGAGAGTACTAGACCACCCAGTGAAACAACACCAATCTCTGTTGTACCACCACCGATATCAACAACAAGGTTTCCTTGCGGTTCACGAATGTCAACGCCTGCCCCAATTGCAGCGGCCATTGGCTCTTCAATTAAAAATACTTCACGGGCACCGGCAGAGAGTGCAGATTCACGAACAGCTTTACGCTCGACCTGCGTGAGGCCATACGGTACACAAATAATGATACGAGGAGAGATTAATGAACTTCTTCCGTGCGCTTTTTCGATGAACTTTCTAATCATTTTCTCTGTCATGTCAAAATCAGCGATAACACCGTCACGCATCGGACGAATTGCTTTAATATTTCCCGGTGTTTTACCAACCATCTCTTTGGCTTCATGTCCGACAGCCAAAACTCTTGTCTGACCATATTTTTCTGTTTTTACTGCTACTACTGAGGGCTCATTGATTATAATTCCACGGCCTTTTGCGATTACAATCGTATTTGCAGTACCTAAGTCGATTGACAAATCGTTTGAAAAAAGTCCTACTATTTTATTAAATATCATCTATCTTGCCTTATGCTGTTTTTTTTGTTGATTTTTTTATATATACAGGTTTTTCACCCTCGTCAATGACCTCTTTGGTTATGAGAAGTTCATACTCTGCATATTCAGGAAGTTCATACATGATATCTATCATTGATTCCTCCAAAATGGCACGCAGACCACGGGCTCCCGTCTTACGTTTAATTGCTTTTTGTGCAATTGCACGAAGTGCATCCTCTTCAAAGTTTAACTCTACATCATCGATAGTAAAGAGTTTTTTGTACTGTTTAACCAGAGAATTTTTTGGCTCAGTTAAAATGCGAACCATATCGTCCTCTGTGATTTCACTGAGTGAGGCAATAATAGGAAGACGACCTACAAGTTCAGGTATAAGTCCATAATGCACTAAGTCATCAGGCTCTACCATGTCAAATGTTGGTTTTGCTTCATCTTTTGTCTTTTTCTCATGTCCAAAACCGAGTATATTTTCACCCTGTTTTCGCTTAAGAATCTCATCAAGTCCATCAAATGCTCCGCCACAGATAAATAAAATATTTGTCGTGTCAATAGCGGTAAACTCTTGATTTGGATGTTTTCTTCCCCCTTTTGGAGGAATGTTTACAGAAGAGCCTTCGATGATTTTAAGAAGTGCCTGCTGTACACCTTCACCACTGACATCACGGGTAATAGAGCGGTTCTCACTCATACGTGAAACTTTGTCAATTTCATCTAAAAAGATGATGCCTTTTTGTGCACGTTCAACATCTCCGTCAGCTGCCTGAATGAGCTTTGTAAGAATATTTTCAACATCTTCGCCTACATAACCGGCTTCTGTCAAAGAAGTAGCATCGGCAATGGCAATAGGTACATTTAAAACTCTTGCAATAGTCTGTGCCATTAATGTTTTACCAGAACCTGTAGGTCCGATGAGAAGAACGTTTGATTTTGCGATTTCTGTATCATCATCTTCTGCATTATGGAGTTTAAAAATTCTTTTGTAGTGGTTGTAAACAGCTACACTAACAAGTTTTCTCGCGCGTTCCTGTCCGATGATATACTCTTCTAAGAAGCTGTTTAACTCTTTTGGCGTCATCAGTTTTTCAACATGTTCTGTAAGCTTTGCATTGGCCTCGCTTGCCATCTCTTTTTCATCACCGAACATGATTTTATATGCGGAAACGACACAGTTTTTACAGATGTAAACACCGTTTCCTGCTATGAGTGGATTCTCTTCACTTTCGCTTGCGTCGCAAAAGCTGCAATGTCTATGTATCATTATATTTTTTTCCTCTCAAATGGTATTCCTCTTTTTGTCTTGATTACAAAATTACACAAATCAATAACATAGTGGCTTTTTGTATTTTCTAAAAGTTCACTTGCAGCATCTTTGAGCGATTTTCCAGACTCAAAAAGTTCTCTGTATGCAGATTTAAGCGCGTTAATGTCTTCCCTGTCTATATTACGTCTGAGACCTGTAAGATTTAAGCCTCGAAGTGAGGCACGATTACCCTCTGCCATACAAAAAGGCGGAACATCCTGTGCAAGAGCACTTGCTCCTCCAACCATTGCATAGTCACCAATGTGAACAAACTGATGAATCGGTGTCATACCACCAACAACAACATAATCACCAAGCTCAACATGTCCTGCAAGTGTTGCGGCATTTGCCAAGATACAGTGGTTTCCGATGATAACATCATGACCAAGATGCACATAGCCCATAAAAAGGTTGTGATTACCGATGATAGTCTTGCCACCGCCGCCTTTTGTACCGGGATTAAAGAGGGTAAACTCTCTAATTGTATTATCATCACCAATGATAAGCTCTACATCTTCTCCATTAAATTTCAAGTCTTGGGGAATCGACCCGATAACGGAGTGTGAAAAGATTCTATTGTTCTTTCCGATGGTCGTTTTTCCGTAGATACAGCTGTTTTGTGCAATGCTTGTACCATCGCCGATTGTTGCTTCACTTGAAATGAAACAAAATGGAGCAATCTCAACATTTTCTCCGATTACTGCGCCCTCTTCAATAACGGCTAATTCAGATATTTTACTCAAATTATTCCTTATTTATCCACGATCATGGCTTTGAGTTCCGCTTCACTCGTTAACTTGCCATCAACGTATGCTTCACCTTTTAAAAGCCAGATAGCACCTTTGTTTTTAATAACAGAAATTTTGTATTCAAGTTGATCGCCTGGTTTTACAGGCTTTCTAAATTTTGCTTTGTCGATACTCATGAAGTAAACAACTTTATTTTGGATCTCTTCCTCAGTCACATCTAGCATACTTTTAAATGCAAGTATACCGCCGGCTTGTGCCATACCCTCAAGTATCATAACACCTGGGTAGATTGGGTGACCAGGAAAGTGCCCCTCAAAGACAGGTTCAGAGATTGAAACATTTTTGTAAGCAGCGATTGACTCGCCTGGAGCAAGCGCAGTAACACGGTCTACGAGTAAAAACGGGTAGCGGTGTGGAAGAATTTTTTGTATGTCCATAACATCCATAAGCATATTGAAAACCTTAATAATAATAATTTTGGATATTTTAGCAAAATTTTCATTATAAAATGATTAGCTTACCTTACACACTAAATATATTCCTGAGTGGTATAAGTTGTATGCAAGTACAAGGCAGAAAGATGAAGGAGCTGCAAGCAGCTTCAATTCTTTCTAACGCAGTAGTTGTGTGCAAATTATACCATCCGAAGGACAAAAAGATAAAGTATCATCTGACTGTGTTAGAACTTTACTACCGTAGCTACGGCTACGCTAGTAAAAACCTGCCTTGCAGCTAACACTTTCTCTTTTTGCTCAGCAATATATTTAGTGTGTAAGGTAAGCTATTAGCTTTTCTCGTGTGTCTTCATATGTTTTGGCATCAATGTGGAGTGTAAGCTTTGTAGTCGGTATCTCTTCGACGATAATTATTGGACTTAAATCGTAGTTATTTCCGCTGATATGCTCACGCAAAGTGAGTTCTTTTTCAACAGTTGGAGGATTAAAAATAAGCTCTTGCATGTTTTTATATTCTGTAGAAAAAAATGTATTGAAATAAGCAAGTGTTACAAATTTTACCTCTTCACGGTTACAGTAATGTACATCATTGAGCTCAAACTCTATGCGACCTTGCGCGCGTTTTCGAGGAAGTGTTGAGTAGATAAGTGCATGGGCTGCTATGATATCTTTTTTCCCGGAGATAAGTTTCACAGAAAACTGTCTGTAGTTGAGAAATTTTTGGCGAATGATTTTATAGGCTTTGCCCTCATCTTCAAGTCTGTTGCGTGAGCTGTAGAGTGCAAGGCGCTCTTCAATAGAAGCTGGAAGAGTTTGCCCTGAGATAGGAGAGAACATTTCATCCATCAGTTTGTCCTGCTGTTCGCGTTGCATCGTAAGTCCGTAGATGCATCCGCAGTAATCTTGACGATAGAGCTGTTCTTCTTTTGTTACACGGCTTTGGTCTTGCGTACCGCCGCCACTTCTGTAATCGACTGCAATGAACTCTACACCGTGCTTCGCATGAAAATCATCACCAACACGTTTAAGCTGCTCTTGAGATTTAAGCGGACTGACTAGCAGTGTCGTCGTGATTTTATCTTCACCGAGTTCGAGTGCTTTTTGTGCGCTTGTTAAAAAACGCTTATCGAAACAGACTTCACAGCGCGCTCCCTTTTCAGGCTCTTTCTCGAGTCCCCGAACAGCTTTGAGCCATGATTCATAGTCATATTCACCCTCAATAAGCTCAATTCCAAGCTTTTTACAGCTGCGCTCAACATCCAAAAGACGGAGTTTATACTCGGAATAGGGGTGGATATTTGGGTCATAGAAGAAGCCCGTAAGCTTCTCCTGTGGATAATCCTCTTTGAGCTTTTCTAGAAAAAAGTGTGAATCGACACTGCAGCAGATATGAACTAAAATTACTCTGCCTTAGTCGCGTTTTTCGTGAATTTCGATTGCGCTAATGTCATCTTGACCTTCAATAGAGTCAAGAACTGCAAAACTTGCTGCGTCATCTTCTTCAATGCCGCCAAAAACAGTATGCATACCATCTAAGTGTGGACAAGGAACGAAACAGATAAAGAATTGGCTTCCACCTGTGTTTGGACCTGCGTGAGCCATAGAGAGTGTACCTTTTACGTGTTTGTGTGTGTTTTTGTCTGTCTCACATGCAATAGCCCAGTCAGGTCCACCTGTACCAGTTCCGGTAGGACAGCCACCTTGTGCCATAAAACCAGGGATTACACGGTGAAAGTTTAAATTGTCATAAAAACCGCTCTGTGCTAAATATGCAAAGTTTGCCACTGTATTTGGAGTCTCTTCAGGATAAAGTTTTATCCAGATGTCACCTTTACTTGTTACAAGTTTTGCATACTGTAATTTTGCTAATTCATCTTCACTTAAGTTATACTCTTTGAATTCTGTACTTCTTCTAGACATTTGAAAACCTTTTATTTATCTGACCTTACGCACTTATAATATCTCTGAGTGGTATAAGTTGCATTCAGGTTCAAGGCAGGAAGATGTAGGAGCTACTGGTAGCTTCAAATCTTCCTAACGTAGAAATTGTGTGCAAATTATACTATCCCTTTGGGACAAAAAGAGAAAGCATTATTTACTTCGTTGGAAAACCTTCACCGTAGCTACGGCTACGCTGAAGAACTTCCGCCTTGCATCTAACGCTTTCTCTTTTTGCTCAGAGATATTATAAGTGCGTAAGGTCAGATTGTATTTTTGAAATTATAGTGGATTTTTATAAATAAGTATCATGTTACCTTTTCTCTTAAATAATCTTTAAATAAAAATCAAGCTACATCTTCAAGGAAAGATAAATTTTCCTGAGATATAATTTTCGTAATTAATTCAAATAAAGGCAGATAAATGTCAAAACAAATATTCCAACCAAATCCGGAATTTGCAAAAAATGCAAGAATCAAAAGTATGGATGAATACTATGCACTTCAAAACAAAGCTATCAATGATTATGAAGGTTTTTGGGATGATGCCGCCAAAGAGAAATTAGATTGGATAGAGCCGTTTACGAAGGTAATGGACGAGTCAAATCATCCTTTTGTAAAATGGTTTGAAGGTGGGAAACTGAATGTTGCTGCGCAGTGCATCGATCGTCATTTGGACTCTCGTAAAAATAAAGCAGCAATTATTTTTGAGGGTGACAGAGGTGATAAGCAAATTATTACCTATTTGGAACTTTACTATAATGTAAATAGGTTTGCCAATCTTCTTAAAAAAGAGTTCGGTGTAAAAAAAGGTGACCGTGTTGTTATCTATATGCCGATGATTCCTGAAGCTGCGTATGCGATGCTTGCGTGCGCTAGAATCGGTGCTATTCACTCTATAGTATTTGGTGGTTTTTCTGCTGAAGCCTTGCGTGACAGAATTGAAGATGCGGATGCAAAAGTTGTGCTAACTGCTGATGGGGCATATAGAAAAGATAAGCCTTATATGCTCAAACCTGTTGTTGATGCAGCACTTGAAGGCGATACTCCTGTTAAAAAAGTTTTAGTTGTTGAGCGAAACGGTGAAGATGTTGAGTGGGTAGGTGGACGTGATTACTCTTACAATGAACTCATAAAAACACAAGAGGTGCATTGTGAGCCGGAAGTGATGGATAGTGAAGATCCACTCTTCTTACTCTATACTTCAGGCTCTACCGGAAAACCAAAAGGTGTACAGCATAACTCTGCTGGGTACATTCTTTGGGCGCAGATGACGATGGAGTGGGTGTTTGATGTAAAAGAGAACGATACTTACTGGTGTACTGCTGATGTAGGCTGGATTACAGGGCATACGTACATTGTTTACGGTCCGCTTGCGATGGGTGCAACCACTGTAATGTTTGAGGGTGTTCCGACATACCCGGATGCTGGTCGTCCATGGAAAATGGTCGAAGAGTATAAAATCAATCAATTTTATACTGCACCGACTGCAATTCGTGTACTTCATAAGATGGGTGAAGATGAACCGAAAAAATATGACCTTAGCAGCTTGAAAGTTCTTGGAACAGTTGGTGAGCCGATCGATCCGCCTGCGTGGAAATGGTACTATGAAGAGGTTGGAAATAGTAAATGTGCAATTGTCGATACATATTGGCAAACAGAGACTGGTGGA
>Ga0256829_1002211_pt1 | contig 14768 bp, 8 predicted proteins | sample 131447metaG_FD_185979 | JGI IMG/M metagenome (GOLD analysis project Ga0256829, IMG submission 185979) | Hydrothermal vent microbial communities from Lau Basin, Pacific Ocean - 131-447 | ecosystem: Environmental > Aquatic > Marine > Hydrothermal vents | place: Pacific Ocean: Lau Basin | collected...
CCTGATAAAAAGACTGGGCGGTCTTGTCGATGAGGCCCTGGCCGGTCTGTCGCTGAAGCTTGACGGTATTCTGACCGCCTCGGGGGTCACGGTGGCGGTGGTGGATCAGCTCGCCCGGCTCGGACCCTATGGTCAGGGCAATGCCCAGCCGCGTTTTGCGCTGGCCAATGTCACGGTGAAATATGCCGATATTGTGGGCCGGGATCATGTGAAATGCACCCTTCAGGGCGATGATGGGGCCACGGTTCGGGCGATGGCCTTCCGGTCGGCGGACCAGCCGCTGGGACAGTTGATACTGGCCTCACGGGGGCGGAAAATTCATGTGGCCGGGACGCTGCGGCGCAATGACTGGAATGGCAGGGTTTCTGCGGAAATTTTTATTGATGATGCGGCGGTTGTTTCGGGGTGAGGGGAAAAACCGTCATTTCCGAAAAAACCTGTTGACCGACGGGGTGGGAACAATTAAAACCACGACACCGAACAAGATGGCCCCTTCGTCTAGCGGTTAGGACGCGGCCCTTTCACGGCTGAAACACGGGTTCGATTCCCGTAGGGGTCACCACTCCCCGAGCAAAAAGACCAATATTCTTTGACCTCGGAGAAATGACCATGTCTTGTTCGTCCTGACGACTGCTTTTGTGGCGGGGTAGCTCAGCTGGTTAGAGCAGCGGAATCATAATCCGCGTGTCGGGGGTTCAAGTCCCTCTCCCGCTACCATTTTATATTTTTTTTCAATAAGTTATGAAACTTTTGGCTTTTTTAAAATTTCAGATATTAGATATTGATTTTAGATGCCTATGAAAAATTATCCAATCAATTTCCCGTCTATTTCTATATCGTGGTTTTGTCCGGGACCTTCCTGGGACCTTTTTAAATTGGAAACTGTGAAATGATCATGTGAATTTGGACCTGATTTGTCTTCGGCAGGGTCATCATCGCGCATCCGGGTTTGCCTTAAGAAATCGGCCTTGCTTTGGTCATTCTTGATGTGTTGGATGACGGAGATGTGGAAGCCGTGGAAAAGCGATACCGTTTCTATGAGGCGTTCGGTTTCATATCCTTCCCCTCCCGCCGCTTGCGCATGTTTATTTCGACGGCAACTATTTTGCAGATAAGCTGAATTCATAAAACCCGAGACGGAATGTCAGAGCAAAAGAGCAGTGATTTTTTGTGATGGTTTAACAGGGAAGAGAGAGTTTTCTCCTGGTCATCGCGGAGAAATATTATGACCAGTAATAATTACCACGCGACGCCGTATGACCCCACAGCAACTGGATTCTACTTCCATAATTACGAAGAATATGAAGCCAAAGCCCGGACCCACCGTAATGACTATGGTGAAGTAGTCTAAGAATTTGAAATTCAATATATCGATGGTGATAACTACCAACTGTTCAATGCCCTTGGCATCAATCAGGCCAACCTCAAATCATGGTGAAGTATCTGAATTTATAGCGTTTTCCTTCAGGCACCGTAGAGGCACCACGAAAGTGGCAAGATGGTGCATTGGCAAAAACCCGACGCTGGCGTTCAAATACGGCTTTACCGCTCAAAGGGAAATTGGTAAATGGATCAGCTTTTATAATCATATCCGGCCCCCCATTCTTCCCTTGACGGACAGACACCTCATGAGGTTTGCTCAAATTCACAGGGGATGGGGATTCCCCATCCCCTGTGAAACAGAAACAGGCAGCATAAATGATAACAGGATACATCTTAACTTCGCTGCCAAACTGTTCAGACAATCAGGACCACGTCAACTTTTGCAGGATAATTAACACTCATCAGAAGGTTAAGCCATTGCGTAATGTCCTCTATACTGCTTTGGTAATAAGTTGTTATCCCTTTGGCTAACCTGAGATTCCCCGTGACATTGCGGGCAGGATGATATATTATTCCGGCTGAGTATCGTGATATTAGTACATCTTTTTGATTAAAAAAATCAGGGGAGATGTCCTGCATCCGGGGTTATTTGCTCGTAAGCCATAAGGTAACAGCACCTGCCGCCACTCATGTCAGACATCCATATTTGACCAGTTGATTTGTGATTCCACCGGAATTTTCCCGGGTGGGGGAGTTACGTTAATTGTTCAAATCAACAAAATAAAAAATATGAGGGATTTGGATCATGGGAGTGCTGCATAATAATTATGTTGATTATGGAAAAAATTTAACAATTTCACGTTATTTCACCCGCAGCCTGATGGGCTGTACGGCGCTTGTGGTGACAAGCATATTGTCAGATGTTGCCGCACAGGTTCCGCCGCCAATCACCGTGGCTATTGATGTCATCGCCAGGGATGGTGACCCTGAGTCCCTGCTGGGCGGCAGCTTTTTTCTGGGTGACCCGGGTATCGGTTTTTTTACCCCCGGCCCGCCACAGATCGACAATAGTGGCAAGGTATTCTTTTATGGCTATTCCGATGATGGTACGGGGTCGCCCAACAACCTTACTGCCGGCATATGGTCCGGTACGGGGAATGCGCCAACCGCGATAATTCTTGATGGTATGGTGCTGCCACAATTTACCCCCCTTTCCAGTGAATGTGACGTTACCGTCCCGCCGTGCGGGGAAATATTTTCCACAAAACCGGGCTTCTTTGTCACCCCGTCGGGGGAAATTACGGTTGGGGCATCACGGGATAATCTTTCCGCTGTCCTGTCCGGCAACCGTTCTGATAATCTGGCTCCCCTGGTGACCAGCGACCAGACAACAGGAGGGTCAATTAATCTTTTTAGAAAATTTGTCAATGACAATGGAACACGTGTTATTGGCACTCTGGTAGGGAGTGACCCGTTCGGAACCCCGACCACCGGCCTGACGGATTACGCAGCGACGCTGCTTAACGCACAGGCTCCCGGTATCCCGGGCGTTACTATCCTTGATATATCTGGCAGCAGTTCCGATGACGGGGTTCCACTGACGGGACTGAATAATCAGGATGATCTGATTTTTACGGCCTTTCTTTCAGATAGCAGCGGGGCTTTATATCTGTCCCCGTCCCCCGGACAGGGGTCAAACAGTTTTTCCCTGATTGCCCATGATGGTGACCCGGCTCCGGCGGGGGTCGCCGGTGCCGAGTTTCGGGGAATCATCACGGGCACTGGCGGAAGCGCATATATCAATGATAGCGGGCAAGGCATGTTTCATGCCCTGTGGACCATTGGTGCCAATCCCGGTCCCGATAACAGCAATCCTCTGCGTGATGCCTTGTGGCGTTTTGATGCCAGCGGTAATCTCGCGCTTGTCATTTCTCAATATACCCTGGCTGATCCATCCTCATTTTACGTGACCTCGGCAGGCGCACGCACGGCATTTCTGGGCAAGCCGCGTTTGGGCAATTCCAAGATCTCTCCCGATGGGGATATATATTTTTTCGCCCATGCCAGACAGCTGGATGCAAATGCTGTCTTGACCGGGGATGAAATATTCGGATTGTGGAAGGCCCCCGCAGATGGCGGCATGATTGAGCTTGTCCTCAGTCAGCATATAAATCCGCCAGGTAACGGCCCGGATATTTCCGGCAGCATTCTGTCAGATGGCAGCGAATTATGGAGTTTTTCCAGCACGGATTTTTCCTTTGACGCGGATGGCAGTCTGATCATTTCCCTGCGGACGTTGACGACTGGCAATATTCAGCCAAGGGAAGGCCTTTTTGCAGCGGACAGCACCGGTACCCTGCAGAAAATCATTGCGGTTGGTGATGTGATTGAGGTGGCTCCCGCTGTTAACCGGACGGTTAAGAGCTTTGACTTTGGAACATCATCCCCGGTGGGTGGAAAATCAGTCTCTTTCCGTAATGACCGGATCGCGCTCAATGTGGTCTTTACGGATAACAGCAATGCGGTATTACGCGCCCGTTTCACCGGTGGCACGCTTGAGGTTACCGACTTTATCTGGTCCGGGACCTGCGGCGATACCAACTGGCATTCAGGCTGCGCGGACAGCAACTGGAATAACAAGGCTGATTCTACGCCAGCGGAAAAAAGCCCGGGTGATGCGGCGGGGACCGAAAATGTCACGATTGCAAACAAGGATGTGGTGATTTCGGACCGGGCGGTGCATATCAACAAGCTGAACGCGACCGGCTCGCTGGAGGTGAGTAATAGCCTGACCCTTGAGGGCCAGTCCAGCATAGAGGATTTGGCTCTCAAGGCTGACCTCACCATCAATGCCGCCCTGTCTCTCACCGGCACGGGTAATGTCTGGAGTGATGGTATTATCAGCGGGACGGGGACGGTTACGGTGGATAATGGTGCCGGGCTTGCCATCTCACCCGCCAACGGCTCCCTCGACCTGAAAACAAGGCTGGAGCTGTCGGGAACAGCAACCCAGACCGGTGGCACCCTTAATCTGATGGGGGCAGGCGGCAAGCTTGACATCGTGGCAGGCGGGACTTACCAGATTGAAAGCGGCTCAATCGTCGATTTCACCGATGGTGTTCATATTGAAAATTCCGGCATATTCGAGAAAACAACTGATAGTACCGCAACCGTCAATGCTTTTTTTGAAAATAAACCGGGCGGTTTCGTTACAGTTGATGGTGGTATTCTGAAATTTACTGATCCTTCCAACTGGGCGGGTCTGCTTGAGGTCAACATGGGAGCTGTGATGATCATAGAAGATACCATTGCCACGTTTGGTATGTCTGGGCAGGGATTGGATGCTGAAGGCGTTGGCGTGTTGCAGCTTTCCGGTACCGAGCTTGTTATAGGTTCCGGTACCATTAACAGTTTTAATTTTACCGGTGATAATGGCAAAGTAGAGGTTAGAGACGGCACCAATATTTCGGGTGACGGGCAGATTAACAATAAGGGTAACTTTGAGCTGATAAATGGTAAAATTAATGCTGACTTTGGCAATGAAGGCATCTTTATGCTGGTTGATAACGCTGATTTGTTGGTTGATGATGGTTTGGTCACCTTTACCAATAATGGCACATTCAAGAAAATCGGCATCGGAACATCGACTATTGGCAGTACGGTTGAAATATCGACTTCTCTGGAATTTGTCAATAACGACACCATCATGGTGGAAACCGGTATATTAGCATTTAAAAGCAGTGTATTTTCATTTGAAGATGGTGGCAAAGTTGATGTCACGAATGGTGCGAAACTGGACATTAACGAAAGTACAGGTGGCTTTAGCGGCGAAACTGTTTTTTCGGGTAGAGGTGACGTGGTCTTTGACAGTCTTGTATTATTCGACTCCGGCACGATTACCAATAGTATGAAAACAGATGGTGGAATTTTTGACTATCGCCTTGATGGCGGATTTAAAATCACCGGAAATAGCATGTTCGAGGTTACATCCGGTACAGGGATAATAGATAATTTTGGCGATATGTCTTTTACCGGAGGCAAGATTACCGGGGCTATAGTAAAGAATCACGCCAATGCCAATCTGTCTATTCAGGGAGATTCCATAGATACCCGTACATTGAACGCCACCCTTGTCAATGATGGCAAGACATTCATTTCAGCAGGCTTGCTTTTGGATGATAACGGCAGAATAGACAACCGTAATAATTTTACCATTGACGGGACGGCATATATTAAATCAGTTAATACCCGGTCTAATGTGGAATTAAAAAATTCCGGGCCGGGTGCCCGTCTGATCAAGGTTGGTGCCGGGGATGCCGTTATCGGTAGTGGAGTTAAATTATCAAATAATGGCGGCAATATTGAGGTCCGCAAGGGAAATCTGACTGTTCAGGGAGAAGCCCTGTTTAATTCGGGCGATGGCCTCAGTTCAAGCGGTGCTGTATCCAATATAAATCTTTCTGCCGGGAGTAAATTTATTCTACGCGACCCACTTGGCTCTTTGTCCGAATCCATGTTTTTTGGTACTACTAATGTCACGGGCACGGCTGGGGATGGTGGTCAATTTATCATTGATAGAGATATTATGATTTATGGTGACAGTGGCGGTGAATTGAATATAGGCTCAGAACTCAAATGGTTAAGTGGAAAGATTGAAGGCGGAAGAATAAGTGTGGGTGGGGATACAGAAACGGACGCAGGTATTTTTACAATTTCTGGTTCCGACCCATTTTTGTTTTTGAAATCTGATATTGAAATTAATTCAAATGGACTACTTCGTCAAAATGTTGATCTGGAGATTGGCGAGAGAACTAACATTGCTATTCAGGGCATATATGAAATAAATGGTCACGAGTTGGTTTCAAATTTTTCTGAACCTTTCGATGATAGAGAAAGTTTTCTGACTTTGTGGGGTGGGGGTATATTGTTTGCTAAAGCGGATACAACCAATTTAATTGATATGGCGTTGTCCGTGTTTGGAAAAGGCCTTATTAAGGCCGAGGCCGATAGCACTCTTCGCATTACCAAATCAGCGAGCAATCTGGGAGCAAGGGCCTTTGCCGGTGCACAAATTAGTGGAATAGCCTTGCGACTGGATAAAAATGCAACTATTTTACTGGGTGATCCAGATAGTGGGATGCCTGATGCCGCCATCCATTTTATCAATGATTCATATGTCGAGCTTAGTGCTGGTTCCAAACTCAATAATCTTCCCAATGTCAGTGGAAACCTTAAACTCAAGGGAACAAGCAGGGACAGAATTATATTTGAAGAGATGCTAGTCCAAGCTTATACTGAAGAGCTTTACGCTTCAGAGGAGGGCTATCGGTCATGGCGTCAATTTCTTGTTGAGAGTGAATCAGCGCCATCAATACTTCGACTTGATGCAATGGAACTAAATGTTTCTGGAGATTTGATTTTGGAGGTCGGCGGGTTGGTTCTGGTTGGATCACGCGTCAATATTGGTGGACCGAATGGGCTGGTTATTGACAATGATAGTTTTATATCCGGAATTGGTACGGTGAATGGTGAAACCATATTGAGTGGTTTTGCATCTCCCGGTTTCTCTCCCGGCACCATCACCATCAATGGCGACTATACCCAGACCTCGACCGGGGTTTTGGCGATTGAGATTGGCGGGTTCGGGGCCGGGACGGAATATGATCAGCTGATTGTCAATGGCACCGCGACCTTTGAGGCGGGGAGCAGCATCAAGGTCACCCTGCTTGACCTTGACGGCGACGGCCAGGTGTTTATCCCCAGGGGCCGCAGCAGCTTTGATATTGTGGTCGCCGATGACTTTATCCTGCCGACCGGGGCCGATCTTGATAATCTGTTGAGCTTCACCAATGCCCCCAACGGCCTGCGGTTCAGTTTTGCCCCGTCGGGGACGGGCAACGGCTTTCAGCTGCTCACCATCTTCGGCTCCACCCTGCTTGATCTTGGCAGTCAGTTGACGTCGGGTCAGAATAGGGTGGCGGGCGCTCTTGACGGGGCTTCTACCGGCACGGCGACCGACGGTCTGCTTGACTTTGCCCTCGCCATTGATGATCTGGCGACGGTGGCGGCCAAGCGGGATGCGCTGGAGCAGGCCTCACTAAGCTTTGCCTCGTCCCTGTTCGCCATGAGCCGCGTCGGGTCCGATGCCGGCCATAATCAGATTGGCCGCCATTTCGACAGCCTGATCTGGACCGTGGCGAGTGAGCCGCTTCCTGTGGCCCAAAGCTCTTTCGCCCCCAACAGCCTGATCGCCATGAGCTATGGGCAGAATAACCATATGATGATCCTGAATGACGTCGGTGACTTTATGGGCTTTGCCAAAAGCCTTGCCGATAATGGCTCCGGCTCCGCTGCCCTCTCTTCCGGCGATGGCATGGGCGTCTTTGTCGCCGGGTCATATGAATTTGGCAGCTATGATGCGACCCGGAACCAGACCGGCTTTGACTATGACGGCGCGGCGGCGACCATCGGCATGGATTACAGCAATGCGCAACAGGGCTGGACCGTGGGCATTGCAGGCTCCGCCTCGACCCTGAACGGGACCATTGACCTTGGCCGGGGGACGGTGGACACGACGACCTACGGCATTTCCGCCTATGGTCTGATCCGCACCGACAGCAATCTGTCGCTGGACGGGGCGGTGTCTTACGGCTGGGTAAGCAATGATTACCGGCGGATTGTCACCATTCCGGGTCAGGGTTTCACCGCCAGGGGCAGCAAGGACGGCACTTATTTCACCGCCACGGGGCGGGTGGCTTACGCCATTGATATTGACGGCGGCAGGGTAGGCCCGTTTGGCGAAATTCGCTACAGCCGGGTTAAGCTTGATCGCACGCAGGAGAGTGGTGGCGGTGATGCTTCACTGATTGTTGGCAGCGGGGTTGAGAAATTTACTACCGGCCAGATCGGCCTGCGCGGAGAGATGGCCTACAAGACCGGCTGGGGGATGGTCATGCCCCATCTGAGCGCGGCATGGAATTATGTCCTGAACCAGACCGCCCCGATCCTTGCCGCCCGCTTCCTTGGCGGCCCGGACGACAGCTTCCTTATCCCGACCGATGACTATAGCCGGGGCGGCCTTGCCCTCAATGCCGGGCTGGTGATTGAGCGCGATGGCAGTTTGAGCTTCTCTCTTGAGTATCAGGGACTGCTGTTCAATAAAGACTACCGCACCCACAGCCTCACCGGCCATGCAAGATGGGCCTTCTGACGGAATGAGACCAACAGCTCTTTTAATCCTTTTTTCAGGAGGGAGATGTTCTCCGGGACAAGAGGGAGTGCCCTATTATAGTTTTTGTCGGAAATGAGACGTTTGTAATAAAATGTTCGGCTCAGCGTTATTTGATTTTTATTGTTTTGTATAAAAGGATAAAAACAAAGAGGGCAAAACAAGAAACGCTGAACCTGTATCGTGAAAGTTATGATGTTACGGATTGGGCTATTTTCCTTCTGCGGGCATAACCAATACCCGTCAGGGCAAAAGTCAGGAGCAACATCATATCAGGTTCGGGCACATTTGTGCTGCCGCCGCCGCTGGTTGTTAGAACCTGTGGCTGTATCCAGTTTATACGACCATTAACATCTCCCTGTGCGGTCCAGCTTGGTCCGCCGTGGCTGAGGATTTGCAGGAAACGCCCGGTTTGCGGGGTGCTGAAAACAGCATCCAGAATAGTGCCGTGCGTGGTAAATCCGGAATGGCTATAAATCGGGGATAAAACACCGTAACCGGCACCAATGAAGGTATCAGAAAGAAATATCTGATGTTGAGTCACGCCATTCGGGGATTGTGCCGTCTGTATTTTAACCTCGGAAATGGTTTGAATGGACCCCATATCCGCTTGTATCCAGGCCCAGCCATAATTGCCGGCATTCCAGTATCCCGTACCGTTAAAGGCATTTTCAGCCAGATAAGTGCTGGTTCCCGGCAGGTAGGTTGAAGAAGCGGTATAGCTGGCCGACGGTAAATCTGCTGCCAGCGGATTAATGATCGGCCCGGCCATTGCGCCAGAGGACAGACCCAGACTGACCAGTAATGATAAATATAATTCTTTAATAAACATACTAAACTCCTGTATTCATTTATGTATGAGGGGCTTGAAAGTTGCCCCCGGTTGGTTTTGCGGAAAACATAACCCTACCGGGCAAGTGCCGTGCCAGTTATGAAAAATAGCAAAAATCCATGGTTTTAGACCAAATGATGAAGGTCAGTATAGGAATGTGTAAAGTTTTTTTCATACCTCAAATAAGGTATGAAAAAAGACAAACCATTATTTTTACGGGATAGAAATATTTTTCAACTAAAAAGACGATCAATAAACCTGTAAAGAATTCTGACAGGGGGCCGGGAATATATTTTTTATAGCCATTGAGGGTTTTGAGGCCGTAAATTAAATCTGATCAAATGCGTTTGTGGAGAAAGTCCGGCATAAGGCGTTATGGCAACCTAAAGAGAATATGGTGTCAATGTAAGGGTTGTGCCCGTTGAAGCGCCTGCAATATCAATGGTCATCTTGTGTTGGTCGGCAATAGCCTTTACCAGTGCCAGCCCCAGCCCTGTGCCGGTCTGATGTTCATTATTCCCCTTGGTGAAGCGCTCGAATATGCGGTCCTGTATATGTGGGTCAATGCCGGGGCCATCGTCACGGATCGACAGGATAAATTTGTCACCGTTTTTTTTGAGGGTCAGGTCGACCTTTGTCCGGGCGAATTTCAGGGCATTATCGATCAGGTTGGCGCATAGGCGGGACAGATTTTGTTCCAAGCCTGAAATATGGATGTTATCCTCTGTGATAACAGAAAAATCAAGCGATTTTTCCTCCGCCAACGGGACATAGAGTTCGGCAATATTTTCAAGCAACCGGCTGAAATTGATGTCTGTAAAGGATGACCTGTCTTTTTCAGTGGCCTCAATACGGGAAATATCCAGGAGTTTATCCAGCAGAGTGACACTATCCTCTATTTGACGGCGGGCGAGGTCGGCACTGTCGGCGGTAATATCTTTCTTCTTCTCCCCCTGCTCAATGATGGCATTCAGACGCATCAGGGGGGAGCGAATCTCATGGGCAATATTGTCGGCGGTTTGCTTATGCAGGGTCAGCAAAGCCGAAATCCGGTCCAGCATCCCATTAAGCCCCCGGCCCAATATATCAATCTCGTCCCGTCTTTTCCAGAGGGGCGCGCGGACGGAAAAGTCGCCATTCTCCACATCCTGACAGAGCCGATTAAGCCCGTTAATCCGGCGCAGAAAGGCCCGGGCCGTGAGTAAACCAATTCCAAGCCCTGTGATCAGAAAGAGGCCAAAACCAATCAAAAGATTATTGAACAGGCGGTGCTGAAGAGTATGATAGGCCCCGGCGTCCCGGCCAACCAGTATTCTGTAGCCATCGGACAGCAGGGTTGCTTTGGCGAAAATACTTTGAGGCTCGGGGGCTGTTGAGACGGTTAGCAATTTCAGGCTGGCATCAGGCAGGATACCCTTGGGCCAACTCTGCAGGTTTCCGGCCAGTTTTTTGCCTTCGGGCGAAAGAAACAGATAAACCTGCCGGGGATTTTCAAGGGACGTCAACTCCAGGGCAGATGAGATATGCCGGACAAGCTCCATATCCCCGCTATCATAATAGCGTGACACCAGCCCGGCCATATCCGTATCAACAAGATGGTTGATATTATCCCGCGATTGTTCCAGAAACGCATCATAGGACCAATATAATATTCCTGTCCCGACCATCGTAATTGCGGCCATATAGACAAGGGTCAGGCGAGCAAAGCTGGTACGAAAGATGTTCAATCCGAGCCCTTTTCTTCCAGTTTGAATCCAATGCCCCGAACGGTGATCAGTTGGACGCTATCCCCGCCTTGTTGAATTCTTTTGCGCAGCCGCCCGATATTGACATCTATGACATTCGTCCCCGGATCAAAGCTCAGGCCCCATACATCCTTCAGCAGCATATCCCGGGTGATAATGTCATTCTCCCGGGCCATGAAATAATGCAGAAGTTCAAATTCTTTTGGGCTGAGGTCAATGAAATTTTCGCCGTGGAACACGGTGCGGGCTTTGGTCCGCAGCTCCAACAGGCCAATTTTGAGCATGTCTTTCTGTTCGCCGTAGGCCGCCCGCCGGAGCAGGGCTTTGATGCGAGCATTGAATTCAGCGGCCTCGAACGGTTTGGGCAGATAATCGTCGGCACCGGAATCATAGCCGTCAATCTTATCTTCGGTACGGCCCAGTGCGGTCAGGATAATTGCCGGGGTCTGGACATTATTTTGCCGGAGTTGTCTTAAAAATCCCAAACTATCCCCGTCAGGGAGTATCCGGTCCAGAACCAGAAGGTCAAAATCCTCATTCGTGATGGCCCTGGTTGCGGCGGCAAGGCTGCGGGACGCAGTGACCTGCCAGCCGGAGGACTGTAACAGGCCAATAATATGGTCGGCGATAACGGTATCATCTTCCAGACACAGAGCTTTCATGGGGGTAATAATTTCCGTAACAGAGTTAGCACAGCTTTTTATTTTTCCAGTATTTACTATTTTTGCCAGTATTTACTATTTTTGCAAGAAATTGTACTATTTGTTCGTTATGAAAATTTTTATACATATAGGACGGTACCCTGTCAGTATCTTGCTGTTGGTGCTTTTGATTGCCGGATGCAGTATGGTGCGGCAAAATCCACAAGGCGATTCCCTTGTAATACGGGCTATTGATTCTGCCGAGGAGGGCCGACGAGATCAGGATGCCACCAAGCTGAGGACGGCGGCAATGCTGCTCAGGGCGTCGGGCGCTTATCCGGCGGAAGACGGCAGTCAAAATCTGGCCGATGTATGGCAACAGGAAGCGGACAAAATTTCCGCTCAATCCGGTGTGGAAACTGATATTCCCAACCGGGGGCGCATCGTTGGCCCGGCCTACCGGAATGGGTCCCTGGTTTCGGCGGGCAAGATCATATTTCGGGAAATTTTTTACGCAACCCGGGCAGCAGAGGTGTCTCTGCGCCTTGGGCAGTCTTCTGCCTTTGATATTAAGATCATGGCCGATGAGGCGGATGGAAAGACTGTTTGTCATCATAAAAATATCAAAAAAAATGTTACCTGCAAATGGTTTCCTGCCTGGACCGGACCCTACCGAATTGAGATAAAAAATACTGGTAGCCAGAAAGATCATTATTATCTGATCACAAATTAGCCAGGGTTTCGTCCCCTGATTGGGGGATGGGTTCTTAAATATCCCCCGTTTTTCGTGACAAATACTGTTAGTTTTCCGGGAAGGGGATTCTAACAGCTTTTGTCATTAATCATTTTACCGGCCTTTGGATAATCTGTAACCGAACAGCGTTACGGAGAATGAAATATGACCTATCGCACAGAAAGCCCGGCTTATGACCATCAGCATTATCGCAGTTATTCGGATGGTGCCTGTCATGCGTTGCCCTTTGCGCTTTGTATTCTAAACCGGGAATTGAAGATCATATGGTCCAATGACCTGTTCAGGGATCTTTTGCCTTCTGGCAATATGGCTCTTGGCGGTGGCATGTTGCGCACGCTCAGTTTTGAAAACCGCTATAAACTTCAACGGTTGCTATCCGGTAAATTCGATGAGGATATGATCAGTGTAAATCTCTCGAACAATAGGCAAAAGAAAATCAATTTACAGGTTATTGACCGGGGGTTTGATCAGAATATCACCCTTTTGGCATCGGAGGTCGTCACCATGTCATCTCGTTTGGAACAATCAATGGACAGTTTGTGCGACAGATATGGCTTGTCAACCGCAGAGTCGATGATTGCCCAGTTGATTGCCGAGGGAACGACCACAGTGAAAATAGCCGAGATCAGACAGGTTTCCATTGATACGGTACGGTCCCAATTGCGTCAGCTCAGGGAAAAAATGGGGGTCCACAGCAGTCTGGAGATTGCCGCCAGGATATTTCGCCATTGTCTGTCTGATTTTACGGAAGATGATCTGTGAATGCCATGAACCACTTAACAACCGTCATCTTCATATCCGGCCTTTTTTCCGGGCTTGTTTTGGGGTTATATTTTATGTTCTAGCGTTCCAGAAGCTCGAACGGGGCCCAGAGAAGCGGGTGATAGCCATACTCAAGCCTGCGATCTTTCATAATGTCCAATATGGCCAGACGCAGGGCCTCGGCCTTGTCTTTGGCGGTTCTGGCATAGGCTATGCTCCCTGTGGAAATCCGGCCCGCGATGTCATCTCGTATGGGCCAATGGGACAATAAAACCGCCTTTGCCCCCGCATAGATAAAGGCCCGGCCAAGACCGGTGAAGCCGGCGGCCCCAACCCGGTTTCCCGCTGCCGTGTTACAGGCGGACAGGATCACCCATTTGGCGGGTATACTCATCAGTGATATTTCGGAGGCGGTTAACAGCCCGTCATCCTGTCCCGTGGCCTTGTCTGGCGGGGTTAAGACCAGTGCCGGCTCCGTGAGAGTGCCGAACTGCTCGCCAATCAACCCATGGGTGGCAAAGACCACAAGATACGCATCATCAAAATCTATTTGCTTGATGGCGCGTTCAGTGGCGGTCTTTCCGGTGAAGAGTAGTGATTTTTCTTTGCCAAAAAAATCATCGATCTGGTCCAGCTCCGCCTGGGCGCCGGGCAGGGCAGGCAAAGACTTGAGGGCGACCCTATTGGTTCGACCGTTTCTGTATGAGCCATCCGACATTTTCGAAACGGCGGCGTTATCTTTCAACAGGCTGGGGGCACCGATTCCAATGAACATCTGTTGTTTGCCGGTCGTATCCCGTTCGGAGACAGCCCTGAATGTGCCGATAGAGGCCAACCGTTGTATGGCCATATCCCGGATGAGCCATTTTGCTTTTTTAAGTTTTTTGGTCTTGTTGCGGCCAACCGTTTTTTTTGTCACCAGCAGAGAAAAGGGCAGGGATGAAAAAGTGGCATTGGATATCATAAAAAGATGGTGCGTTTTGCCCATGGTCTTTCTGATTTTGCGGCTGAAAATAATCTGATATAGATCATATGAACTCTTGAGATCAAAGTCGGGATCTTTTTTGTCTTTGGTCTGCATCAGGAGCGGGTTTTGAGAGAGGCTACGACGAATACTGCTGATCTTCGCCCTGACATCCACCTGATGAATTTTGGTCCGGTCAAAGGTGATCCGCTGTCTGGTCAGGGCGATGCTGTAAACATAATGTAATGTATTCAGGGTCAGCAAAATAGTTTCATTCCTGGCCAGTTTATTCTGGGCCTCTTTGCGGGATGCAATAGGCAGGTTTTCGCTCTGGGACCAGCGGGGATAGGCTATTCTCAGGTCTTTTTCCAATATCTTGAGGACGTGGGATTGTTGTTCAAGCTCGGCCAGCATGGTTTCTTTGGCCGTTCCGTCGGCAATATCCTTCTGATAGGCGGCTGTGTTTTTCCTCAGTTCGGCCCGTATGTCGGAAAGGGTCTTGTGTCTTTTGGCAAAGGC
>Ga0256829_1002212_pt1 | contig 14766 bp, 14 predicted proteins | sample 131447metaG_FD_185979 | JGI IMG/M metagenome (GOLD analysis project Ga0256829, IMG submission 185979) | Hydrothermal vent microbial communities from Lau Basin, Pacific Ocean - 131-447 | ecosystem: Environmental > Aquatic > Marine > Hydrothermal vents | place: Pacific Ocean: Lau Basin | collected...
CCACGACCACCAAGACCATCTGTGATGATTTTCGCCATCTCTTGCGCTTTACTTTTTGCCACTTCACTCATCTGCATTGGTTGCCACGAAAATACATAGTCCCCATCACGTTGCTCATGTCCTATAGGCTCACAAAAAATAGTCTCATTGCCATTTCTCGCAGTGAGCATAGTAATTTCATAGTCAAAATCCACAAAGGCTTCAACGATTAACTCGCTTGCATCACCCCGAGCTTCTTTAGCGATTTCCCATGATTTAGGTACATCTTCTTCACTTTTACAGATACTCTGTCCATGACCAGAGGAAGACATAACTGGTTTAATAACACAAGGATAACCCATGCGCTTACTCGCTTCTAAAAGCCCTTCCTCTGTTGTAACAAACTCATAAGGACCAGTTTTTAGGTCTAGTACTTCTGCTGCAAAAGTACGAATATTTTTACGGTTCATAGTCTTACTAACGGCGTTAGCATTTGGAATAACATTATACCCCTTATCTTCAGCTGCAAAAAGAGCATCAATACTGATAGCTTCTATCTCAGGTAAAATATAGTCAGGTTTTTCACGGTAAATGATTTCAAGAAGTGCGTCTTTATCTTGCATATTTACTACATAAGAGCGGTGCGCTACATGATGTGCTGGAGCATTTTGGTATCTATCCACAGCGATAACTTCAAGACCTAATCGTTGTGCTTCGATAGCCACTTCTTTGCCAAGTTCACCAGAACCTAGTAACATTATTTTTTTTGAGTTTGATTTGAGTGGAGCGGAGAATTGCATATATATTCCTAATGTCATTACACTCTCGTTCCCATCGTCCTCGATGGGAATGCATATATTAGTTAATGTATTTAAGTATGCATTCCCAAGCAGGAGCTTGGGAACGAGTTTGTTTTATGAAAGAATTATATCAAAATAGAATTAAATTACCTTTTCAATCCTATAAGAGTCTGTAGAAGTTGATCTGATGTCGTAATAGTTTTACCATTTGCTTGGAAACCACGCTGGATGATAATTAACTGCGTTAGTGCACGAGAGAGGTCAACATTAGAAGCTTCTAGTGCAGAGGACTGGATAAATCCACGTCCAGCAGTTGCAGCTGTTCCGATAATAGGGTCACCTGAGTTGGCAGTTTGGTTATAAACATTTCCACCATTAGCTGAGAGACCTTCATTGTTTGTAAATTTTGCCATACCAATCTGTGCCAAACCAAATGAACGACCATTTGAAAATGAACCAACTAAAGTACCAGATTGGTCAATACGAATTCCTACTAAATCTCCACCAGTAAAACCATCTTGGCTGATTCCAGAAGTAGATGATGGACTATCAAAAGATGTCATACCATCAAAAGCATTCGCAGTACCAAAACTAAGATTTACTTGCTGATCGGGAGAAGAACCATTATTTCCACTAAAAGAGAGGTTTGGTGGATTAAATGTTGCTAAAGAACCATCGTTATTAAAACGAATACTTCCTTTTTTCTCAAATGTTGGAGCAACTGTATCGATAGTTGCTGGCTGAGGAACTGTTATTGTTATATCCCAACTACTACCTGTTGTCCTGTCCAATGCAGTTTTTCTAAACTCCATTCTTAGTGTATGTTTTGAACCAAGGGAGTCAAAAATATCTATTGAACTTGAGTGTGTTGCGGCATTGAAAGATTGAGAAAATGCTTTTCCTGCTGTTCCTGCTGCTAAAACAGAGTTCATTGCGGTCATGCTAGTTGTAAATCGTGTGTTTTCAGTAGTACCACCACCGGAAAAACCAGTTATTTTTAAGTTCAAATCGTAATTGTCTGCATTTGCAGTTGGATTACTTATCTCAAATTTTCCTTGGGCATTCACAATAATTTTTATTTTATTATTTGCAGGTGTTGCCCCATGTGCTCTTGCTTGGCTTTCTAAAGCTTGACGTAAATCAGCCATAGTTTTAAACTCTTTATTTGCACCGGTTCCAAGTGTAGCACTGGCAGAATTGTATGTGTATTTGTAAGCTGTTTGATTATCTTCAGTAGCATTAAATGCAGTTACAAGACCTCCTGTAGAACTCACAGAAGCGATATTTATATTATGAGATGCTGAAGTTGTCCCATTGTCATTTGTAAGTACTATATTATTAGTTCCATTAATTGTAGCGGTAATTCCCGTTGTTCCTGTTATTGCATTAATAGCAGCTGCTTCAACAGAAGCATTTTGAGCTGCACTATTAGCAGCTAAAAGTGTAAAAGAAGCTGTAGCTGTTGAAGGTGATTTTGTAGGATCTAAATTAAAAACAATCGTTTGTGCATCATCTGCTGCAGGAGTTGTTACCGTATTTGTAGATGTAGATGTAGAACTAATGAAAGATGCCCATACCCCTTGCCCATTTTGTAAAGAGAAAGCATTACCTGTACCATTAAACATAACCCCTAAATTTCCTGAAGCTATTGGATTTCCATTAGCATCCTGAGCAGGGTTTGCTGCAGTAAAAGGCGCTGCAGGAGTACCTGAGGCAACTTGAAAAGCAGGAGAAAAACTTTTTGCTAAAGCTCCAGAGTTAAGGTTTGCTTTGAGTGAAACTACTTGTGTTGGTTGTGCTGGTGTAGTGAGTCCTGGAGCAATATTAATATTTGTAATAGGTGCTGTTGAGTCTACTTTGCCTGTGACTTTGTCACGTAACCAACCCTGTGCAATAAAGCCATTATTATCTACAAAGTTACCTCCTGCATCGAACTTAAAGTCCCCTGCACGAGTGTACTTATATGTATTTCCCCCATCAGGTGAGATGATAAAAAAACCATCCCCTTGAATTGCCACATCCGTATTTTTATTAGAGTTTTGAATACTTCCTTGAGAAAAAATACGTGTTGCTGAACTTACAGTAGAACCTAAACCAATCTGGACAGGGTTTTTACCACCTAGAGCACCTTGAGGTGCTGTTGCAATTGATTTTGTTTGGGCTAAAAGGTCTGAAAAGTTTGCACGAGAGTACTTATAACCAACAGTATTTACGTTAGCAATATTGTTTGATTCTATATCCATCGCAACTTGGTGCGACTGTAGTCCGGATACACCGGAGAATAATGATTTTAACATTCTTTATCCTTTATTTGACTATCAATAAAGATAGTATTAGTAAAGAATATCTAGCATTTAGTGTGCCAACTTTTTCAAGATGGCAATAACTACATTTTGAGAGCTTTTTGAATCATTTGATCAGCAGTTGAAATTGATTTTGAGTTTGCATCGTAAGCACGTTGCGCGATTATAAGCTCTGTAAGACCTGCTGCTAGATCAGTATTTGAACTTTCTAGTTTAAAGTTTACAACATCAGCTCCATTAATGTTTTTACCATTTTTGTCTTGAAAAAATTTTGCAGTACCGCTATTAGAACTTTCTCTAAAACGTGTTCCATTGATACGCTCTAAGCCTTGTTCATTTGCAAAGTGATACACAGCTATTTTTGCCAAACTGCTCTGCTTGCCATTTGTAAATGTTGCTATGACTTCAGCATTACGGTTAACCGTATAGCCTACTAAATCGCCACCGATTGTTCCATCTGCTATACTCGATCCAGACACAACAGGAATGTCGATAGAGGTGACACCGTCATAACCAGTTCCCAAATCAATAGCAACTTGTGCTCCGTTGTTATTTATAGAAGTTAACGTACTAGAAGTAAGTGCACCTGCAGCATCAAAGGTAACGGCACCAACCTGAGTGTCATAAATAGTTTTACCATCAAGAGTCTGTGTTGTCGCAGTCACTGTATACTGACTTCCTGGTGCCACTTGTGTTGGATTTTTTACAAACTCTAATCGTAGATGATTTTTGTTGTTTTGTGGATCAACAACAGATGCACCAACAGTTATGGGTTGAAAGCCAACACCTAAATTTGCTAAGAACTTTGCTTTTGAAGAGGGGACAGGTGGGTATGTTAATGTTTTGGGGAAACGAAGTTTTTGTTGAGTGCCAACATTACCAAGTGTAACTTCACTTATATTTTTTGTAAGTACATTATTTGCACTAATATTATTTCCTTTTGTGCCTAAAACATGAAATCCATCAGTTGTAACCAGATCACTATTAGCATCAAAAGTAAAAGCACCATCACGAGTATAGAGAGGTTTACCCTTGCCTTGTACACCAAACCAACCATTTCCAAGTATAGCAACATCCGTACTTCTATCTGAGAGTGCTAATGTCCCTTGAGTCTGTATCATGCTACTTGTTTGAGCTTTTACTCCCACACCAATAGAATCTAAAGAAGTGGCTCCTGTTGCTATTGAGTTTTCAAACATCGATGCAAACTCTGTTGTATATCCACGGTATCCAACTGTGTTAATATTGGCTACATTATTAGAAAGAGTATTAATCCCCTGTGAACTATTTTGAAGACCTGATATTCCTGTATAAAAAGCTTGAATCATAATATACTCCTCTTCGCTTTTTAGTAAACCTCTTTTATATTCGCTAATGGAACATAACTTGAGCCTACTTTTACTAGTGTTTGACCTTTATCAAATCTTACTGACTCAATTGGGTATGCTCCTAGTCTTGTTGTCTGTGCTTTACCATTACTGTCGGTATAGCTTGCATTCACATGGTAAATACCACTAGTAATTGCATTACCGCTAGGATCTTTTCCATCCCATGTAAATTTATAAACACCCGATGTATTTGTACCCACATCTAAAGTACCTACCGTAGCCCCTGATTTATCTGTGATAGAGACGGTTCCTTGTTTTATAGCCTTAGGAAAATAAACCTCAAAGGTAGAGCTAGATCCCTTTGTATGTGAGATAGCATCGCTTCCTAAGTCTGCAGTTTTTCCTATAGCTGAAATCGTAGAAAACTGATTTACACTGCCTAAGGAAGCTGTTAGTTTAGTAAGAGCATCTTTAGTATTATTTGAAGATTCTAAAGATGCCAGTTGTGATGTCTGTGTCAAAATCTTTCCAGCATCCATGGGTGCTGTTGGGTCTTGATACTGAAGTTGCACTAAAAGTAACTTCATAAAATCATTTTTTCCTAAAGTATTCTTATTTGCGACTGCACTACTTGCTGAGGAGACTGCACCATTTGTTGCGAGATTTTGACCATATGCATTAATTGCCATAATTTATCCTTTTAGACTAAGCATAGTGAGGAACTACAATTTCTAAAGAGCTCATAAGCTCTTCATTGCGTTCATCACTTTCAAAGTAATTGTACTCTCTATCAGCTTCTCGTTTGTTTTGAGAGCTTTGTTGTTGTTGCCCAGAAAAATTCTGCTCTGAACCTTGAGAGTTGTTATTAAAGTTTAATGAAGCATTATTTATTCCATTATTTGTCAGTTGTACTTTTAAGTCCTGTGAATTCATTGCCAAAGTATTAATAGCAGCATTATTTGAACTAAGATTTATATGCAAATTTTTACCGCGTTGTACTACTGTAAGTTCTATTGCTCCGAGTCGTTGAGGGTTTAGCTGTACCTTAACTCTCGTAAAAGGAGATTTATAATCTTCTATGGCAGTTTTTATATCTTGGGAAAGATATTTAGTCATTTGCTTTGCTTCATGTAACTTCACTTCAAAACTATCTGCTTTTGCGATGTTGAGTCCATCTATTTTTGTCACAGCACTTTGATCACTCTTCGGTTTATCATGCAAAAGAGATTCTAAATTTTTACTCACATTTGTTGGAGCACTCGGTGCTATAACTCTAGCTGTAGCAACAGAAAAATCTGCTGTGAAACCAGTCTCTTTTTTCATAACTCTTTCACCTCGAAGAAGCATTTTTAAAGTTGCCTCTGCTTTTGCTTTGGGTGATTTAATTTTTATGTTTGTATTCACCTTAGCTTGAACAAATTGTTCTGTTGTAATCTCTTTTGAGATTTGTGCTTTAAAGAGAGGAGTAGTTTTTATCTCTTTTATTGTCTTAGCAATTTTTGTATCAATTTTTACTTGTTCTGTAGGATCGGTACCTTTTACTTTCATTTTTTTGACAGATAGTTTGTTCTTTAACTCAACTGAAACATCTTTTACATTATTAATGACTTTTTTAGTCTCACTTTTAACTGTTGCTTTCAACTCTTCAATAGTGATTTTACTAACATTTATTCCAAGTTTCTTAGCAACTTGAGCAAGTCCTTTGAGTGTTTTTGGAAGTGATTTTATCTCTACTTTTTTAAATCCTTCACTTGCAATAATTTTACCTTTTAAATAATTTTTTGCATCTTTAACTAAAATTTTGAGTTCTTTTGGTGTCAAATGCTGTGTAATTTCTGGATTAAGTACCAAAGGAGTTGCTTTTGTATTTTTCGCTTTCTCTCCCTTAAGTAATTTTATCAATGCAACTACTTTAGTATTTTTGGGTTCTTGGGTTACTTTCTTTTGAAGTGAAACAAGAAAAGCACCATTTTGAACAGTTTTCTTATCTTTGATGGCACTAGCACCTTTAAGAAGTTCTGAAAAAGCTACTTTTGGTGTTCCCCCCTCTTCTTGTGATCCAATATTCAATGGAGAGGATGCAGTAGATGTTGGTGTTTGACTCTCTAATGTAATCATCTTGTACTCCTATTTTCCCTTTTTAACTCGGGTATTTTAGGAAATATAGCATTTAGTGTTCCATTTTCTAAACCTATTGAAACTCTTGCCGATTTGATGTTTATGAAAATATTATGCCTAATCCTCCTATCAACACTTCTTTTTAGTGAACATATTTATGAGAAAAAGATCTCTAAAGAGAACCGTGAAGCGATGCAAAATAAAAAAATACGATGTAGATGGGTGTGTGATAAAAAGATTTATACAGAGCAAAAAATTGCAGATGCTATCTCTTTTTACAAAAATAGCAAAGCCTACAAGTTTACCAAAGAGGATTTTTAGTAGTTTCTCGTGTATCCATCGAGACAGTGCAAATCATGCTTTAAAAAAGTACTTGTGCTATCTTGCATATTACTCAAAAGTTCTGTTGGGGTCTCTCCATCAGCAGGATAAGAGAGCATAAAAGTGTTTAAGTACTTCGCAAAAAATTCATCAAACATATTTTTTACTATGTCTGTTCCGTATTTGTCAGTATAAGGCAGCACAAAGAAATAATCACTGCCCGTATGTACAATAGAGTCAGATGTTCGCAGTATCTCCTTTAATGATGCATCTATCATCTCAGGAGCTATGCCTTCAAAGCTACAGTACAGAAGTGTAAAACTCTCAGCACGGTTCTCATCTAGTCTATTGGAAATACCAATATTAAGACTAAGCAGTTCTACGAAGTTGTCAAAAGTAAAATGTATTCCAGCCACAAAAGATCCTTAAAATAAAATTCCCTCAAGTATATCGAAAATTGTATGAATTTTTAGCATTTACAATTTTTTAAGATTATGTAAAAAATCCTCTTTAGCTTGATATCCTCGAATTGTTTGAAAACTCGTGTCATCCTTGTAGTTTATGATGTATGTTACAGGCACAATAGGTGTAGCAAAACGTTTATCAAGTTTACCCTCTTCACGGTTGATGATAAGAGGAACATAATTTTTCTGAATCTCTTTGTTCACACTATCTCTCGCTAAAACTTTCTTCTCTAGTTTTCTACACCATGGGCAGTAGTTTGAGACTTGTACCATAAGTAAATTTTTCTTTTCTGCTTTTGCACGTTTGAGTGCTTGAGCATAGTCTGTCTCGTACTTATACTTTGCTGCAAACTCTTGGTATGACTGTGCAAAGACAAGACTGCTCATCATCAGAATTAATAGTACTATTTTTTTCATTATTCATTATCCTCTTTATATTGGTCTTGAAAATCTCCGAGTAAATACTCTACACTTTCTATGAGATCTTCATCTAAATTCTCTACTTCAAAAATATCTTCTTTATGGTATGTGAGTGCAAACACTTCCTCACCATCATCAAGACGTTTCACCTCTTCGGCTAAAATGAGTTGCACCTTTAAGATAGTAATGTTACAAACAGGAACACGAGTGATGACAATTCCGAGTGGTCTTTGTGCAAAGCCATCCGTATTTATCTTCATCTCTTTTGCATACTCTTTTATAATCTTTGTTATTTTTGCCTTATAACTCTGCGGTACTTTTTGTGTATGTATCTCTACCAAAGGGTAGACTTTCTTAAATTTTGTCAAAATAAAGGGTGTTTGTGCAAATAACGACAAATAGAGAAGTGTAAGTGTTATAACTGTTTTCATATCTATTTCCTTGAAACGCTTAGTCCTTGAAACCTACAAGTTCTCCACGTTTGAGTTGAGCTATTTTACCACGAAACTTTCTAATATAGAAGGCTTTCTCTTCAAAACTCATATTTTGTGCTATATTTACCTTTCGCAACTCACGTTCATAGTAACGCGATAGAAATGTTATGAGTTCTGCATGCAGAGCTTCTTCATCTACTAAAGCAATTATACTCTCATCAACAGCTATAGCCATAAGTTCTTGTGCATCTGTTTTATTTGCGAGTGCAAGAGCGAATTCTCTAGCATGAAATTGGAGTAAAGAGGGGTCTAGTACATCAAGAATTTGGCTGATAAGCTCTGGCTTTTCTATAACAGTTTTAATAAGCGTTAGCTCCCACATATCTTTATGAGTATTTTTTTGCATAAGTGGAGCATTTTGATTTTGTTGGTTTGGTGTGTTGAGCTTTACCAAGGATGGAGAGACACCCATGCCTCCTAAACGAGAGGCAAGATAAGTCCTATACTCCTCTTGAAGAAGTGGCGAGAGTGTCTTAAGATAGCTCACACCCTCTCCCATACAAGACTCTTTTTCTTTTGGATTTGTGAGGTCATACAAAGAGAGTATCTCATCTAAAACAAACTCTATAAAGGGCTTTGGATCACGAAACATAGTCGCAAGCTCTTCACTACGACCATCTTTAACCATATCAGCAGGGTCTAATCCACCTCCAAAGACAACAACACCACCATTAAAACCACTAGCACTCAGTAGTTTAGAAGCTTTCAGTGCTGCTGCACGACCTGCTTTATCTCCATCATAAGCCATTATAACACGAGGAGAACCCTTACGTAAAAGTGGAAGATGCTCAACCGTTAACGCCGTTCCAAGAGTAGCTACTGCATTATCAAACCCTGCTTGATGAAGCATAATAACATCGAGATAGCCCTCTGTAATGATAATCTCTTGTTTTTTATAAAGTGCTTGTTTTGCGAGATGGTAAGCATATAACAAACGCGACTTGTTAAAGTAAGCAGTCTCTGGTGAGTTTACATATTTAGCTTGATGCCCTGTGATAGTTCGACCACCAAAACCAACTATACTTCCGTTAGCCGAGTGTATGGGGAATGTAACTCGTTCAATGAAACGGGCATAGGTCTGGTTTCGACTTGGCTCATACCCCACCACTCCCATATCAATAGCTTCTTTGATGGCGAATTGTTCTGAACGGATATAGTTAAGAGTTGCATTTGAGTCAGGGGCATACCCTATACCAAACTTCTCTACACTACTCTCAAAAATCCCACGCTCTTGCACATAAGTACTTGCGATTTTATTTTGAGTGAGAAGTGACTGGTACCATTCATTCAATTTATCCATAACTTGTGAACGCGGTTTGTTATGTTTGTTATCTGTGTGTGTGAGTGTAAAGTTATAGTTCTCTGCGAGTTTTTCTAATGCTTCAGGGTAGTTGAGTTTTTCATACTCCATAACGAAACCAATGGCGTTACCACTAGCCCCGCATCCAAAACAGTGATATATCTGCTTCTGAGGGCTTACTACAAATGAAGGGGATTTTTCATCGTGGAAAGGGCAAGGAGCTTTAAAATTTCCCCCTGCTTTTTTCAGCTCCACATAGTTACCTACAACATCAACAATATCAAGTCGAGCTTTAAGGGCTTCTATGGAGTCTTGTGCAATCATAAATAGGATTATACACTAAAGCTCTAAAATAAAACTACTCCCGACACCAACTTCACTTGTCAGAGAGATTTTTATACCCATCTCATCGCAGAGTTTTTTTACTATGTGTAGACCTATTCCTATTCCCCGTTCTTGTTCTTTGTAGAAACGCTCAAAAACTTTTGTGGGGTTTTTGATGCCTTTTCCTGTGTCTTTTATTGTCAATTTATTCGCTTTATAAAAAATCTCAACTTGACCATTTTTTCTATTATATTTGCCTGCATTTGAGAGAATATTATCTATTATTCTTGCGAACGAGTCTCTATTGAGTTGTATATTTTGAGCTTGTACATCTACACGGTACTCTATTGTCTTATAATTTTTTTCTACAAGTGCTACTCGTTCTTCTAAAAACTCTTTTAGGTCAAACTCTTCTTTTTGAAGTGCATGGTTTGCAAGATACGAGCGAAGATTAGACTGAAGGTTGAGGATATTTTCTACTGCATTTTCTACACGAATGATTTTTTTGTTTTCACCCACTTCCTCTTTAAGCATTCCTATATTTAAACGCAGGGTAGAAAGAGGGGTATTAAAATCATGGAGAATATCTTTGATGAACTCTTCGGTCATTTTCAGTGCATTTCGAAGAGGCGAGAGGGTATAAAAGGAGAAGATGGTAGAGAAAAGTACAATAACTAATACTACAAATAAAAAGTTTAAAGATAAACCCTTTTTTACCTCATCTAGTTTTCGCGTGTACTTCTTCTTCTCATAGTAAATTTTCAAAGCATTTTTTTGCGAACCACCTATGCTAAAGTAGCCACTCAGCCCTGTAGCATCTTTATACAGTTTGTAGAGTTCAAACTTCTCTTTAGCAACAAAATCAATACCGAAATCATCACATTTAAGATCATAACTACAAATTCGCATCTCATTAAAGAGCTTATCATCGAGTGTTTTTATCTCTTTGTTGTACTCTAAAAAAAAGAGTGCCCCCGCAAGTAATGTTTGGGAAATAAAGAAGAGCAAAAAACTCTTTACAAGGGACTCTACTTCAACTTTTTTCAAGGACATACCCTATACCACGAATATTTTTTATAGGTAAAGAACTCATCTGTTTAAATTTATTAAGAGCCACTCTTAAAGCTGTATCTGAGGGGTTTACTAAACACTCCATGAGAATTGCTTTATCCAAAACATTTCCAATATTTGTCATAAAGATATCGCATAAATTTTCTTGGACTTCTCCAAGTGCCACTCTTTTTTCATCTACATAAAGTTCTTTTTTTTGTGGTATGTAACGGAGGTTTTTATAAATGATATCACTATTGACCTGTATAAATTTAGCATTAACTCGAATGAGTAACTCTTGAGGGAAAAATGGTTTTTTTATATAATCATCAGCGCCTATCTCAAAAGCTTTTGAGATAGAATTCATATCAACGAGAGCGCTAATGAAGATGGCAGGTGTAGTATCATCTGCCAAGCGGAGTGCTTCTAAAAGTTCAAGTCCATTCATATCTGGCACATTGATGTCAAAAACATAGAGCTGGTACTCATTATCGTAAGCAGCGTCAATAGCATCGTTACCATTATGTACCATATCTACACTATAAGTACTCTCTTCTAAAAGTTCCTTTATCGTCTCTGCTAGTTCAATATCATCTTCAAGAAGAAGTATTTTTTTCATCTCTTGACCTTTTAAAAGTAGTACCCTACCCGAACAGATGCATAGTTCTTAGTTGCACTATCACTCAAACCTTTTGCATATGAGAAAGTACTGAACCAGTGTTCACTTAAACTGTAGTATCCATAAAGAGAGGCTGTTTGAATGTCTCCTATACCCTTATAGATACTATTGCTTATATTATATGCTAGACTCATATAAAGTTTATTTGTCATATAATATCCAAGACCTGCACTGACTGCGTTTGTATTTTGATAATTTACAGGAGTGCTTGTGTTTGCATCAATTCTTATCACTGTATCAGTATCATTTATCATCGTGTAGGAGTAGCCAGTAAATAGGTTAACCTTATCTATTGTGTAACTAAGATTAAATGAGGCTTGATAGTCCGTTTTATTATTGTTTAAACTTGTGTTATAAGTCGGAAGTAAAGCCCCTGCACCCACCCGAATAGAAAGATTATTTGTTGGCTGTATCTGGTAAGATCCACCAATAAAAGAGTCATTTAAGCCTGTAGAACTATAACCACTTCCACTTGTACTAAAGTAAGATGTAGAGAGTTGTAGTGAAAAGTTTTTATAGTAATAGTCCATCTGTACACTACTAGAGAGTGTATCTGTAGCAGTGAGTGTTCTAGAATCCGAAGAGTAGTAACTTGCGCCAACTATGATGTCATAGTGGTGAGGTGATACAAGTGACTTCACACTACAACCACTAATATCTACAAGATCTGTAAAAGAAGTATTTGGACATCTATCAAGACTATCTTCCACTCCATCAAAATCACTATCATTGTATGCAGATAGGGTGATGCTTACAAGCAAGGAGAGTAAAAGTATTATTTTCTTCATTATATTTCCTTAAGGATTTATTTGTGGATAACTATTACCCATATTTTCATGTAACATTTTGTTTGCAGTTTGGGATGGATTTATATTTTGATACCCTTGCATAGATTCACTATGTTCCATCTGCATTTGTGTAACCTTATTTTGCATCTGATGTTTTTCACTATCATCTCTGCTATGACTCTGCATTTTACTTCGCATAACACCAATAGCCTGCAAACGGTCTTCGCTATTCATTTTAGCTAGTTTTTGCTTAAATGTATTCATCAGTTTTACTCTCTCCCTTGCAGGTGCATTTTGAATCTGACTTATTTGTGCATCAATAGAAAAACCTTCTGATGCACAAAGTAGATAAGGTATGTATAGTGTGAGTAGTAAAACTTTAGGCATACATATTTCCTAGTGATTCCCAAATTTATTTTGTAGCTCATTTCTATCAAAATTTTGTGTATTGTATGTTCCCTCAGAAACACCATGCTCAAATTGGCTTCCAATTTGTTGCTGATTCATGTTTTGGTGCTGTGCCATCTCTTCACTATCTCTTGTTTGCATCTTATTTGCATGCTCTTGCATGTTTTCTTGAGAACCTTCTTGCATCTGCTGTCCTTCTTGCATCTTGTTCTGCATCTTCTCTTGCATATCATGAGGCATATTTGCACCCATCTCTTTTATAGCTTCACTGCGTTCACTTGGACTCATTTGAGCCATTCTTTGTTTCATCGCATTCATCTTTTGCATACGCACTTGTACTTGCTGTTTTGTTGGTTTTGTCACTACTGTTGTTTGTGTTGGCACTGTTGGTTGTGCAACTGTTGTTGGTGTTACAACTACTTTAGTCTGTGTTGGCACTGTTGGTGCAACTGTTGTTGGTGTTGTGACTACTTTTGTCTGTGCTGGCACTGTTGGTGCAACTGTTGTTGGTTGTGCAGCTACTGCTGCTGATGATAATGTAAATCCGCCTAGGACAACTAATGTTAATGTAATTCTTTTCATGATCTGTTCCTTTGTTTTGATAGTCGTATTATTACACAAGAGCATTAGCGAAGTGTTAGTGCAATAAAGATTATATTGCACTTACTTGAATGCTAAGCACTACACCTCCTCTACTTTTTAGAGTAAAAGAGTAGATAGGTAGAAGGAAGGATTAGTAGAGTAAGTAATGTTGAACTGATAATCCCCCCTGCGATAACAACGGCCAAAGGGTACTGAATCTCACTTCCAACTCCAGTAGCAAAGAGAAGAGGGAAAATACCAAACAGAGCGGTAAATGCAGTCATAAGTACAGGACGTAAACGCAGAAGTGTTGCATCCTTAAGGACTATTTTTAAATCTACATCAGGAAATCTTACTCGAAGTTCATCTATAAAACTCACAAGCACTATACCGTTAAGAATGGCGATGGCAAAGATAGCTAAAAAGCCTACAATTGCCGAAACAGAGAGATAAATCCCACTTACCACAAGCGCAATAATCCCACCAATAAATCCAAAAGGAACATTGAGTAAAATCAGTAAAGATTTTGAAAGAGAATTAAATGCCGTATACAGAAGTAAAAGCACAAGGAGTATAGTAATAGGAATGATAAGTACAAGTCTTTGTGTCGCCTCATTCATATTTTTAAAACTTCCAGCCCAGCTAATGTAGTAACCCGTTGGCATAGAGACTTTTTTCTTTATGAGTGCATCTGCTTCTTTTACAAAAGATGCCATATCTCGACCTTCTACATCCATAGAAAGAACCATATAGCGACTCAAATTTTCTCGTTTTATAAACGAAGCACCCTGTTTTATACTGATGTCACAAATTTCAGCTAAGCTTACGATAGTTCCATTTTTAGCACGAAGAGTGACATTTTTAATCGCTTCTATATCTTTTTTGGCACCTTTTATCTTGGGAACAATAGCAAAACTACGAATACCTTCAAGTTTTTGTGTCACACTACTTTCACCTATTCCGTATCGAATAACATCCATAACCTCTCCAACACTTATCCCATAACGAGCGAGAGCGAGGTAGTTTGGTGTGATTTGGATTTGTGCTTGACCTAATTGTGTTTCAATCTGCATCATCTTCAAACCATCTACATTTTTGATAGTGTTTTGAATATCTTTAGAGATAGCATCTAAAGTTTTTTGCTTATCACCATAAATTTTTATAGCGAGTTCTGCTTTAACACCCTCAAGTAACTCCTCTATTCTCATAGCAATGGGTTGCGTGGGTACAAACTGCACAAAGGTAAACTTATGTTCTAAATCTTCACTCATTTCAGTAGTAAGTGCAGGTAAATCTTTGATATTTTTATGATTAAGAGTAAGCAAAATCTCCATATAGTTAGGCTGTGCAGTCTCTCCTTTTTCACTTCTTCCTATCATAGATAAAACAGAGGATACTTTTTTGGGAT
>Ga0256829_1002213_pt1 | contig 14759 bp, 13 predicted proteins | sample 131447metaG_FD_185979 | JGI IMG/M metagenome (GOLD analysis project Ga0256829, IMG submission 185979) | Hydrothermal vent microbial communities from Lau Basin, Pacific Ocean - 131-447 | ecosystem: Environmental > Aquatic > Marine > Hydrothermal vents | place: Pacific Ocean: Lau Basin | collected...
TATCTTAGATATTCAAAAATCAAAACCTTTTTTAAAAATATCAAGAATTGTATTTGGAGAAGAGTTTTTACAAAAAGAAAGAGAGCTTATATTTAAAAAAGAAGAATTGTGGCATAAGGTTTATGAGGTTAGCACGATTGGTCATGAATTTGGGCATATATTGTGGCTAGATGATGATAGTGAAATTGTTATGAATAAAAGTGGGGTATTTAAAAACATAGAGGAGTTTAAAGCGACAACCGGTGGTTTAGTTGCATTTTTTATGAGTGAAAATGATGAAATCAAAGAGTATGTTTTTTATGAGTTGATAAAAAGGGCTATCGGGTTAATCGCATGGAGAAAAACTGGTGAAGTAGAACCGTATTATTGTGAGGGTTTAATTCATCTTAAAGCTCTTTTTGACTGCGGTGTATTAGATTTTAAAGATAAAATTACTATAAATACTAATCTTGAAAAATATGAAAAACTAAAAGCTTGGTATTTAGAAACTTATGAAAAATTGGCCACTCATTATCTTGCTAAAAAAGATGCGAGTGAGTTTCTAGAACTCTTTACATGTAAAGAAGATGGAGACTATCTGCCAAGAGATGAAAAAGTAAAAGATTTTGTTGAGTATTATTGGGAGTTACACCAAGAAATTGGACGAGATTTAGATGATGAAACCAAAAAAAGTGATTGGGTGTGATTTAAGGCAGTTATAAATTGGAAATTTTGATTAATTAAGTCTTAAGTTTTTAAGGTCTGTATCGAGTAAAACGATATATAAGATTAAAAAGAGTAATATTCTAGATATAAAAAAATCCCTAATTAAGAATATTTTGTGAAAAAACATGTAACTGAACAAACTTTGATCTTTTTTGGTGTAACCAAATGGTTATTTCTATCATCTGTTATGGGTATTATCATTGGCGCACTTATGTCTGGTTTTTTGTGGATACTTGAGTACTCTGTGAACCATAGAAGTGATTTGCCAGTACCATATTATTTTATACTTCCATTTGCGCTTCCTTTGACTATATTTATTATAAAAACTTTTGCACCCAATGCCATGGGGCATGGAACAGAAAAGGTGATAGAAGCAGTTCATAAAAGGCAAGGAAAGATAAAAGTAGCCGTAATGCCAATCAAGCTTTTGGCAACAGTTTTTACTATATTTGCTGGTGGTTCCGTTGGTAAAGAGGGTCCTGGAGCTCAGATAGGTGCTGGCGCGTCTTCTGTTATAGCTTCAATGTTAAGATTTAGTGATGCAGATAGGAAGAAGCTGGTTATTTGTGGTATTAGTGCCGGTTTTGCATCTGTTTTTGGGACACCAATAGCCGGAGCTATTTTTGGTATAGAAGTTCTTACTATTGGCATAATCATGTATGATGTTCTTTTGCCTTCATTTGTCGCTGGTTTTGCAGCATTTACTACTGCTCAGTTTTTGGGTACTGATTATACTTATTTTGATATACATTTTTACAAATCAGTTGATCTGGATTTAACGCTTATAGCCGAAGTTTTAGTTGCGGGCATATTTTTTGGTGTTGTGTCTGACTTTTTCATAACGGTTTTGACTGAAATAGAAAAAGTAATCACAAAGATAAAATATAATGCTTATATTAAGGCATTTGCAGCTGGTTTGATTATGGTAGTTGCCACATTATTTATAGGAGATAGATATCTAGGGCTTGGACTTGGAGTTATAGAAAATGCACTTGACCCTGAAGGGTTTTTGTCTGCGGATATTCATTGGTATGATTTTATACTCAAGACACTTTTTACTTCAATTTCGCTTGGAAGCGGAGGAAGTGGTGGTATAGTTACACCTATTTTTTATGTTGGAGCCACTAGCGGAGTACTCTTTGGACATCTTATACACAATGAAGTTGCTCTTTTTGCAGCTCTTGGATTTGTGAGTGTTTTAGCCGGCACTACAAATGCTCCGATAGCCTCTATAATCATGGCTGTTGAGCTTTTTGGTATAGAGATTGCCCACTATGCTGCCATCTCTGCTGTGGTCGCATTTCTCGTTTCTGGACATAGAAGTGTTTTTCCTTCTCAAAAGATTGCTATGAGCAAAGCTGGTTTGATTGATATAGACGCGGGAGATGATATAGAGCATTCGAGCATAAGTATTCATACGGAAGATTTAGAAAAATTTAAAAATATTCGCTCTCAGATAAAATACAAAAGACTAAAGTGGCAAGCCAAAAATTTTCATACTAAAAAATAGGCTTTGCCTATTATAGTGTGTTATAAAAGCTATAAGCCACAAAGAACATGATAAACGCTGTAAATAAATCAAGCATTTTCCAAGTTATACTTTTTTGAAATAGTGGTATGAGGATTCTGCTTCCATATGCTAGCGAAAAGAACCATATAAAAGATGCACTACTTGCACCAAATATAAAAAGATTTTGATTTGCGCCTTTAAAATGACTTCCTATAGAACCTATAAGCATTAAAGTATCCAAGTAAACATGAGGGTTCAATAGTGATATAGCAAGTGTTGCTATTATGGTTTGCGTTAGGCTGTTTGTTTCTTTTTTGGCTTTAAATTTCATCTTTTGATTAGAAAATACATTTTTAAATGCAAGTAAGCCATATATTAGCAGAAAAACTATGCCAAACCAAGTGATATAGATAAAAAATGATGGATATAATTCAAGAAGTTTTCCAACGCCTTTGACACCAGAAATCATCAATGAAGCATCTAATATAAAACATATAAGAGCTATTATGAAAGTATGCTCTTTAAGTAACCCCTTTTTAAGGACATAGATATTTTGAGCTCCAATTGCCACAATAAGACCGAAACTAACCAAAAACCCTTGTAAAAATATACTGATAACACAACCTTGTGTGAGAAAGAGGTGGTGGCTTGAGACAGAATTGAACTGCCGACACGGTGATTTTCAGTCACCTGCTCTACCGACTGAGCTATCAAGCCACTCATTTTGAGATTGAAATTATAGCTGAATAACTTTAATATTGGCTTATCTTCTTAAGATTTTAATTTTGGGTATAATATTATTAAAAAAGGTAGGTTAGTAATGCGAAAATTAAACTTTATATCATGGAATGTAAATGGCATAAGAGCAGTAGACAAAAAACAAGCTTTGAAGTGGGTTGATGAAGCTGATATTGATTTCTTAGCTCTTCAAGAGATAAAAGCAGAAGCAGAGCAGATACCAGCAAGTATATTTGATAAAGAGTTTAAAGAGTTACATGTTAACTCATCAAGTAAAAAAGGTCAATCTGGCGTTGCTCTTTTTAGTGATTTAAAATCCTTACATGTAGATACTGCAAAAGATGTTGATATACTTAACGAAGGGCGAATAAATGAGTTTCATTTTGAAGATATTGTATTTTTTAATGTTTATTTCCCAAATGGACAACGAAATGATGAAAGGCTAGAGTATAAGATGGCTTTTTATGAACGATTTTTACAACATTGCGAAGCTCTAAGAAAAGAAGGCAAATCAATCATCATTTGTGGTGATGTAAATACTGCTCACAAAGAGATTGATATCGCCCGTCCAAAGGCAAATGAAAAAACTTCTGGATTTTTAAAGATGGAGAGAGATTGGCTAGACAAATTTCTATCATATGGCTACATAGATACATTTAGAGAGGTAAATAAAGACATAAAAGACAGATACTCTTGGTGGTCGTATCGAGCAGGGGCGAGAGGAAACAATGTGGGTTGGAGGATAGATTATTTTTATGTCTCATCTGATTTAAAAGACAAGATAACTGATGCAAAAATTCACGATGAGATTTTAGGTAGTGATCACTGTCCTATAGGCTTAACGCTAGAGATTTAAATATTTCTCCTCGCTCTATATAAGAGTTAAATTGATCTAAGCTAGAAGCTGCAGGTGAAAGGAGGGCTATTGTATCTAATGTATGGATTTTTTGTATCTCTTCCATGGCCTTCCCCAGTTCATATGAAGCTGTGACTCTTTTGTCTATGTCTTTGCAGAAATCTACTATCTTATCGGTATTTGTGCCTATTGCAAAAACTCTTACATGTAAGGGCTGTAACATTTCAAAAAGAGGTTTTAAATCTACCCCTTTGTCATCTCCGCCTAGTATGAGAATCAAGTTTTTGTCTTTATATCTTTTTATAGCTTCTAAAGTTGCATCTAAATTAGTGCCTTTTGAATCATTTACCCAAACTCTGCCTTTATTATCTTTAAAAGCTTCAAGTTTATGAGCGTCCGTTTTAAAAGTATTAAATTTATCAAAATCAATATCTCCCAAAAGAATTTTCTGGGTGCAAAGTGCTAACACGGCATCAAGTAAAAAAGGAGCTTGAAATTTTACTTTTTTTATGTCAATTCCTAGTTTCTTGGCCAAATCATATTCGTCTTTGTAAGTTATCTTTTTTGCTAGAGTTTTTACATCTTTGTAAGCTTGTGGGATTATAGCTATGCTTCCCTCAACCATTCTACTAAGTGGGCTTAGTTTTGCTCTCTCGTAATTTTCGAAACTTCCATGCCAGCTTAAATGGTCTGGTTTTACTGGTAAAAGCAGGTAAATATCTGGAGTAGCAACTTTTGTTTGAAAAAGCATGTAAGAGCTAGTTTCAAGTATCCAAAGTTTATCTTTTTTATTTAGGTTAGCGAGAGGATTTCCTATATTTCCACCACACTCACTGCCTCTGTCTTTAAAGATAAAATCAAGCATTTGAGTAGTAGTTGTTTTGCCGTTTGTCCCACTTATCCAAATCGAAAAGGGCATATCTCTGTACCAAAAATCATATTCGCTGATGAGGTTTGTTGCTTTTTTCATAAGTGGATGATTTAGTGGAAAACTTGGACTTGGGATTTGTATATCATCCTCTTTTGGATTAAATAATTCTACAGGAAGAAGTTCATTTCCAAACTCATCTAAACTTTTTTCTTTGAAGCAATCATCAAAGATTTGGCAATTTTTCAGTTTTTTTGCTATCGCTTTAGTTGTTTTTCCATGCCCAAAAAGTGATATCATCTGATTTTAAGAGCAGTTAGTGCTATGATATTTGAGATTAGAGCTATAATCCAAAATCTTACTATTATCTTATTTTCAGCCCAGCCTTTTATCTCAAAGTGATGATGAATAGGTGCCATTAAAAAGATTCTTTTTTTTCTGGTTTTAAAACTTCCCACTTGTAAGATAACAGAAAGTGTTTCAAGCACAAAGACAAATCCAATGAGCAACAATAAAAGCTCATTTTTAGAGATAATCGCCATATACCCAATAAACGCACCGATACTTAAACTTCCACTGTCACCCATAAATACATCAGCAGGATAACAGTTATACCACAAAAACCCAACAAGCGCACCTATGAGTGCGGCTGCGATTATTACAACTTCTCCAATGCCACTAACTTTTGGAAGTAGTAGATAACCGCTCAATATTGCATGCCCACTAATATACACAAATACTCCAAGACTAAGCATAGAAAGTATAGAAGGCACAGTTGCTAAGCCATCTAAGCCATCAGTTAAATTTACAGCATTGCTAGCAGAAACCATAACAAGTGACCAAAATATCACGGCAAACCATCCGATATTTAGGACTGGATGTTTATAAAATGGTATATATAAATCAAGATTTAACAAAGAGGTAGAGTATAAAAAGTATGAAATCGCAAGTGCAGATACAAATTGCATCAAAAATTTTGTTTTTGCACTGAGACCTGCAGTATTATTTTTGCCGATAATCTTTGAAATATCATCTTTTATGCCAATAAGCCCAAACAAAGCAATGACCACGAAACCTATGAGAGCAAATGTATTAGATAGTTTTACGCAAATCAAGATAGCCATGAGAGCAGAAAAAACGATAACTAAGCCGCCCATCGTAGGAGTTTCACCTTTTGACTGATGAGACTGTGGAGCTAAAGAATATATAGGTTGATTTGCATTTTTACTTTTTGCCCATTTTATAAATTTTGGCATTAAAATCATAGATATGATTAAAGAGACAAAAAAAGCTATGCCAGAGCGCACTGTGATATATTGAAAAATATTAATATGAAAAATTTGGTAGAACCAATATAGCATAGAAGGTGCCCTTATATTTTATTGAAAGTATAATTTTAGTAAAATATTGCTTATAATCGTATTTAAAAGGATAAAAAGGTGAGAAACCTTCAAAAGACTGTTTTAATTATAACTGATGGGATTGGATATAATCCAGATTCAAGGGCAAATGCCTTTGCACAGGCTAAAAAGCCAACCTATGATAAACTTTTTAAAGATGTGCCAAACTCTTTGATTAAGACTTCTGGTCTTGCAGTTGGTCTTCCTGCTGGACAGATGGGAAATAGTGAAGTAGGACATATGTGTATAGGTGCAGGGCGAGTTATGTACCAAAATCTTGTGAAAATTTCAAAATCTGTCAAAGAAGATACGCTAAAAGACAATCCTGCTTTGAAAGACATACTAAAAGTCAAGGGTGATATACATATTATAGGCTTGGTGAGTGATGGCGGAGTACATTCACATATAGACCATATTATCGCACTTGCAAAGATAGCAAAGAATGCAAATAAAAAAGTATTTTTACATGTGATAACTGATGGGCGAGATGTGAGCCCAGTTTCTGGTTTGGGTTTTGTGCAAAACTTAGAAAATATTTGCGATAAATGGGTAAAAATTGCCTCGATTTGTGGCAGATATTATGCGATGGATAGAGATAATAGATGGGATAGAGTACAAAAGGCTTATAAAGCTATTGTTGAAGCAATTCCTACAACAAATGAAAATATAGAAGATTATATAAAAAAATCTTACGAAAAAGATATAACTGACGAATTTATAGAGCCGACTAGCTTTGGTGCATATAAAGGGATGAGTGAAAATGATGGTGTGATTTTTGCAAATTTTAGAAATGATAGGATGCGAGAGCTTTCAAAAGCAATCGGTTTGAAAGATTTTAGTGAATTTTCAAGAAAAAACAGTGGAATAAAAAGTATAACGATGAGCGAGTATGACAGTTCATATCCTTTTGAAGTGATGTTTGCCTCAATTCCACCAAAAAATACACTCGCAGATGTTATCTCTTCAAACAATCTCTCTCAGCTTCATACTGCCGAAACTGAAAAGTATGCACATGTTACATTTTTTCTAAATGGTGGTACGGAAGAACCTGATGCTGGAGAAAGTAGGATTTTAATTCCAAGTCCAAAAATCGCAACTTATGATTTGAAACCGCAGATGAGTAGTGTCCAAGTTGGTGATGCAGTTTTATCTTCAATAGACAGCGGATATGACTTTATAGTGGTAAATTTTGCAAATGGAGATATGGTAGGGCATACAGGAAATCTTGAAGCTGCTACAAAAGCAGTTGAAGCAGTTGATTTGCAATTAGGTAGGATTTTGGATAAATGTAGCGAAAAAGATTATGCTTTTGTTTTGACAAGTGACCATGGAAATTGCGAGCAAATGTCAAATGAAAAAGGAGAGATGCTGACAAATCATACAACATTTGATGTTTTTTGTTTCGTAAAAGCAAAAAATGTAAAAAAAGTGAAAAACGGAGGCTTAAACAATATGGCCCCAACAGTTTTAAAGCTGATGGGTTTAAAAATTCCAAAAGAGATGGATAAACCATTAGTATAAAGGAGATAGATATGAAATTTAGTGGTAAAAATGTTTTAGTAACAGGGGCAGCTAGTGGAATTGGTAGGCAAATTGCTATTACACTAGCTAGCAAGAGTCTTAAAGTTTGGATAAATTACCGTTCTCGCCCAAGTGAAGCGGATGCTTTGAAAGAAGAGATAGAAGCTACTGGTGGCATAGCAGCTGTGATCGGTTTTGATGTAGCTGATGAAAAAGCGTTTATAGATGGGATAAAGACGATAGTGGATAGCGATGGAGAACTGTCTTATTTAGTTAATAATGCTGGTATTACTAGAGATAAGCTCGCCATTCGTATGAGTGTTGAGGATTTTAATGATGTGCTACATGTAAATCTTACTTCTGCATTTGTGGGTTGTCGTGAAGCTATGAAAGTTATGATGAAAAAAAGATTTGGTAGCGTTGTAAATATAGCGTCAATAGTTGGTGAAACAGGAAATGCAGGGCAAGTAAACTATAGTTCAAGTAAAGGTGGATTGATAGCTTTAACAAAAAGTTTTGCACAAGAAGGAAGTTCTAGAGGATTGCGATTTAATGCAGTAACCCCTGGATTTATAGAGACTGAAATGACAGATAAATTGAGCGACGATGTTAAAAAATCATATACTGATAATATCCCATTAAAAAGATTTGGAACACCAACTGATATAGCAGAAGCTGTGGCATTTTTACTTAGTGATAATGCTTCTTATGTAACTGGAATTGCTTTGAAAATAAACGGTGGACTTTACATGTGATATGATGGCAATATACCTTAATTTAAAGTTATTTTAGATAAAATGAGGGAAAATTTTTAAAGGAGTTAGTGATGGCACTAATTGAAGAAGTAAAAGAAGTAGTTGTTGAGCAGTTAAATGTAAACCCTGATGAAGTAAAAGAAGAGTCAAAATTTGTTGAAGATTTAGGTGCTGATTCATTGGATGTTGTAGAGTTAGTTATGGCATTAGAAGAAAAATTTGATATCGAAATTCCAGATACTGATGCTGAAAAAATCATAACAGTTAATGATGCTATAAAATACATAGAAACACACAAATAAGATATATTAAATTAGTTTTTTGTACTAGCCTTATAAAGAAGGCTGGTACATTTTCAGCACAGAAGAAGGAGTTGTTTTGAGAAGAGTAGTTGTTACAGGTTTAGGCATGATAAATTCAGTCGGTTTAGACAAAGAGAGTTCTTTTAAGGCTATACTTGATGGAAAATGTGGCATTAAAAGGATTAGTTCATTTGATACAACTAATCATTCGGTAAAAATTGCTGGAGAAATTGAAGGTTTTGATCCAAAAACTGTTATGAATCCAAAAGATGTTAAAAAAGCAGATAGATTTATTCAACTTGGAATTAAAGCAGCTGCTGAAGCGATGGAAGATGCAAAATTTGACTCATTTGACGCAGATAGATTTGGAGTTAGTTCAGCTTCTGGTATCGGCGGACTCATAGCTATAGAAAAAAACTCTTTGGTCTGCGATGATAGGGGTCCAAGAAGAATATCACCGTTTTTTATTCCCTCAGCTTTAGTAAATATGCTTGGAGGTTTTGTCGCAATTGCACACAAAATCAAAGGTCCAAACATATCTTCAGTGACGGCTTGTGCTGCTGGAACTCATGCTATAAGCGCAGCTGCCAAGACTATCATGACAGGTGGAGCAGATAAGATGCTAGTAGTTGGAGCAGAAGCTGCTATCTGCGCCGTTGGCGTTGGCGGATTTTCATCCATGAAAGCACTTTCAACTAGAAATGATGACCCAACTCATGCCTCTAGACCATTTGATAAAGACAGAGATGGCTTTATTATCGGAGAAGGAGCAGGTGCATTGATACTTGAATCTTATGAAGACGCAGTAGCTAGAGGAGCTCACATATATGGAGAGCTTATTGGATTTGGTGAAAGTGGCGATGCTTACCACATAACTACTCCTGAACTCGGTGGTGCTTACCGCTCCATGAAAGCAGCATATGAGATGGCTGGTTGCCCGAATATAGACTATATAAATGCACATGGTACTAGTACCGCTGCAAATGATAAAAATGAAACAGCTGCGGTTAAGATGCTTTTTGAAAAAGATGTTCCTTTGATGAGCTCTATAAAAGGTCAGATAGGACACTGCTTGGGAGCTGCAGGAGCCATAGAAGCTGTTGTGTCATTAATGGCCATAAGAGATCAGATTTTACCTCCTACTATAAATTATGAAACTCTAGATTCTGATTGTGATTTGGACTATATAGCAAACAAGGCTAGAAAAGCTGATGTAAATATTGTTATGAGTAACTCTTTTGGCTTTGGCGGAACAAACGGATCAGTTATCTTTAAAAAGATCTAGGGAGAGACTTAAATGGCTACATATCTAGATTTTGAAAAGAGTATAAAAAGTTTAGACGATGATATTTCAAATGCAAAAATAAAGGGCGATTTGCCGGCAGTTGAAATTCTACAAAAGAATCTCAAAAAAGAGATATCAAAAGTATATAAAAACTTAAATGATTACCAAAAATTACAACTTGCTCGCCATCCTGATCGTCCATATACGATGGATTATGTTCGGTTAATACTCGATGATGCCTATCTTTTACATGGAGATAGAGCATTTCGTGATGATGAGGCAATGCTCGCATATATGGGTTATATCGGCGGAAAAAAAGTTATACTTATCGGCCAGCAAAAAGGTCGAGGTACAAAAAATAAATTAAAAAGAAATTTTGGTATGCCTCACCCAGAGGGATATCGTAAAGCTTTAAGAATTGCCAAGATGGCGGAAAAATTTGATATACCTATCTTGTTTCTTATAGATACACCAGGTGCATATCCTGGATTAGAAGCAGAAGAGAGGGGTCAAAGTGAAGCGATTGCAAAAAATCTTTTTGAGCTGAGTGATAACAGAACAAAAATACTTTCTGTTGTCATCGGAGAAGGTGGAAGCGGTGGAGCTTTAGCATTAGGTGTTGCTGATAAAATAGTTATGATGAAATATTCTGTTTTTGCTGTTATATCACCTGAAGGTTGTGCTGCAATCTTATGGAATGATCCTCTTAAGCAAGAGAGTGCCACTAAAGCCATGAAAATTACCTCTGAAGATTTATACAAGATGAAACTTATCGATGATGTTTTAGAAGAACCAATGGTTGGAGCGCATAGAGACAAAGTTGGTGCTGCAAAAGCGATTAAAGAGTATTTTTTAAATTTTATAGATGAGATGGAGAAGATAAGTCCAGAAGAAAGAGTAAAAAGACGAGTAGATAAAATCTTATCTATCGGTGCTTACGAAGAAAAATAATAACTATCTAACTACAATTAACATTCAAACAAAACAGCTACAAAAATCTAACCCGAACTGTATGTTCGGGTTAGATAAATTTTAAACTAGTGTAGTTCTTTCCACACTGATTTTTTCCATAATAACGCTAGTATTGTAAATATTATAAAAAAGCCTATTACCCAAGGCCCAAGAGCATCACGAGCAGGTTTGCTAGGATCTCCTGTTTCTTCAAGGTAAGAAACTACTTTTTCATATCCTTTTTTTGATAATCCAACTCTAGGCATACCAGTCCCTGGTAATTGAGATTGAGGATTTTCTACAAAAGTTTTAAGGAATTCTTCATTTCTTGCTCTTATCATAATAGAAAGATCAGGAGGAAGTTTTCCTGTATATTTAACTAAAGTATTTTGATAGTCAGCTACTTTTACTTTAAATTTCAAAAGGTCAACATCTTGATTTGTAACGATGTTTGACTTAGTTTTTGGAATCATACCGATTTGTGTCCACTTACCATATCTATTAGCATGACATCTTCCGCAACTTACCTCGTAAGCTTCTACAGGAGTTACTTTTTTGGCGATAGACTGCAAGTATGCAACCATATCTGCTACTTCTTGGTCTTTGTCTCCACCTGCTCCACCAAATGCTGGCATAGGAAAAGATCTAGTTTTGCCATCAAATTTATGCTCAAGTTTCAGAGCTTTTACAGGATTTTCTATAAGATTAGCTAAAAATTTAGCATCAAATAAAGCACCAACTTCACTTAAATCTGGTGGATTGACACCATAAGCGTTTGCTGCACCATTTGCATCCATCGGAGCTGTCAAACCTTGTGATTTTATACTATGACATCCAAGACATGCACCTGCACCCATAACCAGGGCTTTCCCACTGGTGACATCACCAGTTTTCCCGATTGGTTTTAAATCAGAATATGCAAAATTTTGATCAACTACATGTTTATGCATCTTGCTATGTGCAAAAGGCTCTACACCCCAATAGGTAAGAAGTGTGAAAAATACAAGTACCGCTAATATTTTTAATTCTTTCATTATTTCCCCCCAATAGGTTTTTCAAATTTGGTGATTATTGGCAGAGCAAGCCATACTAAAATAAAGATGCTCGCTGGTAGCGGACCATAGGTTTTATAAACACCCTCAGGTGGTAATTTACCCATAATAGTAAGTACTATCATCGTGATGAGTAATAGCCAAAACCATACTTTAAATGCGCCTCTTCTACTTGCAGGAGCAACATTAGGGCTTCGATCCAAGAAAGGTAAAAATATAAAGATAGCTTGTGCAAAACCAAAAGCTAATAATCCCGGATTTTTAGGGAATGGTCGTAATATTTCATAAGTCCATAAGAAGTACCATTCAGGATAAATATGTGTTGGTGTTTTGAGTCCATTTGCAGGATCAAAGTTCACTGGATCCATCGCAAATTCAAAATGAAAAAATACCAAATAAAAGAAGAAGGTCAGGAAAAAGCCTAAAACTACAATATCTTTACTTAAAAAATCAAATTGAAATCGTATAACTTTTGAATGTCTCGTGTCGCCTGAAAGGTATTTTTCGCTTTCTTCTTTAAAATCAACTTCTTCACCATCTTGATTGTTTACATGCGGAATTCTTAGTGTTGCAAAGTGAAATACGATAAGAGCCATTATAACCAATGGAAGCAAGACAACATGAAGCATAAAAAATCTTGTGAGATATGCATCACCTGGGACGAATCCTCCTCTAATCCATTGAACCAATCCAGTCAAATCCAATGACCCAAGACTAAAGATATCCGTGATAACTGTACCAGCCCAGTAACTCATCTGTCCCCAAGGAAGCATATAACCACTAAAAGCTTCTGCAGAAAATGTTACAAAAAGAAGCATACCTGAGATCCATATCATCTCTCTGCCTTTTTTATAACTACCATAGTATATAGCCGTAAACATATGTATGTATATAATCAAAAATATAACCGAAGCTGCAACTGCGTGAATATGTCTCCAAAGCCAGCCATAGCCGACTTGACTCATGATCGTATAATTAACGCTATCAAATGCTAGTTTTGTATCTGGTTTGTAATACATAAGTAAAAATATCCCAGAAATCAGCAAAAGACCAAAAGTCACTGCCAAAATCATACCCATTGCCCATAAAAAATTTATATTTTTAGGAATCCAGTATTCTGTTGCTAAAACTTTTTTCACTGAATCAACAGCAAGTCTTTGATTTAGCCACTCATTAATACTCGTTGCTTTTGTAAAATGTGCCATTTGCCCTCCCTTATGCTGTTAAGCCAGCGGCTTTAAGTTTTTTAAATTCTGGACCTTCTTCGCCAATCACTACTTTAGTTCCTTCTAGCTTAAATGGAGGAATATATAAAGGTAGCGGAGGAGGAGATTTTGTAACATAGCCATTTGAATCATATTGACCACCATGACAAGCACAAATAAATTTATGTTTTTTAGGAAAATAAGACGGGATACACCCAAGATGCGTACAAATCCCAATACAGATGAGATATCTACTACCATCAACTATCACTTCTCTTGGATCTTTTTTCATATCCGAAGTTTTTTTAAGTATAAAGATAGGTTTTCCCCTCCATTTTGCAACATATAGTTTGTTAGGCTCTGCTACACTTAAATCTATAGTTGAAAATCCTGCCGCCATAACGCTAGGCAGTGGATCCCATGTTCTTTTTGCCACACCAAGAGCGGCTATACCACCAAGAGCAGTAAAACCACCAAGTGTCATGCCAAGAAAATCTCTTCTTTCTTTTTTTACAGCCATTTTTTTCCTTTCATTTTTATTTTAATCATTCTATCTAATTAATTTTTAAACCAAGATGATATTGCTCTTAATATATATTAATTATGTTAATAAAACATAATTTTATACACCTTGTGACAAAAAAGAGTGTTTATTAATTGCTATGGACACTTTCTTTTAATAGCATATAATTATAAAAAATTAGGACTTTTCGAGAAAAAAGCATGCAAGATTAATTGTAAACATTTATGACTATTTTCTCCCTGCTATTTTTACATAAATTTGCAATATATCTAATGCGGCGGGCGTTATGCCACTTATCTCACTTGCAGCAAAAAGAGTTGGTGGGTTAAATTTTTGTAGCTTTTCTATGACTTCATTGCTTAGTCCTGAAATCGAGCTAAAATCCATCATAGGAGGTATCTTTACGGTCATTAGATTTTTCATTTTGTCAATTTGTAATTTTTGTTTTTCGATATAATTTTTATATTTTGCTTCCACTAGAATCTGTTTTTTAGCTTCAAGTGTAAAGTTTTCAAATATAGGTGAGAGTTTTTCAAGTTTGTGCAAATCAAAAGATTTTCTCGCCACTATCTTTTGCAAACTAACTTTATCTGTTATTTTATCTTCATCAATCTGGGTCAAATACGCAATATTTTCTTTTGATGGCGTGAGAATTGTATCTTCAAGATAAGCTAAACCTTCCTTTGTTTGAAGCTGTTTTTTTACAACTTTATCATAAGTTTTTTCATCAATCAAACCTAGCTTATATCCATAATGGCTCAATCTCAAATCAGCATTATCTTCACGCAAAAGAAGCCTGTATTCAGCACGGCTTGTGAACATCCTATAAGGCTCTTTTGTGCCTTTTGTCACCAAATCATCTATCAAAACACCTATATAAGCTTCATCTCGTCTTAGTATCAAAGGCTCTTTTTCATCTATGCTAAGGCTAGCATTGATGCCTGCCATCAAACCTTGAGCCGCGGCTTCTTCGTAACCTGTAGTTCCATTTATCTGCCCAGCCAAGTAAAGTCCATTCATCTTTTTTGTTTCAAGGGTATGCTTTAACTCAACAGGATCAATATAATCATACTCTATAGCATATCCAA
>Ga0256829_1002214_pt1 | contig 14758 bp, 12 predicted proteins | sample 131447metaG_FD_185979 | JGI IMG/M metagenome (GOLD analysis project Ga0256829, IMG submission 185979) | Hydrothermal vent microbial communities from Lau Basin, Pacific Ocean - 131-447 | ecosystem: Environmental > Aquatic > Marine > Hydrothermal vents | place: Pacific Ocean: Lau Basin | collected...
AGCATCAATCTGTTGTGGTTCAAAGGTTTACAATGGATTAAAAAACGGTTTGAACCGGAAAAAGAATACCTGATATTTGGAAAACCATCGGTGTATAAAAACCACTTCAACATGGTACATCCCGAAGTGGAAGATGTTTTGCCTGAAAAGGATATTGTAGCGGGAAACCGCCTCGAAGGCATTTATCATTCCACCGAAAAATTAAAAAGCACCGGCCTGGGCAGTCGCGGTTTTAGTAAAATTATTCAAACTTTACTAAAAGAAACTGCTCCGAAAATAGAAGAAAACCTGCCAGATTACCTGCAAAAAAAATATGGCCTGATAAGCCACCGGGAAGCGATGATCAACATCCATTTTCCAAAGAGTCCTGCCATGATCAAAAAGGCGGAGCAACGGCTGAAGTTTGAAGAATTGTTATTCGTTCAGCTTGAGTTGCTTTTGCAAAAAAAGATACTAAAAGAAAAGGTTGCGGGCCATGTCTTTGAAAAAGTGGGTTATTATTTCAATACTTTTTATAAAGAGCACCTGCCTTTTGAGCTGACCGGGGCACAAAAACGGGTTATCCGGGAAATCCGTTCAGACCTGAAAAGCGGTAAACAAATGAACCGGCTTTTGCAGGGCGATGTGGGCAGCGGTAAAACGCTGGTGGCCCTGATGAGCATGCTCATTGCTCTTGACAACGGTTTTCAGACCGCTTTTATGGCTCCGACAGAAATTCTTGCCACACAGCATTTTAATACAATAAAAAAATTTCTTGGCGATATGGAAATTCGCGTAGAGTTACTCACCGGTTCTACAAAAACCGCCAGGCGAAAAGAAATTCATACTGCTTTGAAAAGTAACAGGTTGCCTGTTTTAGTAGGAACTCATGCGCTCATTGAAGACACGGTACAATTTAGTAATCTCGGGTTGGTGGTCATTGATGAGCAGCATCGTTTTGGTGTGGCCCAGCGTGCCAAGCTTTGGAAAAAAAACAAAATTCCGCCCCATGTACTGGTCATGACGGCAACACCCATTCCGCGCACTTTGTCTATGACGCTTTACGGGAATCTTGACTTGTCGGTAATTGACGAAATGCCACCGGGCAGAAAGCCGGTAAAAACATTGCTTTTTTTTGAGTCGAAACGGTTGCGGGTGCTTGGTTTTATGCGTGAACAAATTAAAAAAGGCAAACAGATTTATGTAGTGTACCCGTTGATAAAAGAATCGGAGAAATTTGATTTAAAGAATTTGATAGATGGTTACGAAAACATGATGAGGGATTTTCCCGAACCCGAATACCAGGTAAGTGTGGTACACGGACAAATGAAACCCGAAGACAAAGAATATGAAATGCGCCGTTTTGTGGAAGGGAAAACCCACATCATGGTTTCTACCACGGTGATAGAAGTGGGGGTGGATGTGCCCAATGCTTCGGTGATGGTTATTGAAAATGCCGAACGTTTTGGTTTATCACAGTTGCATCAGTTGCGGGGCAGGGTAGGCCGGGGTGCCGATCAGTCGTGGTGTATTCTCATGGCAGGAAACAAGCTTTCCAATGAAGGCCGGAAAAGGCTGGAAATTATGGTTGCCACCAACGATGGTTTCGAAATTGCCGAAGCCGACCTCAAATTGCGGGGGCCCGGCGACATTCAGGGAACAAGGCAGTCTGGAATGCTCGATTTTCACATCGTCAACCTGGCAAAAGATGGTGAACTGGTTGCCCGGACCAGACAAATTGCCAACAACATTTTGAATGATGACCCCCGGTTACAAAAACCGGATAACCGGTTGCTTAACCAAGAAATGCGACGGCGGTTCAAAGGCAAAACACTTTGGGCAAGAATTTCGTGATCCCGTCTGTTATTTCCCCCGTTTCATCTATTTTTGCCGCATGGTTTTAACAGACACACATACCCATTTGTACCTTAACGATTTTGATGAAGACCGTGAGGAAATCATGCAAAATGCCTTGGAAAAAGGGGTTGAACGGATATTGTTACCCAACATTGACAGGACAACCCTTCTGCAGTTGAAAAGCATGACGGCACTTTTTTCTGAAAATTGTTTCCCCATGATGGGATTGCATCCCACCTCGGTGAAAGAAGATTACGAATCGGAGCTGGCGCTGGTGGAACGGGAGTTGAAAACGAAAAATTATTACGGTGTGGGAGAAATAGGCATTGACCTGTACCGGGACAAAACTTTTGAAGAAGAACAAAAGGATGCTTTCCGTCGGCAATTGCGCCTTGCAAAAAAATATCAACTGGCAGTATCTATCCATACTCGTGAAGCTTTTGATATGACCCTGCAAATGGTAAAAGAAGAACTTAACAATGATTTAAACGGGGTTTTTCATTGTTTTACAGGCACTTTGGAAGATGCCAAAAAGATAATGGACACAGGGTTTAAAATGGGAATAGGCGGAATAGTTACTTTCAAAAACAGCGGATTGGCAGCGGTGGTGAGCCGGCTGCCTCTGGAAAGCATTGTGCTGGAGACAGATGCCCCGTTTCTTACTCCTGTTCCCTTTCGGGGAAAACGTAACCAGAGTGCTTACCTGTTTTATGTAGCGCAGAAAGTGGCCGAAGTGAAAAATATTCCGGTAGAAGAAGTAGCTGAAGTGACCAGTAATACTGCCGGGATTTTGTTTTTTAATAAAAAAAAGGTATAACATGACAGAACAAATCAGCCTGCTTATTATTTATACCGGAGGGACCATCGGCATGATCAAGGATCCGGAAACCGGTTCGCTGCGCCCCTTTAATTTTGAAGGTGTTTACGACCAGATACCGGAACTGAAAAGATTTCCTTACCATTTGGAGTTTCATTGTTTTGACCCCATTATCGATTCCAGTGAAATACAGCTGAAACATTGGGTCCAACTGGCAGAGGTCATCGAAAAAAATTATGAAACATTTGATGGTTTTGTTGTATTGCATGGTTCAGACACTATGGCCTATACTGCATCAGCACTGAGCTTTATGCTGGAAAACCTGAACAAACCGGTTATTTTCACCGGTTCACAATTGCCTTTGGGGGTAATGCGTACCGATGGAAGGGAAAATTTTATCACCGCCATTGAGCTGGCTGCTGCCACCGAAGATGATACTCCGCTAATTCCGGAAGTTTGTATCTATTTTGAGAACCAGTTGCTGCGTGCCAACCGTACCATAAAATACAATGCCGAGAACTTTAATGCTTTTGTTTCTCCCAACTATCCGGCACTGGCCGAGGTAGGGGTTTATATCAAGTATAACAAGCACAACATCCTGAAACCTAATTTTAAAAAATTAAAAGTCCACAAGAACCTGAACAACCATATCGTTGTTTTAAAATTATTTCCGGGAATTTCACGGGAAGTAGTGGAAACAATATTTCAGATTTCGGGTTTACAGGCTGTGGTTTTGGAGACATTTGGCTCAGGCAATGCCTCTACGGAGAAATGGTTTTTGGAGACATTGTCGGAAGCCATAAAAAAAGGAATACATATTATTAATGTTTCACAGTGTCCTGCCGGGCAGGTTGAACAGGGGAAATATGATACCTCCCTTGCCCTTAAAAATATTGGTGTTATTGGCGGGGGCGACATGACAACTGAAGCTGCTTTAACGAAAATTATGTACCTTTTAGGTGAAAAACAACCGCCCGAAATATTTAGAGCCATTATGAATTTGTCCTTAAGAGGGGAAATTACTGTACATTAAGAATATTTTTATACTTTTGGCGACCGGAAAAGAAAGAAAAGGGAGAGGTGCTCGAGTGGCTGAAGAGGCACGCCTGGAAAGCGTGTATACCCCTAAAGGGTATCGCGGGTTCGAATCCCGCTCTCTCCGCAGGGAAAGAAAGATGGTTTATTTTTGAATTTTTAATAATTAGTTTAAATATAGTATTTAATTAAATAATTTATATTTTTGTAACCACTTATCAGAAAATGTAAAATCGTTTTAATCAATTTTTATCAATCATGAAAAAATTAATTGCATTTATTTCAATTGCTGCCCTGTTGACCATAGGGTTTTCAAATTTTGTTTATGCCCAGGATGCCGCAGCAAAAAAAACTACTACGGTAGTAAAAAAAGATTCCACGGCTAAAGACACTACGGCTGTTGCAGCCACTGCAGCTGCAAAACCTGCTGCAGCTACAGCTACTGCTGCCCAGCCCAAGTCCTTTCATCAGGTTTTAAAGGAAGAGTTCATACAAGGTGGTCCCGGTTTTATGGGGGTTATTTTGTTGACATTCATTTTCGGCCTGGCTATTGCCATTGAACGTATCCTTTATTTAACTCTTGCCTCCATCAACTCTAAAAAACTATTGAAAAAGGTGGAAGATGCCTTGAGCAACAACGATGTGGAAGGGGCCAAAGATGTTTGCCGTAATACCCGCGGGCCTGTTGCCGCCATTTTTGCAGAAGGGCTTAACCGGTACGACAACGGTCTGGAAGAAGTGGAAAAATCTATTATTTCCTATGGCAGTGTAGTTACCGGTAGACTGGAAAATGGTGTTAGCTGGATATCATTGTTCATTGCCCTGGCACCTATGTTGGGATTTATGGGTACAGTTATTGGAATGATTGAGGCTTTTAACAATATTGCTGCAGCCGGTGAAATCAGCCCTACTGTTGTGGCCAGTGGTATTAAAGTAGCTTTGTTGACCACCGTATTCGGTCTGATTGTTGCCGTTGTCTTGCAGGTCTTCTACAACTATATTATTTCAAAAATCGACACATTGGTAAGCGATATGGAAGATACTTCCATTGCTTTCATTGATATCGTGGCTAAACATTTAAAAAAATAATTTGCCATGAAAGATAAAGTAGCAAAAATTACCAGGTGGTTTCTGTACGCCCTGCTGCTGGTAGGCGCAGTTCCGGGAATTTTATTCTATGTCGGGGCTATGGGTACAGATGCTTTCCTGTGGTGGGGTAAATTTATGTTTGTTATCGGTGTGGCAGTCATTATCATAGCGCCGATTTATACCATATTCAATAACCCCAAGAACCTGATCAAAATGCTTATAAGTGTTGTTATTCTTGCTGTGATCCTGCTTGTGTCGTATGGTATTGCTACCAACCACATGTCGGCATTACAGTTGGAATCTTATAAGATTACTGCCGAGACATCTAAACTTGTGGGTATGGGCCTGATTGCCACTTACATTACCCTCGGTTTATCTGTTATTACTATCCTGTATTCAGGAATTGCAAAATTATTTAAATAGGATAAAATTATGGCAAGAAGAGGAGCACCAGAAATTAATGCCGGATCAATGGCGGATATCGCATTCCTTTTGCTGATATTCTTCCTGGTTACGACAACCATGAACGTTGATACCGGTATTACCAGGATCCTTCCCCCGCTGCCCAAAAATAAAAACGAAAAAGTGGATGTTAAAGAACGGAATGTTTTAAAGGTTCTGATCAACAGCCACGACCTTATGCTTGTCAACGGGAAACCGGCAACTGTTAAGGAGTTGCCTGACAGGATCATTGATTTCATGTCAATTCATCCCAACAACCCGGCATATCCTCAGGTACGTGAAAAATTTATCCCTGCTTTGGGGAGAAAAGTACTGATGACAAAAGGCCTTATTTCGTTAAAAAACGACAGGGGAACCTCCTATAAAATGTACATCAAAGTGCAGGATGCAATTGCGAAAGCTTTTAATGAAATGAAAGACCAGGCGGCAATGAAATATTACGGCTTAAAATATGACCAACTCCTTGATCCTGAGAAAAAGAAGGTGATCAACGAATTGGTGCCTATCCGTGTATCAGAAGCCGAACCTGAAAATGTTGGAGGAGGACGTTAACATGGCAAAATTTAAAACATCGAAAACAAAGGAAGAGCCGAGGATTAACACTGCTTCCCTTCCGGATATTATTTTCATTTTATTGTTTTTCTTCATGGTGTCTGTTTCCATGCGTCAAAACAATTTGATGGTGAGGATTAAACTTCCGCAGGCAACGCAGGTCCAAAAACTTGAAAAAAAGTCGTTGGTGAGTTATATTTATATTGGTCAGCCGATCGACAGGGCACTATATGGTACCAATGCCCGTATCCAGCTCAACGACAGTTATGCCACTGTTAAGGATATTCCGGAATTTGTTGCCAAAGCGCGGCAGGCACGTAACGAAGCTGTACGCAGCCTTATTACTTTTTCCCTGAAAGTAGATCAAAATACAAGGATGGGGATTGTGACGGATGTAAAACAGGAATTGCGTAAAGCCAATGCTTTGAAAATAAATTATTCATGTAGAAAAGAATTGAATCCGAAACAGTAACTTTTTGGTAATGTATTAAAAAAAGCCGGCCTCCCGCAGGGGCTGGCTTTTTTTGTATTTCCATACTCATCAGTTTCGCTATCTTTGTGGGCGTATTATAATTCCATGAAAAAACTTTATGCATACATGCTGAAATCGTACCTGGGTCCGTTTTTACTGACCTTTTTCATTACGATTTTTATCCTGCTGATGCAGTTTTTATGGAAATACGTGGATGATCTGGTAGGCAAAGGGCTTGAATGGACCGTTATTTTGCGTTTAATGTATTATGCATCCGCTACATTTGTTCCTTTGGCATTGCCTTTAGCCGTTTTACTTTCTTCCCTCATGACTTTCGGCAATCTGGGTGAACATTACGAACTGGTTGCCATTAAAAGTTCGGGAATCTCACTCCAAAAAGCCATGCAGCCCCTTACTATTCTTGCTGTTGTTATCAGCATCAGCGCTTTTTTGTTTTCAAATTATGTTTATCCTGTTGCCAACCTGAAGTTTGGTTCGTTGCTGTATGATGTAAGACAAAAAAAGCTGGCTTTTAACCTCAACGAAGGGGTTTTCGACAATGACCTGAACGGTTATGTTATCAGGGCAGGCCGAAAGGCAAAAGACAACAAAACCATTTATGATGTTATGATTTATGATCATACGAACCAAATGGGCGACACCAAAGTCACTGTTGCCAAAAAGGGGGTCATGGAGCTTTCCCCCAATCAGAAGCATCTCATCATTACTTTGTACAATGGTTATGATTACAGCGAGGTGATAAACCAACGTGGTTACCGCCAAACACATCCGTTCGAAGAACTTCGTTTTAAAAAGCAGGTGCTTTCGTTCAATCTTTCCCAGCTTGCACTCGTCCATACCGATGAATCCCTTTTTAAAAACAACTATACCATGCTCAACGTAAAGCAGCTGAGTCATGCCATCGATTCGCTGAGTATGTTCGTGAAAGAACGGGAGGAAGCCTTTCGGCATAACACGTTAAGTAACTTCTCTTATTTGCTGGTCAGGACAAAACCTGCCCGGACAACATCCGCAAAAACAAAACCGGGGAATCAACCAAAAAAATTTCACCGAAAACAACGTGCCAATATTCCGCCATTGAAGATTGCTTATCCTTTCCTGAAAAATTTTGATTTGGATACCCGGCAAGCAATTCTAGAATTTGCCCGGCACCGGGTACAAGATGCCAAAAGCAACGTATTGTTCAATTACGATCGTATCATCAAGCCGGAGAAGCAGCTGATCATACGACACGAAATTATTTGGAACCAGAAATTTAAACTTTCACTGGCATGCCTGATTTTTTTCTTTATTGGTGCTCCTCTCGGAGCTATTATCAGAAAAGGCGGACTGGGCTTGCCGGTAGTTATTTCAGTGATCTTTTTCGTAATTTACCATGTTATATCGGTAATCAGTGAGAAAGCAGTCCGTGCCGGGGATATGAACGTTGTTTTCGGTGTATGGCTTTCCACGATAGTTATTCTTCCCCTTGGCTTGTTTTTGACATACAAGGCCACTACCGACTCTCCTCTAATGGATACGGAAAGCTGGCAGAAATATTTCGAAAAACATAAAGGAATAAAAAGAATGATGGATGCTTTCCTGCGGTTAAAGCGTTCTTTGCTTAAAAAGAAAACAGAGGCATAAACAATGACTCCGCTAAAAATTCTTTTCATTTGTAATAAATCGCCCTGGCCCCCGAGGGAAGGCGGGCCCATGGCTATGAACAATCTTATTGAAGGTTTGCTGGGCGCCGGGGACCGGGTGAAAGTGCTGGCTGTTGAATCAGAAAAATATCATGTTGCCTCAGAAAAAATCCCGGCGGACTACCGGAAAAAAACCGGGATCGAGTTTGTCCATCTTGATTTGGCTGTCAAATTTATCCCTGCTTTCCTGAACCTGTTTTCCCGACAATCATACCACGTGAAGCGTTTCATCTCGCACGCTTTTGAAAGAAAACTTACCGAAATATTACAACGGGAAACATTTGATATTATCCAAATAGAAACCCTTTTTATGGCGCCTTATCTGGAGACAATCAGAAAATACAGCACTGCCAGGGTCGTGTTGCGGGCACACAATATTGAACACCTTATCTGGAAACGAATGGCCCTGGCCAGCCGGAATCCGGCAAGGAAATTTTACCTGAAGCATCTTTTTTCCACGCTTGAAAATTATGAGAAAAAAATTCTTGATGATTTCGATGCCATTTTGCCCATTACCGAAAAGGATGCAGCATTTTTTAAGGCTTACTGCCGGAAGCCGGTCAAAACCATTCCGTTTGGTATCAACCTGAAAGATTATTCCGCTTCCGGCGATCAGCATGTAGAACAGGCCTTGTATCATATCGGGGCTATGAACTGGATGCCTAATGAAGAAGGAATCCGTTGGTTTTTGAAAAGGGTTTGGCCGCAGTTGAGGCAAAAATTTCCCGCTTTGAAACTTTATCTTGCCGGCAGGGCCATGCCCCGGTGGCTGCTGGAACTGAAAATGGAAAACATAATTGTAGCAGGGGAAGTTCCCGATGCCAGGGCATTTATTCTTTCGAAAAGTACGGGTATAGTCCCCCTGTTTTCAGGTAGCGGTGTCAGGATTAAAATTATTGAAAGTATGGCACTTGGCAAAGCAGTAGTTTCTACCAGAACCGGTGCTGAAGGCATTGGATACACGGATGGGGAAAATATATTAATTGCCGATACTGTCATGGAATTTGTGTCTGCTATTTCCAGACTTTACAAAAATCCCGGTGAAGAGGTCAGGGTGGGGCAAAATGCCCGCCGGTTTGTGGAAACAAAACACGATAACCGGAAAATTATCGGGGAATTGCAAGCTTTTTATCGGGAAATTTTATGACCTTTGCCTAAGGTGAAGAGATACTGCTTATGAGAATTTTTGTTTTGCTTCCCAGAATTCCTTTTCCCCTTGAGAAGGGCGACAAACTGCGGGCTTTTCACCAAATCAAAGAGCTTTCCAAAAATCATGAAATCATTCTTTGCGCATTGAACCCGTTGCGAAATGCTGATAAGCAAAGCGCTTTTCAACAATTACAGCCTTACTGTCGTTCTATCAATTTTATTGATTTGCCGGCTTTTGGCCGTGCTGCTAATATTTTAAAGGCCTTTTTTACAGGTTTGCCTTTGCAATCGGGTTATTTTTACAGCCGGCGGGCTGCCGGGAAAATCGTAAAATTAATTAATGAATACCAGCCCGATCATTTGTATGCCCAGCTTTTGCGTACAGCCCGTTATCTTATGGCTTTCCCCCATAAAAAAACTTTGGATTACCAGGATGCTTTTTCGTACGGATTAAAACGCAGGGCAGATATTGCCAATCCTTTGATGAAGTTTGTTTTCAGAATGGAATACAAAAGAATGGCATCTTTTGAAAGGATCATGTTTGACAGGTTTGATAACAAAACCATTATCTCTGCCCGCGACCGTGACCTGATCCCGCATACGCAAAGGAGGTCTATTGTAGTGGTCCGGAACGGTGTGGACCTGGATTTTTTTCATCCGTTTTCGCGAAAAAAAACACAGGAAATTGTTTTTACGGGCAACATGGGCTATCCTCCCAATGTGGATGCTGCTTTGTTTCTTGCCAAAGAAATCATGCCGCTGGTGTGGCGTGAAAGACCGGAAGCCCGCCTGTTGCTCGCCGGAGCAGAACCTCATGCCAAAGTCAAAAGACTGGCAAATAAAAGAATAACCGTGAGTGGATGGATGGATGATATCCGTGAGGCTTATGCCGGATCCATGGTTTTTATTGCTCCCATGCGCATTGGAACGGGTTTGCAAAATAAACTGCTGGAGGCCATGGCCATGAAAACCCCGTGTGTTACTACCCCCCTGGCCAATGCCTCCATACAAGCTAAAGACAAAAAGGAAATCTTCATAGGAAACAGTGCCGTAACGTTGGCCAATGCTTTGTTGTTTTTATTAAAGAACACCCAAAAACGCCGGCAGTTGGCAGAAAATGCTTTTGCTTTTGTAAAGAAAAACCATCATTGGTCAGCAGCTACAGCACCATTGGAAAAATTGATCAGTGAAAACAATATTCAATAATTTGGATAAAAATTTTACGAATGAAAGAGAAAGAAATGCTGGCAGCATATCTACCGCAACCCATGGTCGATACCGTTTATGCCTGGATTGTCCGGCACAAAATCCATTTGACCATCACCCGCAGCCGCACCTCAAAAATGGGTGATTACAGTCCTCCGGCAAAAAGTAAGCCTTATCATCGGATCACCATCAACCATGATTTAAATCAGTACGCATTTTTTATCACTTTTGTACATGAATTGGCACATTTGCTCACGCACAAACAGTATGGCGGAAAAGTGCAGGCGCACGGCAAAGAATGGAAAGCCAATTACCGGAAACTGATGGTCCCTTTTTTGGAAAAGAATGTTTTCCCGCCCGAATTACAACATTCCATATACCAGCATTTGCAAAATATTAAAGCTTCCAGTGCGGCTGATATAGAATTATCCAGGACATTGATCAAATTTGATAACAACAGGGAAAATACGTTGGTAGAAAACCTGCAGCCGGGCGATGTGTTCCTTTTCAGGGAAAACAGGGAATTTCAGGTCATTGAAAAATTGCGTAAACGTTATAAATGTATAGAACTTAAAACAAATCGCATTTTTTTGTTTCAGCCGCTTACGCCGGTGAAAGAACTCAGGAAAAAAGATCCGTTTGACTGAAAATAAGTTCTTGGTTTTTTGTTAGTCTTTGAGGGATAAAGATTCGGAAATTATTTTAAAATCCCTTATTTTTGTTCCACCTAAAAAAATTACAATGAATAATTATTATTGTGTGATCATGGCCGGTGGCGTGGGTTCACGCTTTTGGCCTATGAGCAAAACGGCTCATCCCAAACAATTTATGGATGTTCTCGGAACCGGGAAAACACTCATTCAACTTACTTTTGACCGGTTTGTCAAAATCCTTCCGGCAAAAAATATTTATGTTGTCACCAATGAAATTTACCGTGACCTGGTATTGGAACAATTACCGGAAATAAGTGAGCAACAGGTGTTGTGCGAGCCATCGAGGCGTAATACTGCTCCCTGTATTGCCTATGCCAATTACAAGATAAAAGAAAAAAATGAAGAGGCCATCATAGTAGTAGCCCCGTCAGATCATATTATTTTGAAAGAAGAAGAATTCGTAAATGATGTGAAAACGGCTATGGAAGCGGCCGCTGAACACGACTGGCTGATCACCATGGGTATCCGGCCCAGCCGCCCCGACACAGGTTACGGCTATATTCAGCTTGAAGGAAAGAGCGTATATCCTAAAGACAGCCGGCTGCACAAAGTAAAAACTTTTACGGAGAAACCCAATCTTGAAATTGCCAATTCATTTGTTGCCAGTGGTGACTTTCTGTGGAATTCCGGTATTTTTATCTGGTCACTGAAAAGTATCATGGCCGCTTTCGACCAGCATTTAAACGAGGTACACAAGCTTTTTGAAAAAGGTATTGGTAAATATAACACGCAGGAAGAGGCATCTTTTATTAAAGAGACCTATGCTGTATGCCGGAATATTTCCATCGACTACGGTATCATGGAGAAATCTGATAACGTGTATGTTTTGAGTGTTGATTTTGGCTGGTCTGATCTGGGGACATGGGGGTCATTGTATACCATTCACGATAAAGATGAAAACCAAAATGCGGTAATAGGAAACAATGTTATGCTATATGATACTAAAAACTGTATTGTCCATATGCCAAAAGACAAACTGGTAGTACTTCAGGGGCTTGAAGATTACATTGTGGTAGAACAAGATGAAATATTACTCGTTTGCCGCAAAGAAGATGAACAAAAAATCAGACGGTTCGTTACTGATGTGAAAATCGAAAAAGGGGAAAAATATGTGTAACATCAATCCCTTGGTTTAATTCTGAAGCTTTATTGTCATTTTTTGGTGTTTTTACTTTGGCCGTTGCGCTGATAAATCCTGATTTGAGCACTGTTTTTACCTGATTTCGGGACCGCGAGGTAAAAATATTTTTGTTTGGGAACCCAAAGAGATGTACGGGCTCCTGCTGCTGTTTTTATTCTGTCCTGAAGCTTGTAAGTATCAGGCGTTTGCTGCTCAATAACTTCGAGATATCCTCCTCCGCAGGAAATATAGACCTTCTTTTTTTGCGGATCATAATAAAAATCATCTGCATTGCGGTCAATCTTCACCGTGGCAACAGGTTTCATTGTTTGTGTATTAAAAACCTTGAAACGGGGTGGAATCCGGAATCCGATGAAAAGGCGGTGATGAACGGAGTCTAAGGCCATGGGAAAATTTGCCAGACTGCTTACAAAAGATAATTTCTTTTCTACCTTTCCTGTTTTAAGGTTTACTGAGGCCAGTTCCCTGGCATCGGGAATATTTACATAAGCAAGGGAATAGCGGTTATGGATAGAAAAAGCTTCGGGATGGTCATCGAGCCTGATTTTTTTGATCAGCTGATTGTTTTTGATATTTACCATGCCAATGCCTCCGCTTCCATAAGCGACATAAACAATCCCGGCATAAGGATCATAACGTAAATTATCGGCATCATTTTCAAAATCTATCACTTTCTCAAGCTGATAATTGCCGGCATTATAAATGTATACTTTGCCATTTCCTGCAGTGGAAACAACCAGCTTGTTGTATTTTGGAACATACAGGACTCCTTGAGGGTAATCCAGTCCCGCAATACGGTGAATGATTTTTCCCTTATTCAGGTCCAATACAATAACGGAATGATAACCCAGTGCCGAAATAAAAAGCCGGTGATTTTTCAGGTCGATGGAAAGATGATCTATTCTGCCTGTTACCCCTGCTAAAGGAATGGTTTTTATCAGCTTGAAATAAGGATGATTTCCATTATCGACAGGTACCGTTGTAGTACAACTTCCCGCCAGACTTGCGAAGGCAAAAAGAAACAATAAAGAAATAATGATGAAGCGAATCCTTTTCATAATAAATGTTGATATTTAAAACGTATACTTCGTATCATTTAACAATAAACTCATCACAAAACAACCAGGCTTTCAATCCGGTACCGGAACTCCAGGATGGGGAAACACCGATATTTTTGGCTACCATACGGACAAACCTGCCCCGTACCGGTTTTCCCTGCCATTTAACGGTAAGCACTTTAGGCCCTTCCACCCTGGAAGGCTGTGCGGGTGCAAAATGATAAACAAGGGTGTATTTTTTTCCATTTTGCGATACATAATAATTTACCTCACGGGGGAAAAAGATACAGAGGGAACCCCGCGTCTGTTGAAGAAAATCAGCTGCTATTTTATGAATATTCTGTACCGAATCAAGGTCGACAGTCACCACAAGGTCCTTTTTCAAATATCCCTGCCAGTGCGGATCGTGATAGTTTGCCCGTGCCAAAAGCCCATCGGTAAGCCCTCCCGGACCGCCGGCAGTATAACGTGGTGAAAAAGGATTTTTTATTTTGGGTTTCCTTCCCAGCGCTTTGTGGATAACAATGGATTGTCGGTAAGTTCCTATTCTTTTTCCATTACGGACCAGCCCGGCAATGAGGTCGGCATCATGATAAAGGAGAAAAGGGGTCGAATACCTCCGGGAAGAAATATCAGGAGTTTCCCCATTTAAATCATACCGGAGCGAAGCACTGTCCACATTTGTCAGCAGGCTGATCTTCAGGCTCTTCCCGGGGGATGAAACTGTTGTCTTCATGTCTATCACCGGTGCGAGGTATAAATCATCAAACCAGGCAGTCCCGCGAGTATCCAGGATAAGGTTAACGGATGTCCGTTGAATTTGTTTTGTACTGTCGGAAGGGGTTATAAACCATTCATATTGTTTCCAATTGTTTGTCAGGACAAATGTTTTTGAGCTGATACCTTTAGCACTGACAGTAAAAGATGGCGGAAGGGGTTTCCGGTGAAACAATCGCCAGAAAAAGCCTTCTTCCTCCCAACGGGTCTTTCGGGGTGCTGCTTTCGCCCAAATGGTAAAATGGTAAGTATATCCATATTTCAGATAAGCCGGAAAAAAGGAAAGGGAAATACCTTTCCCGTCTTCCGGGGTTACAAGCCTTAACGAATGTTCCCCCGAATGAAATACCCGTGAATCTATGAAATAAGTGGCACCGCGATCTTTGCCAACATGGGCATAACATGCCGAAGGTACCCCCGGAACAGGAAGATATTCAAAACCGGGATCAACCATCAGGTTTTCTGTTTTTTCAGGCTGTGGTGCAGGTGGTTTTTTCAGTGATATTTTATACACGCGTGTTCCCAGAGCATCGATCATGTCCGACAAAAGATTTTTTTTAATCTTCACTTTTCTGTTCTCAAACATAACATCAGCTATGTTTGCACGCAGGGTGTCGGGTAATGAAACGGTGAATGCAAAGGGCTGGTTCAGGGTGTTGACACAAATCACCACGAGGGTACTGTCATTATAAAACGCTTTTACCCTGATATTTTTCTTATCTGCTGTTATTGGGCCGATATCTCT
>Ga0256829_1002215_pt1 | contig 14757 bp, 9 predicted proteins | sample 131447metaG_FD_185979 | JGI IMG/M metagenome (GOLD analysis project Ga0256829, IMG submission 185979) | Hydrothermal vent microbial communities from Lau Basin, Pacific Ocean - 131-447 | ecosystem: Environmental > Aquatic > Marine > Hydrothermal vents | place: Pacific Ocean: Lau Basin | collected...
ATTCCTGTTGCTAATCCGCCAACACTTGGTTTAATTTTCAGTGAGTTATTTTCAATTTTAACTTGTAAAGGAAGACGATTAGAAACAATAATTGTTTTATTCATAAGGGTTTGCTTTGGTTTAAAGTTAAGATTTTCGTTAATTTAATGAAAAATTGATTGAAAACATTATAAAACAAAAGATTTGGGAAATAATTTAGATTACGGAATTGTAGGAAATTGCCGAAGCGCTGCATTGATATCAAAAACAGGATCTGTAGAATGGTGTTGTTTGCCAGAATTTGATTCGTCTTCTGTTTTTGCAAAATTATTAGATGAAAATATTGGCGGACATTTTTCTATTAATGTTGATGAAAGTTATACGATTAAACAGTTTTACATTGATAAAACAAATATTTTAGTGACTAGATTTAGTAACGGAATTGATGTTTTTGAAGTGCACGATTTTATGCCAAGATTTCATAAACAAGACGGAACGTATTACTATCCGCCTGAATTGGTTAGGTATTTTAAATATATTTCAGGAAAACCAACCTTTACCGTAGATTATAACCCAAAATTAGAATATGCTAAAGGTGAAACGGAAATTTACGTAAAAGAAGATTTTATAGCTAGCCTAACTCATGGTGAAAAGTTTGATACGCTTTTTTTATACACGTCATTTGATAAAAATGCAATTGTAGATAAAAAAGAAATTACGCTAACAGAAGACGGTTACTTTTTAATAGGTTACAACGAAAAGATTTTTAATCCAACAGTAGAAAGTATTTATCTAGATCACCAACGTACCAAAGTATATTGGTTAAATTGGATAGATAAAACACCAAAATATAATATGTATAACGCACAAATTTTACGCAGTGCATTAACATTAAAATTATTATCCTACGATAAATCTGGTGCTGTACTAGCAGCAGCAACAACCTCTTTACCAGAAACTATTGGTGAAGTAAGAAACTGGGATTACCGTTTTTGTTGGATTAGAGATGCTTCTATGGTGATAAAAGTAGTATCACAATTAGGTCATAAAAATATGGCTAAACGCTACTTAAATTTTATTATCGATTTGATTCCTGATAAAGATGAAAAACTGCAAATTATGTATGGAATCAATAAGGAGAAAAAGTTAACCGAGTATAGTTTAGATCATTTAAGCGGTTATAAAGATTCTAAACCTGTGCGTGTTGGTAATGCTGCTTATAAGCAAAAACAAAATGATATTTATGGTATTTTAATGGATGTAATCCATCAGCAATTTGTGTCTTTTTCTTTAGACATAGAAAATACCGAAGAACTTTGGACAATTACTAAAGGAATTGTTTGGGTAGTAAACAAACACTGGAAAGAACCAGATAAAGGAATTTGGGAATTTAGAGGTGAGGATAGGCATTTTACGTTTTCTAAAGTGTTATGTTGGGTTGCTATAGATCGTGCTATTAAAGTTGCTGAAATACTGAATAAATACCATAAAGCAAATAAATGGAAAATTATTAAAGAAGAAATTAAAAATGACATTATGAGTAATGCTTGGAGTGATACTGCTAATGCATTTACACAAGCTTATGGTGTAGAAGATTTAGATGCGTCTGTATTATTAATGGAACCTTATGGATTTATAGATGCTAAAGACCCAAAATATGTTAGCACAGTTAACGCAATAGAAAGAGAGTTAAGTAACGACGGATTACTTTATAGATATAAAAATAAAGACGATTTTGGTTTACCATCATCATCATTTACAATTTGTACGTTCTGGTTTATAAACAGTTTGTATAAAATAGGCGAGGAGGAAAAAGCTAAAGCTATGTTTGATAAACTATTATCTTACAGTAATCATTTAGGATTGTTTAGTGAGGATATAGACTTTAAAACAAAACGATTGTTAGGTAATTTCCCGCAAGCATATTCTCATTTAGCTTTAATTGAAACAGCGATTAACTTGTCTAATGTTACAACAGATGAAAAAGTAAAAAGTAGTATAGCTAATTAAATAAACAAAAAAAGGACTTCAAATTTGAAGTCCTTTTTTATTATCTAAATACCTTATTAGGAAAAACAACGGGACTTTCAAAACCATCTTTTCCTACAGCAGCAATCCCAAAAAAGAAGTTGTCTATAACAATACCTTCTAAAGTAAATACTGATACATCACCTACATATCTACTGTAATCCCAAGTAGGAGAAGTTGTGTCTCTCCAATATATTTTATAGCCAACAGCACCTTCAACTTTATCCCATTTAAATTTAGCAGAAGGTTCTACAATACCACCAATAGCAACGTTTTTTGGAGCTGGCGGTGCAGAAGCTAAACTAGCCATATTTATTGCGTTAACAGCAGTTAGTTTTTTAGCATATTCAAAATTAACGTGTTCAATTACATCACCATATTTAATTCCGTTTTCCTCACGTATATCTTGATGTTGCTGATTATAATTTTCATGCGCTTCCATAATTCTAATTCCTGCAAAACCTAAATCGTTAAAAGGTCTGTGATGTCCGCCACGACCAAAACGGTCTAATCTGTAAACCATCATAGGATTCATTTCTGGCATATATGTCTTCACCGTTTTGTGTACATATCTAGCCAATTGTCTTGATATTCCGTCAACTTCACCACCATAAAAGCGTCTAAGTTGTCTTTCTCTTTCTGTTTCGTTTGCAGGAACAGGTTCAGAAAAAATTCTAAAAGTACGATTGTCTATTACGCCATCAACACCTTTAATATTTCCTATCATGTCATTGTTAAGAATACCAATAATATCCCAATTGTTTTCTTTAGCATATTTAGCTAAACCACTACCTCCAAAAAGACCTTGTTCTTCACCAGAAAGACCTACATAAACAATACTGCTTTCAAATTGATAATTAGATAGGACTCTTGCAGCTTCAATGGTTCCTGCCATACCAGATGCATTATCATTTGCTCCTGGAGCGTCTGTGGTAAAGTCCATAGTATCACTAGCTCTAGAGTCTATGTCTCCACTCATTATAATATATCTATTTGGGTATTTTGTGCCTTTTTGAATAGCAACAACATTAACAACCCAAGCATCATGTGGTACACGATTATTACCTTCTTTAGTTACGAAATCTTTTTGATAAAAAACATCAAGACAGTTATTACAGTTTTTAGAAATTGATTCAAATTCAGATTTTATCCAACGTCTTGCGGCTCCAATTCCTCTAGTATCAGAAATAGTATCACTAAACGTATTTCTTGTTCCAAAATCTACTAATGTTTGTGTATCTTTCTCTATTCGTTTTGCTGAAACAGAATCGATAATATCATAAATCTTTTGGCTAGTTTGACCTAACGAAATGTAAGCAAAGAATAGTAGTGGGAGAATGATTAGTCTTTTCATTTTTCTAATTTTTCTCTAAAATACTAAAATAAAAAAGCTGATTCAAATACTTGAATCAGCCTTTTCGAAATTAAAACTAAAACTCACTTAAATTCTTAGAAACAATATTTGTTTTCTTCTTTTATTTTTTCGGCAATCTCATTGCGTAAGTCTACAATATCTGGATAGTTTTGGTACTTAGTAAAACGCTTAAGTCCCATTAACATCATACGTTGTTCATCACCTTCAGCGAAAGAAATAATGCTTTCTTTTCCTTTTTTCTCTATAGTTTCTACAGCGTGATATAAGTATAATTTAGACATTGCGATTTGCGCAGATTGTGCGTCTTCACCAAAACGTTTTGCGTTTTTCTCTGTACGTAAAATTGCAGATTCTGCCATGTAGATTTCAATTAAAATATCTGCAGCAGCAACTAGTAATTGTTGGTGTTGCTCTAGATCTGGTCCAAATTTTTGCACCGCAGCACCAGCAACCATTAAGAAGGTTTTCTTAAGTTTTGCAATCATTTCTTTTTCTTCAGAAAATAACTCAGAATAATCTGGTGTATCAAAAGATGGAATACCCATTAATTCTTCTTGAACTTTCATTGCAGGACCTAATAAATCTACGTGACCTTTCATTGCTTTTTTAACCAACATACCTACAGAAAGCATACGGTTAATTTCGTTTGTTCCTTCATAGATACGTGCAATACGTGCGTCTCTCCAAGCAGCTTCCATTGGTGTTTCTTCAGAGAATCCCATTCCTCCGAAAATTTGGATACCTTCATCAGCACAGTTTTGTACGTCTTCTGATACTGCTACTTTTAAGATAGAACACTCGATAGCGTATTCTTCTACACCTTTAAGTTCTGCTTCTTGATGTGTGTTTCCTGCTTCTACACGTAAAGCGATGCGGTCTTCGATATTTTTTGAAGCTCTGTAAGTTGCAGATTCACCAACATAAGTGTTAGTTGCCATTTCGGCTAACTTAATTTTTATAGCACCAAAGTCTGCAATTGGTGTTTTAAATTGTTTACGCTCGTTAGCATATTGAACAGCTGTAGTTGTGATACGTCTTTGCGAATCTAAACAAGCAGCAGCTAATTTGATACGACCAACGTTTAAGGCATTCATTGCTATTTTAAAACCTTCACCACGACCTGCTAGCATATTTTCTGCAGGAACTTCAGTATCGTTAAAGAATACTTGACGTGTAGAACTTGCACGGATTCCTAATTTATGTTCTTCTTCACCTAAAGTGATTCCGTTAGGATTGTTTTTATCATATTCTACAATAAAACCTGTGATATTCTTATCGTCTTCAATTCTAGCAAAAACAATCATTAAGTTACAGAAACCAGCGTTAGAAATCCACATTTTCTGTCCGTTGATTTTGTATGTTTTACCATCTGCAGAAAGCTCTGCAGTAGTTTTACCAGAATTTGCATCAGATCCAGCACCAGGTTCTGTTAAACAATACGCACCAAACCATTCACCAGAAGCTAATTTTGGTACATACTTTTGTTTTTGTTCTTCTGTACCATAAAGTGTAATTGGCATAGTACCAATACCTGTATGCGCACCAAAAGCAGTACTAAAAGATCCAGTACCAGAAGAAATATAGTCACAAGTTAACACTGTAGATACGAAGCCCATTCCCATTCCGCCATAAGCTTCAGGAACAGCAACGCTTAAAAAGCCCATATCACCAGCTTTACGCATAACTTCTTCTGTTAAAGCATAATCTTTAGCTTCAAAACGAGGTTTGTTAGGTATAATTTCACGGTCATTAAATTCGATAACCGAGTCTTTCATCATTTGTTGTTCTTCTGAAAAATCTTCAGGTGTGAAAATATCTTCACAATTTGTTTCTTTTACTAAGAATTGACCGCCACGTAGGATGTCTTTTTCTGTTTCTGCCATATTTTTATAAGATTAAGAGATTCAAGATTCAAGATCCAAGACTTATAAATCAAGTCTAGATTGAAATCCCGAAATCATTTTTTGTATTTGTTTTATTTGTTGTTCTAATTCTAAAAATTTTTCTTCTGTAATATAGTTTTCATTGAAAGCTACATTTAATTGTGTTTCCCGTTCGAAAGCAGAACCTAAGCTGTTTTCTAAATAAATATTGAAATGCTTATCAGAGCTTTTGCTTGAACCTTCTGAAATATTTGAAGGAATAGAAACTGCACTTCGATTCATTTGACTCATTAATCCATAAGTTTCAAATTTTGGGAACGTTCTAGTAATTTTATAAGATTCAGAAACTATTTTCATGCTTTCATTCCAAATTTTTAATTTTTTAAAATTATGCATCTTCACCTCTTGTTTCTTGATTCTTAAAATCTTGTCTCTAGTTTAAAAATTCAAAAATTCCACAAGCACCTTGACCTGTACCAACGCACATGGTTACAGCACCATATTTACCTTTCATGTCACGTTTACGCATTTCGTCAAATAACTGTACTGAAAGTTTTGCACCTGTACATCCTAATGGATGCCCTAATGCTATTGCACCGCCATTAACATTAATAATGTCTGGATTTAAATCTAACTCTCTAATTACAGCTAATGATTGAGATGCAAAAGCTTCGTTAAGTTCTATTAACTCTAAATCGGATTGTTTTAATCCAGCTTGTTCTAATGCTTTTGGAATAGCTTTAACTGGTCCAATTCCCATAATTCTTGGTTCTACACCAGCAGCAGCGTAATTTACTAATCTTGCAACAGGCTCTAGATTTAATTCTTTAACCATATCTTCACTCATAACCATAACAAATGCAGCACCATCACTCATTTGAGACGAGTTACCAGCGGTTACACTTCCGTTTGCAGCAAATACTGGTCGTAATTTTGCTAAAGCTTCTACATTAGTTCCTTTTCTAGGACCTTCATCTTTTGTTACAGTGTATGTTTTAGTTGCTTTTTTACCGTTTTCATCTAAATAAATTTGCTCTACATCTATAGGAACAATTTGATCTTGAAAACGATCTTCTGCTAAAGCTCTTAAAGCTTTCATATGTGAATTGTAAGCAAATTCATCTTGATCTTGACGCGACACTTTAAATTGGTTAGCAACTGCTTCTGCAGTATTACCCATTCCCCAATAATAATCTTCATGACCATCTTTTACAGTATCGTAATTAAGTTCTGGTTTAAAACCTGTCATTGGTACGCTACTCATACTTTCTGATCCACCAGCAATAATACAATCTGCCATTCCTGCTTGGATTTTGGCAGTTGCAATACCAATAGTTTCTATTCCTGAAGAACAAAAACGGTTAACCGTTACACCAGGAACATCTACACTGTTTAATCCGATTAATGAGATAAAACGTGCCATATTTAAACCTTGTGATCCTTCTGGCATTGCGTTACCAACTATAACATCATCAATACGTTTTACGTCTAGATTTGGTAATTCTTTCATCATGTGCTGAATCACTTCTGCACCTAACTCGTCTGCTCTTTTAAAACGGAACACGCCTCGTGGTGCTTTACCAACTGCTGTTCTGTATGCTTTTACTATATATGCTTGTTTCATTTTTTCTTTTGATTTTTAGAGCCAAGAATCAAGAATCAAGATGTCTTGTTTCTTGCATCTTGTTTCTTTTTTCTAATTTCTAAGTGGTTTTCCAGTCTTCAACATATGCTGAATTCTTTCTAATGTTTTTCTTTCAGTACAAAGCGATAAAAATGCTTCGCGTTCTAGATCTAATAAATATTGCTCACTTACTTTAGTTGGTTCTGATAAATCACCACCAGCCATTACGTAAGCTAATTTGTTAGCTATTTTTTGATCGTGTTCACTAATGTAGTGGCTTGCTTCCATTGAGTCTGTTCCTACTAAGAACATACCTAATGCTTGTTTCCCAAGTACTTTTATGTCTTTGCGTTTTACAGGTTGCGTGTAGCCTTGATCTGCCATTAATTTAGCTTGTGCTTTAGCTGTAGCAATTTGTCTGTCTTTATTAACAACAACAATATCTTTTCCTTTTTGTAATACACCTAAATCAAATGCTTCGTAAGCTGAAGTTGATACTTTTGCCATACCAATAGTTAAGAAATACTCTTGAAGTGTATTTAACTCAACGTCGCCTTTTTTGAAGGTGTCTTGTGCTCTTAAAGCCATTTCTTTAGATCCGCCACCACCAGGAATTACACCAACTCCAAATTCAACTAATCCCATGTAAGTTTCGGCAGCAGCAACAACTTTATCTGCATGAAGTGATAATTCACATCCGCCACCAAGCGTCATTCCATGAGGTGCAGAAATAGTAGGAATAGAAGAGTAGCGCATGCGCATCATCGTGTCTTGGAAGTATTTGATAGCCATGTTAAGCTCGTCATACTCTTGTTCTGCAGCCATCATAAAAATCATACCGATATTTGCACCAACCGAGAAGTTTGCACCTTGGTTACCAACCACTAAACCAGCAAAATCTTTTTCAGCAATGTCTATTGCTTTGTTTAATCCAGCTAGTACGTCGCCACCAATAGTGTTCATTTTAGATTGGAATTCTACATTTAAAATTCCGTCGCCTAAATCTTCAACAACTACACCAGAGTTTTTGAATACCTCGTTAGATTTTCTGATGTTATCTAATATGATGAAACTATCTTGTCCTGGTACTTTTTCTTGTGCTTTCTTATCAATATCGTAGAAATACGTAGCTCCATCTTTTACTGTATAAAACGATGTGTTACCAGAAGCAATCATATCATTTACCCAAGTTGCAGGTGTTTTACCTTCAGCTTTCATTATTTCAAGACCTTTTTCTACGCCAATAGCATCCCAAATTTGGAAAGGACCATGTTCCCAACCAAATCCTGCTTTCATTGCATCATCTATTTTATATAATTCGTCTGAAATTTCAGGAATACGATGTGACACATAAGCAAACATTGCCGCGAAGTTTTTGCGATAAAATTCGCCAGCTTTATCTTTTCCTTTTACTAAAATTGGAAAACGGTCGATGACTTTATCTACAGTTTTTGTTAATTCTAGAGTAGGGAAAGAGGCTCTTTTTTTAGAGCGATAGTCTAATGTATCTAAGTCTAATGATAAAATTTCGCTTTTACCATCGTCTGTTTTAACTTTTTTATAAAACCCTTGACCTGTTTTGCTTCCTAACCATTTGTTTTCCATCATGGTATTGATGAAATCTGGTAATTTGAAAAGCTCATGTGCTTCGTCATTAGGACAGTTGTCGTAAATTCCGTTGGCAACATGTACTAAAGTGTCTAATCCAACCACATCAACAGTACGGAAAGTTGCCGATTTTGGACGACCAATAACAGGACCCGTTAATTTATCAACTTCTTCAACAGTCAACCCTAATTCTTTTACTTGATGAAATAACGATTGAATACCAAAAATACCAATACGGTTACCAATAAATGCAGGTGTATCTTTAGCGATTACAGATGTTTTTCCTAAAAATTGTTCACCATAACCGTTTAAGAAGTCTAAAACGTCTTGAGATGTTTTAGGTCCAGGAATTACCTCGAATAACTTTAAGTAACGCGCTGGATTAAAGAAGTGCGTTCCGCAAAAATGTTTTTGGAAATCTTCGCTGCGTCCTTCGCTCATAAACTTAATAGGAATACCAGATGTATTTGATGTAATTAAAGTACCTGGTGTACGGTGTTGTTCTAGTTTTTCAAATACTTGCTTTTTAATGTCAAGTCTTTCTACAACGACTTCCATAATCCAATCTACATCTGCAACTTTTGCTATATCATCTTCAAGATTACCAGTAGTAATTCTGTTAGCAAAATCTTTGTGATAGATTGGTGATGGTTTAGATTTTAATGATGCAGCTAATGCATTGTTAACAATGCGGTTTCTTACAACCTTGTCTTCTAAAGTTAATCCTTTAGCTTTTTCGGCATCGTTTAATTCTCTTGGTACAATGTCTAATAATAAGACTTCTACACCAATATTGGCAAAATGACAAGCAATACCGCTTCCCATAATTCCTGATCCAATAATGGCTACTTTTTTGATTCTACGTTTACTCATTTTTATTAAATGGTTTCTTTAGTATATATTTTTTTATTAGAAATTAACTCGTTTATAGTGTCTGACACTTCATAGAAATGTTTTAGTTTTTCTTCTGAAACGTGTGCTCTTACAGTTTCATTAAATACTAAAACACGTTCTTTGGCGTCTTTTCTTTTTTCTTTTCCAAACTCAGTAAGATGAATTAAAACACCACGACCGTCGTTTGGGTTAGGTTTACGTTCTATTAAACCTAATTCTTCCATACGTTTTAATATTCTTGAAAGACTAGTTGCTTCCATGCCCATTATTGGTCCTAAAGAGGTAGAAGGTGTACCGTTTTCTTTATCGATACTTAATAATGTAAACCCTGTAGCCATAGTTGTGTCAAACTTTGCAGCTTCTTCGTTATACATTTTATTTACCGCTAACCAAGTGGTTCTTAGCATGTAATCTATTGTTCTTTCTTTTTTGTTTTGCATTAAAATTCTTTTGAAGGTTTTCAAAGATAGTAAAATTTATTATGCGTGCATAATAAATTTTTAAAAAAGATTATGATATTAACAAAAAAAGCCATCTAAACTTTAGATGGCTTCTTATTTTGTATTAAAAAATGATTAATTATAAATTTTATCATAGAGATCTTTATAAATATTTTTAATGGCGTCTCTTTTCATTTTCATGGTTGGTGTTAATTGTCCACCATCTACAGACCAAACATCTTCTGTAAGTTCAAAACGTTTTATTTGTTCCCACTTACCAAAGTTTTTGTTGCAGTTGTCTATTTCTTTTTGAATACGATCTATTACTACTTGAGAATTAGCAATTTCTTTTTCGGATTTACCTATGTGGTTATGTTTTCTGTCAATCCAGTCTCTTAAAAATTCAAAATTAGGTTGAATTATAGCTGCTGGCATTTTTTCGCCTTCACCAACGACCATTGCTTGTTCTATAAATCTAGACTGTTTTAAGTCGTTTTCAAGTAGAGTAGGGATAACGTATTTACCACCAGAAGTTTTAAACATTTCTTTTTTACGACCAGTAATTTTTAAGAAACCATCAGGATCAATTTCACCTTTATCTCCAGTATGAAAATAGTCTCCTGTCATCACACTAGCCGTTTTTTCTGGATCTTTGTAGTAACCTTTCATTACGTTTGGTCCTTTAATTAGGATTTCGCCATCTTCTGCTATTTTTACATCTACATTTCTTATAGGTTTACCAACGGTACCAACCTTAAAATGATTTTCTCTGTACATGCCTACAGAAATAACAGGAGATGTTTCTGTTAATCCATATCCTTCCATAACCTTCATGCCTGCAGCACAAAATATACGTGTTAATCTTGGTGATAATGCTGCGCTACCAGATACCATAGTAGTTAACTCGCCACCTAAAGCAGCTCGCCATTTACTAAAGATTAATTTATTAGCTATTTTTAGTTTAAACTCGTACCAAGCACCATTTTTACCGTAAGGTTCCCATTGTTCTCCTAATTCTATAGCCCAATGGAAAAGTCTGCTTTTTATACCGCTTAATTCTGTACCTTTTGCATAGATTTTGTCGTAAACTTTTTCTAGCAATCTAGGAACAACACTCATTAAATTAGGTTTAATATCTTGAGCATTTTCTGCAATTTTATCTATAGCTTCTGCATAATAAATACTTATTCCTTCATATTGGTAAAGGTAAATTAATACACGTTCAAATACATGGCAAATTGGTAAAAAGCTTAATACTTTTGTTTGACCAGTAGAAATTGGTAATCGTGGTATGCTATCTAATACGTTACTAGTAATATTATTATGACTTAACATAACACCTTTTGGTTTACCTGTTGTACCAGAAGTGTATATTATTGTAGCTAAATCATCAGGTGTTACTGCATCTTTCCTGGCTTCAACTTCTGCTTGATTACTATCATCCTTACCCAATTCAAAAAGTTCTGAATAATGTTTACAACCTTCAATATGGTCAAAAGAATAAACTTCTTTAAGTTTAGTTTTATCTTTTACTTTATTTATTTTTTCTAAAACTTCTTTGTCAGACACAAAGCAGTAAATAGATTCACTATGGTTTAAAACATACTCATAATCTTCAGCCGAAATTGTTGGATAGATAGGAATATTTTGCGCACCAAGTTGTAAAACACCGATATCTACAATATTCCATTCTGTTCTGTTAGTAGAAGAGATAACTGCAATTTTATCATCTTTATTGACTCCTAATTTTAACAATGCTCTACTTAAAGCATTGGCTTTGTCAATATATTCTTTAGTAGAAGTTGCTTCCCACTTACCATTTTTTTTGGTAACTAAAGCAGCGTCTAGGTTGTGTTTTTCAAGTTGATAATAAGGAAAATCGAAAAGTCGGGTTACTTCAATCATTATATTTAAATGAATTAAGGGGAATGCAAATTATGAAAAAATGATTTAAGGTTAACAAAAATTATTAAAATTTAAATAAAGCTTTCATTTTTTTGCCAAAAAAGGAGCTGTAATTAAACAGCTCCTTGCTAACTGATTGATAGCTTAAAATGATACTTTTAATATATTTATTTAATAACTAACTATTTTTAAATGAATCCCTTAACTTTCATTTAAATTAAACAAATAGTACCATTTGATAGCTAAAGTATTGAATTTATAATGAAACGGGATGTAAATTATCGTAAAAATTAAATTGTTAAATATTTTCTTATTAAAGAATTATCTCTTTTAACGTATTCTGAAGGTTTTATTTTCATAAATAGCTTAAAGTCACGATTAAAATGAGATAAATCATAATAATTATAAAATTCTAAAGCTTGATTAAAATCAATTTTATTACTCTCGTAAGCTTTCATTAAAAGCCAAAACCTATAGAGTTTAATGTATTTTAAAGGTGTTAAGCCAACTATTTTTTTAAATTGAATCTCTAGATTTTTTTGTGATATAGTAAGAAATTCTAAAAGTTCATCTACAGTAATTCTCCCTTTTTTTTGATGAATCAAATCTACTGCAATATCAACATAATTAACATTCTTATTATCAATTTTGGGCAAGTCATACATTAAACTTTCAAAGTCTAAAGCAATTTCTTTAGCTGATTTATTAGGGTTAAACAACGGATTTATTTGTTCATAAAATTCATTACAAAACTCTGATAATGGAATATGAGAATCTGTTATAGAAGACATTTGTTTTCCTAATACCTTGTGTAGTGTGGTTGCGCTAAAATTAGCAACAAAAACTCTAACAGGTTTTTTAGGTATAAACTGATAGGATCGGTAAGATTGACCAGATATAACAAGTCCTTTGTTAAAAAAGGACTTGTTATTAATTTTAACTTCATGTTTTACATCAGAGAAGAAATAGATAATATGACTTTGAGCTGTAGGTAATAAATCTACTACGTAAGGAAAGTCATTTTCTTCAATTTGTACTTCAACAAAAGAGCCAATAAGCTTGTTAGGCCTATGGCAATAAATTCTTTCAAACTTCATTTATAATACTTAACACACTTTTAAGTGAGTGAAATGTAATAAAAAAAGATTGAAATATTATACGGTTTTTAATTTTTTTTGTTTTCTATCCATTTTCTAGCTTTTACAAAAGCTTCTATCCAAGGGGAAACTTCATCTTTTCTGTTTTCTGGATAATTAGCCCAATTCCAAGGGAAAATAGAACGCTCTATATGTGGCATTGTTACTAAATGTCTTCCTGTTTTATCGCATAACATTGCTGTATTGTAATCAGACCCGTTAGGATTTGATGGGTAATCGTTATAAGCATATTTAGCAACAATATCATAATTGTTTTCATCTTTTGGAAGGTTAAATTTACCTTCACCATGACTTATCCAAACACCTAAAGTGCTTCCTGCTAGTGTTGATAACATCACCGAATTGTTTTTTTGTACAACTACAGAAGTGAAAGAACTTTCGTGTTTATGAGAGTTATTATGTACCATTTTTCCGTGATTTTCATGCTCTGGATTTATCAGTTCTAACTCCATAAATAATTGACAACCATTACATATACCTACAGAAAGTGTATCTTCTCTTTCAAAGAAGTTTTTAATAGCTTTATTAGCTTTGTCGTTATATTTAATTGCTCCAGCCCAACCTTTTGCAGAGCCTAAAACATCACTATTAGAGAAACCTCCAACTGCACCTAAAAACTGAATGTCTTCAAGTGTTTCGCGACCAGAAATTAAATCGGTCATATGTACATCTTTTACGTCAAAACCAGCTAAATACATCGCATTAGCCATTTCGCGTTCAGAGTTACTTCCTTTTTCTCTTAAAATAGCAGCTTTTGGACGATCTGCTGATTGGTTTTTATTGTAAAAGCTTAATTCGCCAGTAAAATGCTTTGGGAAATAATAGTTTAGCGGTTGTTTTGCGTAATTTTCAAAACGAGTTTTTGCCAATCCGTTAGCCGTTTGCTTTTGGTCTAATAGATATGAAGTTTTGTACCACATGTCTCTTAATCTAGAAACTGTCATTGTGTACACTTCATCGTTATTTATAATACTTAAAACATCACTAGTGGTTGGTTTTCCTATGTTAAAAAACTCAATATTAGCGTCACTTAAAACAGTTTCTATTGAATTGTCAGAAGCTTGGAATACAATTCCTGAATTTTCAGCAAATAATAACTTTAACGTGTCTTTTTCATTTAAAGCAGAAAGATCTAGCTCAGCTCCTAAATTGATATCTGCAAAGCACATTTCTAATAAAGTGGTAATTAATCCTCCAGAAGCAACATCATGACCAGCAACAATTTTTTGGTCTTTTATTAATTGCTGAATCGTGTTAAATACTGTTTTTACATAACCAGCATCTTTTACGTTTGGTGCTTCATTACCTACTTTATTTAAGATTTGAGCAAAACTACTTCCGCCTAATTTAAATTGATCTTGTGATAAATTGATGTAGTAAATATCTCCGCCATTTCTTTGTAAAACAGGCTCAATAACATTGGTAATATTATTACAGTTTGCTGCAGTAGAAATAATAACTGTACCAGGAGAAATAACCTCTTGATCAGGGTATTTCTGTTTCATTGATAAAGAGTCTTTTCCTGTTGGAACATTAATCCCTAAATCAATTGCAAATTCTGAAATGGCTTGAACAGCTTCATATAATCTTGCATCTTCACCTTCATTTTTACAAGGCCACATCCAATTTGCAGATAATGAAACCGATTGTAAACCATCTTTTAATGGAGCCCAAACAATATTGGTTAAAGCTTCAGTAATACTATTACGGCTACCAGCAACAGGATTAATTAATCCTGAAATTGGCGAGTGACCTATTGATGTTGCAATACCTTCTTTGCCTTTAAAGTCTAATGCCATTACACCAACATTATTTAATGGTAATTGTAATGGTCCTGCACATTGTTGTTTGGCAACTTTACCAC
>Ga0256829_1002216_pt1 | contig 14755 bp, 13 predicted proteins | sample 131447metaG_FD_185979 | JGI IMG/M metagenome (GOLD analysis project Ga0256829, IMG submission 185979) | Hydrothermal vent microbial communities from Lau Basin, Pacific Ocean - 131-447 | ecosystem: Environmental > Aquatic > Marine > Hydrothermal vents | place: Pacific Ocean: Lau Basin | collected...
ACAAGAGCCCAAAACTGGGACAAAGGAAACACACAAGTCGCTGGAGCAAAAGTAATCGCTGATGCCATTCGAGAAAAAATCAGCCTGCATAAAGAGATGGAGATTATAGACTTTGGAACAGGAACAGGACTCTTGGGTTTTGATATTGCCACTTCTGTCAAACAAGTACATGGAGTAGATACTTCAAAAAAAATGCTTGAAAAACTTGAAGAAAAAAACAGTGCAACACTTAAAATAATCCCTTATCACCAAGATATTATTTCAGAGCCTTTAGGACAAAAATTTGATGGCTTAGTCTCTTCAATGACACTACACCATATCGAAGATTTAAGACTCTTTTTTCAAACGATTTATGCAACACTTAAAGAGAAAAGTTTTATTGCAATCGCTGATTTAGAGCATGAAGATGGGACTTTTCATTCTGATAATGCAGGAGTTTTTCACTATGGTTTTGAAAAAGAAGCACTCCTCAAAGTAGTTCAGGAGTGTGGGTTTAAGGATATTACTTTTGAAAACATCAATACCATTCAAAAACCACACCGTGACTTTGGAGTCTTTTTACTCACTGCTACAAAATAGAGTTATCGTTTTTTGAAAATTAGAAGTGTTTTATCTTCCGTATCATAAAGTGAAAAAGTTTGTTTTTCAATGAGTTTTAATCCACTTAACTTTTGAAAAACTGCTATTTTATGAAAATGCTGTACGATGGTATCTTGATACTTCTCAAAACGACCATCTGCTTGTTTTTCAAAAAGTGTTAATTTTGTATGGAGTTCATTGTTTTCAAATGAAGCATCAACAGATAAGAACTCCTCTTCTCTGTCACTACTCATACTCCCTTCTGCAACATCTGAAAAACCATAGAGTGTATTGATATCTGCTATAAAAACTCCATCTTTTTTTAGTCTCTGAGAAACAGCTTCAAGAAATGTAAGTAAACTTGCTTTATCTAAAAAATTCAAAACATCAAAGATACTCACAATCGCATCATACTCTCCAGAGGCATCCACAATGTCAATACACTCCGCCTCTAACCCTTGTGCTTTACATGCATCGACCATGACCTGACTCAAATCAATGCCTTTACACTGCACACCATCACTCTGCATACGTTGCATAAAACCGCCACGACCACAGCCTACATCTAAAAGTGTTTTGACTTTATACTCTTCTAATTCTGAACGATACAAATCATATAATGCTTCTGTAGCCTCTTCAATTCCTAAAAGGTGTTCTGCCTTTGCATAAAGGTCTAAGTTTGTCATGCGCTAGTGATTCTCTGCTTTAATGATTTTGTTAATTTTTTCATAAATATCTAACACTTCATCTTTTTTAGCAATATAGCTGTTTTTGTTCGCAATAAGATATGTCGAACTTGTCATGATGTCTTGCACAACCTCTAAGCCATTTTGTTTCATCGTTGTACCCGTTTCAACAATATCTACTATCATATCTGCTAAACCAATTAAAGGAGCAAGTTCAATTGAGCCATAGAGTTTAATAATCTCAACACTCACAGCTCGCTCTTCAAAGTAACGTTTTGTAATGTTCACCATTTTAGAAGCGACTTTGAGTTCTGGTTTTGTAAGGTCAAGTTTTTCACCTTTACGCATCCCAATGGCTACTTTACACACTCCACGGCGCAGATCAAGCAAACGCACAACATCAAGCCCCTGCTCTTCTAAAGTATCCAGTCCAACCACACCAATATCGGCTGCTTGATGGTACACATAGGTTGCAACATCTTGGTTACGAACAAGTAAAAATCGAAAATTAGGTGTTTCCAAAATCAGTTTTCTATCATCAAATTGAAAACTATCACCAAAAATAGTTTCAAAAATTTCAAGTGTCTCTTTTGCAATACGACCTTTAGGGAGTGCAACTGTTAGCATAATTGAGCCTTTTTTATTATCTGTTTCATACCATCAAAAATGAGATGCTCATTCACTGTGGCATTTTTAAATATTTTTTGTAATTCTTTTGCATTACCGCCAGTCAGTACAATGGGCAAGTTTTGTGACATTACTTCAGAGTATAATGTTTTTAAAAACCCATAACTTATAGCATCTTGCGAATTTTTTGGCATTATAGCTAAGTCTAGGTCAAAGTTAAATGAATAATCAAGTGCAGGAGAAATATTTTTATAAGTTTGTCGCATTGCCTCTATACCAGGGGAGATAAAACCACCTTCAAACTGGTTTTCTCTGACAACATCAACCGTAATTGCACTGCCTGCATCCACTACAACAGCATTTTCGAGTGCTTGCACTGCACAAATTCTATCAATACCCATACTTGCGTAATACTGCGTTTTATCTACATAATCAGCAATATTAATCCAATTATCCAGACTTTGCAGTACCTTCAATACTGCTTGATTGACACAGCTGTAGTAAATTTTTTCTGTAATACTTGCAGGGTTAAAAGCACTCACTGCTTTTTTATAAGTCGATTTCGCATCAGCTATATGATACGAAGTATTGCCTACATCACATAAAAGAAGTTTCATGCTATTTTCCAACCTACTTCTTTCAATGCAGCTTCTGCTTTAGAACAGAGTGGTGCATCGATAAATATCATCTTGTGTGCAAATATTTTTTCACTAAAGAAGACAAGTTTTTCAAATATTTCTTCAAATTTATGAACATCTTTCATTAAAATACGGCTCTTTTGACTCACAGCAAAAATAGCCCAAAATTTATTGTTCGTATCGGTTGCAGTATAAATTTTTATTTTATTGCGAATACCAAGCTCTTTTGGAGCAACCTCTTGCATTTTTTTATAGATTTTCCCACGTTGTCTTAAAGAGTCTACGACGAATTGCATATTTATAATAAAGCCTTTTTGAAATTATACAATATATAAGCATAATTGTATTACTATCACAGCACTAAAACAGAGGGACAAACTTGGATTATTTTATACATTTTCATTTATTTGCAGCAATTGCTTGGATAGGTGGTTCTATTTTTATGTTTGTCCTTGGAGTGACATTGACTGATAAACAAAAACAAAAAGAGGTCTATCCGCATGTTGGACCTATTTTTGGTTATTTTGAACTTGTTTCACTCATTATTTTACTCGCTACTGGTGTATTAATGATTAGTAATGATGGTCTTTTTGATTTAGTTTTTAGTGATGACACAAGTCAAGTTGTAGAACTTCTCCGTAATAAACTGTGGCTCGTCTTATCGCTTATCATTGCAACGGCTATCCACTTTTTTGTCGCTTTTAGAACAAACAATAGAGAGAGAAGTAATATAGAAAACTTTATTTCCCGTGGTTCTTCTTTATTTATCTTTTTTGTCAATCTTTTTGTTTTACATTATGCTATTATGATACGCAGCATCATTTCATAAAATTAGGATACACTTTTTTAATAATAAAATAGATTTTACAACCTATACAAAAACCAAAAAGTATATCAAGGGAAGAACAGAGTAAATACAGTACAGCAATGACAAGCGATAGTGTCAATGAGTGAACAAAATATGTACCAAAAAGCAGAAGCATAAAGAAAAGTCCAAAGAAACCAGCCAATCTTTTTGCTCCCCCATCAATCAAAAAATCTTCTATATGAAACATCTTTTTTATCCCTTGTGACAAAAATGTCAGGGGAGATGTCCGTTTCTCAAAAAAGAGTTTTATACTAAAATCAAGTACTAAAAAAAGCATAATTGGTAGCATTTGTGTATAAAGGTACACAAGTACTAAAACTGAAACAAACAGTGCATTAATACGAAAAAGATTTTCATCTACCTGTTTAAAATTTAGGGGACACGAGGCATGAGACATATTAGTGCTCCTCTTGATTGCGTTGAATGGCTTGTATCACAGATGCAAAATCTTTCTCTTTTGAAAAGCATCTTCGCATACTGCAGCTTAAATAATCATTCTCTGCTATAGCTTTTCCTAAAAGGTATGGATACGCTATATTTTGCATTTGCAGGGCATTTTTTTGCAAATTGGACTTACTGCTTTTGAGTGTCACAAAACCCAAGGTCTGCATCAAGTAAGCACTTGCCGTTGCAGGAGCATCGATACTGCTTTTTTTGAGTTTCTCTTGCACTTCTTTGAGTGATGCTAAAGCTAATTTTTCATATGTAAATGAACCTTTTAAAGAGGCTAGTTTTATAATATTTTGGAGCATTTTTCCAAAAGCAGAAGTATGATACTTGTCATTGAGATTTGCTCTCACTCGCATTGTATCATTAGACAAGTACCAAATACCTTTATCATAAAACTTCTCTTTTGCTCGCGCAAGTAAGTACTCTGCAAAATGTAATTTATCTGTATCATAATCGACCTCATACCCAGCTATCAAAGCAGCTATAAAAAAAGTATAATCTTCAAGATTTCCCTTTTGTTTTGCCTTGATACCAATAAGTGTTTGATGATATAATTCCCCTCTATCAAACATCAATGATTTCAGGGCTTGCAGGTGTTTATCTGCTTCTAATTTATATTGACTATCAAGTAATGAGGCTTTGTAAAGTGCTTCAATCATCATGGCATTCCAAGCTGTATTGATTTTTTTATCGATGAAAGGATATTTTTTTTCTTGACGAATTTTCAACAATGCTTGACGAAATTGTATAAATCCTTGGGGTCTTTTGTCTGTATAAAAATTTATATGTACTTTTGAATGGAAGTTCCCTTCACTCACAAACTCTAAAGCATCTTGCAGGGCTTCTTTGTGAGCATTAGTCTCAAGTGCATCATGGACTTGTTTTTGAGTGAAAACAAAATACTCTCCCTCATGATGATTTTCTCCAGCATCACTCGCACTATAGTAAAGATTCTTTATCTCAAAACGGTGATGAAGCATCGCTATTGTTTCGACAACAACCTTTTTATAAAGTGGTTTTTTGGTTTTTATGAAAGCTCGTGTATATACAGGTAAGAGTTCTGCTTGATTATAGAGCATCTTCTCAAAATGTGCTATTTCCCATGCGCTGTCTGAGGCATAACGAAAAAAACCACCCTCAATATGATCATATAAACCTCGGAGTGCCATTCTATCTAAAATAGCATAGGCTTCATTCACAAGTTGCTTATTCTGTTGCAAATATCCTAAATCCATCAGCAAAGAGAGTTTTGCTGCTTCTGGAAATTGTTTTCCATATCCAAAACCTGGATTATCTTGATTATAACTCTTTTGCATCGCATCTGCAAGACTCTTAGGATTAATCGCAGCGTTATTTGTTTGTGTATCGCTATGCACTCTTTTTAATTGCTTCATTTTTTGTGCAATAGCGGAAGCATCCTTTTGATACATTTTACCATACAAAGGAACTAAAGTATCTAAACCCTCAAGCGAAAATGCTTTTTGTGGTGGAAGATACGAAGCAATAAAAAAAGGCTCTTTATTTGTATCTACAAAAACATTGAGAGGCCATCCAGCTGCATGATGATAAATTTTTTTATATATTGCTTGATAATACGCGTCTACTTGCGGGTACTCTTCTATATCTACTTTAATGCAAATAAAATATTTGTTCAGTAAATCAGCTATCTTCTGATTTGTAAAAGACTCTTCTGCCATAACATGACACCAATAACAGGTAGAATAGCCCATAGAGATGTAAATTGGCTTATGCTCTTTTTTTGCTTTTTCAAATGCTTTTTCACCCCAAGGCATCCAATGGACGGGGTTTGTTTCATGTTGTTTTAAATAAGGAGAAGTTTCATACTGGAGGTCATTTTTGATAAGAGTTGCAAAAACTGATGCAATTGTTAAGAAAAAAACAAAAATCAGTTTTTGCATAATAGTATTCTAAAAATATTATAAACTTGCGTAACGAACACTCAAACAAGCATCAAGTGCGCCAAGCTCTTTAAGTGTCGCATCATTGACCGTGTTATCCACTAAAATCACAGCAAGTGCCTCAGCATCTTTGTTTCTTGCGAGTGAAAAATCAGCGATATTGACACTGTTTTTTGCTAAAGTAGAACCAATGCTTCCAATAACACCAGGAACATCAGAGTTCTTAAATAAAACCATATTCCCTTTCAGTGCAAACTCAATCTCAAAACCATCAATACTTACAATTCTTTGCACATTATCATCAAAGATAGTTCCTGAAACTGTTGTTGTTCCCTCAGCAGTCGTGAGTTTTATAGTAATTAAGTTTTTATAGACAGCAGAATCATTCAGAGCTTCTGTTTCCATTTTAATGCCCTTCTCTTTTGCAACAAACTCTGCGTTTACATAATTAATAGTATCACCACTTGTTTCACGCATCGCACCCACCGCTACAAAAGTAGAAAGAGAATCTACATACTCTGCAATATCGCCATGACCGCTTACTTTAATGCCAACAATTTGTGATTTGTTGATTTGAGAAGCAAGAAAACCTATCTTTTGCCCCATTTCTAAGAATGGTTTTACAAACGCAGGAATTTTCGACTCATCAATTGGTAAATTCATCGCATGTGGATAAGACATCCCCTTCGCCGCTGCGATTGCGTTTGCTGCTGCTTGTGTTCCGATGTTATATTGAGATTCATAAGTATTCGCGCCTAAGTGAGGAGAGACAACGATGTTGTCTAAATCAAGGAGTTTGTTGTTAATTGCAGGCTCTTTTCCAAATACATCTATCCCAGCAAAACGGATTTTACCAGATTTAAGTCCATCATACAAAGCATCTTCATTATATAAATCACCACGAGCACAATTCACTAAAACCACACCATCTTTCATCTGTGCAATTTCCTCAGCGCCAATAATGCCAATTGTCTCTTTATTTTTTGGTGTATGGATCGTGATGACATCACATGCTAAAATATCTGCAAAATCTTTTGTATATGTCATATCTAAATCAGTTACTTTTGATGGGTGAATATATGGATCATACGCCACAATATCCATCTCAAACGCAGCAGCACGTTTTGCAACACGAGAACCAATGTTACCAAACCCTATAACACCGAGTTTTTTCCCACTGAGCTCATGTCCGTACCATTTTTCACGCTTCCAAATACGTTGATTTTTCAAATGGTCATGAGAGTATGGAAACATACGCATACAAGAAAGCATATGTGCCATTGTAAGTTCAACTGCAGCAATTGTGTTTGCTGTTGGTACATTCATCACAATAATTCCTTGTTTTGAACACCCTGGTATATCAACATTATCCACACCGACACCTGCACGAACAACTGCTTTTAAGTTGGTAGCATTTTCTAAAAACAAATCATCCACATCTGTAGAACTTCTTGTAATTGCGACATGCGCTTGTGGAAGAATCTCTTTTTTTAACTTCTCTTTTGGCTCATCTGCTGCCATAATAAAGTTAATATTTTCATCATTTTCCAACATATCAAGACCTGCTTGATGGATATGGTCACAAACTACTACTGTATATTTTTGCATCTCTTATTCCTCTTTTTTATACGGCTTCACAACTGCCGAAATTTGATAATTTTTTAGTACTTTTACAAGCTTGTTTAATTTATTTACATCGTGTGAATAAATAAGTAATTCCATTTTATGCTTGTCTTGCTTCAAATAATATTTCAAATGATACTGTTTGAGTTCTTCTTTTAAACAAAATATTTGATAAGGGTCTAAAACAGCGGCAGACAATCTATATGTAATGGTTTTAGTTATTTTTTCATCTAAGTCTATTTTTATGTAGACTTCATTTACAGGAAATGAGTAACCTAATTTTTCAGTTTGAGAAAAATGGTCTAACCAAAGTTTTTCAGACTTTTTTTGTGTTACATTTGTATCTAAAACAAGTACTTCAGAGACATCATGCTCCTTATACTCGTTAATAGAAATTAAAAAAAAGATTAAAAAAGTACTCACCCCTAGTGCTAAGAGAGGAGCGAACCACTTTATAATCTTTTGCATTCTAAATCATGCTTATTTTAATTTATCTTTAATCAAATCACCTAAAGAGTGTGATTCACTATCATTAATTTCTGCAAGCATTGCTTGATTTTTAATATAGTCTAATTTTTTGACAGAGAGTCTAATTCTATCTCTTTTTGTATCAATCACAGCAATTGCAGCTTCTATTTCTTGTCCTGGTTCTAATTCATCTTTTACAAGTGGTGCTAAATCTTCATCACGAATCAAAGCATCAACACCATCTTCAAGGGAAACAAACACACCAAAGTCTTTAATATCACGGATTGTTCCATGCACAATTGAGTTGTTATTGTGAGTTGTTGCAAACTTATCAATAGGAGATTCTAGAAGTGTTTTTCTATTTAAAGAAATTTTTTGATCTTCAGCATTGATTTTAGCAATTTTCACTTCAACTTCATCACCAGATTTTAAAACATCTTTTGCTTTTGTATTTTTATCCCAAGAAATATCTTGGTTATGTAAAAGCCCTTCAACACCATCAATACGGACAAATGCACCAAAATCAGTTAATGATGTCACTGTTCCTCTCACGACATCACCTTCTCTATAGTTTTTCAAAAATTCATCAAATGGTTTTGGTAAAAGTTTTTTGAGTGAAACACGAAGTTTATGTGTTTTAGAATTAATTTCTATCACTTCAACATCAATCTCTTGACCAACTTCTAAATAATCAGCAGGATTTTTCACATTTTTATTCCAGCTAATTTCTGAAATATGTAAGAAACCTTCTATATCATTTCCAAGATCAACAAATACACCATATGCTTCAATATTTGAAACAGTTACAGTAATTGTATCGCCTTCATCAAGTTCTGATTCTACCTCAGCCCATGGATCTGGAAGCACTGCTTTAATAGAGAGAGAAAGATGACGTTTATCTTTATCATAAGAGATTGCTTTTACTGTGACAACATCACCCTCTTTGTAAAGTTTTGAAGGGTTTACTGGACCTTTGTAAGAGATTTCATTATAATGAACAAGTCCATCAACACCACCTACATCTACAAACATACCATAAGAAGTAATTTTTTTGATTGTTCCTTCAACAATAACATCTTCAGCCATTAATTGATCAATAATCTCTTTTTTCTTTTTACGTTCTTCATTAAAAAGTTTACGACGAGAAAGAATAATTGAGTTTTCAGCTTCATCAATTTTCACAACTTGTGCTTTTATTTTACGACCAACCACATCATCGCTCTCTTTAAATGCAGCGAGTGAGCGTGGCATAAAGAAAGAAACATTATCTGCTTCTACAACATAACCACCACGGTTTTTCTTAACAATCACACCCTCTACAACTAAATCTTCAAAGTCATCTTTGTTTGCAGCTATAAAGTCAATAGTCTTTTGTTGTTCTAAAACCTTTTTGTAAGAAATCTTCGGACGCTCATTGTAGTATCCTGTTACCATTACATTTATTTTATCACCAGTATTAAACTTAAGCTCGCCATCTTCACCACGAATCTCGTTTAAACTTAAAATACCTTCTAGCTTATCGCCAACACCAACTAATGCTCTGTCTTCATCCGCTTGAATTTCAACAACTTCACCTTCTACTATACGGCTTGTTTCTTGTTTCTTTTCACTCGCAGCAAACATCTCTGCAAAATTTTCTTCTTCTTCAAATGATTCGTTATCGAACGCCATTACCTATCCTCTTGTTACATAAAAATTGTCGTGATTATATCTAAATAATCATTATTTTCTAATTAAAAGAGGATATATTTTACAATTTTTCGATTGCTTTGGTAACTTTCTCTATAATCCAATCAGGTGTTGATGCCCCAGCAGAGACACCACACAGTTTTTTATCTACAAACCAAGCACTTTGTAAATCGTTCTCATCTTCAATATGATGAGAATTTTCACAAAAATCATGTGCAATGCTCGCGAGTTGTTTTGTATTGGATGAGTTTTTTCCACCAATAATAATCATTACATCTGCTTTTTTTGCAAGTTTTGCAATAGCTTCTTGATTTTCAAAAGTTGCATTACATATAGTGTTAAAAACTCTTACTTCCTTATGTCGAGGGATGAGATAGTTTGCAACTTCCATATAATCTTCTACTTTTCGTGTTGTTTGTGCAATCAAAGCAATTTTTTCTCGTAATTTCAAATTGAGTAAATCAGTCACATTTGTCACAACATGCGCCCCATGTGTTGCATACGATTTTACCCCTTTAATCTCCGGATGGGCTTCATCTCCAAAAATCAAAACATCATACCCTGCTTCACTCATCTCTTGTGCAATTTCTTGTGGTTTTGTGACATATGGACATGTTGCATCGACAACATTGACTCCGTTTTCTTTAAGTTGTGCAAGTTCAGACTTGACGATACCATGTGTACGCACAATCGCCTTATCACCTTTTTTAAAAGATTGAAAGTCATCAACAAGCCCTACATTAAAATCTTTATCAAGTCTTTCTATCTCTTTTGAATTATGTATAAGCGGCCCATAAGTCGCTGCATTTTGATTCTCTTCTGCTATTTTAATTGCACGTTTTACACCAAAACAAAAACCATAATTTTCTGCTAGTTCTATTTTCATGTTCTCTCCACAGATGTAATTCTCTCTAGTAACTCAAAGAAGTTTGGAAATGAAGTATTGATACAATCTAAATCTGCTACTTCCATACCATTTTGTAAACCTGCAATAATAAAACTCATAGCAATTCTATGATCCCCATCACTGTTTATTTTTGCACTTTGGAGTGTTCCACCCATGATTTTATAGCCATCTTCATACTCCTCTACTGCTATTTTACATGCTCTGAGTCCCTCTACAACGGTAGTAATTCTGTCAGACTCTTTGACACGTAACTCTGCAGCATTTTTCACCATACTTTCACCCTCAGCACAAGCCATAGCGATACTCAAAGCGGGAAGTTCATCAATAAGCCATGAAATATTCTCTTCTATGACAATCCCGTGTAAAGGTGCATGTTTGACATGAATATTTCCAATAGGTTCATATTTATCATCACTCATTTCATAAGAAATACTTGCTCCCATACGCTCTAAAGCTTTAAAAGCCTCAATACGGGTAGGATTGAGTGTGACACCTTCTAAAACAACAGAAGCATTAGGGGTAATAGCCGCTGCAACAGCAAAGAAAAATGCACTTGAAGGGTCAGCAGGAATACGAATACTTAAAGGAGACAAAAGTTTCTTTAAGGGTTTAATAGTTGTTTGAAGTCCATCTACAACAATATCTGCACCCATACCCTGTAACATTCTTTCGGTATGGTCACGGGAGCGTTCAGGTTCTGTATATGTACATACACCATCCGCTCGAAGTGCTGCTAAAATCATGCAACTTTTTACTTGTGCAGAAGCAATTTTACTCTCATAATCAAAAGCTTTTAAAGCTGCACCTCGAATGCTTAAAGGGGCAAAATCGCCATCTTCTCGTCCATCAAGCTGTGCGCCTATATTTTTCAAAGGTGTTGTTACACGTTTCATAGGACGAGAACGCAGGTATTTGTCTCCTGTGAGTACAAAATGTCCTTCTGCCGAACTCAAAAGTCCACAAAACAAACGCATTCCTGTCCCCGAATTTCCACAATCTAAAACTTCAAAACTCTCTTTAATCCCCTCAGAGGAGATTCTAATAACTTCTCCATCATCAAAAACTTTTGCCCCTAAATTTTTTACAATTTTGAGTGAATTGAGTGTATCTTCTGCACGTAAAAAATTGCTTATCTTACTTTCACCTTCTGCGAGCATTGCAAACATCACACTCCGATGGGAAATAGACTTATCTGGTGCAATTTCTGATATACTTAAAGAAAAAGATTTTGCAGGAGAAACAACTACGCTACTCATCGCAATCCAATTCCCAATTCACTTTTTAATGCATCTAAAATCGTATCCATGCTTTTCGTAATCTCTTCTTCTTCAAGTGTTTTCTCTTCTGATTGTAAAACAAAACGTAAAGACAAACTCATATGCTCACCTAAACTTTCATCACTATATTTATCTACAGGATAAAAACGAATCAATTCTGCTGTTGCACTCTTTTGAATAACATCTTTCACACTTTGGTAGGACATATCTTGAGGCATAATAAGACTTAAATCTCTAAAAGAGGCTTGATATTTAGAAGATTTTTGCGCTGTTTTCAGTCTATACTCAATCTTAGAAAAATCTAATTCACACATAAAAGTAGTCGGTAAATCATACGCTTTTTCAACCTCTGGATGGACACGAAAGAGCTCACCAACTGCCTGATTATTCATAAACACTTGTGCTGTTTGGTAGGGGTGCGAAAGTGTATGTTGTGTTGTATACTCTCGAAGTTCAATCCTTCCTATAACATCTGATACCTTTTGTACAAAAGCAGCAAAATCTACTTCTTGTGGTTTTCCACTGTTTGCTAGACTCTCAGGCTCAATGGCTCCACTAAAAAGAAATGCCATATTGCTTGATTCTTCTCTAAGCGGTGTAAAAACAGATCCTATTTCAAAAAGCTTGACAGATTTATAGCCATTTTTCACATTGTTAGAAGCAGCCTTTAGCATTCCTGTGAGAAGTGTTGGGCGCAAGGTATCTAATGTTTGTACGATAGGATTTAAAAGTTCTAATTCTTCTTTGGTAGTTTCAAAACCATAAGCATTTAAAGTTTTCTTCTCATCAAATACGAAATGAACACTCTCAAAAAAACCACTTTGAGCTGCACGATGTCTATAAACACTGCGTTTTTTATAGGTAAAATAATCATCTTCTAATCTATTATCTTCTTTGAGTACTAATGGTTTTGATGGAATATTATCTATACCAACCATTCGTACAATCTCTTCTATAATATCTTGCTTATGTTCTATGTCATGACGAAATTGTGGCACTTGCACAATAAAATTTTCTGATGAAGATTTTGATATGTCAAAACCTAAGTTTTTAAGAATATTTGAAATAATCCCTTTATCTATGCTTGCACCAATAATCTCATCTATCTCTTGCTGATTAATAATAACAATTTTTTCTTTAACATTATAAGAAAGTTTGATGTTTCCACCAAAAGTTGTTGATGCAGAGTGAGCAGCAATAAACTCTATACAGTAGCCGAGTCCACCACTGAGTTCTGGTTCACTTCCACGCGATGTTTTATAAAACATTGGCCCCGCTTCTATTTTATGGTCTGCCATTTTTTTTGAAATAATATCAGGTGGGACATAACTCGCCTCGAGTAAAACAACACCGCGACTCTCTTGAAGTTTCGAATCATCATACTGCATAACCCCTATTGTAGAAGCTGTAGATTTGCCTCTAACACAGGCATAACCATGTTCATTTTCACTCAAAGTTACTGTTGCCATTACATCATCTTCTTTTTCACAAAAGTACTGATGACTATAGGCTCGTAAAATGACACCACTTGCATGTGTTGTATATAAAAGAATAGACTCTATATCTGTCTCTCTATTTTCATTAATTTGTGCTAAACGCAACTTCACAATTAAAGGGAGTTTCAAATCTTTTAAATCAAGTGCTTTATAGCATACACTCACATCTAAGTCTTTCTCACTATGGAGTGATAAAATACGTCCAATCCCTCGTTTTTCATCATTATCTTCATAGTTGTACTCTTTGATTGGTTTATTAAATGCAGCACTCAAGTCCCGTGCAACACCACGAACACTCAAACAGTCTCCACGATTTGCAGTGAGTTCAAGTTCAATTAAATCATCATTTAAAATTGGATTTTCACGAACCTCTTGTCCTAAATGAAATGCACCAATACTGCTATCAAGTTCAACAATCCCTTGACTGATATCTTCAAGTCCAATCTCGCTGGCTGAACATATCATCCCTTCTGATTCAACACCCCGTAGTTTTACAGGTTTTATCTGCATGCCATTTGGCATCACGGCACCAATTGTCGCAACAACTACATCTAAACCTGCTCGTACATTCGAAGCACCACACACAATTTGACGAGTACTTGTTCCAATATCAACTTGGCAAATGTTGAGTTTATCTGCATCAGGGTGTTTCACACACTCTAGAACTCTTCCAAAAACTATCTTTTCTGGAATACTATAAGTATGCACTCTATCTACTTCTAAACCAATCGCATTAAAAGTTTTCGCAATTTCTTCAGTTGAGTGTCCTTCTAAATCTATCCACTCATTTAACCAAGATTTTGTAACTATCATTGAAATTGCTCCAGTAATTTAATATCACCTTCAAAAAGGGAACGAAGGTCTCCTATGTGATGAATCAGCATTGCAAAACGCTCAACACCCAGACCAAAAGCATAACCACTTACATCTTTATAATGCACTGCTTCAAAGACATTTGGATCGACGATACCACATCCGAGTACTTCTAGCCAGCCAGTTTTTGAACAGACACGGCAGCCTTCTCCTTGACAAAAAACACAACTAATGTCAACTTCTGCAGATGGCTCTGTAAAAGGGAAAAATGATGGGCGAAAACGCACTTCTACATCACCAAACATATACTTTAAAAAATCTTCTAAAATAAATTTGAGATTAGCAAAGGAGACTTTTCCAGCATCATCAACAACAAGCCCTTCTATTTGGTGAAACATTGGCGTATGTGTCAAGTCATAGTCACGGCGAAACACAGCACCCGGAGCAATCATACGAATAGGTGGTTTTGTATTCATCATCGTTCTAATTTGAACAGGTGAGGTATGTGTTCTTAAGAGCATTTCATCTTTAAAGTAAAAGGTGTCTTGCATATCACGTGCTGGATGGTACTTTGGAAGATTGAGCGCTTCAAAGTTGTTAAAATCATCCTCTACAATTTGTCCCGTTTTTACAGCAAAATTCATAGAGCTAAAATACTCTACTATTCTATCCATAGTCTCCATAACAGGATGTAATGCTCCTGCTTGTGAGTTTG
>Ga0256829_1002217_pt1 | contig 14748 bp, 13 predicted proteins | sample 131447metaG_FD_185979 | JGI IMG/M metagenome (GOLD analysis project Ga0256829, IMG submission 185979) | Hydrothermal vent microbial communities from Lau Basin, Pacific Ocean - 131-447 | ecosystem: Environmental > Aquatic > Marine > Hydrothermal vents | place: Pacific Ocean: Lau Basin | collected...
CAATGAAACCGGTGTTTTTATGCCGGCGCCGTTATATTATTCCCATAAAATTCTTAAATCACTGGCGGATGCCCGTCATGGCGGGGTCACCGAACTCGGGCCGGATTCCAAAAGTCAGGTTACCCTGAAATATGAGGATGGTGTCCCGGTTGAGGCGACTTCCATTGTGGTCTCAACCCAGCACGGGGCCGATGTCGGTCAGGACCGGGTCCGGGAAATCGTCCTTGAACATATCGCAAGCAGCCTGCCGGAGGGCTGGATGTGCCCCGAAGACGAGCTGTATATCAATCCGACCGGAAAATTTGCCATTGGCGGGCCGGACGGCGATGCGGGCCTGACCGGGCGCAAGATCATTGTCGATACTTACGGCGGGGCGGCCCCCCATGGTGGCGGTGCTTTTTCCGGCAAGGACCCGACCAAGGTTGATCGCTCGGCGGCCTATGCCTCGCGCTATCTGGCGCGTAATGTGGTGGCGGCAGGACTTGCGGACCGCTGCACCATTCAGCTTTCTTACGCGATCGGCGTGTCTCATCCCCTGTCACTTTATGTGGATTTCCATAATACGGGCCATATTGATCCGTCACGCCTTGAAAAGCTGTTGATGGATGTCATGGATTTAAGCCCGCGCGGCATTCGCGAGCATCTCAAACTCAACCGGCCCATCTACGAACGGACGGCAGCTTATGGCCATTTTGGCCGCATGCCGGAAGCCGATGGCGGTTTTTCATGGGAAAAAGATGATCTGGTTGACATTTTGAAGAGTCATTTCTAGAAATATTTGACATATGCGTGATCTGGAAGCCATTAAAGGCAGTCGTATCTATGGCCGGCGTCAGGGTCCGGCGCTTTCCGCCACCCGTCAGGCCCGGCTTGACAAATGGCTGCCAAAACTCGCCATCGCCACGCCCGGGCCGACAGCTGTTCATCCCGGCGACTATTTCCCGTCAGCGATGCGGGATTACTGGCTTGAGATCGGCTTTGGCAAGGGTGAACATCTGGCGGCACAGGCCAGGGTCAATCCCGATATTGGCATGATCGGTTGTGAGCCGTTCCTCAACGGGGTGTCCGGTCTGGTTGATCTTGTGGACAGTGAAGAGCTGAAAAATATCAGGATTTTTACCGATGATGCCCGCCTGCTGATGGACAGCCTGCCGGAACAGTCTCTGGGCCGGGCGTTTATTTTATTCCCCGACCCGTGGCCCAAGGCGCGCCACCACAAGCGCCGGATGGTCTGCCCCGGCAATATTGCTGTTCTGTCACGGATATTGAAGGACGGGGCCGAGCTGCGGATTGCCACCGACCATATGGAATATTGCCGCTGGATCATGGCCCATATGCTGGAAAATCCGGATTTTGTCTGGATCAGCGACCAGCCGGGCGACTGGCAGAACAGACCCGGCGACTGGCCCCGGAGCCGCTATGAAATCAAATCACTGGCCCAGGGACGTAAAAGCAGCTATTTGCGCTTTGTTCGCCGTCCCCGTCAGGGATAGTCTGTTCCTGATACTATTCGCTTGAAGTTCTCACGCTTTTGACTATATATAGAACAACCGAATCACTTGAAATGTTTAGAGTGCGGGCAAGTGTCTCACTGGCCTGCATTTTTATTTGGTGGAAAGAGAATGTCGTCACAGACCGCTATTTTGCATAAAATTATTGACCCCGTTGCGGAAAGCATGGGCTATGACGTCGTGCGCATTGCCCTGCTGAACTCTGCCCGGGGCGGGGCGGTCACCCTGCAGGTCATGGCGGAAAGGCCGGATGGCAGCATGGAGATAGCGGATTGTGAAAAACTGAGCCGGGAAATTTCCGTACTTCTTGATGTGGAAGACCCGTTGCCCGAGGAATATATACTGGAGGTCAGTACGCCGGGCATTGACCGGCCTCTGACCCGGCGCCGGGATTTTGAAAATTATGCCGGATTTGAGGCGAAGATAGAATTGTCGATGCCCGAAGCCGGCAGAAGACGTTATCGCGGCAAATTGCTCGGCATAACGGATGATCTGGTCAGAATTGATGTGGATGGTGAGGTTTTTGAACTTGATTTCAGCAATATTCACCGGTCCAAACTGGTCCTGACCGATGAATTGCTGGCGCAGGCCGGGAGCCGGTGACAGAAATGAGTAACAGTTGAATTTGGGAATAATATGGCCCGCAGGGCATGAATGGAGTTAAAGCTATGACAACAGCGGTCAGTGCGAACAGGATTGAGTTATTGCAAATTGCTGATGCGGTTGCACGGGAAAAAAATATCGACAAGGAGATCGTTCTCGAGGCTCTGGAAGAGGCCATTCAGAAAGCGGCCCGGTCCCGTTACGGGGCGGAAAATGAAATCAAGGCCCATATCGAACGTAAAACCGGCGATATCAAGCTTTACCGGGTGCTGGAGGTTGTCGAAAATGTCGAAAACCCGGCAACGGAACTTACCCTGAAGGATGCCGGAAAATTAAAGGAAGGCGCGGTAATCGGCGATCTTCTGGCGGACGAATTGCCCCCGGTTGATTTTGGCCGGGTTGCGGCCCAGACAGCCAAGCAGGTAATTGTGCAAAAAGTCCGTGATGCCGAGCGCGAGCGCCAGTTCGATGAATATAAGGAACGGATTGGTGAAATAATTAACGGCGTCGTCAAACGGGTTGAATATGGTAATGTGATCGTTGATATCGGCCAGGCCGAGGCTATTATCCGGCGCGATCAGATGATCCCCCGCGAACATATGCGTAACGGCGACCGGATACGGGCCTATATCGCCGATGTTCGCCGCGAACTCAGAGGGCCGCAAATCTTTCTGTCACGTTCCCATCCGGATTTCATGGCCAGACTCTTCACCCAGGAGGTGCCGGAAATCTATGATGGCATTATTGAAATTGTCGGGGTCGCCCGTGATCCGGGCAGCCGGGCCAAAATAGCGGTCAGCAGTGTGGACAGTTCGATCGATCCGGTCGGGGCATGCGTCGGCATGCGCGGCAGCCGGGTACAGGCGGTGGTCAATGAACTGGCCGGGGAAAAGATTGACATCATACAATGGTCCCCGGACCCCGCGACCTTTATCATCAGCGCCCTCGCCCCGGCGGATGTTGCCAAGGTGGTTCTGGATGAGGACCGCAAGCGTATTGATGTGGTGGTGCCCGAAGATCAGCTGAGCCTGGCCATTGGCCGGCGCGGACAGAATGTTCGTCTGGCGTCCCAACTGAGTGGCTGGCAGGTCGATATTATGACTGAAGCCGCCGAATCGGAAAAACGCCAGGCCGAATACAAGGTCCGGACCAGTCTGTTTGTTGAACAGCTTGATGTGGATGAAACCCTGGCTCTGCTGCTGGTGGCGGAAGGCTTCCGCAATATGGAGGAAGTTGCCTATGTCGCGCCGGAAGAATTCGCCGGCATAGAGGGCTTTGATGCGGATCTGGTGGAAGAACTGCAAAACCGCGCCCGTGAGTCTCTGGAACGTCAGTCTGCTGAATCGGAAAAAACCCGGATAGAAATGGGTGTTTCCGACGAAATTGCCGCGATTGACGGCCTGACACCAACCATGATGGTAACCCTCGGCAAAGCCGGCATCAAGACTCTGGATGATCTTGGTGATCTGTCAGCGGATGAGCTGATCAGCCCGGAAGACGGCATTCTGCGCGGCGGGGACCTGAGCGAGGAACAGGCAAACGAGATCATTATGGCCGCGCGCGCCCACTGGTTCGAGGATGAAGAGACAGAAATAGCAGAAGAGTCAGAACCGGTTGAAGCAGCCCCCGAAGAACAGGGAGCAGAATAAAAAGCAGGAGCAGACGGAAAACAGCGTGACAAGGGACAGCAGGCCCGGAAAGTACGGGAAAAGAAAGCACAGGGAAAGAAAATGTCTGGTGACCGGACAAATATATCCGACCCACCGGCTGATTCGGTTTGTTGTTGATCCGCAGGGTAGCGTAATCCCGGATGTGGCGGCAAAGCTGCCGGGTCGGGGCGGCTGGATTCTGGCCGAGGGCAAACTGCTGGAACAGGCGATGCGGAAAAAGACACTTCTCCATTTCGGGCGCCGGGTCGTTGCTTTAAAATCTGATGAGGGGACCCGGGGTGAAAAAATACCGGTCAGGGTGGATGACAATCTGCCGCAACTTGTTGTAAAATTGCTGCGGCAGCGTTGTCTGGACTATCTTGGTCTGGCCAACCGGGCGGGGTTTGTGGTGTCGGGATTTGAAAAAGTCCGGGCTGTAGTAACATCCGGCAAATGTCGGGCCTTGATCTTTGCGGAAGATGCGGCGGCAGGCGGGCGGCGTAAAATATGCTCTGGCCTTAAAATATCTTCTGATCAGGGGAATATTCTTGATAATTTGCGGATGATTGATATGTTCACTCGCGAACAGTTAGGACAAACGCTTGGTATGGCAAATGCGGTGAATGTGGCATTGCTGCCCGGCGGGATAACGGAAAGCTTTCTCAAGGAGTTTTCCCGGTATGAATCTGTCATTTTGCGGTGACGACATGGTATGGTCCCTTTGATGTGATTGAGTTGAAGGCGAATATAGGCGAATAAAGAATGAGTGACGATAAGGACATACAAAAAAAACTGTCGGTTTCCGGCTCTGGTTCAGGCCGAAAAACACTACAGTTGAAGTCCACTGTTTCTGCGGGCGCCCGGTCTTCCGGTGGTGTGGTCGTTCAACGCAAGAAAAAGCTGATCCTCAAACCGGGGGTAAAGCCTGATGCGGCGCCGGACTCATCTGAAACAAAAACGGTTTCCCCGAAAAAGAAGCCCTTGCCCGCGACACCGGCAGGCAGGAAACCGGTGACGCAGGATGGTCGCAAGCTGACCGAGGGGGAGTTGAAGGCCCGCGCCCATGCCCTTGAACTGGCCAAAATAGAATCCGAGAAGCGCGAACGCGAAGAGGCAGAGGCCGCGAGAAAGCGTGCCGTAGAAGCGGCGGCCAGATCCAAATCAGATCAGGCAAAAGCCGAGCAGACTGTCAAAGACGCCAAAAAAACTGCCCGCGATGATGCCAAATTCAAAGCAGATATTGAGGTCAAGAAAAAGATTGAGGCCGAGCTGAAAGCCAAGGCTGAAAAAGAAGAACAAAAAAAGCAGGCTGCGGAAAAGCAGAAGAATAAACCGGCGGCGGCAAAAAAACCGCTTCCCGCCGCAAAGCCGGAGCAGGAAAAACGTCCAACGCCCAAAGCATCCCGGGGTCGCGGTGAAAATGCCAGACGGACGGGTCGCCTGACCGTAACCCAGGCCCTGTCCGGCGGGGCCCGGGAACGCCAGCGCAGCTTTGCCGCCCTGAAACGGGCCAGAGCCAAGGAACGGCGCAAGGGCGGCCAAAGTCCGCAGCAGAAAGTCTTCCGCGAGGTTATCATTCCTGACATGATCACCGTGGCGGAACTGGCGAGCCGCATGACCGAAAAAACCGTCGATGTCATCCGGTCGCTGATGAAAATGGATGTCATGGCCACGGCCAACCAGCAGATAGACCAGGATACCGCCGAATTGATTGTTGAGGAATTTGGCCATAAGGTGAAGCGGGTCAGCGCTGCCGACGTTGAAATTGATCTTTCCGGTCCGGAAGACAACGAGGCCGATATGGTATCGCGCGCGCCGGTTGTGACCGTGATGGGCCATGTTGATCACGGCAAGACCTCTATTCTTGACGCCTTCCGCAAATCTTCCGTCGTGACGGGGGAGGCCGGGGGTATTACCCAGCATATCGGCGCCTATCAGGTGCGGATGAATGGCGGCAACAAGGTTACTTTCCTTGATACGCCGGGTCATGCGGCCTTTTCTGCCATGCGGTCCCGTGGGGCAAGTGCGACCGACATTGTCATCCTTGTGGTGGCAGCCGATGACGGCATCATGCCCCAGACCATTGAAGCGATCAATCATGCCAAGGCGGCGCAGGTGCCGATCATTGTCGCGATCAATAAAATTGACAAGCCGGGGGCCAATCCGGACAAGGTCCGTCAGGATCTGCTGCAGCATGAGGTATTTGTTGAAAGCATGGGCGGCGAGGTGCTTGATGTCGAGGTTTCGGCGCTCAAGGGCACCAATCTTGACAAGCTGGCCGAAGCGATAGAGCTTCAGGCGGAATTGCTTGATCTCAGGGTCAACAAGGACCGCAATGCCGACGGGATTGTGGTTGAGGCCCGTCTTGACCGTGGTCAGGGGCTGGTTGCCACCATACTGGTTCAGCGCGGGACGCTCAAAGTTGGTGATATTTTTGTCTGTGGCAAGGAATGGGGCCGGGTGCGGGCAATGCTGAATGATCATGGCCGCAATATGAAAAAGGCCGGACCATCGGTTCCGGTTGAGGTTCTCGGCCTGAACGGTCTGCCACGGTCCGGCGACAGCTTCATTGTGGTTGACAGCGAAACCAGGGCGCGCGAGGTTTCCGAATTCCGCCAAAACCGCGAACGGCTGGAAAAAGAGGCGGCGCCGAAAGCAACGCTTGAAGCTATGTTCGAGAAGCTGAACAGCAAACAGGCGGAAATTGTGCCGCTGGTGATCAAGACCGATGTTCAAGGCTCGTCCGAGGCGATTGTCAGTGCGCTTGAAGCGATGAATACAGACGAGGTTCAGGCCAAAATCCTTCATGCCGCTGTCGGCGGGATTTCAGAATCCGATGTCACTCTGGCCATTGCCTCCCATGCGCCGATTCTGGGCTTTAATGTCCGGGCAAGCCGCAAGGCAGCGGAACTCGCCCATCAGGAAGGGGTGGAAATCCGCTATTATTCGGTGATCTATGACCTTGTTGATGATATCAAGGCGGTGATGTCGGGCAAACTGGCCCCTGAATTGCGCGAGACAATTCTCGGAACTGCCGAAATTCTCGACATCTTTTCCGCCGGCAAGACCGGCAAGGCCGCCGGTTGTCTGGTGCTGGACGGTATTGTCAGGAAGGGCGCCCGTGCGCGTCTGCTGCGTGATGACGTGGTGGTCTTCGAGGGTGACCTCGGCTCTTTGCGCCGCTTTAAGGATGATGTTGACGAGGTCCGGTCAGGCACCGAATGCGGTATAAATTTTGCCAGCTATAACGACCTGAAAAAGGGTGACATTATCGAATGTTACGAGGTTGAGGAAATTGAACGTTCTCTCAGCTGATTTTGAAGGATCATAATATGTCCAGATCGCACAATGAATCCGGCGCGAGCCATCGCCTGCTCAGGGTGGGGGAGAATATCCGCCATGCCCTGTCGGAAATTTTTGTTCGTGGCGACATTCGTGATCCGTCCCTTGACGGGGTTTCGGTGACCGTGACCGAGGTCCGCTGCAGCCCGGACCTTCACCATGCCACGGTTTTCGTCATGCCACTCGGCGGCGCCCATGCCGGGGATGTGGTCGATGGCCTCAACCGCTGCAGCAAATATATCCGTGGCCGGTTGTCGCATATGGTGCGGATGAAATATCTGCCCGAGCTGAAATTCACCGGCGATTCAAGCTTTGGCGAGGCCGATCATATAGAGCAGCTTCTGCATAGTCCCCATGTGGCCCAAGACCTGATCAAGGGTGATTGACCCTTGGCCCGCAAGCGCAAGGGCATCCGGCTGAATGGCTGGCTGGCGATTGACAAGCCTCTCGGCATGACCTCGACACAGGTGGTGGGCAGGTGCCGATGGCTGACCCATGCACAGAAAACCGGCCACGGCGGTACCCTTGACCCGCTGGCCACAGGCATCCTGCCGATTGCCTTTGGCGAGGCGACCAAGACCATTCCCTTTATTATGGAGGCCCGCAAGAGCTATGACTTTACCGTAACCTTTGGCGAGGCGCGGGCCAGCGACGATGCCGAGGGCGAGGTGACGGCGACCAGTGATATCCGGCCTTCCCGGTCGGAAATTCTGGCCATTCTGCCACGCTTTACCGGACGAATCAGCCAGATTCCGCCCGCTTTCAGTGCCATAAAAATTGACGGAAAGCGCGCTTACGCCTTGGCCCGGGCCGGGGAGGCACCGGTTATGAAATCCCGCGAGGTTGATATATACTCGCTTGATCTGCTGTCCTGTGACGGGCAGACAGCAAGCTTTCGCGCAGTTTGTGGCAAGGGAACATATATCCGGTCGCTGGCCCGGGATATGGCGCGGGATCTGGCAACGGTGGGCTATGTTTCCGGCTTGAGAAGAACCCGGGTCGGTGCTTTTGGTTTGGATGAGTCGATTTCACTGGAAAAGCTTGAGGAATTAGGCCATAGTGCGCCGCCTGAAGAATGGATTCTTCCTGTGGTGACCGTGCTGGGCGACATCCCGGCACTGGCCGTTACAGAAGACGAGGCGGTATTATTGTCCCATGGACAGCCGCTTTCCCTTCGGGACTCCGTATCAGCAGGAGAGGTTATCAGAGTGATGACAGGCACCCGTCTTGTGGCGTTGTGCAAAAGTGAAATCACTTCAGAAGGCCAAATTCTCAAGCCGGTACGGGTGTTTAACATTTAATTTTTTACAAGGAGTATATGATGTCGATAACTGCAGAAAGAAAACAGGAACTGATTAAAGAATTTGCCACATGTGAGGGCGATACCGGTTCCCCGGAAGTACAGGTTGCCATTCTGACAACAAGAATTATCAATCTGACGGAACATTTTAAAACTCACAAAAAAGATAATCATTCACGTCGTGGCCTGTTGATGCTTGTTAACAAGCGCCGCAGCCTGCTTGGCTATCTGAAATCAAAGGATGAAGCACGCTATCAGAAACTGATCAAGCGGCTTGGTCTGCGTAAATAATGATAAATATATTGCAGGACCAGTGGGGTCTTGCAGAGGGATTTTACTCATTTTCCGGTTTGGGATGGGCCTGAACCGGAAGGTAAAATCCACAGGTTAAGGTAAGATATATGTTTGAAATACATAGAAAAGAAATAAACTGGGGCGGACGGACACTGGTTCTGGAAACCGGTCATATCGCCCGACAGGCTGCAGGAGCCGTAATGGTAACCTACGGCGAAACATCATGTCTGACGGCAGTAACCGCCGCCAAGACACCAAGAGCCGGGATAGATTTTTTCCCGCTCACCGTCAATTATCAGGAACGGGCCTATTCCGCCGGTAAAATTCCCGGCGGTTTTTTTAAGCGTGAAGGCCGTCCGGGCGAGGCAGAAACCCTGACCTGTCGTCTGATTGACCGGCCAATCCGGCCCTTGTTTGTCAAGGGTTTCAAGAATGAAACCCAGGTCGTCTGTACCGTGATGTCCCACGATCTGGAAAATAGCCCGGACATTACCGCTCTGGTCGGTACAAGTGCGGCCCTGACCATTTCCGGTCTGCCCTTTATGGGGCCGATTGGCGCGGCGCGGGTTGGCTATATTGACGGCGAATATATCCTCAACCCGACCATTGAGCAGCTCGAAACATCCGATCTTGATCTGGTGGTCGCCGGGACGCGGGACGCGGTGCTGATGGTCGAATCAGAGGCCAATGAGCTGTCCGAAGATATCATGCTCGGCGCCGTTATGTTCGGCCATGAGCAGATGCAGGTTGTGATTGACGCGATTATCGAGCTTGCGGAAAGTGCGGCAAAAGAGCCGATTGAACTGCCCGAAGAGGAAGATCACTCAGAGCTTGCCGCCAAAATTGCCGATCTTGCCGAAGCGGACCTCCGGGCGGCTTACGGTGAAACCGTCAAACAGGCCCGGGTCGAACAGATCAACGGCATCAAGGACCGGGTCAAGGAAGAGCTGGTCCCTGAAGATGATCAGGCCATGGCCGGAATAGTTGGCGACCTGCTGAAAAATCTTGAGAAAACCATTGTGCGCGGCGATATTATAAAGACCGGCAAGCGGATTGATGGCCGTAGTCTTGATACGGTGCGCCCGGTTATGGCCGAGGTGAATATCCTGCCCCGGACCCATGGCTCCGCCCTGTTCACCCGTGGGGAAACCCAGGCGACGGTGGTCACGACCCTTGGCACCGGCGATGATGAGAAATTCGTTGATGCCCTGACCGGGACCTATAAGGAACGCTTTATGCTCCATTATAACTTCCCGCCCTATTCGGTTGGTGAAGTGGGCCGCATGATGGGCACCAGCCGCCGGGAAACCGGCCATGGCAAGCTGGCCTGGCGCGCCCTGCACGCGGTATTGCCAAGTCATGAGGATTTCCCCTATACCATTCGCGTGGTATCGGAAATCACTGAATCAAACGGGTCGTCTTCCATGGCGTCCGTCTGTGGCGGTTCGCTGGCCCTGATGGATGCGGGTGTACCGCTCAAACGTCCGGTGTCCGGCATTGCCATGGGCCTGATCAAGGAAGGTGATGATTATGCGGTTCTGTCCGATATTCTCGGGGATGAGGATCATCTGGGTGATATGGACTTTAAAGTTGCCGGAACATCCGAAGGCATTACCTCATTGCAGATGGATATCAAGATTACCGGTATTACCCGGGAAATTATGTCGGTTGCCCTGCAACAGGCCGCCGGGGGCCGGGCGCATATCCTTGACGAAATGAGCAAGGCCCTGTCCGGGGCGCGCGAGGAAATGAGCGACCATGCGCCGCGCATTGAAACCATTCAGATCAACCGCGAGAAAATCCGTGAAGTGATCGGCACCGGCGGCAAGATTATTCGCGAAATCTGTGAAGTAACCGGGGCCAAGGTTGATATTGAGGATGACGGCACGATCAAGGTGTCCTCGTCCGACCTGTCCGCCATTGAAGCCGCACTGAAATGGATTGAAGGCATCGTTGCCGAACCGGAAGTTGGTAAAATCTATGAAGGTAAAGTGGTCAAAACCGTTGATTTCGGTGCTTTCGTCAATTTCCTCGGCAGTCGGGACGGTCTGGTTCATATCAGCGAACTGGAAAATCACCGGGTCAAGCAGGTCAGCGATGTCCTCAAGGAAGGTGACATCATCAAGGTCAAGGTTCTGGCCGTCGATGACCGGGGCAAGGTCCGCCTGAGCCGCCGGGCGGTTGACCAGGAAAGTGGTGAAGACCTTCAGGATAAACAGGGGGAAGAGGAATAATTCCTCCTGTTAACCAAATAAAAGGCCGGAGGATGGTAGAATCTTGTATCTGGGCAACTATGGCCCCATATATGAGAGACAGCCCCCGGCCCGGGATGTCGGGCTTTATGTAGGGTAAGGACAGTATGAGTTTACTGAAACCATTAATGATGTCGGGGAAAGAAGTTCTTCCGCTTGTCGAGGGCGGCAAGGGAATTTCGGCCACCAACGGCAGGAGCGCCGGGGCGTGGGCCGCCGCCGGCGGGGTCGGGACCGTAAGCTGTGTCAATGCCGACAGTTTTGACGATGACGGCAATGTCATTCCCCAGGTCTATCATGGCAAGACCCGGCTTGACCGCCACCGGGAACTGGTTGATTATGCCATCGACGGCGGGGTCACCCAGGTGCGGGAGGCTCATGAAATGGCATCCGGCAAGGGCCGCATCCATATCAATGTCCTGTGGGAAATGGGCGGCGCGGAAGCGGTGCTGGAAGGGGTTCTCAAGCGGGCAAAGGGACTGGTTCACGGCGTCACCTGTGGCGCCGGCATGCCCTATAAACTCAGTGAGATTGCCGCCCGGCACGAGGTATTCTATCATCCGATTATTTCCTCTGCCCGGGCCTTTGGCATCCTGTGGAAACGGGCCTACCGTAAATATGGCGACTGGCTCGGCAGTGTGGTTTATGAGGACCCGTGGCTGGCGGGCGGCCATAACGGCCTGACCAATGCCGAAGATCCGCGCGCCCCCCAGGACCCCTATCCGCGAGTGGTTGCCCTCAGGACCATGATGAATAAATTCGGTCTCAATAATGTGCCGATTATTATGGCCGGCGGGGTCTGGTATCTCCGGGACTGGCTCAAATGGATCAATAATCCGGATATCGGCCCGGTGGCCTTTCAATATGGCACCCGGCCCCTGCTGACAAAGGAAAGCCCGATACCGCAGAAATGGAAAGACGCGCTGACCAGGCTGAAAGAGGGCGATATTCTGTTGCACCGCTTCAGTCCGACCGGCTTTTACGCTTCGGCAGTCCGCAACCGGTTTTTGCGCGGGCTGGAGGGCCGTTCTGAACGTCAGGTGGCTTTTTCCGCCAAACAGACAGAGGAATTTTCGGCGGAAATTCAGGCCCGCAAGCGAAAATATTTTGTCAGGCCCGAGGATAAACCAAAGGCCGACGGCTGGATTACAGCGGGATATTGCGAGGCAATGAAAACCCCGGACGGCACACTGGTTTTTGTCACGCCGTCAAGCGCACTTGAAATCCGTCAGGACCAGAAGGACTGTATGGGCTGTCTCAGCCAGTGCAAATTTTCCAACTGGTCCCAGAATCCGCAAAGCAAATATGCCACCGGGCGCGGCGCCGACCCGCGCAGTTTCTGTATTCAGAAAACCCTGATGGATATTGCCCATGGCGGCGATGTGCAGAATAACCTGATGTTTGCCGGTCATTCAGCATTTAACTTTGCCAGCGACCCCTTCTTCAGCAACGGCTTTATTCCAACGGTCAGGGAACTGATAGACCGTATTTTAACCGGGGATTAGCAATATATTGTTATCCTGAAAAAATCACGTATGATATAAGCCATGCAGATGCCAAAGGAAAATATGGTGGATAACTATACAGGCAAGACAAGAGAGAGACCCTATCTGAAGGCGGTGCAGAAATTGCGCCATGCCGGATTGCGGCCAACGCGTCAGCGTCTTGCGCTGGCAAAGCTGCTGTTTGATGGCCCGAACCGTCATGTGACGGCGGAAAGCCTGCATGAGGAAAGCGCCCGGGCCAATATCAATGTTGCCCTGGCGACGGTCTATAACAGCCTGCATCAATTTACCGATGCCGGTCTGCTGCGCGAGGTCGTGGTCAGCCCGGGTCAGACCTATTTTGATACCAATGTCTCTGACCATTATCATTATTTTCTTGAAAAAGAAGGCTGCCTTGAGGATATTCCCGAGGGGTTGGTCGGCATCGACAGGCTGCCGGAAGAACCGGCGGGCAAGAAATTTTCCCGAATTGACATAATTATCCACGTCACGGAAAATTCCTGATCAGTCGAATATCTCCCCGTCAAGGGTTCCCCAGAACAGCGATTGCCGGAGCCAGCCCCGGAAGCCGTTAATATCCAGTTCACACCAGCCTTTCCGGCAGCGGCGGATTTTGCCGATTACCCCGGCCTCGGCAATTACCGCGACCGGCTGGTCCTTTTGCGGGTTTTTTAACAGCGGCTGGCGTTCGGCAATGATCAGACCGGTCCGGCGACTTGACAGCAGCGGACCCCAGATCCAGCCGGTGGCCCCTTCTGAATCAACTATCTTGCGCCAGTCCTTATATTCGGCAATCACCTTGACCGGCAGGCCGGATTTTTTGAATACCCAGATAATCGGATATTTGCCGTCCGGCCCGGTCCGGACATTGACGGTATTTTTGGCCAGCGAGACATAGCGCGGCACCGGATAGCCGGATTTTCCCATGACGGTCTTCTCCCCGGCTGTGGCAACTGTCAAACCGGCCCCTGGAAAGAGGAGCAGGATGATCATAATACGCCATCTGGCCATTCCTGATTTTCTCCTGTTCATTTTCTGTATTTCCGGTCGAATATTTGTCGAGATGTTTGAATCTGTCATGAAACTCTGCTAGAGATGATACGGAAAGAGAGGGTGACCACAAGCCTTTTTTACAGTCGAATGATAATAAAAACCGGAGTTCTGAATGACGTCCAACAAGCCCCTGGTAATCGTCACAAGAAAATTACCTGATATTATTGAAACGCGGATGATGGAATTATTCAATGTCCGGCTTAATCTTGATGATCATCGCTTCACGGCCAGTGAAATGGCCAATGCGGTGAAAGAGGCGGATATCCTGGTGCCGACGGTGACCGACCGGGTGGACGGGCGGATTCTGGCCCAGTCCGGCCCCGATCTGAAGTTGATTGCCAATTACGGTGCCGGGGTGGATCATATTGACCTGGCCTCTGCCCGCAGTCGCAATATCACCGTAACCAACACCCCCGGGGTGCTGACCGAGGATACCGCCGACATGACCATGGCGATGCTGCTTGCGGTGCCGCGCCGGCTGATCGAAGGGGCGCGGCTGATGCAGAGCGGGGAATGGAGCGGATGGTCGCCGACCGGATTGCGCGGCTCGCGAATCTGGGGCAAGCGACTCGGTATTATCGGCATGGGCCGCATCGGACAGGCGGTGGCGCGCCGGGCCAAAGCCTTTGGCCTGTCTATTCATTATCATAACCGCCACCGGGTCAGTGCGGAAATCGAGGAAGAGCTGGAGGCGACATACTGGGAAAGCCTTGACCAGATGCTGGCGCGGATGGATATTATTTCGATAAACTGTCCCCATACGCCGGCGACCTATCACCTGTTGTCGGCCCGGCGGCTGAAGCTGATGCAGAAGCACGCCTTTATCATCAATACCTCGCGCGGGGAGGTGATGGACGAAAATGCCCTGATCCGTATGCTGTCGGCGGGGGAGCTGGCCGGGGCCGGGCTTGATGTGTTTGAAAATGAACCGGCGGTCAATCCAAAGCTTCTGGACATGGCCAATGTGGTCGCCCTGCCGCATATGGGCTCCGCCACGACCGAGGGGCGCAATGACATGGGCGAGAAAGTGCTGATCAATATCAAGACCTTTGCCGATGGTCATAATCCGCCCGACCGGGTGCTGGAAGACTGGGTATAAAATTGGGGACAGTATACAATTTATTTAGTCGTTTATATAATCGTTGCTTAAATAAATCGTATACTGTCCCCAATTAATACTGTTTGGGATTACAGGCTTTGCAGCCCGGATCTTTGGGTAGTCTGATGCTGCGGCTGTTG
>Ga0256829_1002218_pt1 | contig 14744 bp, 17 predicted proteins | sample 131447metaG_FD_185979 | JGI IMG/M metagenome (GOLD analysis project Ga0256829, IMG submission 185979) | Hydrothermal vent microbial communities from Lau Basin, Pacific Ocean - 131-447 | ecosystem: Environmental > Aquatic > Marine > Hydrothermal vents | place: Pacific Ocean: Lau Basin | collected...
TTGGGTTTTACAAAATCAATATGCATGTGCTTATGTACCAAATCAACACTACCTTTGGCTTCACCAAAAGAACCATTGGCATCCAATGTTGCTCTCAATGGAGAAAAAACATGATACACCAACACTACTTCTTTTGTTTCAGTAGGTACTTGTGCTTGCAGTACCTCATCAACAAGCAGATTGGATAGATGAATTCTATTGTAAAACAGCAATGAAAAGAAATCTATCTCTTCAATGTTTGCTAGGGCAATCCCCTTGACATATACTGTCACATCTTTAATCTTTAACGAAAACAGCCCCTCACTAATACCCTTCTCATTCAATGTAATATCCTGTTTTGCCAATTGTTTTTCTACAGCATAGTACATCTCTTCTTTGGGCATAAACAACAATAGCGTAAACCATATGGCAACGATAATGCCTATACTTTTTTTTACCATTTGCATTTGAACTCCACCTGATACAATACGCCTGCATTGCTTGCTTCCAACTTCTGAATCTCTACGGGAAGATTCATTATTTTGATCATCACTCTATTGAATTCCTGTGCATTCAATCCTTGAAAAGAGGCTGTAAGTTTTTTACCTTTTCTATGCCACTTTGCTTTTGAAGGTGACACAATGCTTTTGAGTCTCTCCACCTTTTGTGTTATCTTCTTGTCTCCCCAGATTTTCTTCAGAGCAATAAGATTTTTGAGTTCTTCCAACGTTGTTGCTGCTGTTGATGAAGCATTATGCTGATGAGAGACCTGAATCTGCTTATACGCAAAAGCCATCACTAAAAGCAAAAAGGCAAACCCAACTATTAGTTCATTTTTATACGCTTTTAACTTCATCATAATCTACCCTCTATCTGTAAGTCATTACTCTTAGATATTCTATTGGCATGAAACTTCTCTTTTTTTGCCAACTCCTGCAACCTTTGTGTTACGCTGGCATTAGCACAAGAAAACCTAGCCTTAAATTTTGTATCATCTACCGATAGAGAATGCAGTTTTGAACCTTTAAATATCATATGCGAGAGTGCTTTAATAACATCGCGTTTTTTACGCTCTTTAGTATCAATAGCCTGATATTTGCTGGCTATACTTTTTCTTGTATAGGAACTTTCCAAAGAGGGGTAATTTTCCAACAATGCCTGCATTTGTGCCTCTATTGCAGCACTGTCTCCTCCATAACGAGATCCTTCAATAAAGTAAACAGCTGCAAACAGCACCAAAATAGCTGCAAGGAGATATGATTCTTTGGTTGAGAGGATAGATTTTCCTCTACCTTCAAAAGCGATACCCTTTTTAGGGGTTAACTGTTGCGTAATCTTCATAGGCTTTTCATCGCTATTGAGTGCTGCCTGAGGCACAACCGTTATCGTCCCGTCCAAATTAACCAAAGCATCACGCTCGCCAAGTAAAACAGGATGGGTAAACGCTTCAGCAATCTGTTGGGCGAAATAGATTTTAGAAACCTGCTCAGGTAGCATACCTTTTTGTTTCAAAAAAGATTTAATCTCCTCTGGATGATATGCAATAAATACCCAAGACACCTTCTCCTTAAATACAAAATACTGATACCCTTGAGTATTTTCAAGCATGCCATCAAACAACGAAGGAGCAATACGCTTTGCCTGATAGGTATATTTGACTGGAATCTCTTCCCTCTTCATCGTATAAAATTGAGGTGTCAGCATAATATTGACACCATCGGGGTATGCATGAGAAACCCGCTTCATCGATGTATGAATCAACAGTAGTTCTTTAGTGTTTTCCATGAAATTCAAAATATTTTGCCTCTCCCCTTATATAATCAAATGTAAATCTGTAGCCATCTCCATAACGCACACTGCATCGTGATGCTTCTACAAAAGTGCTTCCTGCCAAGAGATTCTTTTTCTCATTATAGTTTCCTCCATTTTCATTGACAAACGCAGCTAACGAGGACTTTTCAGGAGAAGAGAGCCACTCTCGTACAGTACGTATATCAATATCAAACAGATAAGAGATTAGTTCAGCAGAACTGTACTCAGCATCTATCTTGTTTGCATCACGGGAAAAACTAAAAAATTTTCTCCATGGCACACGACCTATATTTTGGTCATTAACTTCCATCTCGTAGCGTTTGATAATTTCAGAGAATTGTTGGTAGGATATAATACCGTTTTTTTGTATAAGTCTTCTTTGGGTTTCTTTTACATATTTTTGCCCCACCCCTATCTCTTCAAGAATCATTTCTCGCAACCTGTCTGCATCTTCCACATTATACTCCTGCATAAGGGTGTCAAAAAGTATTTGGGCTTCTTGAAATTGCACTTGTTTCCCGCTGACATGCTCCATACTTAGCCAATTGATATTCATACCTGAAGCAAGAGGATAACAGTTCACGGTGAGCGTAAATCTCCCATCTGGGCTACGCAAAAAAAGAGGGAAACGATAGAGTCGCCTGAAGACATTTTTTACATCTTTAAATTTTTTTAACTCTGAAAGAATATCTGCATAGTAGATGTCTGCCTGTATCAATGCTTTGGTAGTCTGGGCATCCTCTTTAACTTTTGTAAAATAACTTAACAGTACTATTGTAAGGGCAATCACTACAGAGAGCACAGAGAGGGTAATAATAAGTGCGAAACCATCTCGTTTCTTTTCTGTGGCAATGATATATTTTATTTTATCCATCTAAAAGCTCTATTCAAGTAAAATTAATCCAAATATTATACCTAAAGGAATCTAAATGCATCATCATAGAAAATTCAGAACCGGTTTTTCACTGATTGAATTACTCATTGTTATTGTTATACTAGGCGGACTTGTCGCTGTAGTTGCCCCAGGGCTTATGGACTCAGCAGACCAAGCAAAACGTGATACCGTCTGTCTAAAGATGAACGATTTGAAAAAACGTCTTGATATGTTTAAGCTAGATAATGGAGTCTATCCTGATACAGAAGAAGGTTTTGAAGCACTTCTTTCAAACCCAGATCCAGAAAAATACCCCAATTACCGTGCAAAGCCCTACCTTAAAAAACTACCAAAAGATTCATGGAAAACACCATTTGTCTATATCAAACAGGGTGATAGTTTCGAACTCATCTCCTTTGCTGCGGACAGAAAAGAGGGCGGAGAAGAGAATGGAAAAGATATTCTCTTTAGTGTCTGTAACAAATAAGTATCTCTATGTCTTTACTTCTAAACGATAAGATTCAAAAAGCATTTACACTCATTGAGTTGCTCATTGTCATTCTTATCGTTTCTATGGTGTATATCCTTGGTTTTTCTGGTGTTGAGCTAGGTAAAAGCAAACCTAAAGCGCTTACGCCACTTAACCTCAAAGAGACTATTACCCATGCGAATTGGTTTAATGGACAAATCAGTTTAGTTTGTCTCAATCATTGTAAAAAATGTATGTTGAGACAGGATATAGGTTCTGCATACACCCCCTATAGTGGGGGAGTTGACCTTAGTCATATCAAAGCATATACTATAGATGCAAGTGATACCCTGCAACGCATAGACTATGGACGATATAACGATAAAAAAATATGTCTTAAAATGGATTTTTACCCCAATGGAAGTTCCACACAAATCATTTTAGAAAACGACAAGGGTGCCTACTTTCTACCTGCCTATTTTGAAGATGCAAAACGATTTGATTCTGTAGAAGATGCAAAAGAGTACTGGCTGGAAAATACCAAACTGGTTTCAAACAGTGGAGAGTTCTATTGAAAAGCACAGCAAACAACATATCCCTTCGTCCTGCATTTACAATTATTGAGATTTTGGTATCTGTGATTATTATCTCCTATTCTATTGTCTATGTGCTCAAAATACATGCTGCCAATCACGAAGAGATAGTCTATCTTTCTGAGCGCAATAAACGTTCACTTGAAGATTCACTCTACGTAACCAAAGATATTTTAAAATACCATAAAGATACCAAAACAGCTTACGAACTTCTACAAAAAGAGTTTGAGATTAAAAATGATAAAAGCCGTGAAATTCTGAAAAAAAATGAGCGTAGCATTTTTATCCCAGAAAAAATTACTATTGTACCTCCTCCAGATACTCCAGGACCTACAGCTGTTGTACATGAGATGAAACTCAAAGGCATTCACTCTTCTATCTACTGGCGCTTTAAAATTGTAAGTTTTTAACCTCTGATGTCTTAATGTAGCTCCAAAACAAGCCTACACCTGTAAGCATCAGAATTATATTGCCTATAATGTCATGCGACCAGTAAAAATCACCATGACCTTTCCCCTCCTGTGTCACATACACGACCCATATAAGACGCGCTATATTCACCATAAAAAAGATGATATACCCTACAATCATCCAAATAATTTTATGTTTCATGCGAGAAGGATACGCTAAAATAGAGGCATACAAAAATAAAATCGGTATCATCCCGTTACAAGCCTGCGTAATGACAATTTTATAATGTGAATTTACCCAAATATCTACGCCCTTGAGCATTCTTGGCTCCAAAAAAAGATTTAAAGCTGCAAGAGTCCATCTGTTTTGTAAAGTATTGATAGCCACGGAAATGTCTGTCGTAGGTGCATAAAAAAAGACAAATAACAATAACAAAAAAAGAAAATAAAGAGCTAAAAAATGTTTCATAAGATACTATAGCAAGATACAGCTAAAAAAGTTATAATACATACAATTGAACCCCATAAGGACAACAGATATGCTTTTTAAGTATAAAGGATTTGACAAAACAGGGAAGAAGGTAAAAGGTACAGTGACTGCTTCTTCCATTGAAGAGGCTGGACAAAAACTAAAAACACAACATATCTATTATGAGAATCTCAGTCCTACCAAAGAGTTCTCCCTTGAAGCTTTTTCTAAACGCCATATGCCGGGAGAACTGTTGGCTATGTTTTCAAAAGAGCTCTCCTCCTACCTCAATTCAGGAATGACCATCCTTACTGCCATCAAACTTCTTGAAAACCAACATGAAGGAGAGAAACGATATGTCTCTTTTCTAAACTCTCTCAAGACAATGATTGATGAAGGGAAATCCCTTTTTCAAGCATTGCAGTCTCAAAAAGTCTATAGCCTGCCAGAATTTTATCTTCAGAGTTTAAATGTAGCAGGTCAAAGTGGGAAAATGGTAGAGGTACTTACCAATATGGCAACTTTTTTCTCTTCACAAAACAAAGTACGCAAACAGGTAAAAGGTGCTATGACCTATCCGGCAATCATCTTCACGGTAGCCATAGGAATGACTTCATTCCTTATTGCCTATGTTGTCCCTCAAATCACAGAGATTTTTGATGATACAGGACAAAAACTCCCACCTATAACACAATTTGTATTGGGTATCAGTGATTTTTTAACAGCACACTATGTTGCGCTTATCGTCAGCTTTATACTCTTTATTGTATGTTTCAAACTGGCCTATGCCAAGATTGAAAGTTTTCATCGTCTCATTGACGCTTGGCTTTTAAAAGTACCTGTACTTGGCACACTCATTCAAAACCATGAATTAGGAAGATTTTCCTATATTCTTTCTCTTATGCTCTCTTCAGGGGTTGCGTATGCACAGGCTGTACATCTTGCCAAAGCAACCTTTGGTAATTATGGACTTAAAGATCTTTTTGAAAAAGCAACTGTAAAAGTACAAGAAGGAAACAAGCTCTCCAACTCTTTACAAATGACAAAAGGCGTTCGACTTAAACGTAACTTTATGCAATCTCTCGCACTGGGTGAAGAGTCTAGTGAAGTTGCAAGTATTCTTGACAATATTGCAGCACTCTATGCAGAAGAAAACGAAGACAGGCTCAAACTTCTATTGGGTCTTTTAGAACCATTTATGATGCTTTTTATCGGTCTGGTTGTCGGAGTGATTGTCTCGGCGATGTTATTACCTATTTTTACCATGACACAAGGACTGAAGTAGCATGAAGTATCTTACGTTTATACTGTTTTTCTCTGGAGGGCTATATGCAGATGTCCTTGGAGGAGAAGTCTCTTTTGGACTTTTTCATCACAATGCAGAAGGTACAACCCAGTACCACTCCTCTCACACAATACATATTGCTAATACGCTACAATACACACAAAACCAAAATCTTTTTTTACAGGCATATATAGAACATCCCATTCCGCTCCTTCCAAATGTAAAACTTGCATATGCCCCTTTGTCGCATAGCCATACAGCTGATGTTTCCAACTTTTCATGGGGAGATATACACAACTATAACGGTCCGATAGAAAGCAGTTTCACCATGCATTATACTGATGCCACATTATACTATGAGCTACTGGATAACTGGGTGGAACTAGATACTGGTTTTACCTTCCGATTCCTCAAAGGTAGCATGAACGTAACCACTATAAAAGGCAAAGAGAGGGTGTCGTATGCAGGGGGATTTCCTCTGCTTTATGCAAAAGCACGCTTTCTTATACCAAGTACCGAACTCTCCTTTCAGCTAGAAACCAATCTGGTTGCCCTCTCTTCTATTACCTCTTACGATTATGCTTTAAGTGCACGCTACACACTGACACTTGGGCTCGGTTTAGAAGCTGGTTATAAACAGTTTTCTATCAAAAGTGATATACTGGCGGATGGGTTTCAAATCGATACATCATTTTCTGGTCTCTATGCCGCTGTTGTCTGGGACTTTTAATGGCAAAACAAAAGAAACAAAAACAGCGTTTTAGAGATGTAAAACAGGGCAAAAAAAAGATCTCTGAATACACACAAAAAGCAACTATCCCCATACAATACTACGCATCTAGCCACATAAAAATAAAAGCATTTCTCACCGATGCTTTTATGCTACTTATGCCCATTATGTACATTGTTTTCTACCTTGTCATGGATGGACGAGAAGGGTTTGCTGCACATAAATTACTTGGATGGACAGCCATCCTTGTTCCTCTTGTCATAATACAAACACTCTTTCTCTACATCTCCTCACAAACACCAGGGTATCGCGCATACAATCTTAAAATAATAGAAGATAATACTGGGCATAAACCTTCACTTTTTAACATTATTTTTAGAAACCTTTGTGCAATTTTATCTCTGTTTAGTATAGTGGGCTGGGTCATGATGTTTTTCAGAAAAGACAGCAAAACACTGCATGATTTACTTTCTGCTACGGCTGTAGTGACTACCGATGCATCCAAATCCTAAGTTACTTTCTCCTCTTCTTGGGGCATACTACTTTTTCTACTTTGCACTGGTAGGGGTTTACATCATCTTTATGCCAAAAGCATTACTGCAATTGGGATACACCCCTACAGAGGTAGGTATTGTCTATGCCGCAGCACCTTTTATGCGTTTTTTACTCCCATTTGTTTTCAGACATTATATCTCTCTGACGCATACAATTTATAAACTCTCTCTCTTGTTCACTGTTTTAGGAACACTCATTTTTTTACAAACCATACACGACTTTTGGTTTTATCTCATTGCCAACCTGCTTTTTGGTGCGTCTATGGGTGTCTCTTTGCCCTATGTAGAGACCATCGCCCTAGCAAGACTCTCCAAGCATCACTATGGGAAAGTCAGACTTTGGGGCTCTTTGGGTTTTATGGGTATTGCACTTTTGCTGGGCAAAATACTCAACACTCCCACAGAGACACTTTACTACCTCTGTGCAATGGCTATTTTTACCCTTCTCTTTGGAGGTTTTTTAACCAGATACGATGCACTATCGCAGGCTTCTGCTCAAGAGGATGCTACTTTTTCACTCCGTAAACACTGGGCATTCTGGATTTCGGTCTTTTTCATGCAGGTTGGATTTGGAGGATTCTATAATTTTTTCACCATCTACGAAACAGCTCATGGTATTTCACTTGAAATGACATCATGGATGTGGAGTTTTGGTGTATTTTGTGAAATACTTATGCTATACTTTCAAGGAGCCTTATTGCATCGTAATCTACTTCACATTTTACAATTTTCTACACTTGTTACAGCATTAAGATGGCTCTTGCTCTATCTCTTTCCAAGCTCCGTAACTATTGCTTTTGCGACACAATCTTTACATGCTGTCTCTTTTGCACTTTATCATACAGCCGCTATTACCTATGTTTTTTCACTCTACACGCAAAAGAAGTTGGCACAACAGTTTTTCTTAGGCATTGCCTTTGGATTAGGTGGTTCCGCAGGTGCACTGCTCTCGGGTAAAATATATGGAGAATATCTTTTTCTCATCGAAGCATGTATTACTTTTCTTGCTTTTTTGGTACTGCTTGTGCACCAAAAACGTACACCCATAACCCAAAAGGAGTCCCCATGAAACCTTTCGATGTTGCCATTGTCTTTGCAGGAGGGAAAAGTACCCGCATGAAAGAGGACAAAGCACTACTTCCATTTGGAAAATATGATACTCTGGCTGCCTTCCAATATGCAAAGCTACAAACACTTTTTACAGATGTCTATCTCTCAACAAAAGAGAAAAAGTTTGATTTTGAAGCAAACCTCATTCAAGACTGTTATGAAACCTACTCTCCTTTAGTGGGGCTACTCTCCGTTTTTGAAACACTTGATGCACAAGAGATATTTGTACTTAGCGTAGATGCTCCATTTGTTGATACAGACATTATTCGAGATATTATGACTATAGATATAGAAAAATATGATGCTATTATTGCAAAAAGCCCTTATGGGATAGAGCCCCTGTGTGGACGCTACAAAAGATCCATACTGCCTCTACTACAAAAACAGTATCAAGCACAAAATCATAGACTCCACACACTACTTCATACAGCAAAAACCTATATGCTTGATTTTACTGATACAATGGCATTTACCAACCTCAATCACCCCAACGAGTACAAAGAAGCACTCAAGCGTTTACATAGTATGCATTGATAACTTCATCTTCATTATGGCTGAGATTCAAAACGCACTTGTACAATCTTGCATTCACAAAACCCTCTGTGATTATCTAGGGTATTGAACAAATTTAATGCTTATTGAGTGTACCCAAAGTCATACAAGTACCACAATCTATCATTTGTGTCATAAGTTTTCTAGAGAAAAAAACAAACTTTTCAAACAGTGCTGAATGGTATTTGTCTTTATGATAAATCATTAAAAAATCTCTTTTACACTCAAAATCTTTCACCTCAACTTGATGTAGCTTACCCTCTTCAAGTTCACTCTCTATAGAAATTTTGGAGATACACGTTAAACATTCCCTGTTCATCAAAATACTCTTAATCGATTCTGTATGTCCAAGCTCTAGAAATACATTTAAATCATCTACTTTTTCTTTAATATAATCCAAAAAAACTTCTCTTGTTCCTGACCCCTCTTCTCGAAGTACCCAGCGCTTATCTGCAATTTCATCAATGCTACAGGGCTTACAGAGACTTTTATCTGAAGTCACTACCAGCAGTTCATCCACTCCAATCTTCTCTTTGATAATATCAGTACCACCAACAAACCCTTCTACAAAGCCAATGTCGATACTTCCCTCTTTAATCATCTCTGCAATCTCTTTTGTATTCCCCTCTTTCAGTGTAATTTTTACATCTGGATAGGAACTCATATAGCTACAGATAATGGTGGGCATCAAATAATCCACAATGGTCGTACTTGCTCCTACTCTAATCATGCCTTTATTTTCCGAATTTTTAAATTCATACTCAATATCGGCCAATTTTTTAAAAATAGGTGCAATTTCTTTATAAAATGCACGTCCAACTTCATTTAAAACCAATTTTTTATTAATTCTGTCAAAAACAGGACGCCCCAAAATATTTTCCAACTCTTTAATAGACATAGAAACTGCTGATTGGCTCAATTTCATCTCTTTTGCCACATTGGTAAGGTGCCCTGAGGCTACCACATTCAAAAATATCTGCATTTGTCTCAGTGTTAATTTCATGTTTTTACTCATTTTTCATCAATTCTTTTCATTTATTTTGACTTTTTTTGCCATTTATTAGGTAATTATATCAAAATTATAGTAGAATTCGGCAAATGTTATCAATAATTTTGAATAAAAAGGATTTATATGGCTTTTTCAGTAGAAAATCGTAAAGGTACCATGAGTGGTATTATCTTTGTAGCTATCTTTGCGGCAGCAGCAACATATATCGCTGGTCTTGGACCAGTTAAAGCATTAGGGCTCTCTCCTCTTGTTATCGGTATTGTTATGGGTATCTTCTATGCAAATACCCTACATAACCAAACACCAAAAGAGTGGCAAACGGGTATTACTTTTTCAGGGAAAAAAATCTTACGCTTTGCCATTGTTATCTATGGATTTAGAATTACCTTCCAACAAATTGCAGAAGTAGGTCTCGATGGTTTTCTTGTCTCTTTAACGATGCTTACATCTACACTTATTATTGGATCATGGGTAGGACATAAGCTCTTTGGTATGGAAAAAGACACCTCTATCCTTACAGCTTCAGGAGCAGCAGTATGTGGTGCTGCTGCTGTACTTGCGACAGAACCTGTACTCAAATCAGAGGAATACAAGACGGCTATTGCTGTTTCTATGGTTGTTCTTTTTGGTACTATCTCTATGTTCCTCTATCCTGTACTTTATACTACTATCATTGAACATGCAACAGGTTTTTTACATATGACAGCCAGAGAGTTTGGTATCTATGTGGGTGGTACCATTCATGAAGTAGCACAAGTGGTTGCCGTACCTGCTTCTGTACCAGGAAGCCCTAAAGAGATGGCAGATGCCGCTGTAATTGTTAAAATGACACGTGTGATTATGATTGCCCCTATGCTTATCGTGCTTGGTCTTTACCTTGCATGGTCAGCCAAAAAAGAGGGTGGAGAAAGAAATGAAAAAACAAAATTGGTCATCCCTTGGTTTGCCGTCTATTTCATTATGGTTGCTGGATTTAACTCCTTCCATCTGATTCCACAAAATATTGTAAATGTCATTAACCAAATAGATACATTCCTTCTTACTATGGCAATGACTGCGCTAGGTATGGGGACTATCTTTTCCAAATTTAAAGGTCTTGGACTTTCACCTGTCTATACTGCGCTAACGATGTTTGCATGGCTTGTGATTGGTGGATTTATCGTCACAAAAACTGTAGTTGAGTTTCTTTAATCTTTGCTACTCTATACATAGAGCATTGCTCTATGTTCTTCTTCTATAACTTAATGCTTCCAAAATATCTTTCTTCTCTATCTTTTTATGCGCATTCAAATCGGCAATTGTTCTGGCTACTTTTTTCACAGACCCAATACTTCGATGTGAAAGTGCAAATTTACTAATAGCTCTGTCTAAAACACCTTGAGCATCTTTGCTTAGCTTACATATCTGTTCTATCTCTTCTTCGCTCAATTTCCCATTAAGTTGTTTTTGACCTCTATTTTTTTGCATCATAAATGCCTCTATAACGGCTTGATGCATTGAAGCAGAACTTACATCAGCCCTATCTGTATTTTCGACTTCCTGCATCACTACAAAAATATCTATCCGATCCAAAAAAGGATCAGAAAGTTTGTTCTTATAACGTTTTATCTCCTGCTCTGAACATCTGCATAGTTTCACTTTAGAGAGCAAATTCCCACAAGGACATGGATTTTGTGCAGCGACAAACATAATATCAGCATCATACTCAATCTTACTCTGCACGCGCGCTATGAGCACTTTTCTGTCTTGAAGTGGTTCACGCATAGCTTCGAGTATATTCTTTGAGAAATGCGGAATTTCATCGAAAAACAACAATCCAGAACTTGCCAGTGCAACCTCCCCTATTTTGGCTTGTCCAGACCCTCCTCCAAAGATAGATGCAGAGGTTGCTGTATGATGCGGGCTTCGCATAGGACGCTTCGCTCTAAAATCTGGTTCTTGCCCATCTAAAAACTGATGTTTGGCAACAGAAAGTAACTCTGCCTCTTCCATAGGAGGCAAAATATCTTTTATGCGTTTGGCTATCATGCTTTTACCACACCCTGGGTTGCCTTCCATAAAAAGATTGTGCATCCCAGCAGCAGCAATAAGTGCTGCACGTTTAGCAACAAGTTGCCCTTTTACTTCTTTAAAATCTCCTGCATACTCCTCTTCATAATAGTATGTTGTATTATGAATCTTTAACGATTTGGCATCATAGTCAAACTGTTGCACATTGGAGTTAAAAGTACCACTACGCAAGAGTGTAATAGCTTCGCTTAATGTCTCTACCGCAACAAACTCAATACCAGATATATGGCTCAAATAGACGATAGCTTCTTGAGGCACAATAGCTTTTTTTATCAAGCCCTGCTCTTTGAGCGAAAGAATAAGCGGAAAAATCATCGATGAACTTTTTACTTTACCATCAAGCCCCAACTCTCCAAACACAAAAAGTCCATCTGCTTCAAAACTTTGCTTATTGAGTGCGACAAGCAATGCCAAAGGAAGATCAAAATGGCTTCCGCTCTTTTTGATTTCAGAGGGGCTCAAGTTCACCGTGATTTTCAGAGGCGGGAATACAAATTCATTCACAAGCAATGCAGACTTTACACGTTCTTTTGCCTCTTGTATATCTGAATTTGCCAAACCTACCACAGCAAATCCTGGTAAACCCTTGGTAAATGTTGCTTCTACTTCTACCACTTTAGCATTGACACCTTCTAGTGTTGCAGAAATAAGCCGATTTACAATTACCTCTTGTTTGGATTTTTGCTTTACGTTTACTCTTTTTGGTGGTGTACCACTATCAATTTTTGCATTCATATTCGTAGTGTGACATATTTTTCAAAAAAGATGCAAAAATATTGCAAATTGACATATTTTTACTTTAAACGATACTTTAACACTTACGTTGTTGTCTCTGGATTAAAGTCATAAGGAAGATATATACCAGCATTATATTAAGAAGAAACAAAATCAACAACCATCCCTCATCTATCGTTTTACTCAACTGTAAGGCTGTAACTGTATAGATAGCCTGAAGTATCATAAGAAAAAACACTGTTTTTGGTGTATTTTGATGAAAAAAATCCCTTAAAATATGGTGCATATGACAGTGGTCTGCCGCAAACATAGAACGCCCGTTTCGCTTACGTCGTATCATTACAACAATAGTATCAATAATAGGAATAGCTGCTAAAAAAAGCACACTCACTGTAGGGATATAAGCTAGTGCTTTTACAGACAGCAAAGAGATAACAAACCCCAAGGTCAAAGAACCACTGTCTCCCATAAAAATTGATGCAGGATGCCAGTTAAAGATTAAAAAGGCAAATAACGAGATGATAAATGCCCCAGAAAGCATCATCATCATCGTGTCATGATGCATAAAACCTATGACAAGCAAGCCACCTAAAATCACAATACTTATGCTTGCAGAAAGTCCATCGAGTCCATCTATGAGATTGAGTGCATTGGTAAACCCAACTACCGCAAAGATCGTAAAAGGCAAAGCAAACCATCCTAAAGTAATATCGATACCAAAAAAGACACCTATATGATTAATAAGAATGTTATCAAAACAAAGCAGTCCCGCAGCCAATATCAGCACAGAAAATTTTACATTTACAGAAGTCTCTCTAAAATCATCCAAGACACCTACTGCAAAAACCATGCATATAGCCACGAAGCTCCAATAATATTCTGATACATATTCAAAGAAAAAAAGAGGAAAAAGAAGTGCCACAGCCAAAAAAAATCCAATCCCTGCACCTCTTGGTATATGGCTAGTATGTGTACTTCGTTCGTTAGGAATATCGATAAGATTGCATACAGAAGCATACCGTCTTACTAAATATACCAACAAAAAAGAGAGAATAAAAACACTCACACACTCAAAAAACAACATAAAGATTCCTCCCCTCCTCTCTAAAAATCATCATTCTATCCCAAAGATGAAACAATATAAAAATAAACTTAATACAACTTTCAAACTCCAAAAAAATTCTATATTATCAATTACTTAAATATCTAAGAGAAACAAATGGTGCTGCTATTTTTGAAATAGTTTCAAACGGTGCTGTAAAATTATGAGAAGCAACTCTAAACGCTTTCCAATTATCAGGTTGCACATAAACAATATCATTGGGTCTAAGCATAAGTTTCGCATAATTCATTGTAGCAAAACGTGTCAAATCCACATTACGTATTTGCATACCATGGCTTGTGTTAGAAAGAATACGAATATGCTTTCTATCAGCTGAATCTTTTAAATCTCCTGCATGTGCAATTGCTTCAAAGAGCGTCATTTTCTCTTTATCCAAATCAATCACACCAGGTTTATTCACTTCACCCAAAATAAAAACACGCTTATTTAATACTTCCAGATAGACAGAAGGGGTATTAAGGTAACGCTTATACAAAGATGTAAGTTTATCCGCAGCCTGTGTTTGCGTCAAACCTGATACCTTCACTCTTCCAAGTAATGGTAAGCGTATATCTCCTGCTGTATTTACAAGTACACCTTTAAGGCTTAAATGTTGCCCAAATTCATTATTGCTTGTGCTAACTTCTACATTTGGATCTTTATACAATAGTACATCCAATCTATCTTGCGGAAGAATCCTATACTCAATACTCTTACTAAAAATATTTGTATTTTCAACAACATGCTCCGTTTGAAGAAGCTTATATCCTCTATCGCTACTACACCCTGCTAATACTAACGTAAGCAGTAGCCCTGCTATCCATTTCCCTCTCAACATATATCCCCCCTTGTGGTTGTTTTGTTGTTTTATAGGCTATCTTAACATAAGTCCGATTAAATATCAGGCGAATTCGCATGCCTAACAAATACCCTGAAGCACAATTCTAGCATCAAATCCTGAAAGTTCTTCAAATACTTCGCAAGATGTTTC
>Ga0256829_1002219_pt1 | contig 14737 bp, 14 predicted proteins | sample 131447metaG_FD_185979 | JGI IMG/M metagenome (GOLD analysis project Ga0256829, IMG submission 185979) | Hydrothermal vent microbial communities from Lau Basin, Pacific Ocean - 131-447 | ecosystem: Environmental > Aquatic > Marine > Hydrothermal vents | place: Pacific Ocean: Lau Basin | collected...
CGGAATACCTGCCGCCTTATAGACATACGACCAGAAACTCGCTTCGCGAACAAAGTAATGGGTATGGTGACGGTAACAGACCTGCAGTCCGTCACAGGTTGAGCGAACCATAAAATTCAGATTCCCGGCGAAAGTGTTGGCGATTTTTCTTGCCCGAGTGCTGTCCATCTTGCACCTCCTGCCTGACCTGCTGTGTGGCCAGTCGTTCTTTATCTCTTGCTGATAAATATCGCATAAAGTGTGCCACTCTTGAATTGAAAAAACCGTGGGCGCGCGTGCATAAGCGGGCACCTTCGGGACAAGGCCGGAACAAAGTTGCCGCCGCACAGGCAATAGCTGCCCATGCTTCATGGATGCTTCATGCGCGTTTCATCATGCGCAACTACACTCGCTTCCACTGGCTTGTAATGAATCGGCCCGTCAGCCTGACTGACAGTATGATCAAGGCATCCGGTTAGTAACCTTCCCCTCTCCCCGCTAGCCGGATGCCCAGGTTCCTTTCCCAAGTCTCTCCGGCTCTCCGCTCCAAACAATTGTAGTTTGATCAGGTAAGAAATTATGGACTGACCTGTCAGCGAAAAATCAATCCGATCTTGACGCATGGGTGAAGTTGAAAAAGGCTCGCACCAGATTATTCGATACAATCTTCGGCCAGACTACCTCAGGCCGTATGAAAACAAACCATGCTGCCAACTGTTAGCTGATGCGTGCAAGGAGAAGCAAATGAGGGTTCTGGCCGGCATACATGCCGTCAAACATGCGCTGGATGCCGGCGAGTCGGTGGATGAGCTGCTGATTGAGAAGGGTAAACGCCATCCCCGCATCAATGAGTTGATCCATCTGGCCAAAAAAAACGGTATCCGTTTTTCTTTCGCGCCGAAGCAGGCGTTAGCGCGTCTGGCCGAAGGCGTGCCGCATCAGGGCGTGGTCGCGAAACTGGCTGCGGCGGGAGTTGTGCAGCCAGTCTCATTTGAGGCATGGCTGCAGGCGCTGAATATGGATGCGGCGCCGCTGGTGTTGCTGCTGGATCAGGTGACCGATCCGCACAATCTGGGCGCTTGCGTGCGCACGGCGGAAGCGGCCGGTTGCGCTGGCGTCATTGCGCCCAGGGATCATGCCGCCGATCTGCACTCACCGGTGGTGGCGAAATCTGCCTGCGGCGCCATGGCGCGCCTGCCTGTGTTGCAGGTCACCAACCTCAAGCGCTGTATCGAACAGTTGCAGCAAAAAGGGTTCTGGACGGTGGGTCTGGCAGGTGAAGCGGAGACATCGATTTATGATGCGAAACTCACCGGCGCAACTGCGGTGGTGATGGGATCGGAAGGCGCAGGCATGCGCCGGCTGGTGCGGGAGTCCTGCGACCAGCTGATTCACATCCCCATGCCGGGATCGGTGGAATCGCTGAACGTGTCGGTGGCGACCGGCATCGCGCTGTTTGAAATTAACCGGCAGAATAGCGCCGGCTGAACGGCTGTTGTAATGAGCGGGTCAGGCGGCTTTTTTGGATGACTCGGTTTGTGAGATACGAATGAACTTCTGGCCGCAATACTGGCACTGTCCGGAGCCGTTTTTCAGGTTGATATAGACCAGAGGATGCTGGCCGTTATCAGAGCAGGAAACAATTTCTTCGGTCGATTTGATGGTTGTGCTGCTCATTGCGTCGTTCCCCCGAGGCTAATGTAAAGCCGTAAAAAAGCGGGCGAATTGTGTCGGCAAGGCTGAGATTGTCAAGTGTTTACATATATTTTTTATACAGAGAGGTGTCTGATGGATGGAGCTGACCGGGTATTGATCGAGGGGCTGGAAGTGCGAACGGTGATCGGCATTTATGACTGGGAGCGGGAAATCCGGCAGACGGTACGTCTCGATCTGGAGATGGCATGGGATATTTCGACAGCAGCAAAAACCGACAGTATCGAAGACACTCTGGATTACAAAGCTGTCTCCAAACGCCTGATTGCATTTGTTGAGCAGTCCAGTTTCGGCCTGATCGAATCGCTGGCCGAACAGTGCGCTGCAATTGTCCTTCATGAGTTCCATGTGCCATGGTTGCGCCTGAAGATGTCCAAGCCCGGCGCGGTGCGCGGTAGCGAGAATGTAGCGGTGCTGATTGAAAGGCGCAGACATGACTAAGGTGCTGGTGGGCATGGGTTCCAATATCGATCCGGAGTCCAATCTGTTGCAAGCCGCAGCGGCGCTCAGAGCCGAATTCGGCAGCGTCGCATTTTCATCCGTTTACCGCTCAGCTGCAGTGGGCATGGACGGCGATGATTTTCTCAATGCCTGCTGCCTGTTCGATTCGGCACTGGAACAAACGGAAGTGCGCCGGCGTATGAAGGCACTGGAAGATGCGCAGGGGCGGGATCGTTCCAGCGGCTCATGGAAGCCGCGCACGATCGATCTGGATGTACTGATGTATCATGGCGAGGTGGTGGATGATGAACTCTACCGTTACGCCCACGCCTACGTGCCGGCATCGGAACTGGTGGAGCTCAAAGCCCGGCCGTCAACCGCAACGCAGCGGCTACAGGTTGTATCGCTGCGCCTGTAACCCTGGAATCCTCACCAACGCGCATGGCCATTTTCCACCCCGTGAAATGAAACATATCACAGCGTGGAAAACATCCATGCAACCGCGTGGTTTTTTCGTGTTAAGGTTTGTTCGGCATGGCAATCCAGCTGATTCGAGGCAGCGCGCCCTCCAGACGATAGCGGCTGTTGTCTGCGGGGTTGTGCATTTCGCCATGCAACTGCAGATCCGCATTGACGCTGGCCTTGCCGCGATAGTGTTGCCGGTGGCTGGTCAGTTGGATGGCGCTGATATCGGTTTTTTCCGCCTTCGTGCGGAATCTGAATTCCAGTTTGCTGAAGGCATGGCGCGGCAGTGGTTTTGCCGCCTTGTCGCCGCTTTCCGGCGATGTCGCGGGCGCTTGCCGTTGCTGCCAGCTGCCGTCGTAAATCAGCATGTCGCCATTGCTACGTTGCCACGCTTGCGGGCTGCTTTGGCCAATGGTGCCGTGCAGGAGCAGATTGGCGTGCAGTTTGCCGCTGATGTCCGCCTGCAGCCAGTCGCCCAGGCTGGCCAGTTGGTGCAACCGGATATTTTTGGCGCGCAGATCGCCCTCTACGCCCAATCCATCCGGCCGCGCAGTGAGCGCCAGTTGCCTGGCCGTGAGGGCGCCGCCGGCCAAAGTGGCGTTGAATTGTTGCAGCATGAGCCGGCCCCGGGCGAGCTTGTAGCGGCTTTGAATATCCTGCCAGCGATTGCCCAGAAACAGTAATTCGGCGTGCCGAATGCGCCCCTTGAGCGATAACTGTGACCAGTAGGAGGGTACGGCGTCAGTCACACCCCGATTCAAAACGCCATCAAGCAGATCGATTTCGCCGCGCCCTGTCGCCGCCTGATAACTGCCTTGCAGCGTGGCTTTGCCATAGCGTCCATCCAGTTGCAGACGATCGCTGGCAAAGCGCCCCCGCACTGCGTGTACAGCGCCATGCGTCTGCCAGTCATCGATGCCAAAACCATCCAGTTTCCACTTGCCTGTCAGCCTGGCGGCCATCTCCGATATCGTATGCTGCTGTTTACGGGCAGGGAGCTGCTGCGCGGTGGCGGCGGTTTGTTGTTCATCGCCTGCCATCTGCTGGTCGTTGCTTTTCGATGGCAGTTTGCCAGCCATTTGTACTGGCCAGTTGGTGCTGCCACTGCCGCTGAGCGCGCCATGCCAGTCCGGAAGCAGCGCAGGCAGTTGCACGCCCCGCTCTTTCAACTGGTCGAAATCCACATTCAGCTGTCTGATCGACAGCGTCTGCCGGGCTGTTTCTGCCAACGCCGATTTTTTAGCCTTCCTGGTATTTACCTGCCAATCCAGTCGCCCCAGTGTGGCTTCACCCAGTTGCCAGCCTTTCAGTGCGGCGGCGACAACTTTCGTTCCCTGCCACCGGATGGTCGCCTGCCCATGCGCCGCCACGCCTTCCGGCTTCACCAGCCACGCTGGGTAAGTCAGTTGCGCCGCATCGGCATTCAGCTCGGATCGCACTTCGCTGGCATCGCCATGCTGCTGCAGATGCAGTGTTCCGCTGATTTTTCCCGTGGCCTGCAGCGCCGGCTTGATCTGCAGTGACGCCAACAGCATATTGGAGAGCGGCGACCATAATCCGGCGCCAGCTGATTTGGCGTCAAAATCGAGGCTCACATCGCCATGGCGCTGCTGGCCTCCCTGCAGATGGATCAGACCATCATCCGCAGCCGCTGTGATCGCCATCTCCGTCTTCCAGCCATCGGCGTTGCCCGACAGCGTGGCGATTTTCAGATGCATATCCGGCAATGGATGATCGCTCTCTCCGGCATGGAATGATGCATCCGACAGCGCCATATCGGCATGGCCCCGCCAGCTCGCTTGTTGCCACTGGATATCCGCCTTAAGTTGCGTGGTGGATTTAATCGTATGCGCCCATGCCAGTTTCGCAGGCAGCAACTGGCTCCACTGCGATAGCGGCACCTGCTCCGCTTCCAGCGTGGTCTGACAATGGCCCTGCTGACATGCGCCGGTGATCGCCACCACGCCATGTTTGCCGAAATGGACAAAACTGTCACGCCAGGAGAGACGGCCCGATTCGGCATGGTTGAGTTTGCCGCGCAGCGACACAGTCCTGACCGCCTTGCCATTTTCCACACTGGCTTCGCCGAACAGCGACCATGCCTGCGCTTTGTTGATATCCAGCGTGAAAGCGCCATCAAGCAGCTCGCCCTCCGTTTGCAACCACCCCATCAGTGTCGCCGGAACAAACGACTGCAGTCGAAGCAACGGGAAACGGATCAGTTTCAATTTGCCGAAGCCGCTGGTCAGTTCGCCGGCCCGAAACAGCAGCCGCCCGTTGCCGCTGATCGACTCATCGCCCTGTTTGGCGTTCAGTTCCCAGAGGGTTTCGCGATTCAGGCCTATATTACGCAGATCCAGATGCAGATTGTTGAGCAATTCCTTACCGTCGGGAGTGAGTATCTGGCTACGGATCAGGGCGATACGCTGCACCGGCAGCGATGAGATAGCTGCCGAAGTCGGCTGCAGTGCATCGGGCTGAATGACAATCGTAGCATCATGAATGTCGAGCGTATTGACTTCGATTTTTCCCAGCAGCAGCGGCAACAAACGGAGGCTGACCACCATATGGCCGGCCTGCATCTGAAACTGACGGTGCTGCATCGACACCCGTTCAAGGCGAAGCCCGATGCCGTGCATCAGGGTCAGGCCGGACTGGTCAGCGGAGAGCCTGACATCGGTGGCCTGACTGACCTGCGCATAGAAGTGCTGACTGATTCTCGCTGCATTCAGCCGCACCGCCAGCATCGACGCCAGCGCCAACAGGACTGCACCTGCGACAAGCGTTCTGCGCAGCCCTGTCGACACCGGGTTCGATCAGCCTTTGAGCAGTGCTTTCAGACGCTGGTTGACCATGCCGGGATTGGCTTTGCCGCGTGATGCCTTCATCACCTGCCCGACAAAGAAGCCGAGCAGTTTTTCCTTGCCGCCACGGTAGCCTTCCACCTGAGCGGGATTGGCCGCCATCACTTCCTCGATAATGGCGTCGATCGCGCCGCTGTCGGAGACCTGTTTCAGCCCCCTGGCGTCGATAATGGCGTCGGCGTCGTCTTCCGATGTCATCATGGCATCGAGCACATCCTTGGCTGCCTTGCCTGAAATGGTGTTGTCGGCAATGCGCTCCAGCAATCCGGCCAGCCGTTGCGGCGATACCGGAGATTCGGCGATATCCGTACCGCTCTCTTTCAGACGGCCCAGCAACTCATTGGCCATCCAGTTGGCGCAGCGTTTCGGATCGGCCGGATGGGCGGCGACCAGCGCTTCATACCATGCCGCCAGATCGCGGGTCTGGGTGAGTACATCGGCGTCATAGGGCGATAGCCCGTATTCGGTCTCGAAGCGTTTCCTGAGCTGGCCCGGCAACTCCGGCATGCCGGCACGAATGGCATCGACCTCCGCCTGCGTAAAACGCAGCGGCGGCAGATCGGGCTCGGGGAAGTAGCGATAGTCGTGCGCCTCTTCCTTGCCGCGCATCGAGCGCGATTCGCCCTTTGCAGAATCGAACAGGCGCGTCTCCTGCACCACCTCGCCACCATCTTCAATCAGCTCAATCTGACGATTCACCTCATATTCGATGGCCTGTTTGATAAAGCGGAACGAATTCAGGTTTTTCAGTTCGGCACGGGTGCCCAGCGGTTCGCCGGGGCGCCGCACCGAGACATTGGCGTCGCAGCGGAACTGCCCCTTCTCCATATTGGCGCCGGAGACATCGAGGAAACAGACCAGTTGGTGTAGCTGTTTCAGATAGGCGATGGCCTCGTCGGCATCGGCCATATCCGGTTCGGAGACGATCTCCATCAACGGCACGCCGGAGCGGTTCAGATCGATATGGGAGACGCCGTCCAGCCCTTCATGCATCGACTTTCCGGCATCCTCTTCCATATGGATGCGGGTGATGCCGATACGTTTCTCACCATCCTTCACCGGAATATCGAGATAGCCATGCTCGACAATCGGCAGCGGGAACTGGGTGATCTGATAGCCCTTGGGCAGATCGGGATAGAAATAGTTCTTGCGGTCGAATTTCGATACCAGATTGATATCGGCGTTGATGGCCAGGCCGGTCAGCACGGTTTTGCGCGCTGCCTCCATATTCAACACCGGCAACTGACCGGGCATGCCGAGGCAGACCGGGCAGGTCTGCGTGTTCGGCTCGGCGCCGAACTGTGTCGAACAGCCGCAGAACTGCTTGGTTTTGGTGTTGACCTGCACATGCACTTCCAGGCCGATAACAACTTCCCAGCTCATGCTTCACCTCCGAAATTGATCGGTGTTTTCACCCAGTCGGTGGCGGCTTCATAGGCCGATGCGGCGTTCAGAATCAGATCTTCACGCCATGCCGGCGCGATCCACTGCAGCCCGACCGGCAGCCCCTCGACAAAGCCGCACGGTTGACTCATGCCGGGCAGACCGGCCAGATTGATGGCGATGGTGAAGATGTCGGAGAGGTACATGGTGAGCGGGTCGTCGGTCTTCTCTCCCAGTTTGAAGGCGGTGATCGGGCTGGTCGGCGTGGCGATCACATCGACCTGTTCAAAGGCGTCGATAAAATCCTGCCGGATCAGCGTGCGCACCTGCTGCGCCTTAATATAATAGGCATCGTAATAACCGGATGAGAGCGCGAAGGTGCCGGTCAGGATGCGGCGCTTGACCTCCGCGCCGAAACCTTCATCACGACTGCGCGTGTACATATCGAGCAGATCTTCCGGATTCTCGCAGCGGTGGCCGAATCGCACTGCATCGTAGCGCGACAGATTGGCCGAGGCCTCGGATGGCGCGATCACGTAATAGGCCGCCACGGCAGCATCGGTATGCGGCAGGCTGATATCGACGATCTCCGCCCCCAGCGCTGCGCATTCGGCCAGCGCCGCATCGATGGCGGCGCGCACGCCGGCGTCCATGCCATCGACAAAATACTCTTTCGGCTTGCCGATGCGCAGGCCTTTCATATCGGTTTTATCGCAGGCGCCCAGCCAATCGACGGCCGGCGCATCCGGCACGGATGTCGAATCCATCGAGTCGTGGCCGGAGATGGCGGCGGCAATCATGGCGGCGTCTTTCACTGTGCGCGCCATCGGTCCGGCCTGATCCAGCGAGGAGGCGAAGGCGATGATGCCGCGCCGCGAAACACGGCCGTAGGTCGGTTTCAGACCGGTTATGCCGCAGACGCTTGCCGGTTGACGAATCGAGCCGCCGGTATCGGTGCCGAGCGCCGCTGGCGCCAGCGCCGCCGCCACCGCCGAGGCCGAACCGCCGGAGGAGCCGCCCGGAATACGTTCGAGATCCCACGGGTTGCGACACGGGCCGAAGGCCGAGGTTTCGGTCGAGGAGCCCATGGCGAATTCATCCATGTTGGTCTTGCCGACCAGCACCGCGCCGGCCTCTTTCAGCCGGGTGATCACATGCGCATCGTAGGGGGCGTGAAAATCTTTCAGGATATTCGAGCAGCAGCGGGTCGGCCCGTCCTGAGTGCAGAAGATATCCTTGACGGCGATCGGCAACCCTTCGAGCGCGCGCGCCCCGTGTTTGGCGCGATAGGCGTCGCTGGCTTCGGCCTGCTCCAGCACATGCGCCGGATCGATATCGACAAAAGCATTCAGATCGCCGTTAAAAGCGGCGATACGGTCGAGGTAGGTTTTGGCCACGGCCACAGCAGTGGTTTGGCCGGCATCGAGCCGGCTTTGAATATCGGATAGGGTGGAAAAGGGCATTATTCGATCACCTTGGGCACAACATAGAGGCCCGATTCAGTTTTGGGGGCGGAGGCTTGCAGGGCGTCGCGGCGGTTGCTGTTGGTCACCGCATCCACGCGTTGCGGCATGGCGATATCGTGCGGGTGGGCGATCGGTTCCACGCCGTCGGTATTCACGGCGCTCAGCTGCTCCACATAGCCGATGATATTCGATAATTGCGGCCCGAGCTCCGCCGCCTCGTCGTCGGTCAGGCGAATGCGGGAGAGCATCGCCACTTTTCTTACATCAATATCCATATTCTCGCCCCGTTGAAAAAGTGATGCGAAGCATAGCCACAATGCATAACCGACTCCACCTACTTTTCAGGTCAGCTGCGCACTGACTACGCGGCAAGACAATACACGCCGCCGCGCAAATGGCCGGCCAGATCATAAATCACCTGATCGCGCATGAGCTGCTCGGGCGTAGCAGGCAAACCGCACAAGCCGGTTTCCAGCATGATATAACCGCCGGGTTGCAAATATTCCGGGCCATGACGCAGCATCGTCGTCAAATATTTGCGGCCGTCCTGCTCATCGGTGAGGGCGTGGCGCGGCTCCTGCGCCAGTTCCTCTTCCAGCCCGCCCATCTCATCTGCGGCGACATAGGGCGGATTGGAGATCAGCGCATCGAACGGCCCGTCGCCGGGCTGCAGCGCCGCCAGCATATCACCCTGCCTGAACAGCATGCGATCAATCACGCCAAGCTGCTCAGCATTGCGCCGGGCGACATCGAGCGCCGCTACGGAAATATCGCTGGCGATCACAGTGGCATTCGGAAACTCGCAGGCCAGCGTCACTGCAATACAGCCCGAACCCGTGCCGATATCGCAAAACCGCAGCGCGGCGCGGCGCTCCGGAAAGCGCGCCATAACCGCCTCGATCAGATGTTCCGTTTCCGGTCTGGGAATGAGCACGTCCCTGTTTACAATAAAAGAACGCGACCAGAACTCCTTGTGGCCGAGAATATAGGCCAGCGGTTCGCGCCGGATACGCCGCTGCAGCAGTTGCCTGAAATCCTTTCCGACAGCCTCCGACACCCTGTCGTTGGCGCGAATAATCAGATCGGTGCGACCAAGATGGCAGAGATGCATCAGCAACAACTCGGCATCCAGCCTCGGCGCATCGCAGCCGGCCTGTTTGAGTTGTTCGGCCGCCTGTTGCAGCAGCTCTCTTATATTCATACTGCCAGTTCCATGCCGGGCAAACTGTTCAGTAACTATGACTGGGCGGCGAGCAGTTCGGCCTGATGGCGGGTGAGCAGGGCGTCGATCAGCTCGCCCATATCGCCATTGAGTATCTGGTCGAGTTTGTAGAGCGTCAAATTGATGCGGTGGTCGGTGATGCGCCCTTGCGGGAAATTGTAGGTGCGAATACGTTCGGAGCGATCGCCGGAGCCGACCATGCCCTTGCGCGTCTCGGCGCGTTCGGCATCGGCGGAAGATTGCTCCTGGTCGAACAGGCGGGCCTGCAGCACCTTCATGGCCTGCGCCTTGTTTTTATGCTGGCTGGACTGATCCTGACAGGTCACCACGATACCGCTGGGCAGGTGGGTGATGCGCACTGCCGATTCGGTTTTGTTGACATGCTGGCCGCCGGCGCCGGAAGCGCGATAGACATCGATGCGCAGATCCTCCGTGCGGATATTCACATCCACCGCTTCGGCCACCGGCAGCACGGCCACGGTGCAGGCCGAGGTGTGAATGCGGCCGCCGGATTCGGTTTCGGGCACGCGCTGCACACGGTGTACGCCGGATTCGAATTTAAAGCGCGAAAATACGCCGGTGCCGCTGATCTGGGCGACCACCTCCTTGTAGCCGCCGATGCCGGTGTCGCTGGCGGAGAGCACCTCCACCCTGAATCCCGCAGTTTCGGCATAGCGGCAATACATGCGAAACAGATCGGCGGCGAACAGCGCCGCTTCATCACCGCCGGTGCCGGCGCGGATTTCAAGAATAATGTCGCGGGCGTCGTTCGGATCTTTGGGCAGCAGCAGCAGATTCAAACGCGCCTCACACTCGGCAAGCGCCTGCTTCAGTGTCGCGATTTCGGCTTCCGCCAGTTCACGCAATTCCGCATCGCACTCCGGATCCGCCGCCATTTCGCGGTTATCCTGAAGCTGCTGTTGCAGCTTCAGATAGTTTTCCGCCTCTTCAGCGACCGGCTCAATGTCGGCATATTCGCGCGATAATTTGGTGTAGCGTTGGTTGTCGGATGTGATGTCGGGGTCGGCGAGCGAGATGGCGATCTCTTCTCGTCGCCTGAGAATGTTATCCAGACGAGTGTTCATCGTGCCCCTTTTGGGAGATGTGGCGTGAAGCGCCGCTATCTGCCGGAAAATCGATATCGAACAGGCGGGTCGCCGCCCCCATCAGCAGGTCGCCTTCCATATCGTCCGGCAATTTTTTCAAGGTGCTCAGCGTCGGATGCATATAGCGTTTCATCAACGATTTGCTGAAGCGTTCCACCGCCGCAAGCTGATCGGCGTCAAACCCTTTCATGTAGCGCAACGCCTTTTCCATCTCTTCTCTGCGGCGGACATCCATCTGCTGTTGAATCGTGCGGATCAATGGCACCGATTCGAGCGATTTCAGCCAGCGTTGAAACTGGGCCGTCTCTTCAGCAATAATCTCTCCGGCCTGCTCGGCCTCCTGAGCGCGATGCTCAACGTTGCCCTGCACCACCTGCTGCAGATCATCAATATCGTAGAGATAAACGCCATCGATATCAGCGATGCGCGGGTCGATATCGCGCGGCACGGCGATATCGACCAGAAACATCGGATCGCCCCGCCGTTTTTTCATCGCCGCCTCAACGGCGTCGGGCAGCAGCACGAAAGTGCTGGCGCCGGTGCTGGAGAGAACAATATCCGCCGCATCCAGATAATCGGACAGCTGCTCCATGGTGAGCGCGTGCCCCTCGAATTCGCGCGCCAGATTCTGGGCCCGTTTCAGGGTGCGGTTGGCCACGAGAATATCGGTGCAGCCGTTGCCGCGCAGATGCCGCGCCGCCAGTTCCGCCATCTCACCCGCCCCCATCAGCAGAACAGTTTTGCCGGCCAGATCACCGAAAATATGGCGCGCCAGCTCCACGGCGCAGGACGAGATATTGACCGCCTGCTTGCCGATACCTGTTTCACTGCGGGCGCGCTTGGCGGCAGCAAAGGTGGATTGATACAACCGGTGCAGCACATGGCCGGCGCTGCCTGCAGCCAGCGCAAGCTCATACGAAGCTTTCACCTGGCCGAGGATTTGCGGCTCGCCGAGCACCAGCGAATCCAGCCCTGCAGCGACAGAAAACAGATGTCGAATAGCCTTGTCGGTGGTGTAAGCGTAGAGGTGCTCGCACACATCTTCGAGATCCATGCCCGATTTTTCCGCAAACCACTCATGTACGGCGGCAATTGCGGCATCGGGATCGTGGGTGACAACAGTCATCTCCACCCGATTGCAGGTGGAGAGCAGCGCCGCTTCGCGAATGGACGGATGCGCAATGCGCTGCTGTAAAATCTCGGCAATGTCGCTTTCGCTCACGGCGAGGCGTTCGCGCAACTCAACCGGCGCGGTTTTGTGGTTCAGTCCAATATGGCAGATGCGCATGACGCAAAACCCTAACGATTTCCGACGGCGGGGTACAGACTGCCGTCTTCCTGCAGCGTCAGCGTTAGCGGCGCGCTACGCCTCTCATCGGCAAACAGGCAGGCTTCAAGCCTGCCTTTCTCTGTCGATTCCAGAATTAAATAGCAGATTGGGGCGCTATTTGCCCGCATGCGCACGCATTCGGCCAAGCGATGCAGCCGCGCCAGATCAGATGGTTGACGCACAAGCAGATAGATGCCGACCTGCGAATGCTGGCGAAAAAATCCATCCAAAGAGGAATCTGCAGGTTCAATTTTCGTGACAGGCTGGTGTTTTTCAATAATATTGCCGCCGGCAAGCAGACCCTGGCAGCAACCTTGCTCTCTGGAGATTGCATCCATAGCCTCATGCAGCAGCGCTTGCATGCAGTGACGGTTAATAGCGATCTCTTGTCGATGGAAAGGTGAAGCTGGCATCGCGCAAGCTTAAAAGCCTGATTTTCCCCGTCAATGAAGACAGATGAGCGAATTGTTTGCACTGCCATTCACGGTCGTTCTGATATGTGACGACCATCACAGCGTATGGGGTTGCGGCAGAGGATGATTGCCGTTTGATTTTTGCCATGGAGGCCAACCTGAGTACATGAAAAAACCGCTATATATATCCTCATCCGGCAACCTGTTCGGCCTGGTTATGCATCGGAAGCTGGTGCTGTCGGCATGCGCATTGCTGCTCGCCCTGGCGAGCTTTGGCGCGTGGGGCGTTTACAGTGTTTACCGCAGTGAGCAGCTGTCTCTGGCGCTGCAACAGGCGCAAAAATTTATACACCATGAGCGCAGCGACAAGGATCGCCGCATCGCCGAACTGCGCAGTCAACTACAGGCCGACAATGACAAACTGGCGGTTTATGCGCGCACGCTGGGTCAGATGCAAGCCAGAATGGCCAGGCTGGATGCGCTAGGCTCCCATCTGGTTGAGGTTGCCGCTCTGGATAAGTCCGAATTTGATTTCAGCCTGACGCCCGCTTTCGGCGGCCTGCGCCAACCACTTGCAGGCGGCTACGACGCCGATACCAGCTTGCGTCGCTCTCTGGAACCCATGCATGCAAAGCTGAAACAGCTGGATGTACAACTGGCCGCTGTTGATTTTATGCTGGAGAAGAAAAATAGCGCTTCGGTCGCCAGGCCGCACGCCTGGCCGACAACTGGCGGCTGGATCAGCTCTGGCTTTGGCCCGCGTATTGACCCCTTCACCGGCAGGCCGGCTGTACACCGCGGCGTCGATATCGCCAACCACTACGGCGCGCCGGTGTTGGCGGCCAGCCCCGGCGTGGTCACCTTTGCCGGAAAAATGGAAGATTTCGGCTATGTGGTGGATATCGCTCATGGTTACGGCTATAAAACCCGCTATGCGCACCTCTCCAGCCTGAGCGTTCACGTTGGCGATGTCATGGCGGACCATCAGATGATTGGCCGCATCGGCTCCACCGGCCACTCCACCGGGCCGCACCTGCACTACGAAGTGCGCCACCGTGGCAAACTGATCAATCCGGGCGCATTCCTGCACCGGGGATAACCGCGCCGCCCATACAGCCAGCACAAGAATTCGGTAGACATCACGCCGCTGCCAGTCAAGGCTGCCGGCCATTTTAACGCGTCCGGTCACTTTCATGTGGGTTGGTCTCATGGGATTGGTCTCATGTAAAACGGCGCAGAGTTGAAAGCGACAATGGTTCAGTCGCAATTTCAGTTCAACCAGGAGTTAAATACATGCTGGCAAACGAGCTTAACGGCTGATGCCTACCCTGCAGGCGGCATTTGTGCGCGCCATTTTCTGGATCATTCGTCTGATCCCCGTCCGTCTGGCAGGAGCAATCGGCGCCGGCGCAGGGCGTCTCGCTTTTCACCTGATCCGCAGACGCCGGGAGATTGCCGTACGCAACCTGGCCCGCATCTACCCTGATCGCAGCACCGCATGGCAACGACATATTGCGCGGGAATCTTTTGCTGAAATGGGGCGAACCATGCTGGAAATTCCGCATGTGTTTTTACGTTCCAAAGCTTTTTTACAATCAAGGGTACAGGTGGAGGGCAAAGCGCAGTTTCTGGCCGCCATGGCGGAGGGAAAGGGCGTTTTCAATATTTTCTACCACCACAGCAACTGGGAGTTGTGCGGCATTATGTATGCCACGCTGACGCCCAATGTGGACGGCATCTACCGGGCGATCAAAAATCCGGCGCTTGAGCAGTTCGTCAAACAGCGCCGCGAACGTTTCGGCGTATCCATGCACCCGCGCCAGCAGGGTTTGCGCTGGCTGCCTGCCGCGCTCAAAAAGGGGCACAGCATTGCCGTGCTGCTCGATCAGCACCTCTCCACAGGTCTGCCAGTGCCTTTTATGGGGCACCTGGCCAACACCTCCACGTTGCCGGCGAAATTTGTCTCTAAATACGGCACGCCGGTGTTTGGCGTGGCGCTGCATCGAATTGGCAGGTCGTTCCGCTTCCGGATGGAGTTATGGCCCATTGAAATGCCGGCTCCAAGCGGCGACAAGGATCAGGATATTTACCGGATCACCGAACATATCGGCAAAACATTCGAGCCGGCGATTCACCAGCGCCCCGAATTGTGGCTTTGGAGTCACCAGCGCTGGTTATGGCAGGAAGAGCAGGATGCGCAGCTTGCTGAAAAGGCATTGGTCTCGCAAAGTCGCAAAGAACGCAAAGGAAGACCAATGCGGTAAGAAAAGGTTTTTTAATGGGATTGCTCTGATGCCGCATGCCGGTGGAGTAGCAGTTTTTTGCGGTATTCTTCCGGGTCTTTGGTCTGCGTCA
>Ga0256829_1002220_pt1 | contig 14725 bp, 14 predicted proteins | sample 131447metaG_FD_185979 | JGI IMG/M metagenome (GOLD analysis project Ga0256829, IMG submission 185979) | Hydrothermal vent microbial communities from Lau Basin, Pacific Ocean - 131-447 | ecosystem: Environmental > Aquatic > Marine > Hydrothermal vents | place: Pacific Ocean: Lau Basin | collected...
TATATAGCATGAGCTTAGTTGGTGTCTAGGTGTTCTTGCATTTGATAGGGTTGGGGTCGCTAGCATCACTTCAAATTTGGAAATCAAATCATAAAATTTCTTTGCCCAATCTTGTGAGTTCAGCTCGTTTTGTGCTAGAAACATAGCTATCGCCATGAACATATGTTGAGGAAGTTCTATCGGCACTCCCTTAGCGTTTTTGATAAGGTATCTATCATGAAGTGTTTTTATTCCTAGGTATGTAAACTGCAAATCTCTTTCAGGCTTTATATATGCATTTAAATCATCAAGGTCATATTTGTCTTTTAGTCCTAAAAGAATCCTTCCTTTTTTTTCACCTCTTTCAAAATACTCTTTAAGGGTACAGTATCCTGTGAATTTATTGACTTTGTGATACAAATCATACAAAAACAGTCTTGCAGCCACAAATGTCCAGTTTGGTCTATCTATGTCTATCTTGTCAACAGCAGTTTTTATGAGAGTTTTTTGTATCTCCTCAGTTGTGATTTTGTCACGAAACTGTATCTTTGCATCTACTTCTAATTCACTTTGGCTGACATTTTCCAAGTTCTCTACGGCTGAACTTGTATATTTTTGTATCTTTGATATATCTAATGGCTCAACTCTGCCATTTCTTTTTTGAACTGTTAACATATACTCTCCATCAACTTTATTTGAATACTCTAGCAAATATATTATCTATATTTTTTGTATAATAATCATAATCAAAACAGGCTCTTATCTCATCTTCGTTTAGTTTTTCTCTTAAGTCTTTATCAACTAATAGATTTTCCAAAAAGAGACTTTCGCCTTTATCGTTTATAGCCTTTTTGCCAACTTGTAAATCTTCCCATACTTTCATAGAATTTCTTTGGACTATTTTATAGGCATCTTCTCTGCTGACTCCTTTGGATGGAAGTTCAAGCAGGACTCTTTGAGAAAAAACCAAACCACCTGTAAGATTTAGGTTTTTCATCATGTTTTTTGGATAAACTAGCAGTTTTTCTATGACACCAGTTAATCTGTGAAGCATAAAGTCTGTTGTTATAAAGCCATCAGTTAGGGTAAATCTTTCGACTGAACTGTGGCTGATATCTCTTTCGTGCCAGAGTGCTACATTTTCCAAAGATGGCGTTGCGTAGCTTCTTATCACTCGGCAAAGTCCCGTAATATTTTCACTTAGTACTGGATTTCTTTTATGTGGCATTGCAGAGCTACCCTTTTGTCCTTTGCTAAAAAACTCTTCTGCCTCATAAACTTCTGTCCTTTGATAGTGTCTGATGGCTACAGCAATTTTTTCGCAACTTGAAGCTAGAAGTGCGAGAGCATTCATCAAGTTTGCATATCTGTCTCTTTGGATGATTTGGTTTGATACAGGAGCTGGGCTCAACCCCAAATCTTGACAAACAAACTCTTCTAACTCCATTGGAGAGTGAGCCATATTTCCCATAGCACCACTTATCTGACCCACGCTGATAACCTCTAGGGATTGTTTGAGGTTTTTTAAATTTCTTGATATCTCGTCATACCAAATAGCTAGTACCAAACCAAAAGTTATCGGCTCACCATGTATGCCGTGGCTTCTACCTACCATCAGGGTTTTTTTATGCTCAATCGCCCTCTTCTTTATGGCGGACATTAAACCTTCAACATCTTTTATGATAAGCTCAAGTGAGTCTTTCATCTGCAAAGCAACAGCAGTATCTATGCAGTCAGAGCTAGTCATGCCATAATGCACCCACCTACTCTCATCCCCAAGACTTTCAGAGACACTAGTCAAAAATGCGATAACATCATGTTTAGTTTTTTTCTCTATTTCATCGATTCTGTCTACATCAAACGAAGCATTTTTTAGTATATTTTGACAATCAGTATCGTTTACAAGTCCAAGCTTATTCCATCCTTTTACAACAGCTTTTTCTACTTTTAGCCATGCATCATACTTTGCCTGTATGCTCCATTTGTTCTTCATTTCATCTCTTGCATATCTTTCAACCATTTCCACTCCCCTAAAAATTGTAACTGACCTTATACATCTTATGTCAAGAATAGCATAAAATGTATAAGGTCAGTTATGCTACACTATATATCGTGACTTCAAAACTCTTTTTTAAAGGCCAAATCCTCTCTTCGGTCTGAGCCTTACAAAAGAGTTTTAAATAGTATTTATTTTATCTAAAACAGTGTTAAAAAAGGGTTAAAACTTTGGGTTATGTGACAAAAGAATTTCAAATAAATAAAGAGATAAAGGCATATAAATTTTTGATGCAAGAGTTTGATATAAAGATGAAAGATGCACAAAAATGGATAGACAAAAAAAGAGTTTACTTAGATGATGAAATTGTAAATATAAAAAATGCAAATCTTCTCGGAACGGCAAAAGTTATATTTTTCAAGTCAGAGCCAAGTGGGATAAAGCCTATATTTGAAACTGAAGATTTTGTGGTTTTCGATAAACCAAGTGGTGTTTTAGTTCATCCAAATAAGCTAAGCGGTGAGTATAGTCTAAACGATGATATAAAATTCCTCTTTGGTACAGATGCAAATGCTGTCCATAGAATTGACAAAGAGACAAGTGGCTTAGTGCTTGTTGCTAAAAATAAAAAAAGTGAGATAGAGCTAAAAAATTTATTTGAAAAAAGAGAGATAAAAAAAGAGTATCTAGCCATCGTTCGAGGCAAAATCAAACAAAATCTAACTATAGAAAAAAATCTAAAATCAGACATCCCCTCTTCTTTGATTCGTATAAAATCACATGTGAGAGATGATGGGCAAAAGGCTGTAACAAAAATTGAAGTGGTAGAGTATCTCGAAGATGAAAATCTAACACTGATAAAAGCCAAACCAATCACAGGCAGAACTCACCAGATTCGAGCTCACATGTTTCATGTGAAACATCCAATCTTGGGTGATCCGATATATGGAGTTGATGAAGTAGATGCTGATATCTTCTTGAGCAGAAAAATGAGCAATAGCAAAAGAGTAAAAATCACAGGCGCAAAAAGATTGATGCTCCATGCAAACTTTTTAAGTTTTAAATATAAAAGTATTGAGTACAATATTCAAAGTAAGATAGATTTCAAAAAAGAGGCAAATCATGAAAACAATTAAAGTGGGCGATATCTATATTACTCCTAGCAAAATAGTTTGTATCGGTAGAAATTATGTTGATCATATAAAAGAGCTGAACAATGAAGTTCCAACTTCTATGGTTTTGTTTATGAAGCCAAATAGTGCGATAAGTGAAAAATTGGAGACAAAAGGAAAAGAGTTACATTATGAGGGTGAAATCTCGTTTATGATTAAAGACTCAAAGATAAGTTCTGTTGGTTTTGGATTGGACTTGACAGACAGGACTTTACAGAGTGAGCTTAAGAAAAAAGGACTTCCTTGGGAGAGAGCAAAAGCATTTGATGGAGCAGGGGTCTTTGGTGAGTTTGTAGATATTGATGAAAAGGATATCGAAAAATTAAACTTAAAACTATATATAAATGACAAACTTGTTCAATCAGGTGGGGTTGAGTTGATGATCAATAAGCCCACTGCTGTCGTGGAAGAGATTTTAACATTTTGTACACTCGAAGATGGAGATATAGTCATGAGTGGTACACCAAAAGGTGTAGGGACTTTTAAGCCAGAAGATAAATTTGTAGGCGAGATATTTATGGGAGATGTTAAAATTTTAACAAAAACTTGGAGAGCGGTTTAAGATCGCTCATCAAAAAACAGAACTTTTACAATTCCAAATATTGAAACAGCAACTACGATAACTAAAAAAACTGCTTCACCAATGTCGACTATGCTCATTTTTTCTCCTCTCTATCTTTTAGTTGACCGCAAGCTGCACTTATGTCTAAGCCTTTTGATTCTCTTATGGTGCACAGCACACCATGCTTTAATAGATAATCTTGAAACTTCAAAACATCTTTTACTTCTGGTCTCTCATAACTGCTTCCAGCGTGTGGATTAAAAAAGATGAGATTTGCTTTTGCTTTTATGCCATTAAGAAGTTTGACCAATTTTTTCGCACTTTTGATATCGTCATTTAAGTTTTTAATCACAAGGTATTCAAACATCACCCTCTTCCTTGCATCTATTGGAAACTCTTTTACTGCATCTATGATTGATTTGATATTGTAAGCTTTGTTTATAGGCATGAGTTGTTCTCTTAGTTCATCATCTACTGCGTGCAGTGATATTGCCAAAAGAACACCAAGGTTCATGTTGCCTAGTTTTTTTATTTGAGTACTTAATCCACTTGTTGAGATTGTTTGTCGTCTTGGGCTAATCGAGAGACCGAGTGGATCTGAAAATATATTTATAGCTTTTTGCACATTTGAAAGGTTATCAAGTGGTTCACCCATACCCATAAAGACAATATTTACTCTTCTATTTTGTGCGATATCGTTATCTTTTTTTATCATCAAGACTTGAGAGGTAATTTCACCAGGTGTCAGATTTCTTAGAAATCCACTTTTCCCAGTCAAACAAAAAGAGCAACCAATTTTACAACCGACTTGAGATGATATGCAGATAGTATATCTTGTATGATGAAGTAGTTTTCCCTCTTCGTTTGTCTTCTCCTTTTTCATGGGGAGCAGAACTGATTCAACAGTTTTTCCATCTTTTAAAAGAAAAAGGTATTTTTTACTTCCATCATTACTCTGTTCGATTGTTGCTATTTTTAGTGGATCTAAATAGTAATCTTCTTCTAGTTTTTCTCTTAAGTCATTTGGTATATTTTTCATATCTTTAAAAGAGTTAACATATTTTTTATATACCCATTCATATATCTGCTTTGCTCTAAATGAGGGTTTTATTTTTACGCTTAGTTCCTCTTTGGTGAAGTCTAGTATACTTATTTTGCTCATGAGTTACTCACTTGTTTTCTTACATATTGTGTTAGTTTTTCTTTTGCATAGCCATGGTTCTTGATAAAATCATCATGTGCATGTTCATCACAATAGTTAGTAATTATAAAGATACCATATGCAGGAATATTGAATTTATTTGCTACCGTTAGTATAGAAAAAAACTCCATATTTTCAGCCTCAATCCCATTTTTTAAGAATTTGTTAGATAATTCTTTGTTAGTCGTTATGTAGTTACTAGAATTAACTAATATCTTATTTCCGTTAGTTGTTTCACATGAAACATTACTCTCAATAGATACTATCTTGTTATCAATTGGTGTGTAACAGTTATTTAAAAAATAACCCGTTTCAATGTTAGTAGATGAGTTTGAGTGTATGATATCAAAAGGCTTTAGATTTCCATAGCTTCCAGCAGTTCCTATAAAAAGTATAGATTTCGGTCTGTTTTTTATTACGATTTTTGTGAGATTTATACTGCTATTTATCAACCCGATTCCGACAGGAGTTACAAAATCAAAAATCTCATTATTTCCAGCACTTAAGATTATCATATCCTTACTGCTATCCCCTCATCTCTTAAATATCTTTTTAAATCCATAATCTCTATCTCTTTATAGTGAAATATCGACGCAGCTAGTGCTGCATCAGCACCATTCATAAAAGCCTCTTTTATATGTTCTTTTTGTCCTGCTCCACCACTAGCTATGATAGGAATATCTAGCATTTCACTCATCTTAGAAGTAAGCTCAATATCATAACCATTTTTAACACCGTCACAATCCATAGATGTCAAAAGTATCTCTCCCGCACCTCTTTGTTCAACCTCTTTTGCCCAAGAAAGAACATCTATGCCCGTATCAATTCTGCCACCATTTATAAAAACATGCCAACTATTTTCTACTTTTTTTGCATCAATTGCCACTACTGTACACTGAGAGCCAAATCTTTTTGATGATTGATTTATAAAATCTGGATGTTTTATGGCATATGAGTTTATACTTATCTTGTCACAACCAACTTTTAAAAGATTGTAAATATCATCCATTGTTCTGATGCCTCCACCGACAGTAAGCGGAATAAAAACCTCTTTCGCTACTTTTTCAACGATATCAACAATCGTGCCTCTTTTTTCATGGGTTGCAGTTATATCTAAAAATGTAATCTCATCGGCACCCTCTTCATTGTATCTCTTGGCAACTTCTACAGGATCTCCTGCATCTTGGAGCCCTACAAAATTTACGCCTTTTACAACTCTTCCATTTTTTACATCCAGGCATGGTATGATTCTTTTAGCAAAATTTTCCATTACAATAACTCCTAGTAGAATGTTATCCAATCTAAGACAAATTTCGGCTGAATTTTTATGTGTTTTCGAGGTTTAGAAGATACTCTTTTATATCAAGTCCACTTGCATAACCAGTCAATTTCCCAGATTTTCCGATAACCCTATGACATGGGATGATGATAGATATAGGATTTGCCCCATTTGCCCCACCAATCGCCCTTACTGCTTTTGGACTTCCTATGTTTTCTGCTTGCGTTGCGTAGCTTATAGTTTTGCCATATGGGATATTTAACAGTGCTCTCCACGCTTTTTTTTGAAAATCTGTTCCTTCAAAAAAGATAGGAATATTAAATGTTCTTCTTCTTTTTGCAAAATACTCCTCTAGTTGTCGTTTGGTTTTTTCTAAAATAGGGTGATTTTTCTCTATAGTTTCTCCAAATTTACTCTTATATTTATCCCAATTTCTACTACTTACTAAAACTCTCAAATATCGTGTATCTGTTGCTATATGGATATCTCCTATTGGAGATTTTATAATTTGATAGTGTAAAATCATCTTAGACCTTTTTTCATAATTATATCATTTTAAAGGACTAATAAACTTATAAGTAAATTAAAGATAACATGAGACAAATTTAAAGGTGAAGGTATGTCAAAAATTGAGGCTAAAAAGAGATTTGGTCAAAATTTTTTAAAAGATACTTCTGTTTTAAATAAAATCATCCAATCGATGCCCAAAAACGATCTTTTGCTCGTTGAAATTGGACCTGGCTTAGGTGATTTGACGCAAATGCTCTTGAGAGTGAAACCCTTAAGAGCTTATGAGGTCGATAGAGACTTATGCGTTCATTTGAGAGAAAAATTTTCCAAAGAGATAGAAAAAAAACAGTTAAAATTAGAACAAACTGATGTTTTGGAGTGTTTTGAAAAGGGTTCACTTGACAAGGAACCCTATAATTTAGTTGCAAATTTACCATATTATATAGCAACGAAGATTATCCTCGAAGCATTAGAAGACGAGAAGTGTAATTCCATGACTGTTATGGTGCAAAAAGAGGTTGCATTGAAGTTTTCTGCTCCCGTAAAAACAAAAGAGTTTACCTCTTTGGCGATACTCTCTCAAAGTATAGCAGATGTAGAGTTGCTGTTTGATGTGCCATCTAGCTCATTTGAGCCGGCACCAAAAGTGACTTCATCTATTTTGAAAATTGTAAAAAAAAGAGAATTTATAAAGGGTGCTAGAGCACTATTTGAGAGCGAAAAAGATTTTATAGGATTTAAAAAGTATCTTAGGATCTCTTTTGCTAGTCCTAGAAAAACTTGGGCAAAAAATATATCTTCAATTTACAATAAAGATTTTGCTAAAAAGTTGTTAAAAAAAATGAATATAACGACCAATACAAGACCTCATGAGCTAAGCGTCACAGATCATCTTAATTTATATAAAGAGATTGCTCTTTAAAATTAAGGTAAAAATATGCAAGAAAACAAGAAGAACAGTTCTGGTCAAAAACCAGTAAAACAAAAAGCACAAAGTAGTGCAGGAGATAAACAGGGACAAGCGAAAAAGCAAAATCCAAACAGGCAAAATAGAAAAAGAAAAAGTGCCAAAAATCAACCAAGCGTACTAGAGGGCAATGAAAAATGGCAAAAAGATATGCAAAATGCCATAGAAGCAAATCATAAGATACACAAAGATAGGCTAGAAAAATTCTCTCTTTTAAACAATAACACAAAAGCAAAGCTAAAAATCACCCCTCTTGGAGGACTTGGTGAAATTGGCGGAAATATAACCGTTATAGAGACAGATACAAGTGCTATCATAGTAGATGTTGGTATGAGTTTTCCAACTGACGATATGCACGGAGTCGATATCCTAATCCCAGACTTTACATACTTAAGACAGATAAAAAAGAAGATAAAAGCCATCGTCATCACTCATGCTCATGAAGACCATATAGGTGCAGTTGCTTATCTATTCAAAGAGATGCAGTTCCCTATATATGCGACTCCTTTGCCCCTTGGGATGCTCTCAAATAAGTTTGAAGAGCATGGCCTAAAGCAGTATAGAAAGCTTTTTCGCCCAGTAGAGAAGAGAAAAGTATATACAATAGGCGACATAAAAGTTGAGTGGATGCACATAACCCACTCTATCATAGATGCTTCATCTTTGGCAATCACAACCGAAGCTGGAACTATCATCCATACGGGTGATTTTAAGATAGACCATACACCAATAGATGGATATGTGACCGATTTAAACAGATTTGCAGAGTATGGTGAAAAAGGTGTTTTGTGTCTGTTAAGCGATAGCACAAATTCACACAAAGAGGGTATAACCAGAAGCGAAAGCACTGTTGGAAAGACATTTGATTATATCTTTTCAAAGTCAAAAGGCAGAGTCATCATGTCAACTTTTTCTTCAAATATCCATAGAGTCTATCAAGCTATCAGTTATGGATTAAGACACAATAGAAAAGTGTGCGTCATAGGAAGATCTATGGAGAGAAATCTCTTTACCGCTATTGATTTAGGGTATATAGATCTTGATAAAAGTATCTTTATCGATCCGCACGAAGTCAATAAACACAATGATAAAGAGGTTCTGATAGTCACCACAGGCTCTCAAGGTGAGACAATGGCTGCACTTTACAGAATGGCAACGGATGAGCACAGGCATATAAAGATAAAAACAAGCGATCAGATAATAATATCTGCAAAAGCAATTCCAGGCAACGAAGGAAGTGTTTCAAAGGTACTTAACTTCTTGATAAAAAGCGGTGCAAGTGTGGCTTATCAGGATTTTAGCGAGATACATGTCAGCGGTCATGCTGCACAAGAAGAGCAAAAGTTGATACTAAGACTCGTAAAACCAAAGTTCTTTTTACCAGTTCATGGAGAGTACAATCATGTCGCTAGACATAAAGAGACAGCTATAAAATGTGGAATTCCAGCTAAGAATATACTTCTTATGAGCGATGGTGATCAGATAGAAGTTTGTCCAAAATATATCAAAAAGGTCAAATCAGTCAAAACAGGAAAAGTTTTTGTCGATAATCAAGCAAATGAAAAGATAGCAAATGATGTAGTGATAGACAGACAAAAGATGGCTGAAGCAGGGCTTGTGATGGTTGTAGCTCAGGTGAATCTAAATGAGCAAAAACTAGCAGGCAGACCAAGAGTAGTGAGTTATGGTTTGGTTTCAGACAAAGATGACAGAAAATTTTCGCAGGAGATGGAGGGCGTTATAGACCAGTTTACTATAAATGCAAAAAAAGAGCTTTTCCAAAACAAAAGAGCTCTTGAAAATGAGCTTAGACAGGTTCTTAGAAAACATATATACAGAAAAATGAAAAAATATCCAACTATTGTTCCGACAATATTTATGATGTAAGGTTAAAAAATATGGATTTTAAAGATATAGCTAGAGATGTTCTTAGGCTAGAAGCTAAAGAGCTACTTGATGCAGCTGAGACGATAGACGATGAAATTAATAGAGCGACAGAGCTAATAGCTGGTATAAAAGGCAAGCTTATTATAACAGGTGTTGGGAAGAGTGGCTTAATCGGAGCAAAGATAGCAGCGACAATGGCGAGCACAGGAACGAGTAGTTTTTTTATACACCCGACTGAAGCACTTCATGGTGATTTGGGAATGATAGGCAAAGATGATGCAGTTTTGGCTATTAGCTACAGCGGAGAGAGTGAAGAGTTGATAAAGATACTGCCTCACATAAAGAGATTTGATATACCTCTGCTAGCGATGGCCAAGAACAAAGACTCAGCACTTGGGAGATATGCAGATGTTTTTCTATCTATTAATGTCTCAAAAGAGGCTTGTCCACTCGATGTTGCTCCAACAACTTCAACAACTCTAACTCTAGCGATGGGAGATGCAATCTCAGTTTGCCTGATGAAGAGAAAAAACTTTCAAAAAGAGGATTTTGCATCATTTCATCCAGGTGGAAGTTTAGGTAAAAAACTCTTTGTTAAAGTTAAAGACTTGATGCATACAAAAAGTTTGCCTATCGTTCAAGCCAATTCAAGCCTAAAAGAGGCTATAGTTACCATGAGCGAGGGAATGCTTGGAAATGTTCTTATCGAAGATGGTGATGGTAAACTGTTGGCGATACTTAGCGATGGAGACTTGCGGAGGGCTATCATGCGAGATGATTTTTGCTTGGAAGCCAAAGCGATTGATTTTGCTACGAAGAGTCCAAAAGTATTAGAGGGAGAAAATACACTAGCTAGTGATGCACTCTCTTTTGTAGAGTCCTACAAGATACAGTTGATAGCCGTCATTGATAAAAATAGACGAGTCATAGGTGTTCTGCATATCCATGATTTGATAGAGGCGGGTATAAAATAGTGGAACCAATCAGATTAAATAAGATGATATCTCACAACACAAGATACTCAAGAAGAGAGGCAGATAAGCTGATTCAAGATGGCCAAGTGAGTGTCAATGGAGAGGTTGTGACAGATTTGTCAACCAAAGTAACTTATGAAGATAAAATACGAATAAAAGATAGAAGTTTATATAAAAAGAGCAAATATTCAGTTATCGCTTACCATAAACAAAAAGGTGAGCTTGTTAGTAAAAAAGATGATAGAGGAAGAAAGACGATATATGACACACTTCCTTCAAAATTTTCACACTTTATGAGTGTAGGAAGGCTTGATTTTACTAGCGAAGGGTTGTTGTTGCTTAGTGATGCAGCGGATATTGTGTCTGCATTGATGCATGGTGATTTGGAGAGAGTTTACTATGTGAAGATAAAGGGGGCGGTCACAAAACAGATGGAGATAGCTATGCAAGAGGGTCTGTACCTTGAAGATGCGAGCAAGGGCGGACATGAGATGAGCAGAGTAAGGTCTATGGAGTTTGCTCCTTTTTTAAACTATCGAATCATAAAAAACAGACCAACATACTCAACTATCAAAGTGACCATAAATGAAGGCAAAAATAGAGAGCTTAGAAGGTTTTTTGGATACTTTGATGCAGATGTTGTAGGGCTCAAAAGAGTAAGCTATGGAAAGATAGATTTGGATATGCTAAAGCCTGGAAAACATAGATTTTTAACAAATACAGAGTATGACGCTCTTAGAGATTATCTGGCATACACAAAGAAAGAGAAAGTGCAAGATTGATAGAAAATCTAGCTCTGTTTTTTAGACCAAAAAGTATAGAAGAGATGTGCGGACAAAAGCATTTGTGTGCCAAAGACGCACCTTTTAGAAAGTTGCTGGAGAAACAGAGTATATCCCACAGTATATTTTTTGGGCCAGCAGGAGTTGGTAAAACAACTCTTGCTAGGATTATATCAGCTCACTTAAAGTTGCCATTTTATGAGATGGATGCAACAAATATAAGAGTTGAAGAGATACGAAATATACTCAAAAATCATAAAAATTCCCTACTTAAACCACTTATATTTATAGATGAGGTGCATAGACTTTCAAAGACTCAACAAGAGGTACTTTTGGTGCCTATGGAGAGAAGGGAAGCTATCATCATAGGAGCTAGCACTGAAAATCCATACTTTTCACTAACTAGTGGCATAAGGTCAAGGTCTATGCTGTTTGAGTTTTTTCCTCTAAAAGATGAAGACTTAGAGGAGGTATTGCAAAAGGTTGGGCAAGAGTTGGATTTTTCTATTGAAGAAGATGCAAAAAGGTACCTTATAAGCTCGTCTTCGGGAGATGTTCGCTCCATGCTAAATCTTTTGGAATTTGCTGTGAAGAGTGATACAAGTATAGATATCAAAACATTAAAAGCATTAAGACCTACTGTTTTAAAAGATGGGGTCAATTCAAATGAGACACATTTTGACCTTGTGAGCGCCATGATAAAAAGTGTGCGAGGCAGTGACATAGACGCAGGGCTTTACTATTTGGCAAGGCTAATAGATGGTGGTGAGAGTGCAGATTTTATAGCTCGTCGTTTGGTGATACTTTCAAGTGAAGATATAGGAAATGCAAATCCAAATGCTCTAAATATAGCTAATAGTTGTCTGCAAAGTGTCAGCAAAATAGGCTTTCCTGAAGCTAGGATTATACTTTCACAAACCCTGATATATCTTGCAAGCAGTCCAAAATCAAACAGTGCATACAAAGCGATAAACAGTGCACAAAAATATGTGGAACAAAACAGAGCGTTAAAAATCCCAAAGTATTTAACAAAACTAGGTGCGAAAGATTACAAATATCCTCACTCAAGCGGTGGTTGGGTAGAGCAGAGATATTTAGAGACTGATCTAAGGTTTTACGAAAGCTCACATGTGGGTTTTGAAAAAACTTTAGATGAGTGGCTAGAGAAGATAAAAAGCAAGTCTAGCAAAAAGGAATAACAAGATGAAGATTGCTATCATAGGTGGTGGAATTAGTGGTTTAAGCACAGCATTTTATATAAAACAGTCCAAACCAGATGTGAAAATCACACTTTTTGAAAAAGAGAGTTCACTTGGCGGTAAGATGATGACAAAAAATATAGAGGGATTTTTGTTTGAAGAGGGAAGTAATGGTTTTTTATCAAATAAGCCTGATACTCTAGAGCTTGTGAAGCAAAGTGGCAGTGAAGAGTTGCTCCTAAGAAGCAGTGATGAAGCACGAGTGAGATACATATACAAAGATGCACTTCACCAACTCCCCGAATCAGCAGGAGCTTTTCTGAAGACTCCACTATTGTCGTTTTTTGGAAAATTGAGGGTAGCTGCTGAGGTTTTTATTAGAGCGAAAAAAGATGATAGTGATGAAACGCTGCAATCTTTTGGATATAGAAGAGTAGGGCGTGAGATGACAGATGCTTTTCTAGATCCCATGGTTGCAGGCATATTTGCATCTGCTCCAGATAAAATATCTGTAAATGCAGCTTTCCCAGCAGTAGTTAAACTAGAAAAAGAGTATGGCGGTTTGTTTAAAGGCATGATAAAGAAAAAGAAAAAAGATGCAGGACCAGGTGGAGTCTTGATGAGCTTCAAAGGTGGAGTTAGTGCTTTTATAGACTCACTTGCTAAGTCTATTGATATAGAGATAAAGACAGATACCCCAGTAAAATCTTTAAAAAAAAGTAAAGATAAATACCTCTTGAACACGCAAGATGAGACTAGTGAGTTTGATATGGTTATTCTTTCGACTCCAGCATTCCAAAGTGCTAAGATTTTAAACGGCATAGATGCCAAGTTGTCTGAGATGCTAGATGATATAGAGTATTCACCTATAAGCGTTGTTGGATTGGGCTACAATGAGCTTTCTCATAAGCTTGATGGTTTTGGTCTCTTAGCAACAAGTTCGGCTAAAAAAGATGTTTTAGGAGTGTTGTGGGATAGTTCTATCTTCACAGATCGAGCACCAAAAGGCAAAAAAGCACTTCGGGTTATGATAGGTGGTCAAAGAAGCCCAGAGTTAGCACTAAAAAGTGAAGAAGAGCTAAAAGAGATAGCCATAAAAGGCGTAAATGAGACGATGGGTATAGAGGAGTTGCCTAGTTTTGTTTATGTAAAAAGATGGAAAAAAGGAATTCCAAACTATAGGGTAGGGCACTTAGAGAAGATGGATAAACTATTCAGTAAGCTCAAAGAGCACAAAGGTCTGTATTTAAGCTCAAATGCCTACTTTGGGGTAGGGCTAAATGACTGTATCAGCAACTCAAGAAAAGTTGCAAGCGAAGCCATAAGAAGTATAAGCTAGAAAGTCTTATTTTGACCGATAATTGATAATTTAGGTTAATAAATATTAATAGTCGAACGCAAAAGCTTAATAAAATTTAACAAAAACTTAAACATAACTTAATAAATTAAATTATACAATTATTACAAAACTATATGAGGAGTTATTGTGAGTAAGAAATATTTAGGCTTGGTAGCACTTTTGTCTTTGAGTGGGGCATTATCACTTTATGCAGGAGATAACACAACATTGCAAAATGCGTTTAAAAATGGAGATATTAGTGGAGCATTAAATGTATATATGGAACGGTACAATATGAGCAATAGTTCACAAAAAGATCATGGTTTCACTTTAGGCTCAGTTGATTTAAACTATGAAACAGGTAGCTTTAAAGGCTTTAAAGCATCTTTGGGGTTCAGAGGTAATCACAACATTAATCAGATAAAAAATGGAGATTATGGAAACGGAAGTGAGCCATCAGCGGTTTTACATACAGCAAATTTATCTTATACAAATGACTATTTTTCTATTATCTTTGGCAGACAAGAGGTTAACCTTGAGTGGTTGGGTGATTTTCATGAAGCATATATGGGTATAATAAACGCGATACCAGACACCACCATCACATATATACACTCAGTAAGCTACGATGCCAGTGCTAGTAAAAATGATGCTGCATTGGGAAGATTTGACAAAACAAATGGTAGCAATGGCATTGATGCAGTCGATATTAAATATGATGGACTATTAGTCGGTATGCAATTAAATGGTTATTATTATTATGGACGGGGTTTGGCTAATTGGTATGGTGGAAAAATAACTTTCGATAACGATATATTTGGATTTACAACTCAATATGCCAAAAGCCATGAAAAAGTATCTGCAACACCAGATGGATC
>Ga0256829_1002221_pt1 | contig 14724 bp, 11 predicted proteins | sample 131447metaG_FD_185979 | JGI IMG/M metagenome (GOLD analysis project Ga0256829, IMG submission 185979) | Hydrothermal vent microbial communities from Lau Basin, Pacific Ocean - 131-447 | ecosystem: Environmental > Aquatic > Marine > Hydrothermal vents | place: Pacific Ocean: Lau Basin | collected...
GTTTGATTTGAAAGTGGAAACTCTCACCACCCTGATGTTAGCAGGTTTTACGCTGGGGATTGGGTTCGGGGCTTATTGGGTGGTGCATCAGGCAGAGCCTTTGCGTCAAGCTTGGCAAGCAGGGCTAGGTTTGGCTGGGATGATATTGGGGTTTGCCCTGCTTTCAGGAGCTTGGTTAAAAACAGGGATACCATCAGAATGGATGGCGATTATTTGGAGTCTGTTTTTAATGGGTATTGCAGTGATGGGGGGTGTTTTTGTGGTACCTTTTTATCGGGTGATGCAGTGTGAAACGCCTGCTCATTTTCGGGCATCAATGGTGGCGACCAATAACATTTTGAATGCGGGGCTTATGGCACTATCAGCGATTCTGTTAATGGTTAGCCAGCAATTTGGGGTACAATTGTGGGAATTTTTAATAGGATTATCGGTTGTCCTTTTGGGGATAGTTCGTAGATTGAGGAACGCTTTTTATGCTTAAATGGTTGGTGAAAATCATTATTAAATGGATGTATCGTGTCGAAGTGCGAGGGTTGGAAAACTATGCCAAGGCAAAACAGAATAACCGACCGATTTTACTGATCGCCAATCATGTTTCTCTATTAGACGGTTTGCTAATTGGACTTTTTGTTCCTGGAGAGACCACTTTTATGGTGCATAAATCGCATACCAAAAAGTGGTATGAGCGCTTCTTTTTAAGTTATGTCACCTATTTTCCCGTCGATTTCTTTAGTCCCATGGCGACCAAACATATGATTGAGGCGTTGAAATCGGGGCAGCAGAGTATGATTTTCCCCGAAGGTCGCATAACCACAACGGGCTCTTTGATGAAGGTGTATGAAGGCACTTCGTTGGTGGCGGATAAGACCAATGCACAGGTGATTCCTATTTTTATCAAAGGTGCAGAATTGAGTACTTTCTCCTATCTGGATGGCAGTCGTTTTGCTTGGATTAAACAGCAGTGGTTTCCTAAAATCACATTGAGTATTCTGCCGCCGACCGAAATTAAAGTGCCAGAAGGGGTCAAAGGGCATGCACGGCATCATTATTTAAATGAATCGCTTTATCAAATTATGCGAGATAGCCGTTTCTATGGCAGTTTTGTACCGAAAAGCCTAACTCAAATGTTGGTGGAAGCAACAGAAACCTATGATGCGAAAGAAGAGGTGATTGAGGACATCAATGAACAGAGATTGAGTCTAAAGAAGTTGGCATTAGGTGCCAAAATTTTGGGTAAAAAGTTGCATCAGCAGTTAGATGACGAGGCAAGAGTCGGGGTGATGTTGCCGAATGTTTCGGGGATTTCGGCCACCTTTTTTGCCCTGCAAGCTTATAACCACACCCCTGCCATGATTAACTTCACCGCAGGTTTAGGACCGATTTGTTCTGCGTGTGAAACGGCCGAACTGAAGACCATTATTACTTCCCATAAGTTTGTGGAAGCCTTTAATTTACAGCCTGTGATTGAAGGCTTATCTGATCAAGTTAAATTTATCTATTTGGAAGAGGTCAGAGAGCAGATTGGACTATTCGATAAATTGGGCGGTTTGCTGTTTGGTTTAAAACATACCCCTGGTTACACTGCGGACGCTGAAGAAGAGGCGGTGGTGCTGTTTACTTCAGGTTCAGAAGGCGCACCCAAAGGGGTGGTGCTCAGCCATAACAATCTCAATGCTAATATTGAGCAGATTACCGCCATGTTGAGCCTCTTGCCAGGGGAGTTAATTTTTAATGCTCTACCTACTTTCCACTCTTTTGGTTTAACGGCGGGGATGCTGTGGCCAATTTTAAAAGGGGCAAAGGTTTTTCTCTATCCCTCTCCACTGCATTATGCGGTCATTCCTGAACTAATCTATCAAAAAGATGCCAAGGTGGTGTTTGGTACCGATACCTTCTATACAGGCTATGCGCGTAAAGCCGATCCCTATGATTTTTATAGCGTGCGAGGCTTTATTGCAGGGGCAGAACGCTTGCGGCCTGAAACTCGGGAACTCTATTATGAAAAATTCCATCAACCTATTTTTGAGGGTTATGGGGTGACGGAAACGGCGCCTGTGTTGGCAGTGAATACGCCAATGCATTACAAACACGGTTCAGTCGGTCAGTTTATTCCAGATGTCGAATACCGCTTAGAACCTGTACCTGGGATTGAAGAAGGTGGTCGTTTGTTTGTTAAAGGGCCGAATATAATGAAAGGCTATCTGATGCCCGATAATCCAGGGGTATTACAATCACCAGAGGAGGGTTGGCACGATACGGGTGATATTGTCGATGTGGATGCAGAGGGCTATGTTTGGATTAAAGGCCGCGCCAAACGCTTTGCCAAAATTGGCGGGGAGATGGTCTCTTTAACCGCGGTGGAAGGCTATATCAATCGTTGCTGCCCAGAGGGGCATCATTGTGTGGTTTCCGTACCTGATGCTCGTAAAGGGGAGCAGCTGGTGCTGGTGACCGATGATGCTAGCTTAAGTCGAAATACGATTAAAGAAGCGGCAAAAGAAGCGAATGTTAGCGAACTTTATGTACCAAAAACGGTCATTTTGGTTGAAACGGTGCCTGTATTGGGAACAGGGAAAACCAACTATCCAGAAGTACAAAAGATCGCCGAACGTCATTTTGGGGAGGCTTAGTACTTTGTAATGACTTAGCTGAGCAGAGATGCTAATCTTTAGCCATGGCCAATTCTTTTAATTTTTCAATTAATTCCCCAGCATCCCATTTGGTTAAGAAGGCTGCTGCACCGACTTTTTTGGCCATCTGCTCACCCACCTGTTCGCTAATGGAGGAGTTTAAGATGACAGGAATCTGTTTAAATGCGGGGACTTTTTTCATTTGTACAACTAGTGTATAACCATCCATTTCGGGCATTTCTACATCACTGATGACGGCTAAGACTTGGCGACTCAGAATTTCTCCATGATCCTTGGCTTCTTTAGCCATTTCATTTAGCATCTCCAAAGCTTCACGCCCATCTTTGGCAATTTTATAATCAACACCAAGCTGTTCAAAAATTTTCTTTAAATGCAGTCGTGCAACACGAGAGTCATCGACTCCAATGATGGTGAAGGATTCCATAATCTCTTTTTCACTGGGGTGAACAGACTGAAATTCGATTTCATCTCCTGTAATATCCAACAACACCCTTTCAATATCAATGACTTGAACAATTTGTCCTTCATAGGTGGTGATGGCAGTAATATAGGGGGTATGGCTTAAAATATCAGGTGGTAACCTTAAATCATGCCAACCAAAGTAGGCTATTCTCTCTACATCTTCAATCACAAACCCTAAGCGTTGGCGACTAAATTCCATATAAAGCATGGTACATTCACCCTCCAGTTTTTGAGGCGGCATATCCAGTGCGAGTGCCATATCGACAATGGGTAGAAATTGATCTCGTACATCTGAAAGCCCAATAATTCTAGTATCTGACTTAGGTACTTTAGAAATAGGGGGGCAGTCCATAATCTCTTTGATTTTAAAGACATTGATACCATAGAGGGTGGAACCGTGTAACCGAAACAGGAGCAGTTCTACTTGTCCAGAGCTTTTGCCTGTGCCTGTTTGGGCTTCGATTTTTGAGAGAAGATCCATTGTTTTGTATCCTAAATTTGTCAATATAAAAGGTTAAGCAAAGTTCACGCCAGTTTTTTATTTTGGGTGCTTTGCAGGAGATGGCTTATGAATCTTTTTTACCTGCCACTCATACAAAATGCTCATTTGGGATAAATAGGGCTAAGATGAGTATTTTTATCGACTTTCGGCGTATGCGATTTTTTATCTTGTTTATCTGTCTTTTGTAGGGTTAAACATAAAGTTTTAAGTGTCGTTTGTAGTGTTTGTTCATCCAGAGATGCCGCAAAGAGATGGCGTTTAAGTTGCTCAAAAGCATTTTGGGTTTGCGGTTCGCTGGATGGGAAGAGGGGCTGAAGTCGTTGATAGAATTGTACCAACTGTTCTCTTGGCAAATTTTGTAACACTTGCGGCTGTTTCAGCCCTTCACATACCGTCATTTGATTGATATTTTCCTTGCAGGACTGGGAATTTTGGGATTTTTCTGGATTTTTTTTGGCTTTTTCGCTGATTTGTTGCGTGAGTCTTTTCAGCTGTTTTTGGGTGTTTAACCAAAGCGTAAATAGGGTGGTGAGGGCGATCAGCAATCCAATGAGCAGACCCCATATCCAAAGTGGGATAGATGGATTTGTTGGAGTAGACGGCTGCTGTGCAACGGAAGCTTGAGTTGCAGGAGAGGTTTCATGTGAAACCAATGGGTGAGTTTGGGGTGTGGTTTGTGCTGCAGGTTGGATGGTAAGGGTTTGAGGTGGGGTTTTTGTCATCTTGACCGATTTTTCAGGCAGTGACCACCAGGTGAGGCGTTGCTCTGGGAGAGTGAGTTTGCCTGCTTGAGTGGGGACCAAGAGATAGTGGAAGGTTTTTTCACCCACTAGATGTCCATTTTGATAGCTATCTGCTGTTTCGGTGCGATCCAAATAGACCTTAAAGCCTGGTTGCTTAGGGAAGGGAATTTGGGGCAGTTGGGCTGAGAGCAATCCCACCGCTTTGATGGTGAGGCTAATAGGGAGGGTGTCGCCTGCGGTGAGGGATTGAGTCGTTAATGATCGTTGCAGTGTAATTTTCTGTGCAGGAAGCCAAGGTTGGTTTTTTGGGTAGGTTTTGGGCTGGGAGTTTACTTTTAATATCAGGGATTGCGATTTTAGCCGCAGTGGAATCAGTCGCCCTTGCCACTGCACTCGCCCTAAAAATTGAGCAGGGGTGATCTTTAATTCTCCGCTCTTTTGAGCAAACAGCACATATTTCCACTCAAACACTTGATAGGTTTTGCCATGTAGTTGTTTGACATACGCTTTTTGATTGGTCACCATCTGGTTGAGGGTGCCGTGAAAGCTGGGCGCGCGTAGATTGCCATCTATAATCTGTCCTCGATAGAACAGCCGCAGGGTGTAATGCACCTCTTGTTGGACAAAGGGATTTGGTGTATCGACGGAGGCATCCAAGAAAAAGTTCGCTTTTTTACCCGATGAGAGCTTAGGTTTGCTGACCCGAATTTTAATTGGCTGACTGCTCACCCCATCAAGAGTAAAGGGTGGAATCATCAGCACCCCATCCTGTTTTGGTAGCAGGTCTAAATCCCATCTGACTTCTCGTGACAGCTGACCGTTGATGTATTGAAAGCTGCTGCCCTGCTGTTTGGAGAGAATATCAAACTGGTCAATGAGGCGATCAAAATTGGGCGTGTCACTAGGGCTAAAGTTCGCCACAAGGCTGAATCTGAGAATATCCCCCATTTCAACCTGTTGTCGATCCACTTTTGCAATGAGTTGTTTGTTATTTGCCTGTCCTAACAGGGGCAGGAGGAGTAAACAAAGGAATAAAATTCTTACCATATCTTTTTCGGCTCTGATGAATTGGGTTGTCTAGATTGTTGTTGGTATTGATATTCAAACTTGCGTTGAATAAAGCGTTCAGGTTCATCAGGGATTTGATTGAGCCAAGTCTGTTGGGCTTGCTGTTGCTCACTAAGTGGCTTGGCTTCCGTTCCTGACGCTGTCCCTTTTCCTTGGGTTAATCCGTGTTGTTTAGGATGGTCTTTGCCTAACTTTATCGGTTCTTTCGCCTTTTGGGCATCTTTTGAGGATAAAGCTTTATCCGTGTCTTGAGTTTGAATGCCTTGGTTTTTTTCTCCAGTTTGTCCCGTTTGAGAGGCAGTTTGCCCTGCTGAATGAGCAGCCTGCTTTTTATCTGCCTTTTTGCCTTCTTTGCCCTGCTGATGTTCGCGGTTCTGCCCCTTGCTATTGTTAGCCGATGACTGACCCGATCCTTGCTTTTGTTTGGAAGGGGCTTTTTGAGGAGTTTGTTTTGGTGCTTGAGGCTGCTTTGATTGTTTCGGTGATTGTTTGGATGGTTGTTTAGTATGAGGTGGCTGTTTTTTGGGGGTTAACAGCTTTTCCATCAATTTAAGATTTTGCTCAATTTTAGTTTTCAATTCAGTAGATGGGTGGCGTTTTAAAGCGTCTTCATAGGCTTGCTTGGCTTTAGCAAACTGTCCCAACTGGGCATAGCTATTGCCTAAATTATAGCGGCTTAAAGCGGTTTTGACTCGCTTAAACTCATTGATCGCTTCTTGATAGCGTCCGAGTTTATAGAGGGTGACCCCATGCCAAACGGGATCTTCAAATAGATCTTCTGCCGCTTCAATATGCCCCTTTTGATACTCATCATAAGCTTGCTTATCCATGGTTTCCCAAACGCTGGGGAGTTCTACAGCTTGTGCCATGGGAGAGAGTAGCCACAGTAAAAAACCAACCCATCCAAGCATCAGGACTGTGAATTCTGGCATTTTTTTGAAAAATTGTGCGAATTTTGTCATTTGCTTAACCATCCTCGTCTAAAGCCGAGTGCAAATAGGGGCAGGAGGAGCCAGAGGAGATAGGGACCCATATTTTGCCATTGGGTAATGGTTTTGTCTTGTAGGTTTGCCTGTATTTTTTGCTGTTTAACTGTTTCAGCCGAGAGAGGAGGCAGCAGCCGCTCAATATCTCGGTTATCGAGCGTGATGGGTGTGAGGCGAGCATGGACGGCTTGAGCGAACTGTTGAAATCGCTGTACAGGCACTTTGGCAATCACCACCTTGCCGTCATCATCTTTCAGCACCCCTCTTTGGGGGATTGGAATCGGTGCCCCTGCTTCTGTGCCGACAAGAAGAATACTGAGTGTGAAATCGTGCTGTGCCAAAAACCGTTTTAAGGCTTTGGCTTGCTTGGGTTCTAAATCGTCCGTCACCCAGATCAAATGTCCTCGCTTGATATGCGCGCCTTGTAGCAGCTGCCAACCCTTTTTAAAAGCTGCCATAGGGTTAGAGCCGTATTTTGGCATGATAAAAGGGTGCAGGTGGGGGAGGAGGGATTTCAAAGTGGCATTGTCTTTGGAAATAGGCACCAAGGCGTGTGCTGAACCTGCATAGGCGACCAGTCCCATGGGCAGTTCAGGATGTTGGTTGAGGAGATCCAATAGGGTGAGGCGGGTTTGGGTGAGGCGGTTGGGTTTGAGATCTTCAGCCAGCATGGAGAGACTGAGATCAAACAGAATCACACTGCCGCTTTCGGTCTCATTGGCGGGGATTTTGACCTGCTGCCAAGTGGGGCCTGCCAAAGCTAAAATCGCTAAGAACCAAATCAACCCCAATCCAATAATCGGTAAATTTTGTTGGCGTTTTTCGTTTTGATCAGGGAGCAGAATGGGTTGAAACTCAGGGTCAATCACCTGTGCCCAGTTGCCTTGCGTGCGGGTCAATTGCCACAACCCCCAAAGCAGTAGGGCAGCAGGAATTAGCAACCAGAGCCAGTGGGGGGCGAGGAAATGGAAGCTATGGACTTCGCTCATTTGGTATTTCCTTCCATCTGTTTTGTAGGTTTCATGTGAAACCTTTCACCTTGTCGCCACAGCTGCCAAGCTGCCCAACCCATACTGAGCAGCAATGCCAAGCCCAGCGGCCAGAAGTAGAGTTCGGTTCTTAAGCGATATTGATTGATTTGGTAGGGTGTAGCTTCAAGCTGGTTAATCTGTTGGTATACCTGCTGAAGCTGTTGCGCATCAGAAGCGAGGAAAAACTGCCCGCCTGTCATTTTTGCAATCCGTTTTAGGGTCTCTACATCCATTTCGCCTGCAATTTGAATCAGTCCACCCAGTGCCGATTGGGTGACCTGTCCCACACCAATGGTGTAGATTTTTAGCCCCATCTGTTTCGCCTTCTCTGCTGCATCTAGGGGGGAAACCGCCCCTGCAGTATTGGAGCCATCAGTGAGCAGAATCAGCACCGCATTGTGAGCATCGCCACCGAGTTGTTGCAGATGTTTTAGCGTTAGCCCAATGGCATCGCCAATGGCGGTATTATTGCCTGCCATGCCAATTTGGGTTTCGTCGAGGAGCTGTTCAATGGTGTGGAGGTCGTAGGTGAGCGGGCTTTGGATAAAAGCTTGGGTGCCGAAAACGACCAGTGCCATGCGGTCGCCTTTGCGTTGGCGGATAAATTGTTTCACCACCTGTTTGACCGCCGTGAGGCGATCCACATTGTATCCTCCCAGCGGCATATCCTCTTTTTGCATGGAACCTGACAGATCCACCGCCAAAATTAGATCTTTCCCCGTTTGATGAAAAGGGGTGGGGGTGAGATACCAGATGGGTCGCATGGCGGCGATAATCACTAAGAGCCAAATCAGCAGTGCAAACAGTGGCCATTTTTTAGAGGTGGTTTCTGGGTGGAGGAGCTTCTGTTCGCTCAGAGTGGTTTGCAAGCGTTGTACCAAGTGCGGCGCATAGAGAGGCACTTGAGTTTTGGGGGCAGGGCGAAGGATGAGTCGTATGATGAGCGGCAGAGGCAGAAACGCCACCATCCATGGCCAGAGAAAATCAAAGCTCTGCCAGTAGGCGTGAATCGAATGGAAAAAATCAAACAGAACTTGCATTATTGATGATGTCCTTTAATCCATTTTTGGGCATAGTCGGCAAATCGTTGCAAATCCTCTTCTGTCGCTTGCTGGGCATAGGCTTTTTTCAACAATGCGTCTAAATCATCAGGTTGGGAGATGGAGACACAGTTGCGTTTTAAAAAATCTTGCCAGGTCTTTCCTGTTAAAGCCGCCACCTCTTGCCGTCCATAGTAGGTGATCGCCACCTGTTTTAGCAGGGTATTGAGTTTGAGTAATTTTTCGCTTGGAGAAGTCTTAGATGCCAAGATTTTTTGCAGCTTAGTTTGCGCTTCTTTACGATAAAAAAGGCGACGGTGTTGGTCGATTTTGTACCAGATGAAACCTGATAGAAAGCCTGTCATCCCCACAATCACCACCCATACCAAGTGAGACAAAGGCCACCAACCGATGGGATCGGGGAGGGCGATATCTTGCAGTTGGCTAAGCAGAAGTTGCTGTTCAGGCGTCATAGCAGCACCCCTTGTTGCATCAGTTCAGCGACGGGATCCGCATCGGCTCGCAGGGCAATGACAGGAATTTTAAAGGCGAGCAGTTGTTGTCTGATATTTTGGAATCGTTGCTGATAGCTGTCTCGATACTGTTGACGCATATCTGGGGTTTCACTGTCGATTTGTAGCTCATTTGTGCCGTCGGTGAGTTTTACGCTGCCTAGATGAGGCAGGTCGGCTTCTAGGCGGTCATAAATATGGCAAGCGATGAGGTCATGTTGGCGTTTGAGCTGATGGATGATGCGTAAAGCAGAGGGAGAGAAGCTGAGCAGGTCGCCAATCAGAATCAGTTGACACCCTGGTTTGACCGCCTTTTGCAGCTGTTTGAGGTGCTGTTCCCAAAGTTGGGGGTGATAGGATTCAGGTTGTTTTAGTTGCTGTTGCAGATCTAGCCCCTGTTGCAGCAGGCGTAAAACATGGCTGTGATGGTGTTTAGGCGCTGTCCAGTGATGGATCTGTTGGTTAAACAGATAGCCGCCAATCTGGTCATTGTGCTGCAAAGTGAGCCATGCAAAGAGGGCAGCAACTTGCAGCGCTTGTACGCTTTTAAAGCGGATATGGCTGCCAAAAAAGAGATCGGGGGTTTGTTGCAGGCAGAGAATAACGGGGCGTTCCTGTTCTTCGATATAGACTTTGGTGTGCGGCTTTTGAGTGCGGGCGGTGACACGCCAATCAATGGTGCGGACATCATCGCCTGGTTGGTATTGTCGCACTTCGGAAAACTCCATCCCTCGTCCTTTCTGCACGGCGTGATGGCTACCACTGAGTTGAGCCCAGAGTTTTTGTTGCGCTTTTAATCGTCGTCCTCGTAAGGCGTGACGCAAGCTACTGAGGTCATCTAAGTTGGCATAGCATCCAGCATTGAGTGGCATTTTAAATCACAGGGACACTGGTTAAGAGGATGTCGATTAAGGCATCGGGGGTCATCTGTTCTGCTTCAGCTTCAAAAGAGAGCAGTAGGCGGTGGCGGAAGACATCGTGAATCACTGCTTGTACATCTTCAGGGCTGACAAAATCCTCTCCTTGCAGCCAAGCGTGGGCTCGAGCGGCACGGGCGAGGGAGAGGGTGGCACGAGGGCTGACACCGTATTGCAAATAGCGTTTTAAGCTTTCGCTGTATTGCTCAGGGGTGCGGGTGGCGAGGGTGCAGGCAACGATGTAATCTTTCACATTATCACTCAGTGTCAGCTCCAAAACCGCTTGTCGAGCAGCAAAAATATCCGCTTGTGAAATCTTTTTCAGAAGGGTTTCTTTTCCCTCTTTTTTCTGTTTTTGCAGTTCATTTTTTGCCTCTTTTTCCACGAGGTCGAGAATTTGGCGTTCGCTCTCAAAGTCGGGATAGTCGATCATCACATGGAGCATAAAGCGGTCAAGCTGGGCTTCGGGCAGCGGATAGGTACCTTCCTGCTCAATGGGGTTCTGGGTTGCCATCACCATAAACAGCTCAGGCAGCGGCATGGAGTGATTCCCCACGCTCACTTGGCGTTCTGCCATTGCTTCTAATAAGGCCGCTTGCACCTTAGCAGGCGCACGGTTGATTTCATCGGCCAGAATCAGGTTGTGAAAAATCGGCCCTGGCTGGAACTCAAAACTGTGGGTTTCTGGGCGATAGATATCGGTACCTGTAATGTCGGAAGGCAGCAAATCAGGGGTAAATTGAATACGGTGAAAATCTGCTTCAATTAAGTTGGATAGCGTCTGAATTGCTTTGGTTTTCGCCAAACCAGGTGGCCCTTCTACCAAGAGATGACCATCTGCCAAAAGTGCAATTAGCAGTCGTTCCACCAAATGGGGTTGACCGATAATATGCTGCTGCATCTGCTGTTGCAGTTGGGCAAAAGGGGTTGAAGTGGTTGTCTGTTCCGTCATGGTGGTCTCGAAGTGATATTGGAAAGGATGTATTTTAAAGGATTCACCTTTGAGAAACTATGGATGTGGAGACTAATAGAGGGGGTTTATACTTTTATCCAAAACCAAGAGAGTTTTTATTTGACTCATAATCTATAAATTTACTAGAATTAGAAAATTGAAATAGTGATTGGGCATCTTTATGCAAACTTTTTCGCACATATGGTCTGATTTTAAAACATTGGAAGCCTTTAAAAAAACGCTCCCTCTCTCTTCAATGTCGACTTTGATCCAAGTATTTTGGGATAAGTTATCCCATGAAGAAATTCCCGTCTTACAACAACAGTTGCGTCAACTCTTTCCTGAAGCACAGGTGATGGGTACGACGACGGCAGGTAATATTGTAGAGGGTGAAGTAGTTGATGAGACGGTCTCTATTGTTGTTTCTCTCTTTGAAAAAACGACGGTTAAAACGGTTTTAGTTAAAGGGGAGCAACATCCCGATTTTGGTGAGCAGGTACGGCAGAAGATGGGCGTTGGTTCAGAGAGCCTTCCTACAGCATTAATCTGTTTTTTGGATGGATTTAGTGATGGAGAGTGGTTTGCAGATTCAATGGAAAAAGCATTTCCAGAAGTCCCTTTAGCTGGAGGGCTAGCAGGAGATGATTTACGATTTGCTCATACTTGTGTCTTTGATGCTGAGCAGATTCTTGAACAGGGAGCGGTGGTCACAGGGTTGTTTAGTGATACATTGGAGGTTTATCAGCAGTTTAACTTTAACTGGCAACCCGTGGGGTTGAAGTTTGAGGTGACTAAATCTGAACAGAATATTGTGTATGAGATTGAGGGAAAAAATGCACTTGAGTTTTATGCCGAGTACTTAGGTGAAGAGATTACCCAAAACTATATGCCGCAGATTGCAATGGAGTTTCCTTTGATTTTTGAAAAGTCAGGGATGTTGGTCGCAAGAGCGTGCTTGCAGGTATTGGAAGGCGGTGCTTTAAGTTATGCGGGGGATATTCCTCAAGGCACGGTCGTGCAGTTTGGTTTAGGGGCACACCATCAGATTATTCGAGACTCTGTTGAACAGACGCATCGGTTATTGGGTTGTCCAGCAGAGAGTATTTTTATCTATTCCTGTGTTGCCCGCCGCCTGCTTTTGGGAGAAGATATTCAGCATGAAGTGCAGCCATTACAAGTATTTGCACCTGCCAATGGTTTCTTTACCTATGGTGAGTTGGTACATTTAAACCATAAAAACAGTCTGCTAAATCAAACGCTGACCCTTTTGGTGTTGTCTGAAGGGGTTGACTCCCATCAACAACCTAAAAATCTAACCTATGATGTTCCAGAGCTTAATAGTGATTTTAGAGAGATTATGTTAGAGGCGATGGCGCATTTAGCAACACGGTTAGCTGTGGGATTGGAAGAGGCAAAACAGCAATATGAAGAGTTGGCAGAGCATGATCAGTTGACGGGGTTGTATAACCGTTATGGTGGCGAAAGAAGAATTCAGCAAGAAGTTGCTCGAGCCGAAAGAGAAGGGCAGTCGATGGCGATGAGTATCATCGATATTGACCATTTTAAAGAGGTGAATGATACCTTTGGTCATACCAAGGGGGATGAAGTACTTCGTCAGTTAGCAGATGATATTCGACAGCATATTCGCTCTTATGATATTGCTATTCGCTGGGGTGGAGAGGAATTTTTAATTGTGTTTCCGCATATGACTGCCCAAGAAGCAAAACAGAAGTTGGATCAGTTAAGAGAAACCTTTGGTCGACACGATTTTGGATTAGGTTATTCACTCAGTTTTAGTGGTGGGGTGATTGAGTGGAGTCCAGTATTATCGGAGATGGAGCTATTTAAGAAAGCAGATGAAGCCCTTTATCGTGCTAAAGAGGCGGGTCGAAACCAGATTCTGATTTGTCAAAAAATGCCGTAACGATTCAGCTCACCCCTGAAACCCGCCTTGAATTGACGAATTTCAGGGGTAATTTGAGCAGTTACTGGTGCAACTGAGTCGTTACAAAATGCCTTTTAAGTTCTTCTTTTAGGCATTATTTAGGTGTTTCTGCCAGCATCACTGCTCTTAAAGGAGCGGGATAGCCTTCTACGGTTTTGGTGGGATCTTCAGGGTCTAAAAAGTCGCTTAAGGATTTCCATTGCATCCATTCAGTTGACCGCTGCTCTTCGGTGGAGGTCTGGTCAATATCGACGCATCGCACATTTTGATAGCCACAGCGTTCCATCCAGTGTTTCAGTTCAGGCACAGAAGGCAAAAACCAGACATTGTTCATCTGGGCATATCGCTCTTTCGGCACCAAAATTTGTCCCATCTCTTCTGGAATCACCAAAGTTTCTAGCACCAATTCTCCGCCTGCTTTGAGGTGGCGTTTGAGATCCATAAGGTGATCAATCGGTGAGCGGCGGTGATAGAGCACCCCCATGGAAAAGACGGTATCAAAGTCCCCTCCTTTAATCGGTACGGGCAGTTGCTCAAGAGTGAGGGGGAGGAAATAGGCGGGCAGCTCTTCGCCTAAGAAATGTTTCACCGCTAAAAATTGGGTCATAAACAGCAGGCTGGGATCGACCCCCACCGCAAATCTCGCCCCTTCGCCCAGCATTCGCCAAAGGTGGTAGCCACTGCCGCAACCAATATCTAGCACCTTCTTTCCTTCTAACGAGCGTAAATGCGGTGCCACTCGATCCCATTTCCAGTCGGAGTGCCACTCGGTATCAATAAAAATCCCTTCCAATTCAAAAGGCCCTTTACGCCAAGGCATCAGGGCTTTTAATGCAGCTTCCAATTCAGCTTGTTGTTCAAATTGAGCTGATTTGGCAGAAACCGCAGAGCAGTTTAAACAGCGGCTTTCACTCGCTGGCATCTGCATGATGCTCTCCAAAGCAGGCAACCAACGGGGTAAATTGCCATTATTTTCAGGATGCAGTGCCACATCTAAAAGTGGTGGTAAAGTCTGCTGCCATTCTTCTAGGCGGGTATTGGTCAGCTTGGGCCAAAAAGTGCGGTAATGATCAAAATAATGTTTCACGGGGAACCTTAATATTTATTTAAGCATTGGTGGGTAGAATTGAAGGTGACAAATCATTCGTTGAATAAAATTGAATTAAAAAGAGGGTCAATATCATGAAAAATTTAACCGCTAAGTTTACTTTATTAGGGCTAGTTTCTGCAATGTTAACCGCTTGTGGAGGTGGAACCAATACAGGATCAGCCCTTGTTGCAAGTAATGGTTCGAGTGGAAATAGCTCTAGTGATGGGAGTTATATAAATCAGACTAACAATAATGTTAGTCGAGAAATTACTTCTACTTTTGAAGATGCAGCAGTTGCTAATTTACCCTACACGACTTCGACAGGTCAGACAGGGGTCACCAATGCACAAGGAAATTTAAAGTGTACGACAGGTTCTACCGTCACTTTTAAAGTGGGAGGGGTGGTATTAGGTAATGCGCCTTGTCAAAGAATCATTACGCCCCAAACCTTAGCCGCAACCAGCGCGACAGGTACAACAGGTACAACAGGTACAACAGGTACAACAGGTACAACAGGCACAACAGGTACAACAGGCACAACAGGCACAACAGGCACAACAGGCACAACAGGCACAACAGGCACAACAGGTACAACAGGTACAACAGGTACAACAGGTACAACAGGTACAACAGGTACAACAGGTACAACAGGTACAACAGGTACAACAGGTACAACAGGCACAACAGGTACAACAGGCACAACAGGTACAACAGGTACAACAGGTACAACAGGTACAACAGGTACAACAGGTACAACAGGTACAACAGGTACAACAGGTACAACAGGTACAACAGGTACAACAGGTACAACAGGTACAACAGGTA